>Ga0209517_10006705_pt1 | contig 14107 bp, 14 predicted proteins | sample PeaSoiMetSII2010_FD_187695 | JGI IMG/M metagenome (GOLD analysis project Ga0209517, IMG submission 187695) | Peat soil microbial communities from Weissenstadt, Germany - SII-2010 (SPAdes) (version 2) | ecosystem: Environmental > Terrestrial > Soil > Wetlands > Peat | place: Germany...
GCGGACTCGGATTGATCATTCTGATTCTGATCATCCTATTGCTCCTTGGGCGGATCTGAAGAGATTTTAGAGCATCACAAATCACTCCGAACTCGTCTAAGAGGAGAGATGCAAGGTAAGAGTAAAGACCTGATGCAAGGCAGGTGAAACAATCAAGAGATGAAGTAAAACACTCATCGAAGCGCTACTCAGTGGGTGGAGGGCCAAGTTCGTTGAGTCCAGGGCCGGATCTGACCGGACGATGTACATACCTCGGCCTCAATATGGATGGCGTGCAGCGTTGTATCGCTTCACTGCCGTCGTTCTGGCTCTTCGTCCCCGTGACGCCGGGCGTGGGCTACGCCGTTGAGCCTGTTTCCAACGCGTCCGTTTTCCCGGCGTTGGAGGCCGATTGAGGTAAGGGCTCCGCCATCCCGGAGCTTGAGATCCCGGACTTCCGTGAGCTCCTCACCAGGGATGACCGTACCATGTAAAGCAAGAGCTGTAACACTCGATGGGAAGTTCGCTACGATCAGGGTCAGGACTTTCCCAAAAAAGCGGGGGTCTTCCTGAATCAGGGAGGGATTCTCATCTGGTTCGCCGTAAACATACGGAAAATCCCGGCTCGCATGAAGAACATTATCTCCATCGTGTCCACTCAAGACGAAGAAGGCGCAGGACTTCGAAACGCACTCGCTGATCATTGCTATGAAACTGCTCAATTTGATCTTATCCTTAATAATCATTATTACATTACTTATTTTATGCCATAAGATTATTTCAAATTCAATTTCTAACCAAAAAAACAAAGCCGATTATGCCGAACTCAACAATGTCAAATATGGTCTTTTCAGTGTCGAAGAATGGAAACGACAAATTTTTGTAATTCTTACCGAGGAGATCAATAAGCTGTATTTGTCAAGGACGAATGAGCGTGAGCTCCGAAAACATATCGAAGTTCTGTTGAATACGCTTATTGATGAAGTCGACAAGAAAATCAAGGAAGAGAATAAAGGCTCCATGGAGGGTGCGCTCAAACAATCCTTTATCGATATTCTTATCAGTCCGGAAGATATTAAGAAAGGCATTCCTGAGTATGCGGATGCCATCATTCATGAGATGACAAAATTGAAAACAAGGGGTCAGATAAAGACCATACTGAACAAACAAATTAAACAATATTTTAATCAGACCTTTGCCACGCAGGATACCTCTAAATTAGGCCTCATTCTTCTTCGGACTGATTCCAAGGATATAGACGGTGCGAAGATCAAGCTCAATAAGTCAATTTCGGTCAAGCATGACCTGATTGTTAAGGAGGCTGTCCTGTTGATCATTCTGTCGGTCATCCTTTTTGTTTTGTCCGGTTTTAGCAGGCAACCCTTGGCTCCCTCCCGGTATTTCATCCTCGTTCTGTCTCTTATCGTGCTGTTGATAGCCGGCGTAACCACGCCCATGATCGATATGGAAGCAAAAATTGCACGGATGAGTTTTGTCTTGATGGGGCATCCCCTTCATTTTGAGAACCAGGTATTGTATTTCCAAACAAAAAGCATTCTGGATGTGTTTTGGATTCTGATTAATCATAATGATATTCAGATGAAATTTGTCGCGGCCCTACTGATTACCTTCAGTATTGTTTTCCCCCTGTTAAAAATAGTCTCGTCACTGGGATATTATTGCAATTATCACCGTGCAAGGGAGAACCCAGTGGTCGAGTTTTTTGTGTTAAAATCCGGGAAATGGTCCATGGCCGATGTAATGGTAGTTGCCATATTTATGGCCTATATCGGATTTAACGGGATCATTACCAGTCAGTTCAGTCAATTAAGCCCATCAGGCCAGGAACTGGAGATCTTAACAACGAATGGCACTTCCCTTCAGCCGGGTTATTACCTGTTCCTGACTTACACTCTATTGGCGTTTTGTTTGTCGGGATTTCTAACCAGAAAACCTCAGGCATCAGAGAGTAAGCATCCATAGGTTGATCGTAGTCTGCAAACAAGATGTTGGATTAACCTCGTCTCGCGTGGGAACATCCGCCAGAAAAGCATGGAAGGGACGGACTTACCAGTTCATCCACAAGTTCCTAGTGCTGGCGGAAATAGGGAAATTAGCTATGGAAGCAATCTTAATATGCCGAAAATGGAATCGGGCTATGTGGCCTCTCCTATCACCTGCGAGGAAATGGTCAGTATGGTCTACCAGAGAAATTGGGTCTCTGAGACTGGGTGGTCTCAGAAATACGAATGCGGAACGAAGAACCTGTCAGGTTTTGGAATATGAGGAAGAGCCGCCCCTCTGCGACTGAGATTAGGAAATTTATTGCGAAGGAGCTTATTTCCTTATAAAATTACATATGACAATCGTTAAGCCTTTCTTTTTGTTCTTTTTATTTGTATCCATTTTGAGCTTCAGCAATGGATGTGCGACCCTGCCTAACGTCTCTGAAATTATTGATGAGACGCCGACTGCGCAAAAACCTCGTCAAATTGTTTCGTCTGAAGGGCTGTTATCTCCTCAAAAAAGTAAGGCTATCATGGAACGGCTGAAGCGCTCGGTCGACCCGACGGACATTCTGGAACGTTACACTGCTGTGGTAGAATCAGTCACCGAAAGCCCTCTAACGAAAGGGAACAACGTCACTCTGCTCACCGATGGTCAGGCGGCCTATGCCGCAATGTTCAAAGCAATACAGAACGCCAAAGACAATATCAATTTTGAAACCTTTATCATTGAAGATGATGAAGTGGGCCGCAAATTTGTCGATCTGTTGCTGCAAAAACAGGTGGAAGGCGTCCAGGTAAATCTTATATATGACAGCCTGGGCAGTTACGGTACTCCTACTGCCTTTTTTCAACGTCTGCGGGACAGGGGAAGCCAGGTCGTCGAATTCAATCCAATAAATCCGTTCAAGGCCCACGGTCATTGGCTCTTGGCGCATCCGGACCACCGCAAGATTTTGATCATCGATGGCAAAGTCGCTATTGCGGGGGGTATCAATATTAGTTCGGTTTACTCAAGCAAACTTTCCGGTAAGCGAGAGGTCAAAGGAGCACCACTGCCCTGGCGGGACACTGACGTTCAAATTGAAGGCCCTGCGGTAGTTGAATTTCAAAAACTCTTTTTTGACACCTGGCAAAAGCAGGAGGGCCCGAAACTTTCTGAACGGGACTATTTCCCTGATCTGAAAGATGAGGGAAGTGCCCTGGTGCGGGTAGTCGGCAGCACAACGGGACAGAGCAACAGAATCACTTTTATCGTCTATGTGTCCGCCATTACTTTTGCAGAACATTCGGTTCATCTGACAAATGCTTATTTTATCCCTGACGACCAGATACTAGATGCCTTAACTGATGCCGCCAAGCGCGGTGTTGACGTAAAGATTATTCTTCCCTCGACTAGTGATTCTTCGCTAGCCTTATACGCAGCGCAGTATAATTATTCCGAACTTTTGAAATCAGGGGTGAAGTTATTCGAACGCCGTAACGCCTTGCTGCACGCGAAAACTGCGGTGATTGATGGCGTCTGGTCGACAGTAGGCTCTACCAACCTGGACTTCTGGAGCTTGTTAAGCGATGACGAGGTGAATGCAGTTATCCTGAGTCACGAGTTTGCCACCGAAATGGAGAGGATGTTTGCCAAGGATCTTGCGGAGTCCGACCAGATTCAATGGGAAGAGTGGAAAAAAAGACCTTTGTTCCCAAGAATCAGGGAGTGGTTTGCGCACTTATTTTCCCATTGGATGTAAAACACCGTCAAAGATCGGTATGATACGGTAAAAAGTTTTACAGGTCGGGCAGAGTAAGGCGAGTGAACCAAAAAGCTTGTTTCACATTTGGAATGTGATGTTTCACCGTTGTTGAGCAAACACAAATATGAATTAATTTTGTATGGTTTTGTGAAACGCGGTGAGACGTTTAAGGGATTTCACAAGTTTACCTTGATGAGCCTCTTGATTTATAATTATTATAATTAATTGAAATTAAAATAATATTCAGTGTTTCATAAGAAACTCATCATCCTAAGATCGTATCTTCAAATTCGGTCCCCCTCTTTTATAATAAACAACTAAATACAACACGAGACGCACGAGAATAAATATTGCTTCACAGCCGTCAAATTTAGCAGTTCTGTTAAATGCGACGGCATAACATGGTGGCTTTTTCTTACCGCGGCACCCCGCATTCCATATTAATTCAAGACAATCAATGTATTACTCCTTTCAATAGTTATAAACATACCCCGGCACGATTGTTGTAATATTTCTGTAGTATCAGGCCATCAGGATTTCTTTAGGAGGTGACAAACAGAGAGAAGTCCGTTTATCTCAGTCTAATGCACATGACGGCTGAAAGGAAGAGAAGGCCCCGAATGTGGGCTCAATTGCATTCATAGGCGGCATCGTGATGCTGGTCACGAGAAGAAAAAAGAGCTGAGAAGAGTTAAAACGACCCAATTCAGGAGGTGGATTGCCATGAAGAACAGAAGAAAAGTGTACGAAGAAAAATTTGATGCGCAGGTGAAGGAATGGAACGCGCAGATCGCTCTTCTCAAGGCCAAGGCGGACAATGCCAAAGCCGACGCCAAAATCGAATACTACAAGACCATCGAAGCCTTGCAACGCAAGCAGAATGACGCCAAGGAGAAGTTGCAGGAGTTGAAAACCGCCGGCGATGAGGCATGGGAAGACCTTAAAACAGGTGCGGAAAAAGCTTGGGCTGAATTGAAGACCGCCTACCACGACGCGGGCTCAAGGTTCAAATGAGTAGAGGCGGGAAAACGGTCGAAAGGATCGTGCCGCTAAACTTGTCAAGAACGTAGACGGTGGGAAGGTCTAAAGAGAGTTCTGCGACCATAGAGTAGTTTGAGTCAAAGGCCAACGTGCTGCTGGCCCGCCGCAGGATGATGCAGGGATGCGCCAGGTGGTAGTTAAACTAAGCAAATTGAAAGGATGATCACATGTTGTGGACAATCGCTGTGGTGTTGATAATTCTGTGGGGACTCGGGTTGGTGAGCAGCTACACGATGGGTGGATTTATTCATATTTTGCTTATCATAGCAATTATAGTAGTGTTGATAAGAGTCATTCAGGGGTGAAAAAACATTTAGTTGATGGGGGGCGTGAGTCACGGGTGAAGAGCATTTAAGGGAAATTTCTTCCGGCCGCCATTGCTACTGTTTGCATGGGTTGCTGAATGATTCCACGAAGGGTCTCTACGCCATCAATCGCTTCACATCTCAAGGAGATCGGCCATGATCGAAACCACCATTAAAATGACGGTGCCTGTTGAAAAACGGAAGGAAATCCTTCAAACGGTAAAAGCGATTCTTGGTTCAATCCGACGCGAGCATGGCTGCATAAGCTGCAATTGCTACGTGGATGTGGAGGATGAAAGTGTCTTGGTCTTCGAGGAGGGGTGGAAGACAAGAGCGGACTTGGAAAACCATCTGAAGTCTGACCATTTCGGTGTTTTGGACGGAGCAATGAGACTGCTCCGCGTAGAGCCGGAGATCAGGTTCAACACTATTTCATCCACAGCAGGGCCGGAGGCGATAAAAGCGGCGCGGGCGTGATTGATGAAAAAACGAGTTGAATAGGTTAACGGGCAGCACGATCGCGGGAATGTTGCTGATCACGAAATAGACGTGCCTTTTACACCCGGCTTGCAACATTGGAAGCGGAAGTCGATAAATATTGGTCTAAGAACAAGATTATAAATCAATGCGAGGGGAGGTATTTGACCTTGAATGAACAGAGTAATTATCAGCGGGGAATCCACTTCCTTGTCATGGCGGCAGCGCTTGTGATCATCATCGGGGGCATCAATCAGGCGCAGTCGGTCCTGGTGCCCTTCCTAGTCGCCGTTTTCCTCGCAATGCTCGGGACGCCATCGGTGCTCTGGCTAGAGCGGAAACGCATTCCCTCCGTCGTTGCAGTATTGATCGTGGTGATCGGCATGGTCACCATTCTGCTGATCATCGGCGGGCTTGTAGGCACGTCCCTCAACAACTTTATCAATGTCCTGCCTTCATATCAACAACGCATACAGGAACAGTTCTCGGAACTCAAGGCGATACTGGCAAAGAAGGGTATCCGAATCACGGACAAGATGGTGCTCGAGTATATCAATCCGGACGCGCTGATGAGGCTGCTTATCGGTATGCTCGGGGGGTTAGGATCCGCGCTCTCGAACATTATTCTGATTCTGCTCACCGTAACGTTTATCCTGCTCGAAGCTTCAAGCTTCCCTACCAAGCTCCGCGCTGTTCTCGGCGATCCTATGCAGGCATTTCCCCAGTTCACCAGGTTCGTTGATGATGTGAAGCGTTATATGATCATCAAGACGGGGATCAGCCTGATTGCAGGTATGCTGATTGGGATATGGCTCTCCATTCTCGGCGTCGATTCTCCTGTTCTCTGGGGTTTCCTGGCCTTTCTGCTCCACTATGTCCCCAATGTCGGTTTTATCATCGCCGCGATTCCCGCGGTTATTCTCACCTTTGTCCAACTCGGGATCGGCAGTGCTGTACTCACCGCTGCCGGATATCTGGCTGTAAGTATCATCCTCGGTAACGTGGTTGAACCGAGACTCATGGGGCGGAGGCTCGGCCTGTCCACGCTGGTCGTATTTCTCTCGTTGATCTTTTGGGGAAGCCTCCTTGGTCTGATCGGTGTGGTTCTGTGCATACCGTTTACCATGACGTTGAAATTCGCATGCGAGAACAATAAAAACACGCGATGGATTGCGGTATTGCTCGGACCTGAAACTCCCGTTGATAGCATTCCACCAATGTCGAAAAAAGGAACCGGCCTTGAGACCTGAACAAACTTTTAGAAGGCTCGATAGAGAAGAATATGCTCATTAGGAGAAACGAATATGACGGGAAAAACACTTGAGAAAGAATTGGATACACTTAAGGCTGATATCGCGCGCTTGCGCGAAGAGATCCTAGGACTCGCCGCCGGCGTGACGAAAACCGACGGGATCCATGCCGAACAGTCGCATGCAGCGACGCAACAGGAAGGCCCCACCTATGGCGAGGAAGGCCATGGCGTATGGGCGGACCTATTGCACAAACTCGATTCATCAAGGATCCAGAGTGAGAAAGTCATAAGGGACCTTGCGGCCGAAGTAGAGCAGCACCCGCTGGCGAGTATTATAGCCGCATTCGGCCTCGGCTATATAATCGCCAAACTGTGGTACCAGGAGAACAAACATGAAGATACTAACGACGCTTCATGAAATCGCGACGGTCTTTCTGCATTTACTGGAAGCAGAAAGGAGATCCCTGAAAAGAGCGGTGACAACGTGGGATGGTCGCTTGCATTTGTCAGGTTGCCTCCATTTTGGTCCTGGCTTCGGCAGGCTTTTTCCCGTCGAGGATATACCAGTACCATCCCGCGCTGATGTCCCCTGCGGCTGCTTCACTCATCGTGTCACTTCTGGCTTTCGTACTCGCGTTGATTTTCGCGGGCATCACAAAACGGCGTACCGTTGACACGATATGAAATGCGCGTCTGTTCGCGTGTGATATCCTTCGAAGGTAATGACTGACGACCACCATAGATCGTAGGTATGGAGGAAAGAACTGAGCCCACTAAGTTTCTATTCGCAGTAAATGATCGTGATCGGTTATAACCAATAAAGATTGAGACGACATCTTCACGTCGTATCAATCTAATGTTCAAAAAACCCGGAGGAACAGGATGATTGTTGAAAATATCTATATAGCGTAATGCTTCGACGTGTGGGAAGATGTGGTCTTGTTAAGGGTGGAATTAACGGGTTGTCAATGGCTTATAACATTTTGGCAATTCAGAGCTTAAGTTTTTTACTTGCGCGCTTTGCGGTTTTGCTCTAGACAGGCCAAAATCGTTATAGATTGGAGATGCTAAGATGTTTGAGGATATTGTTGAGACAGCACGTGAACCACTTATGGTCCTGGATGCAAATCTGAGGGTTCTCATGGCCAGCCGTAGTTTTTATGAATCTTTCAAGGTATTGCCGGAGGAAACGGTGGGTAATCTTATCTATGACCTCGGAAACCGGCAATGGGATATTCCCAACCTTCGGACGTTGCTTGAAGAAATGCTTCCCAAAAATAACAGGTTCGATGACTATAAAGTTGAACATATATTTTCAGGCATCGGGCACAAAATCATGTTGCTCAACGCTCGCCGCATCACGCAAGCAGGAAGTGGTCCTCTGCTGATCCTCCTGGCAATAGAAGACATCACTGAAAAAATGCGATTGGAAAAAGAATTAGCAGAACGAACGCGAGACACCGAGCAGGCACAATCCGATGCCGAGGCTGCAACCAGTGCCAATGAAAATATTATTGAGACCGTTCGTGAACCACTTTTGGTGCTGGATTCAGACCTGAGGGTCCTCAAGGCCAACCGCAGTTTCTATGATTCATTCAAGGTAACACCGGGGGAAACTATTGGAAATCTTATCTATGACCTCGGAAACCGGCAATGGGACATTCCCAGGCTTCGGACGTTGCTTGAAGAGATCCTTCCTCAAGGTAATAAGTTCGATGACTATGAGGTTGAACATGTGTTTTCAAGCATCGGGCACAAAGTAATGCTGCTCAATGCCCGTCGAATCACTCAAAAGAAAATCGGTTCTCAGCTGATCCTTCTTGCAATAGAAGACGTCACTGAAAAAATGAGGCTGGAAAGGGAATTGGCAGAACGGACACGTGACGCGAAAAAGGCACAATTCGAGGCTGAAGCTGCAACAATGGCCAAGTCCGATTTCCTTGCCAACATGAGTCATGAGCTGAGGACTCCTCTTAATTCGATAATCGGTTTTTCAGAGGTTCTGGAGGACCAACTGCTCGGCTCGCTGAATGAGTCGCAGCGCGAAAACGTTATGTACATCCTCAAAGCGGGAAGGCACCTGCTCAGCCTAATCAACGATATCCTTGATCTCTCGAAAGTGGAATCAGGTAAGATGGAACTAGATGTGGAGCGAGTGTCTTTAAAAGAGCTGCTTGATGCATCCCTGGCCATGCAGCGGGAGAGGGCATCGAGGCATGGGATAAAGCTGGATCTTCAGATCCAACCCGATAATTCAATCGTGATCGAGGGGGATGAAAGGAAACTCAAGCAGATACTGTTCAATCTCCTGAGCAATGCGATGAAATTTACGCCCGACGGAGGCCAGGTGCAGGTAATGTCGAAGGAAATTAATGGAGCTCAGGACATAGAGATTAGCATCAAGGACACCGGCATAGGGATCAAACAGGAGGACATCCAGAAGCTTTTTAAGGAGTTTTCTCAATTGTCATCGGCCTATGATAAAATGTATGAGGGGACCGGGCTCGGGCTTGCGCTTACCAAAAAACTAGTTGAATTGCACGGTGGGAAGATATGGGTGGAAAGCGAGTTCGGCAAAGGGAGCCTGTTTGCCTTCGTTATTCCCGTAAGGCAGAGGAAAAAAAATGATGCCTAAGAAAATCCTTGTGGTAGAAGATAACGAGCAGAACCGTATTCTCATGAGACAGATACTGAATTATCACGGCTATGAGGTGCTGGAGGCGGCTGATGGGGCAGCCGGGTTGGAGATGGCCAAAAAGCACATGCCTGATCTTATATTGCTTGATCTGCAGATGCCTGTTATGGGCGGTTTTGCGGTGATACGGGACTTGCGGAAAACGCCGGAACTGAGCAAGCTGAAGGTGATCGCCGTCACCTCGTTTGCTATGAAAGGTGACAGAGAAAAGGCCTTGGAAGCCGGGTTTGATGAATATGTGACAAAACCCATAGATACGCGAAAATTCGCTGAGATCGTAAAAAACATCCTTCCGAGTGATAAAATTACGCTGAAGAATCCGATCATCCTTTGTGTCGACGATGAACCTGCAAACCTTAAACTGTTCGAAAACATACTCGTTCCGAGAGGCTACGAGGTGGTAAGCGCCGCAAACGGGGAAGACGCCCTGGCGAAGATCAAAACCCGGACCATAGACCTCATACTGCTGGACCTTATGTTGCCGGGGATGGACGGCCTGCAAGTGTCGAGGAAGATCAAAAATAACAAAAAGTACAAACATATACCGATAATCATGCTTACCGCACATAGTGGTGTGGAGTCTTATATAAAGTCTCTCAGCGGTGAGTTGTTTGCATACCTCCATAAGCCTTTTAAGGCAGAAGAATTAGTCAGAAACGTGAGGGTCGCTCTTGGGCAATAAGAGGCCAACCATTCTTTGCCTAGGGAATGATCAGCGGAAAATGTTCTTTCCTCGAAGGAAAAGGTATTCTTATCCGAAATTAAAGAAAGCGGCTCGTAACTACTCAGGTTGCAGGGCACAGTTACCAAGAAGTAGTCAAAACCAATTTTCGCTATGGCCATAGGCCATGCCGAGGCGCAGAGACGCAAAGAAAAATGGACAATACAAAATATGAAGGAAAATCAGATATCCAAAATCATATCAGGGCTTATGTCTTCTTTGCGCGCTTTGCGGTTTTACACGATGTAGGTCTCAGTGATTACGATTTTCGACCGAAAGTAATGAAGTTCGAGAGGTTGCAGAAGGGAGAGAACAGAAAATTGCTCATTGTATTATAATTCAAGCTTTTCTCTAGCTCTTCTGCGTTTTCCGCGGTGAAAGACTATGCCAGTACCATAGGTACGCTTGGGACGTATTATGAAAAAAATAATGATCGCTTTTATACAGGTGCTGTTTTTTGCCGTCAATGGAGCTGCCGGTGAGCTTATTGTTCAGGATGATTCTGCGAAGCCGGTCAAACAGGCTTATACGGTAAGTCAACCACAAGACGTGAATAATCCTGAAAACTCTTTGCCCACTGTGCAGCAACAGCAGTTACCTCAAAGCGCGTACGTTGGGAAAAAAGCAGAAAGTCCTGTCTCTACACATAAGGTGAATTATTTTTCCATAAATAATTGGCCCGGGAACAACGACGCGCAGGTAAAGTTCCAGATAAGCATGAAGTTCCGGGTGCTTGACCCGAACTTATATGTCTTTAAATATAACATTTTTCCAGCCTATTTTGCTTATACGCAGAAGTCACTCTGGAACGTAGGGCGGCACCCTTATTTTGAAGAAAGCAATTATAACCCGGAGTTTTTTTTAGATTATCCGGTCAATACCGCGGTCATCGGCCGTCTTAAACTGCGTAACATAGTTATAAGTCCACTCGAGCACGAATCCGACGGTCTCGACGGCGCGCAAGCACGAAGCTGGAACAGGCAATATGTTCTGTTCAAGTTTGGCCTCGAGTCGCGGGAAGAACTGGAAGAAACGAATTCCTTCCTGTCGGACAAGGCGTTACTGTATGTTAAGCTCTGGTACGCAGAGGGTTATTCCGACGAGACCAACTATCTTCAATCTATCGGCAACAATGATAAATTCCTCGACTATATGGGGCGGGGGGAGATCGGGGTAAGCGTCAGGAATTTCCTCTGGGGAGGAAGCTTAAGTGACAACCAGCTGGATATGAAAACGCCGATATTCCGTGATGTACACAAAGATTCTTATGAATTCGAATTCCGGCAGAAGCTGCCGAATATGTATTTCGCACTTTACCTGCAGTACTGGTATGGTTACGGAGAAACCCTGCTTCGATTCGATCAGTTCGGACGCAGATTTTTTGTAGGACTCGCTTTTTCTTATTAAAGACATTCGGAAGCAGCGGCGGAGCATTTCAAATATCGTCCAGATGATTCGCAGGAGAGAGACCTGACGGGACATGTCGACAAATACTACGATGAAGTAATATAGCATCTTAATGACGCGGAATTAATTCTTTTCGTCGGTCCTGGCTATGCAAAGGGTGAGTTGATAAAACGTATCGAGGGTTCCAAACTGAGTGGTCGTGTAGCAGGTATTGAGACAGTTGACAAAATGACCGATCGTCAAATTGCGGCGAAAGTCCGGACGTACTTGAAAAACAATATTCAGAAATTAGGGCTAGGGTAAAATATCAGCCTGGTACTGGGCAAGGCCCACTGCAATGGAAGAAGGCAGGTCATTGTGTGCGAGCTTGATTGGACCGCAACAGGCTGCAGTGTGAGTATAACCGCCAAGGATCCTGGGTAGCTGAACCGGCTACCAAGAAGCATTCCCGTTGAAGCAAACACGAGAAAGGGCTTTCTAACATGCGTAACTTGATTGACACTGAAACGCAGGACGTGCGGCAAAGAAAGACTGGACCGTATGAATATGCCAAGCCAACTTGAAAAAAAAACTAGCAGGGGATGGGCGATACTTTTTCTCGCTATCAAAAAGTTTTTGCAGATTGACGGGGCACAGTGGGCTGGTTCATTCGCTTTCCATGCGTTCTTCGCGTTGTTTCCTTTGATGGTCCTGCTCGTCACGATTGTCTCGTTCTTTATTGACCGGGACAGGGCCGGGAAAGTGGTAATTGCCTTCATGGAAAGCTACGTTCCAATTAGTGGCGATATGCAACGTCATATTTTTGATACCATCGCCGGTGTGATCAAAACGCGTCAGCAGGCGGGAGCGGTTGCGCTTTTCATCCTCGTCTGGGCCGCCCTCCAATGTTTTACCACCCTCATCTCCGCGACTAACCGTGCGTGGGGCGTCGCGGTGTACAGTTGGTGGCGACTTCCGCTAAAAAGCCTGACGCTGCTCGGTATCACGGCGAGTGCGGTCCTCCTGGGCATGGCGGCGACGGTGCTGACGAAAATGGCGAAGTATTGGCTCTTTCCAGTGCATGATTTCCGTACCTGGGTCTATGCCATGGTAAGTGTTGTCATCCCCTTGTTGGTGGTGTTTCTCAGTCTGAGCCTGTTTTACAGGCTGGCTCCGCGCCTGTCTACGCGGTTTACTGAAGTCTGGACTGGTGCCCTATGCGCCACGGTCCTCTTGCAGGCGGGCGAAAACCTATTCGTTATCTACCTCAAGAACTTCGCCAAGTTAAACGCGGTCTATGGGGCGTTCAGCGGGTTCATGGCGTTGCTACTGTGGATTTACCTTTCCGGGTGCATTTTCATCTTTGGTGCCTGCCTGTGCGCCGCTCAAGCCGAAGGTCGTTCAGCATCGGCTCAAACAGGTATGCCACGCTGAAAAAGGAGAATTGAGCCACGATGACAAATAATTTTCCCCGGAACTACTCCACAAGATGGATGCCTACTGGCGAGCCGCCAACTATCTGTCGGTTGACTGCGGCAAACCGCGAACCCGCACGGATTTAGTGACATGGATTTCGACAAACTCTTCACCAAGGACGCGCCGGTCATCTTAGCGTTCCATGCCAACCGATTATTTTGTGATGCACTATTCCTGTACAAATCAAATTTTGAGCTGACGAACAAACATGTATGAAGATTAAAGAAATGAGCATAAAGCACTCCGAGCGTATGTAAAAAAGGCCCCATCACTGTTAATCTGTGACACGGATAGACTATCATCATGCGGCTTTTTCTATATATGCGTATGCTATAATTTAAGCGGAACAAAGGGGGTAGCTATGCGAATATTCAACAAAATGATCCTTGCTATGATTGTTCTTTCGTTAGTTGCCTGCCGGACAAAACAGGAAGGGGCCGTTGAAGGGACGCTCGTCCCCCCAGATACATCCGCGAAGGTATCGGCGATTCGGGAAGGCAAAACCATCGTAACAATGCGCGCTGAAGGACAAAATGGGAAGTTCAGACTTGGGCTCGCGGCCGGGAAATATACGATCAGCGTTTCTGCACCCACCTCTTCCTTCCCGATCCGCCTGGATGGAGTCGTCGTGCAGTCTGGAGAGACGACCACGCTTCCGCCACTTCAACTCGCGTTGACAGCGGGCAGGGCGATCCTAGAAGGCAGGATTATACCCCCGCGCCCAAACAGCGAGATCAAGCTCATCTATGAGGGTAAAGAATGGGCAGCCGTGCACACCGACAGTGAGGGCAAGTATGAATTCAAAGAACTGCCCACGGGTACATACGAAGTGCGGGCGACAGCACCGGGCCATGCCGATGATATTTCCCCGGTCATCATCACTAAGAATCAAACAGTGCGGCAGACCGCCGTTCTTTTTCCTATCGTTGACATAGACGGTGTTGACTGGACCGCCGGGAAGATTCGCGCCACTGGCATCGGATTGCCGCCACCAAACACCGCGAACGCCAGTTCGTCCCGG
>Ga0209517_10006707_pt1 | contig 14097 bp, 11 predicted proteins | sample PeaSoiMetSII2010_FD_187695 | JGI IMG/M metagenome (GOLD analysis project Ga0209517, IMG submission 187695) | Peat soil microbial communities from Weissenstadt, Germany - SII-2010 (SPAdes) (version 2) | ecosystem: Environmental > Terrestrial > Soil > Wetlands > Peat | place: Germany...
TGCGCTCCCGAGCTAGTGCCCCCAGAACTTGATGCCGGATTCCTGGGGTTTTGAAGTCTCGGGGATGGCGCATCTTTGCCGGATTCTGTCGATTAACTCCGCAGCTTCCGCTTGGCCGATGTCCGCTCCGAAAATGACGGTCTTGGCGCCGTAGTCGAAGGCTATCCTGCTGGCCCGGCGACCCTTACCCGCGCCCTGCTCGGGCTGAAAGCGGAGATCGCGCATGTCGCGAACCAGGTAGGAGCGCGTTAGACCCATGCCGAAGATCTGCGTCCTACAAGTAAGAGTCTCTGAGTTGGTGAGGACAATCTGCCGTCCCCCAAGCGCATAGAGAATCATGTAGCCCGCGCTGGCCTCTCCCACCGCCCAACCGATCAGCCAGACGAAGATGAAAGCGTTGAACTGATGAAGAAGAGCGCGCACGGCGAAGACTCCGCCAGCCGTCCAGCCGCAGCACCAGAAGATCAAGAAAAGAAGGCTCGCGTCGCGCTTCGGTGACATGGAGATGCGCAAGCCCTCGAGGTCTTCCGAGACGGTTGAGCGCGGAGCAGGCGTCTGCAGCGGGGTCGGCATCTGGGTTGTTTTTAGAGCGAAAAACGGAGATAGGCAATAACATTCCGAATCGTGCGGTTACGGTGGTAAATCATGAACTACTGAGTTCGACCCACACCACGCGAGGGTGGCGCTTTCGCCATTCCATGCTTAACCTATTCTGAATGGAGGGCATTTCGATGAAGCGTCGCAGCAAACCTACCCACATGAAGAAATCAGTCTCCACAAAGGGCGACTCCCAGAGCGCGCCGGCATGGCCCAGTTATCAAGGCACGTCTCAGCTGGTGGGAACCAGTCCCAGTGGGCGGGTCACCGTGTACGTGGACCCATCGCTCGGACAGCCTGCGCTCCAGAACGCCCAGGATCTCGTGAACGACGCCGACCGCGTCGTGACTGCCAACGATGGGATCTTCGGGACCACGGGAGGTCCGGTCAGCGTCGTGGTGTTCGCTCTGGGTGGCGCCACCGACGGCACCGGCGGCGCTGATCACATGGGCTGCGATTACAGCACCGGAGCTGCGATTGAAGTTGATGCTTCCTTCGGCAATTCGGCCCGCGTCTCCGCGCTGTTTGAAGCCGAGCTGAGCGAGTGCTCGATGAACGGCAACCTGTGCGGCCTCAGCACTGGAGAAGCCCTGTCGCGCTGGTGCGCCGCGGTGATCGGCAACAACGCTCTTGCCGACTTCGCGACCGCGCCGCAGTGGGTGCAGGATGGCATGGCCGACTTTGTGGACAAAACCGATGCCACCGATCAGAACGCGGATAGCACCGGTTGCGGCATGGCATTTCTCTCGTGGATGATCAGCCAGGGCTACGGGCTCGAGAAGATTGCCCCGGCGATGGTGAACCTGGGCGACGCCGGAACCCTGGCCCAGCTCTATGCCGGCCTCACCTCTGATGCGGCCGCCAATGCCTGGACGAACTTTCAGAATGCGATCCAGAGCCTGCCCAACGGAGCCAGCAGCATTACCAGCGACGATCCTTTTGGCGGACTGGGACAGACCACGCCGATGGCGCAGCTCGCGGCACCGAAAGCAATGGCGAAAGCTGCCGCGATATGTCCGCCGAAGTCCAAGCGCTTGCTTCCGCCAGGCAAGGCGCGACGCCAGGCACCCGGGCGGCATGACAAATAGGGCGCCTAACGAATAAGCCGGCGGATGAAGCATCAGCCGCCCTTGTTTGAAAGTCTCAGAAGTTCTGTGGCGGGACCAGAGTTGCCGTGGTCCCAGGCGGCTGCCGAGCTGCGCTCGGCTGGGCGGACGAATGCGTCCGCCCCTACGCGAGGTGGATACGGCAACTGGGAGGGCCCTCTAGGGCAGTCTATCCGCCAGCCCTGGGATGGTTTTCATCAGGTCGTTGTAGATGACCATCACGGCGAACAGGACCAGGAAGACGAACGCGGCCTGATAGACGCGTTCCTTGATGGTCAAGCTGATGTCGCGGCGCATTAGGCCCTCGATCAGCAGAAACAGGATCACTCCGCCGTCGAGAATGGGAATGGGCAGCAGGTTGAAGATGCCGAGGTTCAGGCTGATCCCGGCGGTCAGCTCCATCAGTGGGGTCCAGCCCTTTTGCTGTGCCGCATAGCCGGCGTCCTGCGCGATCCCAATAGGACCGGAAATGGCCTTCAGGGAGATCTTTCTCTGAACAAGCTTCTTAGCCAGTTCGAGAATCAGCAACCCGTACTTCTTATTCTGGTCGAGGGAAAGACTGAGAGCGGCGGGGAACGAGAGTTTGGTAACCTTGGTTACGCCTTTGTTGACGAATCCCAGCCTGTAGCGCTGTTCTTTTGGATCCTCGGTCGAAGACAAAACAGCTTGCAAGTGAAAACTCAAGGTTTGGTCGCCGCGAACGACCGTGAGATCGACGGGCTGGTCCTTGGTTTGCTGCAGGCTCTCAATCATGCTTTCGATGGAGGGAATCGGCTGCCCATTCATGGCGACGATCTTGTCGTCTTCTTTCATCCCGGCCTTGGCCGCCGGCAGGTCGGGATCGAGCCGGCCGATGACGACTGGCTCCTCAGGAAACCATCCAGCAGATCCCACTTCTGACGTGGTCACCGCCTTGGGCACAAGAGTCTTTTGAAAAACCTCATTTCCGCGCTGGATCGTGACCGTCAGAGGCTGGTTGGGGCTGAGCCATACGCGCGGCTGAACCTGCTCCCACGTTGGATTGTCAATGCCATCAATCTTCACAATGCGGTCGCCCGCCTGAATGCCCGCTCGCGCCGCCGGCGAATCCTTCCGTACACCCTGAATGACCGCCTGTTTGTCGAGATAGACGGGATACTCGTAATGCACCATGTAAACCACGGTCAGCAGAACGATCGCCAGCAGGATATTCATCGTCGGCCCGGCGATCGCGATCAGGAAGCGGTGCCAGCGGGAATGATTCAGAAATTCCCGCGGATCGTCGCTGCGCTCGTCCATGGGGTTCTCGCCGCTCATCTTGACGTAGCCGCCCAGCGGGATGGCATTGATCCGGTAGTCGGTCTCACCCCTGCGGAAGCCGATCAGGCGCTTGCCGAAGCCGATGGCGAATTGCTCCACGCGCACACCCAGCCACTTGGCCACGGCAAAGTGGCCGAACTCGTGGATCAGGATCATGAAACCCAGGACTGCTACCACCGCGACGATTGAGGTCAGGACGTCAGACATAATCGAAGTACGTTTTCTCCAGCTGGTTAGATTCCAAAATCAGGCAAAAGACGTTGCCCGCGGCCGTTTCGGTTTCTTTACATCCCCGTTCGACTGCGCCACTTGCCGGTGGGCGCACTGCCGGGCCTCGGCGTCCGCCTCAAGTACTCCCCGAATAGACTCCAGCTTCCCAGAATTGGTTGCACTCAGAACGTCCTCAATAATCCTGGGAATCTGGTCGAAACGGATGCGGCCTTCCAGAAACGCGGCGACGGCGACCTCATCGGCTGCATTCAGGGCCACGGTCTTGGCACCACCCGCTTCTACCGCCTCGTAGGCAAGACGCAGACAAGGGAATTTATTCACGTCGGGGGGGCAGAAGTCCAGATGACGCAAGTCACTCACGGGAAAGCGCATATCGGACCGAACCCGCTCCGGATATGTTAGGGCGTAAAGAATGGGCAGGCGCATATCCGTCACCGAGAACTGAGCAAGTATACTGCCATCCACAAACTCAACCATGGAATGGATGGTGGATTGAGGATGGACAATTACTTCCACTTTTTGCGGCGGAATGTGAAACAATCTGCACGCCTCAATCACCTCAAAACCCTTGTTCATCAGGGTGGCCGAGTCAATGGTGATGCGCCGGCCCATCTTCCAGGTGGGATGGTTGAGCGCCTGCTCGACCGTGATCGCGGCAAACTCTGAGCGGGGCGTGTTCAGGAAAGGCCCGCCGGAGGCGGTCAGCCAGACGCGCTCGACTTCGTCCATGCGCCCGCCGCGCAGGCACTGATGAACCGCGTTATGCTCGCTGTCAATCGGCAGCAAAGCCGTGCCCTGCTTGCGGGCCTCGGCCGTGATCAACTCGCCCGCCGCGACCAGGCATTCTTTGTTAGCCAGACCGAGAATTTTCCCCGCTCGCACGGCTTCATACGTCGCTTCCAGCCCGGCCACGCCTACGATCGCACTGACCACGAAGTCAACTTCGGGATGGGTCGCAACCCGAACTGTTCCTGCCGCGCCGTGTACGACTTCGATTTCGCCCAGTCCCTGCTTCTTCAAGCGCGACCGGAGAGCGTCCGCATCCGCCTCAGCGGCCATCGAAATCACCCGCGGACGCCAGCGCCACGCCTGCTCAAAGGCGGCGTCGAGGTTGCCGCCCGCGGCGAACGCTACGGCCTGAAACCGGTCGGGATAAGACTCGACCACACTGAGCGTGCTGCGCCCGATCGAGCCGGTGGAGCCGAGGATGGCAATGCGTCTCATGGGGATAGACTCTTCATTTTACGCGGTTCTTCGGCTCTCAGGGAGAATCGTGGGGGTTACTGCATCACGCGCCAGGCCGCATAGAACCACAGCACGGGAGCGGCAAAGAGCAGGGCGTCGATGCGGTCGAGCATGCCGCCGTGGCCGGGGAGAAGCGCTCCCGAGTCCTTGACTCCCGCACCGCGCTTGATGAGCGACTCGACCAGATCGCCCAGCTGCGCGGCGATATTCAGCGCGATAGTCAGCAGAATAACGGGCCCCATGGCCGGTACTTCTGATCCGTACAACCCGTCTGGACGTTTGATCAGGCCAACGCCCAGCAGGGCCAGGCTGATTCGCTGAGCGTGGCCGAACAGCAACCATCCCACGGCGACGCTCGCGATCAGCGATGCCGCCGCGCCTTCCCAAGTCTTCTTCGGGCTGATGCGCGGGGCCATCAAATGCCGCCCGATGGATTTGCCGACGAAGTAAGCGAAAATGTCTCCCGCCCACACCACCAGCAGCAAATACAGCAGATAGAACGCGCCCGCCCACTGCTGGCGAAGCTGAACCAGCATCCCCATGGGCAGCGCGATATAAGCGAACGCAAACGCCGAGGCCGCCGCGGCGGGATATCCGGCGCGCAGGTCTTCACTCCGCATGGCGCGAGTCAGAAAAATGAAGGGCACAATGGCCGCGGCAAATGCGGCCGTAATGAGGAACTTCCCGGTGGAGAGAAGAGGCGTGTCGCCTCTTGTGCTGACGGCCAGCGTGAAAAAGAACAATCCGGCAAACAGCTGAGTCGGCCAGCCCATGGGCTGCACGCCGTACGCTTCGGTCAGCTTCAGGAATTCGTGAATCGTGAGCAGGGCCACGATGCCTGCCACGGCGGCCAGCGCCCACACCGGCGCGCGCAGGATGAGCGCCAGCACTATCGGAATCAATACGACCGCGGTTGCGATGCGTTTGAGCAAGGGAAGTGAAGAAGAACTTGTAATTTGGTAATTGAAGACCAAGTACGAAGGTCGTCACGGTCTTAAATTACACAATTACCCGATTACAAAATTACCAAATTTGCCGCGGCTACGGGGCTGCCGGATGACCGTCCCCGTGGTTCAGCCCGCCGTAGCGGCGTTCGCGCTTCTGATACTCTGCGATGCCTTCGAGCAGATGAACGCCGCGGAAATCCGGCCACAGTGTCGAGGTCACATAAATCTCGGCATAAGCCAGCTGCCACAGCAGGAAATTGCTCAGGCGCATCTCGCCCGAGGTCCGCACCACGAGGTCCGGGTCCGGGAGATGCCGCGTGTACAGATGGCGGCTCACCGTGTCCTCATCAATCCGTAGATGATCGAGCCCGCCGTTCTGTGAAGCTGCATTGACCATGGAGCGGAATGCATCCACCAGCTCGCTGCGCGCGCTGTAGTTGAGCGCTAGGGTGAGCACCATGCCCGAATTGAGCGCCGTGGCCTCGCGCGCCCAGCGCATACGCTCCTGCACGTCTTCCGGCAGTTCGTGCTGCCGGCCGATGTATTCCAGGCGAATATTGTTCTTGTTCAGCGTGGGAACTTCCGCTTTCAGGTAGCGGCTCAAAAGGCGCATCAGAAAGTCCACTTCACTCTTGGGCCGCTTCTTCCAGTTTTCTTCCGAGAATGCGTAAAGGGTAAGCGCGGGAATATGAATGCGCGCCGCGGTTTCGACGGTGGAGCGGACGGCGGCGACCCCGGCGCGATGCCCGGCGACGCGCGGCAGGTGGCGCCGTTTGGCCCAGCGCCCGTTGCCGTCCATGATGATGGCGATGTGTCTGGGGAGCCGTGCCGAATCCAAATGCCGGTAGACTTCGGTTTCCTTGTGGTCGAGCCCGGCGGGTACTTTGTCGTGCAAAGTGGTCATCTGGTATGAGGCTAACACAGCGGGAAACGGGATGCAATGATACGGATGGTGAGGCGGGACCAATGTGGCGCGGTAGCCCTCGCCCGCGAAAGGCGGCATCCGGCTGGGCGCTTCATTCCCCGGACAGCCTCTTCGTCTGCGCTCAGGGCAAGGTTGAGCGGCTGTCCCCACATGGTTGCCTGGTGCAGGCTTTCTTATTCGTGGTCAGAGTTCGCGGGCAGGAGTGCCCGCGCCACATCAGCTACTTCGCTTCCTCCGGGACCACCTTTAACCCCAGCTTCTCCGTCCAGCGCAGGACGGTCAGCGAGCAGCTTACGCCCAGGCGCACCTCGGTGAGCAGGCGATGCAGGTCGTCCACGCCGGCCACGGGCTGGGCTTCCAGCGCCACGATGATGTCGCCTTCGCGCAGGCCGCCACGCTGCGCCGGGCTGGCCTCCTCGACCGACAGCACCACCACGCCGGTTTCCTTCGGCAGATCGTAGAAGCGCACCACGCGCCGGTGGACCGGCACAGTCTGCGCCGAGACGCCAATGTAGCTGCGCCGGATGCGTCCGTCGCGCAGGAGGCGGCTGGCCACAAATTTCGCGGTGTTGATGCCGATGGCAAAACAGATGCCCTGTGCCGGCAGGATGGTCGCCGTGTTCACGCCTACCACGCGCCCGGCGGAATCCACTAGCGGCCCGCCGGAGTTGCCCGGATTGAGCGAGGCGTCGGTCTGAATGACATCGTCAATCAGACGCCCGGAATACGACCGCAGCGACCGTCCCAGCGCGCTGACCACGCCCGCCGTCACCGTGGATTGAAAGCCATAAGGCGCTCCAATCGCGATCACGATCTGGCCCACGCGCAGACGTTGCGAATCGCCCAGCGCAGCGGCGGTCAGGCTGGGCTCGTCGAAGCCCGGCTCGTCCACACGAATGACCGCGAGGTCGCTCCCCGGATCGTCGCCGATGAGCGTGGCCGGCATGCGGCGGCCGTCGGCCAGCGTCACCGCGATGCGCGCCGCGTCGTGCACCACGTGGCTGTTGGTGAGGATCAGGCCATCCGGAGTGAACACGAACCCAGAGCCTCCGCCGCGCCGTTCGCGCGGCTCGCCCGAGCGCGCGCGGCCAGCGACCTGGTGGACTTCAATGTTCACCACCGACGGGCTGACCCGCTCCACCGCGCTGGTCACGGCAGTCGAGTAAGCGTCGAGCAGGGAAGCATCGCCGCCTTCCGCGCGGGCCGGGCTGTGCTCCGAATTCGTCGCCCGACGCGCCGAATCGTCAAGCCGTCCTAGGGGAGCGGAGTCTCCAAGAACCGACGCCAATACACTCGTAGCTTCTTCTAAGTGCATGTTGGATAGATGACAGTCGACGCACAGGCGATTCATGGAGCCCCGGACGCCCTCGTCCGGGGAACCTTCCAGACTCGGGCTGGGCGGACGAGGGCGTCCGCCCCTCCAAACAAAAAAAGCCGGGACTAGAATCAGTCCCGGCTCTAGTGTTGGCTGGTTGCCCGGATAAAAGCAAGGTTTCAAGGTGGCAAAGTTTCAAGGTTTCAAAGTGAACCGCGATATCGAACCGACAAACCTTGAAACTCTGAAACCTGTGAAACTTTGAAACCTGTTCTTACGCGCTCCTTCTTGGGCGCACCGTCAAATCCCGCACCTGGGTCAGGATGCTCGACATCTGCATCCCGTTCAGCTGCGAAACGAAGGGCAGCAAGTCCGCGATAAACTGATCTTTCATCAGTTCGCTGATTTCTTCCTGGCGGCTGCGTTCTCCGCCGCTGAGCAGTTCGGGCACGGTGACCTCCAGTGCGCGCGCCAGCCGTTCCAGGGAAGACAGCGTGGGCGTGGCCTTCTCGTTTTCGATCTTGGAGACATAGGTGCGCGGGACCGCCATGCGACCGGCCAGTTGCCGCTGGCTGAGCCCGTTGCGCAGGCGCAGCGAACGGATCGAGGTGGCCAGGTTCAGGTGTCCGTGACCATTGCCGGGCGGCGGCATCATGATGGGAGCTGCCACCGGAATGGGCTCCGGCTCAGGCTCCTCATCCAGGGATGCATGGCAGCGGCGGCAATTGTTGTTAGAAGTTCTGAACTGAACCAGCAGGCAGTGATCGCAACGAACGACTTCCCGCGAATCGACCGGGGCAAGAGTCGTGGCCATTCGGGTTGTGGGAGTGCCAGAGCGGGCTACTCCGTAAATCTATGAAGCAAGAACCGTTTACTGCTAAGGTTCCTATGACAAGGGCCAATCTGCGGCATGTGCCCTGTGGAAGTCAAGGTTAAAATGCAAGAAGCCCGCTAATTTCGCGGGCGAAAACCGGAAGAGCAGGCAAGAAAGCCGGAGAAGACAGGCGAAAACCATGATGGATCGCGAATCGGCGTGGTGTTTACTAACTGAGTTCACCCAGTCGGAGAGCCTGCGGAAGCACGCGCTGGCGGTCGAAGCCTGCATGCGGGCCTGCGCCCGCAGGTGGGGAAGCGGTTCGCCCGAAGACGAGAATCTCTGGGGCGTCGTCGGCTTGATTCACGACTTCGACTACGAGCGCTGGCCCACGGCCGAGGAGCATCCCTACAAGGGCAACGAGATTCTGAAGGAGCGCGGCTATTCCGACGAAATTCGCCGCGCCATCATGTCGCACGCCGAATACACCGGCGTCACCCGCGACACGCCCATGGAAAAGGTGCTGTTTGCCTGCGACGAACTGGCCGGATTCATCACCGCCGTGGCTTTGATCAAGCCGGGGAAGTCGCTGGCGGAAGTGGACGCCAAGTCGGTGCGAAAAAGGATGAAAGACAAGGCCTTCGCCCGCAAGGTGAACCGCGACGATATCATCCAGGGCGCCGCCCAGCTGGGCGTGGATCTGGACGAGCACATCGCCTTCTGTATCGAGGCGTTGAAGCCGATCGCGAAGGAGTTGGGGCTGGATGGGAGCGCGGCCAAGCCCGCGTAGCGCCGCCGTCTCGGCGGCTGTGGTGGGGGCGTCCCGCCCCCCAGATGCCGGCGCTACATCCTCGCTCACCTTTTTTCCGTTAGCCGCGCCTTCTTCCGCCGCTCGCGCTCGGCTTGTATCTCCTCGACGCTCTGCGCCACCAGCGGCGAATACAGCGCCTTGACCCAAAGAGGATTGCCCCACTCCGGCTGGCCGGCCAGGGCGCGGTCGAAGGCGCTCAAAGCTTGTTCGGTTTCTTTGGCCTGCCACATCGCGACCGCCTGTGCCATGGCGCGCTCGCCTCGCGGATGTTCCTCGTAAACGCCGCCACTCTCCCACACACCATTGTTGACCGTCTGGATGGCATCACTGTAACGCCGAATCTCGATCTCCGCCCATGCGACCCGCACCCACATTTTCACCGCGCCGGGACGCTGCTGCACCGCCTGGCTGAGCAACTGCGACGCACGCTCGTAATCCCCGGCCAGGTAGTACCACCACCCTAACTCCCCGACATATTCGGGCGCCCAGGGATCAGGGCTCTGCCGCAATTCATCCTCAAGCCTGTGCGCGGGCGCCCCGTCTCCGGAGAGCAGAGTAAGGCCGGCCTGCTCGACTTCGGCATTACGCGGCTTTTCACCGCGCAAGGACTCGATCCAGCTGCGGAACTCGGTTGCAGCCGTGCGCTCGTCCGCTGCGGCCAGGGCCATGGCGAAGGATTCCGTCAGCCCTGGAGTGGCAGCGCTGCCCTCCATCATTTGCCGGTAGGTGCTCACGGCACCTGAGAAATTCGCCTGCGCGAACTGCGCCTTCGCCAGAATATCCTGCGCATCGGGTTGAGCCGGTTGCATCTTCAACGACCGCACAGCCAATTGCTCGGCCTGCGAATACTGGCTAGCCTTCAGCGCCGTTTGTGCGCGCGCCGTCCAGAAAATGTAGGCCACGGCCAGATCGCGCTCAGAGCGCGCCGGCCAGCCTTCACTGGCGATCATCTTCTGCACCTGCGCGATACGCTCGGACGGCAGGGGATGCGAGCGGAAGTATCCTTCCAGCGTCTGCATCGCCATCTGCGACAACTCTTCCTGCGGCGACTCCGCCTTTTCCTGCTGCCGCCGATACTCCTGGTACATCCGATCGAACGTCTCAAACATGCGAATCGCGCCATTGGCCGAGTAGCCTGCCTCCACCGCGAGGCGTGTCCCCTCGCGGTCGGCCTCCAGTTCCTGGTCTTTGCTGTACCCCGCCTCAAAGACAAAGACGGGAATCGCGACCAGTCCTCCCAGCGGAATGTGCCGCAGCGCCTGCTCCTGCTGGGCGCGGTCGGCACAATGATAGTGATCCACGTGCTCGATCTCATGGCCCATCACCGCTGCCAGTTCGTCTTCGCTGTCCATGAGAGCGAGCAGCCCGCCGCCCACGTACACGTGGCCTCCGGGCAAGGCGAAGGCATTGATCATGTACTGATTGGGAATGTAGTGGAAGCGATACGGCAACCTGCGATGCGCCCGGGCGGCTAACTTCCCGCCCACCTCGTTCAGATAGCGCTCAATGACAGCCGTATCCGCCTTCTTGTCCTCGGGAACATCGGCCAACATCGCGGCGGTTTCATCTCCAATGCGAATCTCCTCCGCGTCCGACATGCGGGTGAAGCGCACCGGCATGCGGGTTAGTTCCTGCTCGGTGTCGGCGACCAGATAGAGCAGCGCCGCCGGACTGGCAGGCGTGTCCACCTTGCGGCGCTCGCTCACCACAATGGCCGCCACGCTGGCCACCACGATTCCCGCCAATAAGATCCAACGCTTCATATTTGGCACTTCAAGCTGACCACTTCATAAATAGCGCCGCAAAGCTTCGCGATTTCGCGTGTACAGGAACGACACCAGCAACAGCGCTGCTCCCAGCGCGATAAAGGTCACGTAGCGATCCCGCGCATTCAGCCGCCACACATCGGCAAACAGAATCTTGCCCACACATAGCAGTAGGAGTCCGAGTCCGGTCAGGCGGAAGCTGCGCTCCCCCAGCCACAACGCCAGTAGAAAGACGGCTACACCTTCGACTCCCCACGACAACGTCACCATTCCGTGGCGCATTTCAAGAGCCAGCAAGACGGTCAGCAGTCCAATCGCAACAAAAAAGAAAAGCTGTTCCGGACGCCGCCCCAGGCCCTGGATCAGCCGGACCCAGCCCACTCCGTCGCTGGTCTCGCCTTTCCGGCGAATCTGAAAAGTGATGGGCAGCGACGCCAGCAGCAGCGCGATGGTTGCGCCCACCGTGACCCAGCGGCTCTCCCACAACGGTGCGGGGAAGTAGCTGCGTTCGTAAAAGTTGTGCAGCACGGTGCGGAACAACACTCCAAAGACAATCAGCAGACCCTGATAAAGGAAGACTCTGCGCCCGCTTCGCCACGCGATGGCGAGCAGAGCGAAGGCGAGTGCAGCCCATGCTGCGGCTACCCAATCGGCCGCCAATTCAAAGCGCATCAGGGATGCGACCGTAATGGTTCCCAACCAGCAGCAGAGATCGCTCACGCGGAAGCGGCGCTCCTTCTCGGTTAAGCTGTCGCTCGACTCGTTGGTCCTCCAATACGCATAGAAGAAAGCGAGTGCGATGGGGACCACCGTGTAGAAGCGTGGGCTGACTTCACCGGGCGGGCCAGCCGCGTCCAGGTTCACAAAGAAAATGCGCAGGAAGCCGGCCGCAAGCGCCACGTAACCCTGCAGGCGCAGGCTCAGACTCTTGCGCGTGAGCCCCAACTCCACCAGAACCAGCCCACCCACGACCCAGGCATCGGCTACGCCGACTGAGCGCAGTTCATACCACGCCACGAGTGCCAGCAGGAAAGAGGCTGCCCAGGTGTAGGCCTCAGACGCGATGCGATCCAACCTCGCGAAATCTGCTTTCGCTTCGCTGGACGCGCTTCCGCTCCAGCGAGACGTCGCATAGAGCAGCGCCGCGACCAGCGCGATCGTGATCAGACGCAGCGTCAGCCCGTGAAATTTCTCCGTTGCTTCGAGATTGATCATCAGCACGCGGAGAAACGCAACGCCAGCCAGGAAGTTCGCCTGGTAGCGCAGTGCCGAGGACCCCGGATCGCGCGCCGCAAGCCGCTTTCCGGCGATAGACAGAGCAATTCCCAGCGCACACCAGAGCACTGCAGTCCAGCTTTGGGGGAACGCGATCCACGCCGCGATCAGCATCATGACCGCTCCCGCGTACGACAGCCGCTGCATCACCCTGCGATCGAATTCCGTCGAGAACAGATCGGGCCAGCGGGGCAGCACCCAGTGCGTGTTGAGATAGAACACCACTCCGGCAACCACGAAAAGAATCGCCAGCGCGAAGTCGGGGCTGAGGTCGGCGTCATCCATGCGGCGTCCGAAAACGGCCGCGGCGTCATAAGCGATCATCTGGCCGGCTACCAGAACCGACGCGATCATGCCCAGCCGCCGGAAGACCACTTCTTTCGTCCAAACGCCGATCAGCAGCAACGCCTCCCCCTCGGCCAGCCACAGCACAGACAGGCGCGTGCCTGAATAGCGAAATGGGAAGGCGGCAATCAGCAAAACCACTCCCAGCGTGGACAGCACAATCACCGCGGTTCGACGGCGGCGGGTAGCGGGCAACTGGGCCAGCGCGGTCTCGATGGCGCCGATGGCAAGCAGCGCCCAGAACGCCCACTCCGGATGCGCGGACTGATATTTGAACAGGGCCAGCAGCAGAGACGTGTTGAGTAGCGCGGAGGCGGTGGAAATACGCTCCTGCTGCTCGTTGCCGGGGGAACGAAACACGTAGGACAGGCGAAAGATGAGCCAGTACAGGGCCAGAATTCCGGCGCTGGCGGCAAACTCGGGGAAAGGATGGTGCTTTCCCCGCATCGGCTCGATGATCGGCCGCAGCCACAAATAGTGATTCAGGTAGCTCGCCAGAATGCCGAAGATTTCCAGTTCGAACCACTGCATGCGTCCGACGATAACGACAAGCCCAGCGGCCAGTACTACTGCGGCTGACAGGCTGTACACGTTGGAATGGCTAATTGTGACGGTTAGAAACGCCAACAGAAAGGCGAGTCCGGTCACCACCTGCGAGCGATAGCGCAGCGTGTGCGCGACCATCGCCGCGGCCACGGCAAGCATCAACACGAGGTCGGCGGGTTGTGACGTCAGCACTTGTGCCGCCGGCACGTGGTACATCGCGTACGTGGTGAAGAACAGCAGCGCCCATCCGCCGCCGATTCCGGCGCGCGCCAGGATGCGGTAACGATCTCCGCGCTCGAACCAGATGCCCGCGGCCAGCATGACTGCAGCGGTCACAAATCCAACCATCACCTTGCCGGCAGGCCCCATCGTCCGGAGTTCGTAAGAGAGAAAGAAGGCGACGCCGAGGACCAGAAGAGTGATGCCCAACTTGTTCAGCCAATCGGTCCCCAGCATTTCCTCGATGTCCAAGGCCGACTTGAAGCGGTCGAACATCGAGGGTTCGATGAGCGTCGCGGCGAAAGTGGGCGGTGGTGCAGGAGCCGAGATTCGCGGTCCTGGTGGTGGGGCCGCAGCAGAAGTGGCCGGGAGCGCAGCTGGTGGAGGCGCTGCGGACGGAACCTCTGTCGGCTTGCGCATTGTCCACGCCTCGGCGGCTGCCTGCGAAGGAGTTGGTTGGGGTGCTGACGGCTTCGGCGGAACGGGCGGAGTGAGCGCAGGTAGTTCTGCAACCGCTTCCTTTTGCCGGGCCGGTTGCCTCGCGGACGCTGCTCCCTGATTGCGCAATTCCTTGAGTTCGCGCTCAAGTCCGTACACCCGGGCGGTGATGTCGCCCCAGCGCGACTGATCCTCCAGGCGCTCACGCTTGCGGCGGG
>Ga0209517_10006708_pt1 | contig 14096 bp, 5 predicted proteins | sample PeaSoiMetSII2010_FD_187695 | JGI IMG/M metagenome (GOLD analysis project Ga0209517, IMG submission 187695) | Peat soil microbial communities from Weissenstadt, Germany - SII-2010 (SPAdes) (version 2) | ecosystem: Environmental > Terrestrial > Soil > Wetlands > Peat | place: Germany: Weissenstadt...
TCGTCAACCACATCGTCACCCGAGGTTTTCGCGCCACCTTTCTGCCGGCGCTGGAGCTGCGCGGCGGAGTCCCTGCGGACCTGCGCGCGCTGGTCGCCGTCCCAACGTTCCTGACCTCGCCCGAGGACATCAAGGAGCAGATCGGACGACTCGAAATCCACTATCTGGCGAGCCCTGAAGGCGACCTTCACTTCGTGTTGCTGTCCGATTGGCGCGACGGCCCGAGCGAGCGCGTGGATGGGGACGAAGAGCTGCTCGCCACCGCGAAGGAAGGCATCAGCAGGCTGAACCAGCACTACGGACCTGCGCCGGGCGGCGACCGCTTTCTGCTGCTGCACCGTCGACGCGTCTGGAACGAGGGCGAAGGCCGGTGGATCGGATGGGAGCGCAAGCGCGGAAAGCTGTGCGAACTCAATCGGCTGCTGCGCGGCGCGGAGAACACCACGTTCCTGGCGCCGCCTGCCCTGCCCGCCGACATCCGCTACGTGATCACCCTGGACGCGGACACGCGGCTGCCGCGCGAGACGGTCGGGCGACTCATCGGCAAGATGGCCCATCCCCTCAACCGACCGCGCTTGGACACCGGTTTGGGTCGAGTCGTGGAAGGCTACGGCCTCCTGCAGCCGCGGGTCACGCCGGCGCTGCCGGTGGGGCGCGAAGGCTCGCTTTTCCTGCGCGTCTTCTCCAGCGCCACCGGCATTGACCCCTATGCCGCCGCGGTCTCGGACGTGTACCAGGACCTCTTCGGTGAAGGCTCCTACATGGGCAAGGGCATCTACGACGTGGACGCCTTCGAAGCCGCGTTGGACGGCCGTGTGCCCGAGTCAATGCTCCTCAGCCATGACCTGTTCGAGGGGATTTTCGCGCGCGCGGGTCTGGCTTCCGACGTGGAGGTCGTTGAGGACTTCCCGTCCCGCTACGACGTCGCCGCGCTTCGCCACCATCGCTGGGCGCGGGGCGACTGGCAACTGCTTCCATGGGTCCTCGGACACGGGCCCAGAGGGGCCGCTCGTTGGCCGCGGTGGGGCATTCCCACGATCGGCCGCTGGAAGATGCTCGACAACCTTCGGCGGACGCTGTCGGCACCGTCGGTCGTTCTGGCCCTGATCGCAGGATGGGCCATGCCTCTCGAGGATGCGGCCGTCTGGACCGGTTTCATCCTGTCGACGATCGTTCTGCCGCCTCTCATTCCCGTGATGACGGAGATCGCTCCGAGCCGCCCCGGCGTCACACTCCGCAGTCACGTCCGCGCCCTGGGCGCAGAGCTGCGTCTTGCACTCATCCAATCGGGCCTGATGATCGTGTTCCTGGCGCACCAGGCCTGGCTAATGGGCGACGCTATCCTTCGCACCCTGGTCCGGCTCTCGGTGACACGGCGCCACCTGCTCGAATGGGTTCCGGCGGCCCACGCGGCGTTGGGTCGCCGTCCGGGGATGATGCGTTTCTACCGCCGGATGTCGGGGGCGTTGGTCATCGGCGCCGCGGCGATTGCCGTGGCGTGGATCTGGGGGTGGCAAACGTGGCCGTTGGCCGCCGTGTTCGCAGGCGTCTGGTTCGCCTCTCCGGCCGTCGCCCTTTGGGCGAGCCTGTCGCCTCGGGTCTTGGGCCGCCGTCCGCTGGCCGAGGCCGACGCGCATAGTTTGCGCCTGGTCGCCCGGAGGACGTGGCGCTTCTTTGAAGCCTTTGTCACACCGGCCGACAACATGCTGCCGCCGGACAACTTCCAGGAAGCTCCGGAGTCGGTGGCGGCCCATCGCACATCGCCAACCAACCTCGGTCTCTATTTGTTGTCGGTAGCGTGCGCGCGGGACTTCGGATGGATCGGGACCCTCGAGGCCGTGGAGCGGCTGGAGGCTACGCTCGCGACTATGACTCGTATGGCCAAGCTCCGCGGCCATTTCTACAACTGGTACGATACACACGACCTGCGTCCGCTCGATCCGCAGTATGTCTCCTCGGTCGACAGCGGGAACCTGGCTGGACACCTGATCGCACTCGCCAACGCGTGCCATGACTGGCGCACCTCGTCCCTGGCGCAGCAGCAGCGTTTCCAAGGCGTGGCCGACGCTCTCGACCTGGTCCGGGACGACGCCCGCCGGTTGAGCGACCTGCGCAAGTCGCAGGCGGTGTCGTGGCGACGGCTCGATGACGAGATCGGACGCCTAGCGTCTGGCCTTTCTCAGACGAGCGCCGGCCGCGGCGGCATCGAACAGCGGCTGGCAGAGCTCTCCGACGAAGCCGCGATCCTGGCCGACGCGGTCAGCCAGATCGTTCTCGAAGAAAGCGACCAGGCCGGGACGGACCTGCAATTCTGGGCGGATGCGGTCCGCGCCTCAATAGAGAGCCATCGGCGCGATCTCGGAACTCCGCCCGCGGCCTCGCTTGAGGCGCGGCTGCAGGTGCTCGAGAAGGCCGCGCGGTCGATGGCGCTGTCGATGGAGTTCGACTTTCTGCTCGACCCCGACCGGCTGTTGCTCTCAATCGGTTATCAGGCGTCCGAGGGCGCGCTCGATCCAAGCTGCTATGACCTTCTCGCCTCGGAGGCGAGGCTGGCGAGCTTCATGGCCATCGCCAAGCGGGACGCTCCGGCGCGTCACTGGTTCCGCCTGGGCCGCGCGGTGACGCCGGTGGCGAACGGCGCAGCGCTCATCTCGTGGTCGGGCTCGATGTTCGAGTATCTGATGCCGTCCATCGTCATGAGGGCGCCGGCCGGCAGCCTCATTGAGCAGACCAATCGGCTCGTTGTCAGACGCCAGATCGAATACGCGGCGACGCTCCGGGCGCCCTGGGGCGTATCAGAATCGGCCTATAATGCGCGCGACCTGGACTTCACCTATCAATACTCCAACTTCGGCGTTCCGGGTCTCGGCCTGAAGCGAGGGCTGGCGGACAATGCCGTAGTCGCTCCCTACGCCACCGCCCTGGCAAGCATGGTCGACCCCGAGGCCGCCGCGCGGAACTTCGAGCGCCTCGAGGCCATCGGCGCCCGCGGTCGTTACGGTTTCTACGAGGCGCTGGACTTCACAAGGGCCCGGGTCCCGGACGGCGAGCGCGTCGCCATTGTGCGCGCGTTCATGGCCCACCACCAAGGGATGACGATCACCGCGATCGCCGACACCCTGCTCGACGGTTTGATGCGAAACCGCTTCCACGCCGAGCCGATCGTTCAGGCGACAGAATTGATTCTACAGGAGCGCGTGCCACGCGAGGTCACGGCGACCCCGCCGTCGGTCTCGAAGACGATGTCGGCGGCCAGGATCCGCGAGATCGAAGGACCCGACGCTTGGCGAAAGGCCAGCCCGTGGAGCTCCACGCCGTCCACGCAGCTGCTGTCGAACGGCCGCTACTCCGTGATGCTTACAGCCGCAGGGTCCGGCTACAGCACCTGGCGCGACCTGGCGGTGACCCGCTGGCGAGAGGACGTCACCTGCGACGATTGGGGCTCGTACGTCTTCTTGAGGGACGTCGCGAGCGGCGAGGTCTGGTCGGCGACCTACCAACCAATCGGAGCCGAACCCGAGACGTACGAGGTCACCTTTAACGAGGATCGCACCGAGTTCACGCGTCGGGGCGGGGCGTTTACGACCACCCTGGAAGTGCTGATTTCCACCCAAGACGATGCAGAAGTACGCCGCGTGACGATCTCGAATTCCGGCGATCGCACGCGCGAGGTCGAGGTGACCTCCTACGCCGAACTGGTTCTGGCTCCTCAGGCCGCCGACGTCGCACACCCGGCGTTCTCCAAGCTCTTCATCGAGACCCAGCACGTCGCCGGCCTCGGCGCCATAGTGGCGACGAGGCGGCGGCGGTCCCCGACGGAGCCGCAGGTCTGGGCCGCGCACCTGGCGGTCGTTGACGGCGAGGCTATAGGCAAGCGCGAGTTCGAAACCGACCGCGCGCGGTTTCTAGGTCGCGGCGGCGGGGTTCGCGCGCCGAGCGCGGTGATGAGCGGCCGCCCGCTCTCAGGCACGACCGGGGCCGTGCTCGATCCAATCTTCGCCGTGCGTCGGCGTGTTCGGATCGCGCCCGGAGCGACGGCCCGCGTCGACTTCTGGACGATGGTCGCCTCCTCACGCGAGGATGTGCTGGATCTCGTCGACAAGCACCACGACGTCGGCGCATTCGAGCGCGCCGCCGCGCTCGCCTCGACCCAGGCCCAGGTGCAGTTGTACCACCTCGGCATCGATCGGAGCGAGGCAGGTCAATACCAGCGTCTCGCCCGCCACATCGTCTACGCCGCACCGATGCTGCGCCCGCCGTCGGACACAATTGGAAGCAGGAGCGGAGGGCAGCGGCGTCTATGGACCCTAGGCATATCCGGCGATCTGCCGATCATCCTCGTCCGCATCTCCGACATCAACCAACTTGACGTCGCCCGCGAGGCGCTGCAGGCGGTGGAATACTGGCGGATGAAGCGGCTTGCGGTGGACCTGGTCATCCTCAACGAGCGCACCTCGTCCTACGTTCAGGACTTGCCGATTGCTCTCGAGACCCTGGTGAGGGCCAGCCAGTTCCGGCCCCAGATGGGCGATGAGCGGCCGCCCGGCCACATCTTCATGCTGCGCGCGGACCTGATCTCGCCGGAGGCGCGGGCCCTTCTCGCGTCCGTCGCGCGTGTCGTCCTGTTAGGAGAGCGCGGACGGCTCGCTGATCAGATTGAGCGCGCGCCCGAGGCCAGGCCCTCGCCTCGGGCCGTGGCAAGGCGAGCCGCGCCTGCTTCCGAGCTTCAGGTGTCGCGCCCGCCGCCCGGCGTGGAGTACTTCAACGGGCTGGGCGGCTTCGCCGAAAGCGGCCGCGAATATGTGACGATCCTGGGCCCTGGCCAATCGACTCCGGCGCCGTGGATCAACGTGGTCGCCAATCCTGGCTTCGGCTTCCAGGTGTCCGCGGAAGGCGGCGGCTACGCCTGGTCGGTGAACAGCCGCGAGCATCAGCTGACGCCGTGGTCCAACGACCCCATGACCGACCGGCCCGGGCAGGCCTTCTATCTCAAAGACGAAGAGACGGGGGATCTCTGGAGTCCCACGGCGCTGCCGATCCGCGATGAAGCGGCGACCTATGTGGCGCGGCATGGATGGGGTTACAGCCGCTTCGAGCACGCCTCGCACGGCATCGCCGCCGAACTGCTGGAGTACGTGCCGCTCGCTGATCCGTTGAAGATCTCGCGGCTGAGGCTGCGCAATGTTTCCCGCCGCTCCAGGCGCCTGTCGGTGACCGCCTACGTCGAATGGGTTCTCGGCGCCGCGCGCGGCGCGACCGCGCCATGTGTGACCACGCGCGTCGACCCGGACAGCGGCGCAATGCTAGCGATCAACCCCTGGAACCCGGCGTTCGGCGATCGCGTCGCCTTCGCCGACCTCGCGGGACGCCAGACGAACTGGACCGGCGACCGCCGAGAGTTCATCGGCCGCAATGCCGCGCTCGCCTGGCCGGCGGCGCTGGTCAACGGGACTTCGCTCTCGGGGCGGGTCGGCTCCGGACTCGATCCCTGCGCCGCTCTCCAGACCACGGTCGAGATCACGCCGAACGGTGTCGCCGAGATCGTCTTCTTCCTCGGCGACGCTCCGGATACAACCGAGGCGCGGTCGCTGATCGCCCGCTACCGCAAGACCGATCTCGACGCTGTGCTGTCGGACGTCCGGCGCTTCTGGGACGACATCGTCGGGACGGTTCAGGTGAAGACCCCCGACCGGTCGATGGACATTATGCTCAACGGCTGGCTGACCTATCAAACCCTCGCGTGCCGCGTCTGGGCCCGATCGGGGTTCTACCAGGCCAGCGGCGCCTACGGCTTCCGGGACCAGCTGCAGGACTGCATGGCCTTGGCCACGGTCCGGCCATCGATGACTCGAGAGCACCTGCTCAGAGCCGCGAGCCGCCAGTTCGTGGAGGGCGACGTTCAGCACTGGTGGCTGCCGCACTCCGGCCAGGGCGTGCGCACGCGCATATCGGACGACCGCGTTTGGCTCGCCTACGCCGCCGCGCATTATGTCGGCGTCACCGCCGACACCGCCGTTCTGGACGAGGTCGTCCCCTTCCTGGCGGGCCAGACGCTGGAGCCGGACGAGAGCGAACGCTTCTCTCAGCCGACCGTCTCGGACGAGGCCACAAGCCTCTACGAGCATTGCGCCCTTGCGCTGGACGCCAGCCTGGCGGTTGGCGGCCATGGCCTGCCGCTGATCGGCGGCGGCGATTGGAACGACGGCATGAACCGCGTCGGCGAAGGCGGCCGCGGCGAGAGTGTCTGGCTCGGCTGGCTGTTGCACGCCGCGCTCGACGCCTTCGCAAGCATCGCCGATGCGCGCGGCGATGCGACGCGGGCGGCGAACTGGCGGACGCACATGCGGGCGCTGGCGACCGCCTTCGAAAGCCAGGCCTGGGACGGCGACTGGTATCGGCGCGGCTGGTTCGACGATGGCACTCCGCTCGGCTCGGCGGCGAACGAAGAGTGCCGCATCGACTCCATTGCCCAATCCTGGGCCGTGATCTCCGGCGCGGCACGGCCCGACCGCGCGGCCCGGGCCATGGCGGCCGTCGACCGCGAGCTGATCCTGCCCCACGACGGGTTGGCGTTGCTGTTCACGCCGCCGTTCGACCGTACGCCGCTCGACCCCGGCTACATCAAGGGCTATCCGCCGGGCGTGCGCGAAAACGGAGGGCAGTACACCCATGCCGCCCTGTGGTCCGTGATGGCCTTTGCGGGTCTTGGGGAAGGCGACAAGGCGGCGGCGCTCTTCTGGATCCTCAATCCGATCAACCACGCGCGCAAGCGCACCGACATGCACCGTTATAAGGTGGAGCCCTATGTCGTCGCTGCCGATGTCTACGCCGCCCCCGGTCATGTCGGGCGAGGCGGTTGGACCTGGTACACGGGCTCGGCGGGCTGGATGCAGCGCGCCGGCGTCGAGAGCATCCTTGGACTTCGCATCGAGGGCGGCGCCCTGCGTCTCGACCCTTGCATTCCGAGGTCTTGGCCCCGGTTCGAGATCACGCTCCGGCACGGCGAGTCACGGTATGAAATCGTGGTCGAGAACCCGCAGGGCGTGCAGCGCGGCGTCGCCGCCGCCGAGCTCGATGGCGCGACGATCGTCGCAAGACCCCTCTCTATCCCGCTCAAGGACGACGGCGGCGTCCATCGCCTGCAAGTCCGGCTGGGCTGAGCGGCTATTATGGGGGCGAGCATGAGCCCTAAGGACCCCAGCTATCCTGATGTGAAATATGTGAATGCTCTCATCGGTCCCGGCACCGTCGCTACGCTCCCGCTCCAGACACTCACGGCGTTCTGCGATCACGGCGACCCCTCGTGCCGCCTGGAAGACGATCTAGACGCCGCACGGGCAATGCCCGAAGCGCTTCAGGCATTTGCTATCGATCTTGAGAGGTGAGCGCCAAGCTCAAGGAAGAGGGCATCGACAAATTCATCAAGCCATTTGACTCCCTGCATGAAGCTCTCGCGCTCGTCATCGACGTGATCGACCGAGTCCCGGCACTCACCGATAGCGCCGCCTATGTGCGCCAAGCCATGCTGGCCGAGCTCTCGGACCACCGTCGCTGCATCACCACCTATGGAGACGATATGCCCGAGGTGCGCGACTGGACCTGGCCCGCCCAGAAAGCTCTTGCAAGGTGAGCGCGAATGGGCCTTCCCTCCTGAAGACCGTGGCTGTCAAGACAATCAGCACGCGACCTTTCGAGGATCAGAGACCGGGGACGTCGGGCCTTCGCAAGAAGGTCTCCGAGTTTCAGGTGCCGCACTATCTCGAGAATTTCGTGCAATCGATCTTCAACAGTCTGGAGGGATTTCGAGGCGCGACGCTAGTACTCGGTGGCGACGGCCGCTTCCATAATCGTGAAGCGATCCAGTCGATCCTCAAAATCGCCGCCGCCAACGGGGTTGGACGCGTCCTCCTCGGACGAGGCGGGATTCTTTCCACGCCAGCTGTCTCGTGCCTCGTCCGCAAGTACAGTGCCTTCGGCGGCATTATCCTCTCGGCAAGCCACAATCCGGGCGGACCCGAAGGCGATTTTGGCGTGAAGTTCAACGTCTCGAATGGCGGCCCGGCACCTGAGAGCGTGACCGAAGCAATTTACGCACAGAGCCGCAACATTCGGAGCTACCGTATCTTTGATGCAGCCGACGTTGATATCGATCAGTTGGGGTGCATGCACCTCGATAGGATGGCGGTCGAGGTGATCAATCCAGTTGCGGATTATGCCGGCTTGATGGAAAAGCTATTCGATTTTGACGCCATCTCAGAATTGTTCGCGTCGGGTTCGTTCCGAATGCGCTACGACGCCATGCACGCGGTCACGGGTCCTTACGCGCATGAGATTCTCGAACGGCGGCTGGGCGCACCCGCCGAGACGGTCGTCAACGGTGAGCCACTGCTTGACTTCGGCGGTAAGTCCCCAGATCCAAATCTCGTTTACGCCCATGACCTCGTTGCTGCCATGAGCGGCCGCGAGGCCCCAGACTTCGGTGCCGCTTCCGATGGCGACGGCGACCGCAACATGATTCTCGGGCGCCGCTTCTTCGTCACTCCGAGTGACAGCCTGGCTGTACTTGCGGCTAATGCGCGTTTTGTCTCAGGATATAGTGAGGGCCTCTCAGGCGTCGCGCGCTCCATGCCAACAAGTCGGGCGGTGGATCGCGTCGCCGCACATCTACACATCCCGCATTACGAGACGCCCACAGGCTGGAAGTACTTTGGTAATCTGCTCGACGCCGGCAAAATTACGTTGTGCGGCGAGGAAAGCTTCGGAACGGGATCGGATCATGTGCGTGAGAAGGATGGGCTCTGGGCCGTGCTTTTCTGGCTCAATATTCTCTCGGCGCGACGCTCATCCGTGGAGCAGCTCACACGCGCTCATTGGCGGGAATATGGCCGGCACTACTATTCGCGGCATGATTACGAGGGCTTGGACAAACAGGTTGCCGAACGCGTCATAGCCGATCTGCAGGAGAGTATCGCAGCGCTGAAGGGCCAGCGGATCGGGACGCATGAGGTGACCCTCTCCGATGACTTCAGCTACCTCGACCCAGTCGATCGCTCCCTGACCGAGCACCAGGGACTCCGCATCGTATGTTCGGACGACGCGCGCATTGTGTATCGACTTTCAGGCACCGGCACCGAGGGTGCGACGCTGCGTATTTATCTGGAGCGCTACGAGCGCGACCCGTCGCGTCAGGATCTCGATTGTCAAGCCGCGCTTGCCGACCTCGCGGCGGCAGCACGGCAGATTGCGCGGATCGAGGAAAAGACGGGGCGCCGATGTCCCTCGCTCATCACGTGAGCGCCACCGTCCATCGACTGCCGGCGTGCCGTCTTATTTTTTAATGGCCGCGTCCACCTGCGATAGCTGGACTGCAAAATGCGTCGTGAGCCAATAGATTGTTTAAGTGCCAAATTTCAGCGTGAAGCGGCACCCTGGTTTTCTTGTCTGGATGGGAGTTGAGTCGCCCAGCTAGACGAGACAGAGATCGTGGAACGGCCACTAAGCGTTCTTCCGGTGAACGACGGTAGGACCCATCATTTGCGGATTCGACTGGGGTGAGCGGTGCGAGGGACGCCCCTCGGGTGCGCGGACCTCCTTAGCTCACAACCGCCGATGCCTCGATGAACCGCACAAGAGCGATCGGGGGCTGCGATAATGGCGCTTCAGTCTCCCGCACCATCAGTAAACTCTCGACGAAACACCGTCGACGTGGTGCAACAGCTACTCGTCTAAGAGTACGTCAAGTTCAGCGATACTCTCCTTCACTTCCTTTTTCGTCGCATCGGTAGTGTCGGTCGTCCCTTCATGCGTGCCCACCTTCCCCGATTCTAGCAGATTCAGGAACTGCCGCAGCTTGGCTCGTTCGCGCTCGCACCAAAGGGACTTAAGATCATATACGAACATTGATAGGGAACTCCTCTCGCGGCCTGCCCCTCCTTAGAAACTACCATTTCCGGGAAGCGGTCGGAATGAGCTTTACAGCAGGCCAAACCGGCCAGCTCAGCCTTTGCCCCGGAATGTCCGCTAAGGGGTCAGTAGCTGACTTCACAGCGCCGCCCCTGGCCGATCTGGGCCTACGGGCTGATTGAGGCCCATGCGCGCGAGGATCTCCGCCGCGCCGTTTGGCTCGCCCGCTACATACCGGCCAGCGCCAGGCCGATGTCATCCGCATGGGCAAGGGCGACCTCGAGGATGGCGGGATCAAGGTCGTCCAGCAAAAGACCGGCAAGGAGCTGTGGATACCGCTGCACGCCGATTTGAAGGAGGAGATGCGGCGATGGGAGATCAGACCGCCCTGGTTCTTCGTGCAGACAACCCAAGGGCGACGGCTACGATACCGAGCGGTTCCGAGCCGCCTGGACCCGACTGATGAACACGACGCCGGCGGGGAGGATCAGACGCGAGGGCTTCACGTTCCACGGCCTGCGCGCGTCGAGCGTGGAGAACCTGCGCGAGGCCAGCTGCGACGACGCCGGGATCGAGTCCATCACCGGCATGTCGCAACCCATCATCAAGCGCTACAGCCGGTTTGCCAATCAGCGCCGTCTTGCCAAGGCGGCGATCCTCCGGCTAGAACGAACAGGTCAGGAACAATGATTGGAAAACATCGCCAATCTTGGAAAACGCATCTCATTGATCCACCTAGGGAAAAGGTGGGGGATCGTCTAACGGTAGGACAGCGGACTCTGACTCCGCCAGTCTAGGTTCGAATCCTAGTCCCCCAGCCACCTTATTTCCCTTCATTCCAATGCTTTGCGACCTGCGGCCAAATCAGCCAGACGGGAACATACCGCCAACGCCGCCGCACAAAAGTCGGCACACGCGATACGCACCCCTCAATCGAGGCGCTGGCGCCAGTTCCCCTTTTCTGCGAAGTAACGGTCGCAAGGATGGGTGGCCGAGTGGTTGAAGGCACCGGTCTTGAAAAGCGACGCCTTTCTTCCGCCCCCTCCCCCTCGGTACCGTAGAGTGCGGTTTTCTGCGGGTTTCTTCGATCCGCTCGGGCTTAACGTGCCAAATTTTATCACTTCGTCCCTTCGTGTTCGGTGCCAATTCGGGTGCCAAAAAAAACGAAGCCAATCACCGCGGACTCTCCGTGGACAAGAGGGTGCCCTGGACGCGGCGACGGCCACCACTGCCGCGCCTACGTTCCTCGAGCCCTATCTCACGAGCGACGGCGTTGAGCTAGTCGATGGTGGCATCTGGGCGAGCAATCCCATCGGGGTCGCGACGATTGAGGCGGGATAGACTCGTCGGGCTGACCGTCAGATGCGCTGAAGATCCTCAGCATCGGCACATCGGCATTGAGAAGGAGCATTGCTTGCACCGGGAGGCTGTCGCGAGTTCGGTTCATTTTTGAACACTCCCCAATCAAGGATCACTTTCTTCATTGCCCGGCATTAAGATGCGGAAGGCCTCCTTGTCCTGGCCGGGGCCGTATAGCTCCGGACAGAGCCGCGTCGCGCGGCCTAGCATCTGCTCGTAGAGAATGCGACTTTTGACCCGGCGCAGGAACACGACGTTCACGATGCTTGGTACGTCAATGCCGGTGGTGAGCAAATCAACAGTCACCGCGATCTTGGGATTGGCGTCGTTGCGGAATTCTTTGATCAGCTTGCCGACGCGATCAACGCTGCCGGTAATTTTGCGGATGGCGGCGTCCTCGATGGGAATTCCGGCCGCGACATAGGCCTTCTTCAGCTGGTCGACGACAATGTCGGCATGGCCGTCGGTGGCGGCAAAGATAAGCGTCTTGCCCGGCAGGCTCGGGTCAATCTCCTTGACCAGCTCCTTGGCCACCACCTCATTGAACGGAACGGTGATGACCTGCCGGTTGAACTGCTCGACCTCAACCTTCAGCTCGTCGGGAGCGTGCGCAAGGTCGATCTTGCCGGTCTTGGTGTCGAACAGTTCCATCTGCTCGCCGGCCTTGAAGACTATGCCGGCGTCGCTAAGCTTGGTCTTGATCTGATAGGGCGGCTCGTGGTCGACCAGATATCCGTCGATGACCGCTTCTCGATAAGAGTAGGTGAAGATTGGGTCGCCGAAGATCTGCGCGGTGTGTAGCGCCGGCGTAGCGGTGAGGCCGATCGTCACCGCGTCGAAATGCTCCAACACCCGACGATATTTTGAGACGTAGTCGTCCTGACTGCGGAATTCGAGTTCTTGATCAGACATCTCACGGTCTAGCAGGTAACCGCGATGACACTCATCGACGAGCATCAGGTCATACTGGTCGATCGGCGGCACATCAGCCGGTTCAGCAGCAAAGAGCACGCGCCTTACCAACCCCTGGATAGTGCAGATGTGAACCTCGGTTTCCGTATCGGGTAAAACATCGTCGAAACCCTTAAGTCCGTGGATGTCAGCAAAGGCTTTGGCGCTCACCACCTTGGTGGTGGTGAACTCGTTCTCCGCCTGCGTGCCGAGCGCGCTACGGTCGACGACAAAACAAACTCTTCGGAAGCGTTTGGTCGAGAGCAAGCGGTACAGCAGCGCAATGGAGAGTTTTGTCTTGCCGGTACCCGTCGCCATGGCGATCAACATCGCGCGGCGGGCTTCGGTAAGGCCCTTCTCTATCGCCTGGATTGCCTGCTGCTGATATGGCCGTAGGGGAAAGCCAAAGTTGAACGGCGCCTGCTTCAGGGCCTCGTCTGCGACCTGGCGGTCCATCTCCAGTTCAGCCTTGAGGCCCTCGGGAGTGTACCAGTCGGAGACACACCGGCTCACGTTGGTTGGTTTGCGGGCATCACGAAACCAGATGCCGCTTTCGGTCTCGATCTGCTTTAGGTACGGCCTACCATTGGTGGAAAACAGAAATGGCGCCTTGAACTCACCCCAAGGACCCCCGGCGAATGCCACCCCATCCGCTGCATTGAATCCCTCCGAATAGCGTTCTGCCTGCGTGAGGGCGGCCGAGACGTTCTTGCGCTGGCGCTTGGCCTCGACGACACCTACCAGCGTGGTGCCAACGAAAAGAGCATAGTCGGCTGGGCCGGTCCTGGTGGGCCACTCGGCGATGGCGAGGTTCTGACCTTTGACGGGCCGTACGCCGGCGTCATAGGTCAGCTTCTCGGAGTTGGCGACCCATCCCCGAGCACGAAGCTGTGCATCGATGAGCCGCCGGGTATCAGCCTCGTCGAGGTCAATTTGCTTGGCTGCCTCCTGGCCCTGTTCGATCGTCGATTTGATCTCTGCTGAAGGCGCCGCTTCGGCCTTGGCCTGCAGTTGGACCAATTCGGCCTGAACGGCGACCGTCGCCTTTTCGGCATCGGCAGCGAGCTGTTCCCAAAGCGCTCGTTCCTCTCTCTCCCTGTTTGCACGCTCCTCTGCGGTCTCGCGCGCGGCGGCTTCGGCTTGGTGCTCCAGGCGTGCCTTTTCGGCGGCAGACAGCGCTTCGTCTCGCTCCGCGCGCAACCTTTCCAGCTCAGCATGAAGGTCGCTGGCGCCTACGGCTGGATCGGGTGGCGGCAGAAATGGTCCGGGTTTGAAACCTGGGTCAGCAAAAGTGCGGTGGAACCAAATTGCAAGCTGACGGGCTAGCTTAAGTCCGGCGAGTGCATCTCGGTGCGTGCCCACGTGGGCATGTGCTGCAGCATTACCCGTCTTACGTAGGTGGTGAAAGATGTCGAGTACGTCTCGCGGCAGGCCAGCATCGAGTTTAAGGCGTCTTAACAGGTCGGCTTGGGGTTCGTCAGGTGTTGTGAGCAGGCCATAACGCGCGGCCACTTGCTGGGCGAGCAGCTCGGAAAATTGCCGAAGCTTGATCAGCGAGGTGTTGGGGTCGTCCGCAAAGTAACGCTCGGCAAGTGCTGCCAGCCGCACGAGCTGCTCGTCGTGCTCTGCCAGAAAGCCGAAATTCGCGCTGCAAAGTCCTGCACCCGGACCGACTGGAACGTCCACGCCCACTCCTCCAGTGGGCAACTCTAGAGGCAACTACCCTGCCCGCACAACCAAGCCTGGGGCCCCCCATGAGGCATGCGCGACGTCTCTTATCCCTCGACCTGGGCACTCACGCGCCTTGCGACGGCTGGGGTAAGATTGACCCAGATGACGGCACCGGATGGGTGTACGTAAGAGACCGGGCGAGCCAGCGGTCG
>Ga0209517_10006710_pt1 | contig 14087 bp, 10 predicted proteins | sample PeaSoiMetSII2010_FD_187695 | JGI IMG/M metagenome (GOLD analysis project Ga0209517, IMG submission 187695) | Peat soil microbial communities from Weissenstadt, Germany - SII-2010 (SPAdes) (version 2) | ecosystem: Environmental > Terrestrial > Soil > Wetlands > Peat | place: Germany...
CTTAGGCGGAATCATCATGGCGAAGTTGGTCTTGCCGCAGGCGCTGGGGAATGCGGCTGCGACGTAGGTTTTTTCCCCCTCGGGGTTCTCGACTCCGACGATGAGCATATGCTCCGCCATCCAACCTTCGTCACGCGCTATATTGGAAGCGATTCTCAACGCGAAGCATTTCTTACCCAGAAGGGCATTGCCACCGTAGCCGGAGCCGTAGGACCAGATCTCGCGTGTTTCAGGGAAATGGACGATGTATTTCTCCTTGTTGCACGGCCAGGGGACATCTATCTGCCCGACGGCGAGGGGTCGACCGACGCTGTGGATGCACGGCACCACACGCTTCTCGTTCTTGTCGATCTCCCTGAACACAGGGAGGCCGATGCGAGCCATGATGCGCATGTTCACCACGACGTAAGGCGAATCGGTGAGTTGCACGCCGATCTGCGACATGGGTGAGCCCACCGGCCCCATGCTGAAGGGCAGAACATACATGGTCCGGCCGCGCATGCAACCTGAAAAGAGCGCCTTAAGCTTCCTGTGCATCGCGACCGGGCTCTCCCAGTTATTAGTAGGCCCGGCTTCTTCTTTGGACAGGGAGCAGATGAAGGTACGATCCTCAACCCGAGCCACATCGTCCGCATCCGAACGGGCGTAATAGCAGCCCGGCCACAAGTCCTGGTTGAGCTTGATCAAGGTGCCGCTGGTCACCATCTGCGCACAGAGCAGATCGTACTCTTCTTGCGAACCATCAACCCAGTGGATGGCAGCCGGCTTCGTCAGCTTCGCTGTTTTCGCGACCCACTTGCGCAGGTGTTCGTTCTCGCACAATGGTGCTGACCTTGCTTCAAGCGCTTTAGCGGCGGGCACGGTCCGTTTCCTCTCACTGCTCGAATGGTCGTACCCCCAGGAGATTGGGCGGCGGTTCTTTTTCCACAACTCCGCGGTGGCTGGCGGTTGCACTGTGACGCGAGTTCCCATGACCTTCCTTCCGAGCGTTTTACGCTCGATTGCCTCGGGTTAGGCGGCGTAGCATGCGACCTGGGGTTGCCGAAACAGTCCGTTTTCTTGGTAATCCCAGTGGGATAGGATTAGGACAGAATCGTGAAGGTCGTCAAACCGGTCTTGACAGCGCGCCGTGCCGAGGTTCTCCGGGTGCATTTGGATGATGTCGGCTATCATCGCCGCACCACAATCCATCGTAAGCCGCACTGACGAATTCTCCGAACGAGCTAGGTCAAATTGGACGAGCGCCCAATTCGGACGGCTGCAATCGGTCTGGTTCGGACGAGTGGTCCGACTATACCCAGTCCACTTGGCCTTGGCGGGGATGTCCTGCACTATGGTCCTAACGAGAAAGTAACGTGAACGGAATTCCACGACCCTCGAAGCATGCAGATGATCCAAGGCCGGACGTGCTGACGCTCCGTCCGTTGTCGTCCCCTTTTCTTGGCAACGTGGTGGGCGCCATCTTGCGAGCTAGCTCATGCGTGTGGTCCGACGGCGAGAGGTTCGTATCTTCCTTTGTGGACCGTGTCGCAAGCTCTTTGCGATGGCCTCGGCTGGCGCTTGATCAGGTCAAGGCGGCACAAGCGCGGCGACGAGCGTGGAGGCGGTTGTTTCCGCCTGGACAGGAACCCCTGGCCGAAATGCTGTCGATCGAGGAGCGGGCCGATGCTCGGCGCGCGGCCGATCTGATCGCCGATAGCCATCGCGGGTATTTCTCGGCATTCAATTCCCTGACGTCCGAGGCTCAGGAAATCTTTGAGACGCAGGCCTGGTCCCAGGCTACGCTGAACGCGGAGCGAAGGGTCCGCCTTTACCGGACGGCTGTGGACGATACCTGGCAAAAGATGCAGCGGCTGTTTCCCGAGCGGCTGCAGGACCGGCAGTTCTGGATGGCGGCGCGGCGGACCTTTCTGGAACGGATCTTCAATGACTACGAGGCCGACCTTGCGCTGACCTTCTTCTATTCCATCATGCGGCTCGCCTTCGACCATAAGGACATGCCGGTGGAGTACGCCGACGACGGCTTGGCCGAGCATTCTCACATCTGGAACCCTCACCAGATCTGCGAGACCTACGAGGTCAGTCCGAAACAGATGAGCGGGGCGGTTATCCGCATCCTGAGGAGTTGCGGATTCCGTGCGCGTTTTGAAAATCCTGAGCGGGATGCTGCCCTGGTGACAGCTCGGCTGCTGGACGAATGGGAGAGGCAGATCCCGGGTAGCGCCCCCCGACATCTGCGGATGCTGCGGGCGGTATTCTATCGCGATCGAGAGGCGTACCTGGTGGGGGAACTGACCTCGCGCGGCGGGAAACTTCCCGTGGTGCTGGCGCTCAGGAACGAGGAGGCCGGCATCAGAGTGGACGCGGTGCTGACAGGGAAAGAGGACATGCGTAACATCCTGTTTATTTCCACTCGCTCCACGTTTCATGTTCACACCGACGATTACCGCGAGGTTCTCGGGTTTCTCGATACGCTGGCGCCGGAACGCGGCCATCCGGCCATGTGCGCGGTCTTGGGATTTACGCATCCGGCGCGAGTGGCGCTCAACCAGCGGTTGCAACGGCATCTGCGGGAAACCGGCGAGCGATTCAGTCGCACACCGGGGCGTGAGGGCATGGCCATGGTGGTTTTCGCTCCGCCGTCCTTCCCATATGTGTTCAAAGTGATTCGAGATTTCTCGTCGAAAACGGGTTGGGCCGGAAGATCCCAGATCATGGATCTGTACCGCTGGGTGCATGAGATCAACCGGGGCCGCCTGATGTTGGATGCGTGGCTCTATCGGAATCTTGCGTTCCCAATCCGCCATTTCGACGAAAGTGTGGTTCAGGAACTGGTGGCCAGCGCGCCCAATTCCGTTCGCGTCGAAGGCGATCGAGTCATTCTAAAGCATGTATACGCCCAGAGGAGGGTTCAGCCCTTGAATCAGTTCTTTGAAGAGACTCGCGACCGGGCGTTGCGCGAAGGCGTGATCGATGCATTCGGTACTTTTATTAAAGATCTGACGGGAATGGGGTTCTTCATCGGGGACTGCTACGGGTTGACCTTCAATACCGGACTGACTCACGGGTTTAATGTGGCGCTGTTTGATTTCGACGATCTCGGCCCTCTGTCTCGATACCGTTTTCGGGAAACGCCGCAACTGCCAACCGAGCAGGAGGAATTCCTCTGGAACACGGAGGTCGACGGCGCCTGGTTCGCAGTGGACGAATTCGATGTCCTGGTGGACGAATGGGAGCGGTTCGTGGGTGTGCCGCCCGACCTGCACAGCTACTTCCGCCGAAGACACGGGGATCTTTTCACAATCGAGTACTGGGCAAATGTACAGCGCCGGGTTGGAGGCGGTAAATTTCACTATGTGGCCCCATACCCGCCGCGACGATGCCTGTCCAACCAATCAGACGCTCGCTAACCAAAAGGTGAGAGAACCCCGGATCCGTCTCGCTCAAAGACGGCTTCGTTTCCCGGTGCGACACGATCCCTGGCCCCGTACAGAGACTCCGCCAGCCCCACGATGGCCGCCGTGCGCACCGTGGTTTGATCACGACCCACCCGCGCGTGGCAGCGAATCCAGCGAATTCATCCGGAGAAGTACTTTGCAGAATCTGACAGCCTCTTGAGTTTCAGCGGATTGCGGCGATTTTTGCCTTGCCGCGATTTGAACGGCGACCGGCTCCGCAGCCAGTTTGAGGGTGGCCCAAAATAGTTCATCGCTGCTGACTATCAAGCACGTAACGGTTGGCCGTTTGCCATCGAGGCCCTCCGTTTCCTCCCGCTCTTCTACACTTCTGGGAGCGCCCGCGACTTACTCGGAAGCCCATATTGCAGGGGTTCAGACCTCGAACCTCCCACCATGACTTAGTCGACTCTCGCAACGCACGAAAATGAGGAACTTATAGCCGGACACTAGTGATCCCAACTGCTTCGGGGCGTCGCGATCCTGCTCAAAATCTTCCATGGTGTAGTCTGCATACACGTTGTGGGACTTGAGGAAGCCGTCGAGCCGTACCTGGTTCCGAAGGCCAACAACCGCCGCAGCTCTGGTTTGGTGACATGACCGCTCTTGAATTCCTCGATCGCCAGCGCTTCGAGGGCGCGGTGTCAGGTGCATTGACACAGGCAGCAATGCCTGTGCTACTCGTTTATCCCCCCACCTTCCACAAAATCTGCCGCAGCATCCCCAGCAGCACGGGCGCGTCGCGCGCCGCAATATCCAGACGCCGCACCAGGCGCCGCACCTTCTCTTCCGTCGATGCCGCGGTCACCGGGTTCACGTAGCCGCTGCGGCGCAGCACGTCCATCAGCAGAGTCGTGATCTGTTCATTGTCGCCGGCGGCGGCCGCCCGGATTTTCCGCGGGCCTGCCTCGACGGCTTTCGGATCGCGCGCCAGTTCGTACAGGCAGAGCGCCACCGCCTGCCCCAGGTTCATGGATAGAGCCGGGTCCACCGTGGGGATGCGCATGAGCCAGTGGCAGTGGCTCATATCTTCGTTGGACAGGCCGAATTTTTCCGAGCCGAAGAGCAACGCAACCGGAGCTTCCGCCAGCGCGCGGCGAATCAGGCGCGCCCCGTATTCCAGGCGGCGCAGGGGGTGCTGCAACTCGCGACGCCCAGCCGAGGTGGTCCCCACCACCAGGCGGCCATCGGCCACCGCATCGGCCAGGTTCGCGAAATCCTGGGCCGATGCGAGCAGCGGCGCTGCCCCCACCGCGGAGCGCGCTTCGCGGAATGCCACATCGTACGCCTTCACCACGCGCAGCCGCGAGAACCCGAAGTTCGCCATGGCCCGCGCCGCCGCGCCGATGTTCAGCGGGTTGCGCGTGGCCACCATGACCACGCGAAGATTGTCTTTCCAATCCTCGGAGATCTTCACACCCGGCAAGTCCAGCCCCTCGGCTGTAGAGTGGCACAGGCATTGCCGCCTGTGTCTCGTAAGCAGATTCCAGGCGTGAAAAGAACACAGGCAGGAATGCCTGTGCCACGATTGCTTGGCCCGTGCTCAGCGATTCCCATCGATCAAGACCGAGTCACACCGCCGAACGGATAAAGCTGACGATCGCTTCCAGCGACGCGCCCGGCTGGAAGACCGCCGCCACGCCATCCCGCTTCAGTGTCTCGGCGTCCTCGTCGGGGATGATGCCGCCCACCACCACCTTCACGTCCGTCATGTCCTTCTCGCGCAGTAGCTGCATCACCCGCGGCACGATGGCGTTGTGCGCGCCCGAAAGGATGGAAAGTCCGATCACCTGCACGTCTTCCTGCAAGGCGGCGTTCACGATCATCTCGGGAGTCTGCCGCAACCCCGTGTAGATGACTTCCATTCCGGCGTCCCGCAACGCCCGCGCGATGATCTTCGCACCGCGGTCGTGGCCATCCAGGCCCGGCTTGGCGACCAGCACTCGAATCGGTGGTGACGTAATCTGTGGTGACATGATCTACAGGTGTGTCGTTTCCTGGTACGTGCCGAAGACGCCGCGCAGCGCGTCGCAGATCTCGCCCAACGTGGCGTAGGCCCGCACCGCGTCCAGCAGGAACGGCATGGTGTTGGCCGTGCCTTCCGCCGCGCGCTGCAATGCGTCCAGCGTCCTGCGCACTTCGTGATTATTGCGCCGTGCCCGCAGCGCCGCCAATTTCCGCTCCTGCTCGAGTGCGGAGGCGTCGTCGATCTGCAGCAGTTCGAGGGGCTGGTCCTCGGACTGAAACCGGTTCACTCCCACGATGATGCGCTCGCCGGCTTCCACCTCGCGCTGGTAGCGGTAACTCGCCGCGGCAATCTCGCTCTGCGGAAAGCCCGCTTCAATTGCCGGGATCATTCCGCCCAGCTCGTCGATCCGCCGTATGTAATCGTTCGCCGCGGCTTCCGAATCCAGCGTGAGCTTCTCCAGGAAGTAACTTCCGCCCAGCGGGTCGGCCGCCTGCGTGACCCCGCTCTCGTATGCCAGCACCTGCTGCGTGCGCAGCGCCAGCGTCACCGCGTGCTCGCTGGGCAGGGCATAGGCTTCGTCCAGCGAGTTGGTGTGCAGCGATTGCGCGCCGCCCAGCACCGCCGCCAGGGCCTGCAGCGCCGTGCGCACCACGTTGTTGTACGGCTGCTGCCAGGTGAGCGAGCAGCCCGCCGTCTGCGCGTGAAAGCGCAGCTTCATGCTGCGCTCGTCGAGCGCGCCGTAGCGGTCGCGCATGGCGTATGCCCAGATCTTGCGCGCCGCCCGGTACTTGGCGACCTCTTCGAAAAAGTCGCTGTGGGCGTTGAAGAAGAAGCTCAGCCGCGGGGCGAATTCGTCGATCGCGAGACCGCGCTCGAGCGCCCAGTCCACGTACTCCATTCCGTCGCGCAACGTGAACGCCAGTTCCTGCACCGCAGTCGAACCGGCTTCCCGGATGTGGTAGCCGCTGATCGAAATCGGATTGAACTTCGGCGTCCGCCGCGCCGCGAACTCGAGGGTGTCGGTCACCAGGCGCATGGAGGGCCGGGGTGGAAAGATGTATTCCTTCTGCGCAATGTATTCCTTCAGGATGTCGTTCTGAATGGTGCCTGAAAGGCGCTCCCAGCCGAAGCCCTGCTCCTCCGCAACCGCCAGGTACATCGCCCACAAGACCGCGGCCGGCGAGTTGATGGTCATCGAAACCGTGACCTCGCCCAGCGGGATTCCGCGGAACAGAATCTGCATGTCCTCCAGCGAGCTGATCGACACGCCGCATTTGCCCACTTCTCCCTGGCTCGATGGGTGGTCGGCATCGTAGCCCATGAGCGTCGGCAGGTCGAAGGCCACCGAAAGCCCCGTCTGCCCTTGTTGCAGCAGGTAGTGGTAGCGGCGATTGGTTTCCTCGGGCGTGGCGAAGCCCGAGAACTGGCGCATCGTCCACAGCTTCCCGCGATACATATCGCGATGGATGCCGCGCGTGTACGGAAATTCACCCGGTGGGGGAATATCGCGGGCGGGATCGGGCCGTGCCAGGTCTTCCGGCGTGTAAACCGGTTCCACCGCCACCCCGCTGATCGTCGTAAGCAGGCGCTCGGCCGTTTTCATGTTGCCTATCGCTATCTTACTATCCCGCGCAGTGCATCTTCCGGATGAGGGCATCCAACTGTGAGGAATTGTGCGCTTGCCTGGTCTCCCGCAGATGGGCGGAACCGTGGCGCAGCGGGGCTTCGCCGCAAGGTGTCAGCGATCGGCCTTTGCCGAACGACTCTACAGCAGATCAACGAACTGCAAAGGAAAGCGGCATGAAAAATCGTTGCGGGCCGCAAAGATTTTCGGGTTTAGTAATGCAGGGATGCCTGTGCATGGCAGGCGAAACCGCCTGCCCCACGCCACGGACACCCGCCAGCCGTGGTCCGGGAAATGTAGAAGCTCCAGGCACAGGCATTCCTGCCTTTGTTGGCGGCCGCCGGCTCCGGCTTCTCTTCCGGCGCGCGGAACACCGGCACGTAGGTCCGTTTGGGTAATTCGATGACAATCGGGATGGTTGGCCCCCGCGCCGGCATAATACCGGCCCAGGCGCACTCGCAGGTTGCGCGCCTGCACGCGCACGATGGGGTCCATCCGCGGGTCGAAGTCTTCTCCCCTGTCGAATGCCACAGGGTGACGATTTGAGCGGCGGGCTCGCCAGGACACGCTCCCGTTGCCCCATCACCGACTCGGGTTTGCAGGTCTCCGGCACTGAAACCGGTGACGCTTCTCAAGTCGATTGGCAACGTGAAACAAGTGCAAGATTTCACCACCTGCCGCCGCGCGCGCATCGTGATAGCGTAAGACTGATGAATTCCAAAGAAATCCTTGCCTTCATCACCGAAGTGGGCATCGTTCCCGTGGTGCGCACCACCAGCGCGGAGTCCGCCGTCCAGGCCGTCGAAGCCCTGTACAACGGGGGCGTGCGCGCCGCCGAGATCACCATGACGGTGCCCGGAGCCGTGGGCGCGCTGGAGAAAGTCGCCGGCCGGTTCGGCTCGAAAATCATGCTCGGCGCGGGCACCGTGCTCGATCCCGAAACCGCGCGCATCTGCATGCTCGCCGGCGCCCAGTTTTTCGTGACCCCCAGCCTGCGCCTTTCCACCATCGAAATGGCCAAACGATATTCCAAGGTCATTTGCCCTGGTGCTCTGACTCCCACCGAGGTTCTCACCGCCTGGGAGGCTGGTGCGGACGTCGTAAAGGTCTTCCCCTGCGGCAATGTCGGAGGACCGAAATACATCAAGGCGCTTAAAGGTCCGTTCCCGCAGATCGAGATGATACCGACCGGCGGTGTCAATCTCGAGACCGCCGGCGAGTTTCTCAAGGCGGGCGCCTGCGCCATCGCCGTGGGCGGCGAGTTGGTGGACGGCAAGTCCATCGCCGAAGGCCGCTACGATGTGATCGAGGAACGCGCGCGCCAGTACCTCGCCGCCGTCGCCAAGGCCCGCTCCGAGCTGAAAGCCGCCGCCAGGGCGTAACGTGGCGCAGGCACCCTTGCCGGCACTCTTGCCTGCCGCGTCCGCCCTCTGGGGGACGCCTCTGGGGGTTTCTGCGCCATCCGCAGCGCGATGCGGTTTCACCAGCACCACCAGCAACTGCACGGAACCGGCGTGGAAAGGGATGTCAGCGTCGGGAATTCAGCCGTGCCGCTGCTGAAGCGGCCTCATACAGGTCAGGCAGGTGGCGGTCTGATGCTGTCGCTGGCCTTGTCGCCGCGGCTAGATGACGAGTGCGGGTCAGTTGGGCAGGGGGTGGAGGCTGATTTGCGGCATGCGGAAGTGCCTGGTGTTGTCGGTCAACAAGGTCAGTTTATTGTGAATGGCCACGGCTGCCATGATGGTATCGGTCAGGGTGAGAGTGCGCCACTGCGGGGGATCAGTTATTGGTCCAGCCATGGATTTACCAGAGCGACGCCCAGGGCGTCGAAGTCCTTCGTATTGCGCGTAACGACGGTGAGGCCATGCTCCAGGACGGTGGCTGCAATCATGCCGTCAGGCGCGCCGAGCGGCCGCCCGATTAACCGGCGCATCCCATCCAGCCTCCCCCATCGCGCGGCAATCGCCTGCGTTACCGGCAGAACACGCCCCGGAAAGAGGAGCGCCAGGTGACGCTCGAGCGACGCCTCCAGACGCACCCGCCGCGCGGCGTCCCGCATGGTAGTCAATCCCGCTTCCAGTTCGCCGATGCTCACGACGCTCAGAAACAACGTGCTTATATTCTGGGCAGCTACCCAGCCCGTCACTTTGGGGAGCGGGCGGGCACGCATCAACTCCGATGGGATATTGGTGTCCAGAAGAAAACCGCCGTTCACGACAGGTCCACCGGCCGGGCCCCAGAGGGATTGCGGGTGAACATCCGATCAATCTCTTCGTCGGTCAGCAAACCACGGATTTCCGCGAAAGCGTCGATGAGCGCTTGCCCGGTGCGGCGTTCGGGTGGAGTGGGTTCGGCTGTGGCCGCCGCCGGGTGCTGGGCGGACAGGGGGTTGACGGCATCTTCGAGCAAGGCTGCGGCGACCACCTCCACCGGCCGGCCCTGCACGGCGGCCTGGCGGGTGAGCTCGGCCTGGACTTCGGGTTTAATATCGAGCGTGATCGTCATGGGCACCTCCGGTCAAAAACGGGTTCCGTCCTTACCCTACATGAGGGCGGATCGGCGGTCAACACAAGAGTGTGATAAAGACGCTATCGCACTTTTCACATTCTTGACCCACACGAAAATCCGAGTCACGGCCGAACGAACTATTTTTTCAACTGACCCGTTGCTGATTCTAAAACTACTTACTCCCACCGAACAGCACCGCCCAGCCCTTTCAGCGCAACTCTGCCTGCTAGATTCAAATTAGGAAGAGATTCACTCCTCAGAGTGGGCAGTTAGAACTGCACCGGACCAATCCAGTCGCCGTCCCCCGCATTCTCGGAGACCGAAACGCGGCACGATCCGTCTGGACCCCGTGCCGCGAATACCGCTCATTTTTGAGTGGTTTTCCGTCGTAAGCTCTTGATTCTACATTGACCGACCGCTCATTTCGAGCGGTCTTTGTTTTCTGAAGGCATTTATGGAACCGATCAAGACGACCGTCCGCCGCTTCGACCCTGCAGTCACACTTGTGCCCAATCAAGCCCTCCGCCTCGCGGGACCGACTGACAGAACTACAGCCCCCCGGCGAAGACCCCGGGAGACGCATATTGTAAAAACGACCCTCCAGATGCGTCTCCCGATCCCGACCCATCCCCGCAACCTACACAAACAGAGGAGCTTCCAAATCAATGATTAAAAACTTCACACACCCGCGGACGATGCGTCACCCTGGCCCTCGGACCCCGGGCCCCCGGCCGCTGCTTCCCAGGCCCCGCCCCACTCGCCCCACGAGGCCACGCTTTATCCACATTTTATCCACAGCGCAACCGAATCAAACCACAGCGAAAACTGAACAAATGGGTTCGTTTCGTCAAAAACCGGAAATCGCGCCGCCAAGGCCCCGCGGCTTCAACCCGCCAAACCCCCATCGTTCGTCTATCGAATTGTGCGCCTTATCCACGCAAGTGACCTCCTCGGGAATTGCCTCAGCCCCGATTCCGATGCCTCGAGGCTCAGCCCCCGGAGGCTCGGTTGGGAGCGCCTCGTGCGGTCATCCTGCGACCCCGGCCCATTCGCGGCTTGGCGAGCCCGGCTCCTGGTCCCCGGCCTCTCCCCCGGGGCTGATAAGCCAGGAAGCCCGCCCCGCCTTTTCTGATAAAATGGAGTCGCACCTCCCCAAAACATCACGCATGAAATTTGGTGTCATCGTTTTTCCGGGCAGCAATTGCGATCACGATGCCTTCTACGCCGTCTCCGCCAACCTGGGGCAGAAGGCTGAGTTCATCTGGCACGATTCCGAAGACCTGGGCGACGTGGATGCCGTCATTCTGCCCGGCGGCTTCGCCTATGGCGACTATCTGCGCTGCGGCGCCATCGCCAAGTTTTCGCCCGTGATGCGGGCCGTCCGCCGGTTCGCCGCCGATGGCGGCCTGGTGCTCGGCGTGTGTAACGGCTTCCAGATCCTGGTGGAAGCCGGATTGCTCCCGGGCGCGCTCATCCGCAATCGCGGCCTGAAGTTCAGTTGCCGCGACGTTCACCTGCGCACAGAAACCACCAACTCGCCGTTCACCTGCGCCGCGTTCAAAGGGGAGATTTTGCGCATGCCCATCGCCCACGGCGAAGGCTGCTACTTCGCCGACGATCGCACGCTCGACGAACTGGATGCCGAGGACCGCGTCGCCTTCCGCTACCTGGACAACCCCAACGGATCCCTGCGCAACATCGCCGGTATTCTGAGCGCCGGCCGCAACGTCATGGGGATGATGCCGCATCCCGAGCGGGCCACCGAGCCGCTCATGGGTTCGAGCGACGGCCTGGTGGTCTTCGAATCCATGCTGCGCGTGGAACGGGCCGCCTGGCCGGTTCTGGCCCCGGCGGCAAAGCGATGACCACCACTATCACCCCGGAACTGCTGGCGCAGCACCAGCTCACACCCGCCGAGTACGGCAAGATCGTGGAGATCCTGGGCCGCGAGCCGAGCTACACCGAACTGGGAATCTTCAGCGTGATGTGGAGCGAGCACTGCTCCTACAAGAGTTCCCGCCTGCATCTCAAGAAGCTCCCCACACGCGGCAAGCTGGTCGTGCAGGGGCCGGGCGAAAACGCCGGCATCGTCGATATCGGCGGCGGCTACGTGATCGCTTTCAAGATCGAGTCGCACAACCATCCCAGCTTCATCGAGCCTTTTCAGGGCGCTGCCACCGGAGTCGGCGGCATCCTGCGCGACATCTTTACTATGGGTGCCCGTCCCATCGCGGTGATGGATTCGCTGCGCTTCGGCCGCCCCGACGATCCGGGGGTACCCTCTGGGTCCGGCGCCCGCAATCGCCGTATTCTGGGCGGAGTCGTGGCTGGCATCGCGCACTACGGCAACTGTTTCGGAGTGCCCACCGTGGGCGGCGAGTGCCTCTTCGAGTCGTGCTACGACGGCAATCCGCTGGTCAACGTCTTCGCCCTGGGCGTGTGCCGCAAGGAAGACATTTTCTACGCCAAGGCCGCCGGCGCCGGCAACCCCGTGATCTACGTGGGCGCGCGCACCGGGCGGGACGGCATCCACGGCGCCTCCATGGCCAGCGCGGAGTTCACCGAAGAATCCAAGCAGAAACGCCCCAACGTCCAGGTGGGCGATCCGTTCATGGAGAAGCTGCTGCTGGAAGCCTGCCTGGAAGCCATGCAAACCGGAGCCATCGTGGGCATTCAGGATATGGGCGCGGCGGGGCTCACCTGTTCCACCTGCGAAATGGGCAGCCGCGGCGGCGTGGGCATCGAGATCGAGCTGGACCGCGTGCCCCAGCGCGAAACCGCCATGACGCCGTACGAGATCATGCTCTCCGAGAGCCAGGAGCGCATGCTGCTGGTGGCCGCCAAGGGCCGCGAGGAGGAAGTTTTCGAGGTCTTCCGCAAGTGGGGCCTGGAAGCCGCCGAAATCGGCACGGTCACCGGCGATGGCAAGCTGCGGGTGAAACACCATGGCGTGACGGTGGCCGAGATTCCCAATCGTGAGCTGGCGGATGAGGCTCCGCTGTACGACCGCCCGCATACCGCGCCGCCGGCGGTGAAGCAGGCGCCCGACAAGCTCGCCATCCAGGATGTGCAGAGCTCGCTCCCGGTCCTGCTGGCCTCTCCGGACATCTGCTCCAAGCGCTGGATCTGGCAGCAGTACGACTACCAGGTGCGCACCAACACGGTGGCCGGTCCCGAGCGGACCGACGCTGCCATCATCCGCATCAAGGAGACCGGCACTTCCATTGCGATGTCGCTCGATGGCAACGGGCGCTACACCTACCTCTCGCCGCGCGAGGGCGCTATGCTGGCGGTGGCCGAGGCTTGCCGCAACGTGTCCACGGTGGGCGCGCGCCCGGTGGCGGCCACCAACTGCCTGAACTTCGGCAATCCCGAGCGGCCCGAAATCATGGCGCAACTGGTGGAAGCCATCGAGGGCATGGCGGAAGCCTGCCGCTTCTTCGATACGCCCATCACGGGCGGCAACGTCAGCCTCTACAATGAGACCCTGGGTGAAGGCATCTACCCCACGCCGGTCCTGGGAATTGTGGGCTTGTTGAAGACCGCGCCCGCGGTGCCCATTCCGTTCCAGAATGTGGGGCGTGCGGTGATGCTGTTGGGCGGCATCGGCACCTCCGACGACACACGCTTCGGCAGCTCGCAGTACGCCAAGGAGGTGCTGAAGCAGCTTTGGGGGCTTCCGCCCGCGCTGGATATCGAGTACGAGATGCGCGTGCATTATGCCATTCGCAAGATTCTGGAGGAGGAACTGGCGGAATCCGCGCACGACCTGAGCGACGGCGGATTCGCCGTGGCCTTGGCGGAGTGCTCCTTCGGGGCGGCCGAAATCGGCGCCCAGGTCGAGTTCGAGTCGCACCTGCGCCCGGAGGTCCTGGCGTTCCATGAAGCGCCCTCTCGCATTCTGATTTCCACGGCCAATCCCAAGCAGGTGGCGGCCATCGCCAAGAAGTATGAAGTGGAGGCGCCGGTGGTCGGAGTTACAATCGAGAAGGGAATCGAGATCCGCCAACGCACCATCACGCTGGGCGCCTGGGAAATCGCCGTACTGAAATCCGCCTATGAGGGAGCCATGGAAACCTATGTCCGCTAGCCCATTTGCCATCCCCCAACCCCGGCAGATCACAACCCCAACCCCCAACCCCCAACCCCCAACCCCCGCCTTTGACAAGTTTCACGACCAGTGCGGCGTAGTCGCCATCTACGGGCACCCGGAAGCGTCCAAGCTGGCCTACCTGAGCCTCTACTCCATGCAGCATCGCGGGCAGGAGAGCGCCGGCATCTGCACTACCGACGGGTCCGAAATCTACGGCCACAAAGCCATGGGCCACGTCGCCGATATCTTCACCAGCGAGGTCCTGGCGACCCTGCCGGGCCAACTGGCCATCGGCCACACACGCTATTCCACGGCGGGCGATACCGTGCTGCTCAATGCCCAGCCTTTCTCGGTGGCCTGCAACAAGGGGAACCTGGCGGTAGCCCACAACGGCAACATCACCAACGCTGCCGAGTTGCGCAAGGACCTGGGGCGGCG
>Ga0209517_10006711_pt1 | contig 14083 bp, 13 predicted proteins | sample PeaSoiMetSII2010_FD_187695 | JGI IMG/M metagenome (GOLD analysis project Ga0209517, IMG submission 187695) | Peat soil microbial communities from Weissenstadt, Germany - SII-2010 (SPAdes) (version 2) | ecosystem: Environmental > Terrestrial > Soil > Wetlands > Peat | place: Germany...
GAGCCGCAGACACAAGCACTTACACGTTTCAAATGCAATTTGGGAGCGGCTTATCCTTAATCGACATATTGTAGGTTGCGGATTTTTGAAAAAACTCGGCCTTTTTCAGCAACCTGCTAGGCCTCAGAGAAGCCCACGCCCCTGTCTCAGGCTCCCCTGAAATAGCGGATCAGGATTCTGTGTCCGTGGGGTCAGCCAAATCGAGCGTTCCCGATCTAGTCCAGGTGGACGGGATGGCGCCACCGCAAGACTTAAAGGGAACTTCTCGGATAGGTGGTAAAATCGGTGGAATGAAAGGCCCGACCGCGAATCGGGCCTCGAATCTTGGTTTGAGCAGTCGGTTTAGGTGCGTCTTGAGCCTTGCGACTCTCCCTAATTGGAGGGTAACGCAGTGGTGTGCTCAAGTCAACCCGAACGATTTAGCGACTTCCCGTCATGGTACGACGACAGGGATATATTAATCGTGATTGACTGGGGAATGGACGAGAGTGAGCAGCAATCCAAGAATTTACTGGTGCTGTCTGCCGTGATTGGTCCTACCGCTCAGATGAAAAAGCTCAAGCGGTCATGGACCAAAACACTTACCCAAAATGGCGTTGACTTTTTCCATGCGAAAGATCACTGGAATCAAAAGTACGAGCCGTATCACGGCTTAAGCAGAGACAAGCGTGAAATCATGTTGTCTGACTTCGTTTCATCTATGCACAAGCGTTGTGACGGAACGCTCTCAGTTGAAGTAAACCGAGATGAGTTTGAAAACAATGTTTCGTCTCGATTCAAGAACACCTTCGGGTCAGCTTATGCCTGGGGCGTAAATATGCTGTTAACGCTCACTAGGATTCATCTCGTCGCCACTCGATGCATTCACGAAGAAATCAATATCCTTATTGAGGATGGCCACAAAAACGCACAGCAAGCTATTGATCTCGTAAAACGCGGACGGGAAAAGCCAGGGACAGTGCTCAAGATTAAATCGTATGGCCTCGGCGGTAAGGTGGGTAACCCAATTCTCCAGGCTGCCGATCTAACTGCCTACGGGCTTTCGCAGATGCTCAGCACTGGCGCTTCTGTTATGCATGATGCGCTCTACGCGAATCCGCCCCGCACGTTCAAGAGAGCGTTTCTTCCGTGGGGTAAATCGTGCCTAGACGCGATTAAGGACGATGTTGAGTATCAAGCCGTTCTGAAGAAGCTCGGGTTAAAGGTCAAGCCGTTCGAAGATCGTTGCCTTTGGTAAAGGCTTTCCCCCTTCGCCGCGAATTGCGGTCGGGTACAATTGGCTCCGAAATAGGTTGGAGGACGTTTATGTGCAGAAAGGCATCAGCGCTTGCTCTACTTGTTGCAGCCTTCTGTTTCGCAGCCGACAAGAAACCGCCGAAGCCGCTACGGATCTTGACCGAAGAGGAAAGACAGACGGCCTACAATGTCGCGATCAATCGAATCTCCGTTATGCTGAAAGCCCCGTCAACGGCACACGCTTCTCCGATTGATCAGGCAGTGTTTTCAGACGGCGGGGGCTCTGGCCGTTGGCAGAATTCCATCCGGGTTCGGCTTTATGTGGATGCCCAGAACTCCTACGGCGAAGAAGAAGCGAGGGCGTGCCTTCACCAACACACAATATTGGTCGTTGCGCAGAATGCGTGCGGTTGCGGGAAGCATAACCTGCAAGCGGTACGCCAGGCCCGTCATTGGGAAGAACTCCTGCATCCTGAGGCCGGAGGTTGTGATCCGGAAGACATCCGCCAGGAACTCCAAAAGGCCGAGGACATTCGTATTGCCGCACGGGAGGCCTGGCTAAACCATCAAACAACCGCGCATGGCGTATGACACCCGGTGACCCAGATGGACGAGAGGCGTTCCAAACACCGCTTCCACATAGAGCAGGAAGTGCGTCAGTGGCCGTCTGTAGTCTAGCCGCAGTCTAGCCGGGACTGATCGTCAAGCCCGTTCCATTCGGTTCGAGTTTGAAGCTCTGCTGAACGGGCTGCATCGGCGCCTTGCCACATTCGGGCCGACCGCCATTGCCGAATTCGCGACGGTTGCCGCGCCGTTCGCGCCCACTGGGCCCACGTTGGGCCCTGGCGCGGCGGGTCGGCCTGTCCTACCGGGCTGGGGTTCCGCCGGCACCGGGCGCGGCTTTCGCCCGAACGTTGGAGCCAAAACGCATCGAAGCAAGTAGAATGTTTGTAGCCGCCTAGCCCGGCCAGGCGAGAAGCAGGAACCCTTTACCTGCTGGCGGCTTTTTCATTCAGGAGAAAAGGGCGTCGCGCAGAAAGGGAGCGATGGGAGATATCCGAGAACAGAAGCCTGATCGCCTCACCGTCGACGAGATGGCTGCGCGCATCGAAGAAGACCTGGCATCTCTATACTCGACTTTCATCGACAAACTCTTAAAAGCGGAGTCCGGAAAGGCATCGACCGTCATCGAGGAATACATTGGCGATAGGTTTGACGTGCGTGCACGCTGGTATTTGTCTGCCATCCACAAGGAAAGCCATGTCGAACCCTATCTGGCCACTTTGGGCTGGGTCAGAGAAAAGGATGTGGAGGCACTGATAGAGCACTTCGCCTCTTCCCTGCCGCACAGAGAGCTGGTTGATGCTCGAATCGTCGGCAGAATCTCATATTGGAAGTCTGAGGCGATGCGGTGTGTCCGCGAGAAAGCGCTTCAGCGAGGTGTCAGAATTGTAGCCTCGCCCGACGCTACCTCTGGCATTTCCAACCTCGCGTCGAGCAAGCCTGCACTCTCGGAGGCGGCACCCATGACCGTTGAGCATGATCCCAACGCCGAGGCTACCTCCGTAGGGCTCAGAGAAGCCCACGCCCCTGTTTCAGGCTCCCCTGGAACGGCGGATCAGGATTCTGGACCCGTGGGGTCAGCCAAATCGAGTGTTCCCGATCCAGTCCAGAGAGACGGGAGTGCGCCACCGCAAGACGCGACGACGGCAGACCTAACCGAGCGCACACGCACTGCAATTCAGCGCCTTGAGGCTCAACAGGTCGAAAAAGCTCCAGTTGAAGTTCCTGCGTCGGGGGGCGGGGAGGGAGTGTTGGCGCATTCAGAGTTCTGGGGAAAGCGCCAATCAGAATTCGAGAGATATGGAGTTCAGTTCGACCAGGTATCAGCCCATCGAAGGGCAGAATTCGGGAAATGGATTCTTACCTCCCAGGGCTCGACCTGGGAAGAAGTCGGTGTGCCTCGTGGATGCATGGACATCTTTAACGCGATAGCCATCCGGGCTACGTCGAGGCTGCCACGCGCGTACGTTGCTGGCGACGCAGAGCCGTGTCAGGTGTGGCTTGATTTCATGCGCGCGAAGAGTTCGAGTTGCGGGCCCTGGGGCAGCCCGATCGCAGTCAGCAAACGAGAGTGGGAGAGGATGGCAGGATCGGGAAAATCGCTGTCTGAGGTCAGGACCGAATTCAGCGCGCGAGAGTATGAGGAATTGGAGAAGGCAAAGGAATCGGGGAAAACACCGGTTGACGATCGGGAACAGCCCGAACCGGACCCTGAAGGAGAACAGGCCTTCCGGTGGCTTCAAGATGAACGGATCGAGCGCGTTTTCAAGGCCTCCGCTGATTTCTGTTTCATCCTGGGCTCGGGTCCCGATGTCTCGGGCGAGCCTGGGCCGGCAGTTTTACGTCAACCCATGGCACAGGCCGCCCGAAGCGGCAACGAGACGCCCGACCACGGAAATGCCTCGACGCAAAAAAGTGGAGCTGCCAGGAGGCGCGGAAGGCGCTCAAACCCAGAGCGCCGGGATGCTATCCGCGACGCAATCATCAAACACGGTGCTGAATGGCGCGAGCACCTTGGCGAGATATTCAAGGAATTGGACAGCAAACCGGTACCCCTAGGAGACTTTCAAGGCATGGAGATAGATCTCGGCGACGGCGAGAGAGCCAGGCCGTCGAGCTGGGACGATCTCGACCTCGCCCAAGGGGAGCAGCGCAAACAGATTGTAGATGCGCTTCGCAAGTACGTCGAGTGACGGATTTAATTCGGCGCCGGATTTAGTTCCAATTCGTTCCAATTAATTCCACCGTGACCGCGTCCTCCGAAGCAGGCTGCACTCACGAACCACTGCGATCCAAGTCATTATTAATCATTGATTTAGGAGCCTGCCGAGGGCGTCACTACCTAATCTCCGTTTCGATATCGGGATGGATGCGCCTAAATTGAAACGACAACGCGCTGTTGTTGCCAAGCCATGATGGTAAAAGAGCTTCGATCCAAAAGAGTCGCCGCCGAAATCCCGGCGACGTTGCTCGCTGCAAAAGCCAGGGTGAACCGCTCTCGCCTCTCCAACCTCGAGCGTGGATACGTCCAGCCGACCGAGGAGGAGTTGCAGCGACTGACCGGCGCGCTGGAGCAGTTGATTGATGCCAAAGCCGCTATTCATAAGACGGCCGCCGCGGTTGGGTGGCCGCTCGGGGAGGTCCGATGACCGGGCCTCCGGCCGCGCAGCCGGCTCAATCCGATCCTGGCGGCTTCCAGGCCCGGGCCGATGGCCAGCAAGTCGAAGTGCGCACGTTCGAGGGAGAGCTGATCCGGATTGTCCCGTCGTCCGTGGCTGGCGACCTGGTTCAAGCGCGGCTTGCTGATGACCTGAGACATTGCCTACGGTTGAAACTCGGCATCCGGTGGCTACCACCTCGATTTGATCGGCCATCTGGGCGCCCCGACCTGGACCAGATGCAGCGGAGGGACCCCGGACGGTACGCAACGCTCTGGCGGGGTAACCGCGATGCCCACGTGGGGAAGGGAGCGCTTGGGCGACGGACGGTTGACGGGGCAGTGCGATTCGCGTCCCCACCGAGCGGCGCAAATCGGACGTGATTGGTGCGGCCACATCGGCTGACCGAAAAGCTGCGCGAAACGCGAAATCATGATAATGTTTTTAGCTGATCACGAGACCACCGGTAGCGGGGCGAAGCCGATCAAAGGGCGAGCCGGCGGCGCGCTCCCCGGCGTGCTTGATGGAGCTGGGAGGATAAGCACCGTGCAAGAAGACATCCAAGCGTTCATGGAGCGGCACATTCGGGATCGCGCTGTGGCGCCCCTCGATCCCGGTTCACCCGGTTTGCTGCCACAGGAGCGCCGCTCTTGGTGGGAGTTTTGCCTGGGGATGTGTGAGTTCCTTGGCGGGCTCATAAAGAACCACGTGGTTGGCCGCGAGTTGACGCACCAAATCGGCCGGCTACACTGGATCGCCTTAAGAGGCACCTATCTGTTTTCAATGCGGGACCCGGCGTTACGCGGCGAGCAAAGGCGCTACGTTGAGCTCTGCGTCATCATGGGTGCCGCGTTCGCCGCGGTTGTAGACGATGCTGAAGGGCTCCGAGATGCGTGTGATGAAGCGTTTGGTCCAGTTCGATTCTGGTCGAACGGGGATCCAAAGCAGCCAGCCGAGGTGGAGGCCATTGTGGGGGAAAACTGGCTCCGCTTCTGGAGGAATTGGGAACACGCGCGTTCCCCTATCGGGTGGGTGCATCTCGTTGCAGAGCAGATTCACTATCGGCATTGTCCGCTCTCCATGGATGAAAATCCGGACATGTGGAGCTTGGACGCGCCAAGCCCAACAGGTGATTCATATGCAGCACTGCTACGTGACCCCCAGGCTGTCGCGGAGTACCCAACGCTGGATCTGGACATAGCCTGTGAGAGAGAAGGCTTGGCGCCTGAAACTGCTCTACTCGCGTTCGCGAGATATAACGGCGTGCCGAACACGTTTGCGGCTGAAGTGCTGGGAGTCCCTGAAGAGGACCTGGCGAGGGCCTCCCGCGAGCTCCAAGCCGCTATGCCCGCATTGCAAGCCCGGTTAAAACCATACCTGGATGGATCCAAACCAGTATTTCGGCGTGGTGAATCAATGAAGGAAATTTAATGTTCGGAAATTCGCGTTTCAGAACACTGGAAGAGTAGGAGGGAGCCTTCATGACCGGAAACGTCAGTCTGTTGCTTGTATACGAACCGGCGGGTGGTCGTCCGTTGACCGTGGCGCGGGTTGCGGACCGCCGAATGCTCCTGGATGCTGCGCAGATTGCGATCGTCACAGCCGAACAAAGGGCCGAAGAATTGGCCGCAGCCGATTCGGTGTTGGGTGAAGTCGAGAGGGCCGAAGCCGGACGCCTGCGGAAAGTTCTGAGTCTTTTGGTTCCGGAATTGAAGGCCACGGAACCGGCATGCGTCGCCGGCTTGCAGTGAACCTACCGCAGTGCACCGGATAGGAATCACGAAGTGCGGTACGGCCGCAAAGCCGGCACGCATTTTACGAAAATGCTCGTCAAGCCCCAAATAAGCTTCTAGTCTGATGTAAACCATCGCGGCAATAAACGATTCTGGAACGACAAGGCCCACTCTCTTCGAAACAGGGAGTGGGCCTTCGTTTTTCGTTCCACGATGTAAATCAGTGCGTCGCACACCATCGGGCTTCGACATGAAATTGAGGTCCAACGCCAAGAAAAGCAACCGGCAGGGATTTGGCCTGAGCAACTTGTACGGAAGGCACTTGCGATGTCCGAGCCATTGACGAATTCTAGTCCTCCGTCGGCGGGGCCCGCGCCAGCGGAGCGTCATTACTCTCCCTTGGAGGTGGCGGCGCTCTGGCGCCTGAACGTCGAAACGGTCAGGCGCTTATTCCAACACGAGGAAGGTGTGTTGGTGTTCCAGGCGCCGGTCAAGAAGGGAAGGCGTAGCTACAAGACAATCCGAATTCCGCAAAGTGTCCTGGAGCGAGTTCACCGACGCCTTCAGAGGTAACCTGCAACCCTATGCTCCAACTATATAGACGCCACGTGAAAGGCTGCCGATTCTGGACTGGCAAGAGCACGAATGGCAACCGCCGGGATCATAATTGCCGGTGTCCTGTCTGGGTGGACGGTTACTTGGCCGGCAAGCGCGTCAATAAGACTCTCGATCTTCGGGACTGGACGCGCGCCAACGAGATCATCCGCGATTGGGAAATCGCGGGCACCATCCAGCCGCAGGAGCGCGCGGGCATACCCGTGGGCGAGGCTTGCGAGGCGTTCATGACCGACGTGGCGGCGCAGCGCCTCTCTGATGCAAGCCTGAAAAAATACCGGGTCATTCTGATTAACCAACACACGCCCGAAGACCTTAAGAAGTTTTCGCCGTCGCTTTCGCAGTTCTGTGCCGAAGCCGGGTTACAATTCACCACCCAGATCACACTGCCGGAGCTTACAAAATTTCGCGCTCAGTGGAAGGACGGGCCCATCTCCGGCGGAAAGAAACTGGAGCGCCTACGTGCGGTCGGCCGCTTCTTTGTGGATCGAGGCTGGTGGACCGAGAATCTGGCGCTCAAGCTCAAGCGCCCCAAGGTCAAGGATGCGCCGACGATGCCGTTTACGCAAAACGAAATGTTCGGTCTGCTTGCCGCCTGCGGGCAGTACACCGACTGGCACGGCCACACCGGCCAGGAGAACGCACTCCGCCTACGGGCCTTTATCCTGTTCGCACGGTACTCCGCACTACGTGTCGGCGACGCCGCGAGTTGCGCTGTGGACCGGCTGTCCGGTAATCGTTTGTTCCTCTACACCCAGAAGACCGGCGTGCCGGTGTACGTCCCGCTTCCCCCATTCGTCGTCGAGGCGCTCGAAGCGTGCCCTCGCATCAGCGAGCGCTACTGGTTCTGGACCGGCGTCGGGTCGAAAGAGACGCTCGCCGGAAACTGGCGCCGCACCTTCCGTCGCTTGTGCGAAATCGCTGGCGTGCAAGGAGGCCACCCGCACCGGTTCCGGGACACGCTGGCTGTGGAACTGCTCCTGGAGGGCGTCCCCATCGAGCGAGTCTCCGTCCTGCTGGGGCACTCGTCGGTGAAAATCACCGAACGCCACTACTCCCCATGGGTGCAGGCGCGTCAGGCGCAACTCGAATCGGACCTGGTACGCGCCTGGCGGAACGATCCCATCGCCCAGGCTGAGATGCTCCGCGGCGACACGGCGTCGCAGGACCGCGAGGGTGTGCGAATGGCCGCGACATATCCGCGACACGAAAAGAGCACGGCCCCTAACTAGTTGAAAAAGCGCATGTTAGGCTGGTGAGCCGGGCGGGACTCGAACCCGCGACCCTGTGCTTAAAAGGCACATGCTCTACCACCTGAGCTACCGGCCCTGAACTGTGGTGGCGGGAACCGCTTATCGATCAGTTTATCAGACCCGGCGCCTGCGCCGCCTCATCCGGCGCGCTTGCCGCTATACTTGGTCCAGACGAGCGATGAACCGGCTGGCGCGGCGTTTTCTTTACACCTTTCTGGCGGTCACGGCCACCTTGCTGACCGGCACGTTGGGATTCACCCTCATCGACCACTACCCCCCGTTCGACGCCTTCTACATGACCCTCATCACCATGACCACGGTGGGGTATGGCGAAATCCACCCGCTCTCCCATGCGGGACGTGTCTTCAATTCGTTCTTGATCTTTTTCGGCGTTGCCACCATATTCATCGCCATCGGGGCCGTGACTCAGACTATCATCGAACGGGAGTTCGGCGAGGCCATCGCCAAACGGCGAAACAAACGCATGATCGATCATCTCAAGGACCACTACATCATCTGCGGCTTCGGGCGCGTGGGGCGCGGCGCCGCCGTCGAGCTGCAACACGCGGGCGTGCCCTTCGCCGTAGTGGACATCTCCCCGGAACGCGTCGAGCGCGCCATGCTCGAGGGCATGCTCGCCGTGGTGGCCGATTCCACCCACGACGACACCCTGCTCCGCGTCGGTGTCCAACACGCCCGCGGGCTGGTGGCGGCGCTGGCCACCGACGCCGACAACCTCTTCGTGCTGCTTTCGGCCAAGGCGCTCAATCCGCGGATTTACGTGGCCACGCGCGCCGCCGAAGAAGGCGCCGAAGAAAAGATGCGGCGCGCCGGGGCCGACGCCGTCTTCGCGCCTTACGCCATTACCGGACATCGGCTGGCGCAGTCCCTGCTCCGCCCGCACGTCGTCCAGTTCCTCGATTTCACCACCAAGGACATCGGGATGGATATCGCCATCGAGCAGGTTCGCGTCTCCGAGACCAGCCAGATGGTGTCGAAAACCATCCGCGAGATGCAGATCGGCCGGACCTTCGGCGTGATCGTCATGGCCATCCGCAAGGGGGACGGGAAGATGATGTTCAACCCGCCGGCCGATACCGCCGTCCAGGGTGGCGATTACCTGATCGTGATGGGCCGGCAGGAGAATCTGGACACCGTCGAAGAATTGCTTGCCAAGGCGCGCGCGGACCACAAGTGAGCCACGCGGAGTTTGGCGCCTCGGCCCCTCCACCGCGGCGCCGGCCAACAGCCGCGGGCTTCTTCCTTTCGGGCCGGTGGCGTAAGGCCCACGCTATAATACCTGTGCTGGTATTATGGCAGGCCGTTTTCGCCGACTGATCGAAAGGACCGTCTTTGCAGGTCTGAGACGCGGAGCGCCGCGAGGGGAGTCCGATCCCCTGTACCTGTCCAACCGTACTTGGAGCCACTGGCTCGTCCTCGGGCTGAAGATCGGAATTCCGCTCGCGCTCCTGGCCGGCGGTATGGCGTGGCTGTTCGAGAGCGGCCGTCTCGCCCCCGGGCCGCCCAAATACGAATTGACACCCGCTCAAGTCGCGCAGCAGTCGCGCTTTCCCGATCTCCGCGATGTCAGGGTGGAAACCAACCGGGACGTGGAGGTTCTGGAAGTCAGCATCGATCGCAGCGGTCCCATCGCCGTGGCGGGTGTCATCCGCAACAATACCAGCCACACCATCCATTCCGTGGAGATCTCCTTGAACGTGGCGGATGCGGCCGGATCCCAGTTGAGCCGCCAGTCGGCGCAGGTGCGCAACCTCGCGCCCCAATCCCTGACGCGCTTTCGGATGCCGATTCCGAACCCGACGGCCACCCAAGCCATCGTGCGCGAAATCCGGACGCAATAGCCTGGCAGCCTTCCCGCGTGCCCGGCGCGTCTTCAGCGCCGGAACAGAAACCACCGGCGGCGAAACTCGCTCATGCGCACTATCTCCGCTGGATGGCGGCCCGCGACGATAGTCCCGGGGTTTCGAACAAACAGAAGTTCGGCATTGCCCTCTCCCGCCCGCCTGGCGACCTCGGCGCGCGCCTCGTCCAGCCGCGCATGGCGGCGAACCGGATCGTGGGCGTCGCTGGCGACGGCGTGAACCAAACGGCGGTCCATCAGTTTCCAGGCGTGGTCCCGCGCCCGCGATCCAAATCGCCCGAGAAAGGAGAGAGCGGTAACCTGCAGCAGGCAGCCCTTCTCCACCCGCGCGGCAAGTTGAGGAAGGTCCCGCATGAGCAAGCGGTTGCGTTCCGGGTGTGTGATGACCGGAACGATGCCGCGATCCAGGAACTGAGTGAGGACGCCATCTATGCCGTCGGGAATCGAAACGTCGGGAAACTCGACCAGCAAATAGTTCCCATGGTCGATGGTGAACTTTCCCGGTTCCTCCAGTGCGGATTGCACGTTGTCGAAGCTCAAGTGAAAGTCGCATCCCCGGTGCAGGCGCGGCAGCGTCACTCCGGACGATTCGAGCCGCGCGATCCTGGTCTCTATCTGTTCCGGATCGAATAAGTACCGGGGGTCGGCGTGAGGGGTGGCGACAATATCGGTGGTGCCGGCTGCCGCCGCCGCCTGGAGCATCGCCAGGCTCTCCTCGTATGTCTCCGCGCCATCGTCCAGCCCCCAAAGAACGTGCGCGTGAATGTCGACCATGAGCGGCCCGGCTTCCCCCGGTAGGTTATCACGGTTCCGGCGGGGTCAGGTCCGTTTGCGCCGCACGCCGCCGTCGCCGGTCGCCGCGGCCGGCTCATTTCTTCAACCCCGCGGTCCAGTTCAACACTACCGTGATGCCCGGCGACGCTGCGGGAGTCTCGGTCTGCTGGGTCGTGTTGACCAGGAAGCGCTGCCCGTCGGATGAGACATCGTAGTGGAATATAAAAGTGCTGGTAACCCGGCTCCCGGCTTCGGGAAGCCATATATGCGAATCGAACAACGCATGAGGGGTCCCGGCCTGGAAGGCTGGAGCGGTCTTGACATCCACGGCCATCAGTTTGCCGCCAGGACCCATGTAAAAGAGTTCCTTCCCGTTGCGGCGCCAGCGAGGCTGCGAACCGCCGCCGCTCGAAACCCGAACCGTACCCGAACCGGCGGGGAAGGACTGCACGTAGACCTCCATGCCTTGTGCCGCTTCGTCGGAGCTGTACGCCACCCAGTGCCCGTCCGGCGAGAACTGGCACTGCGTGGTATTGAATTTCGTGTCGAGGTAGGCCGACGCCTTGCGATTCGCGGGGTCTCCGGTCATGTCGGAAAGAGACCATAGACCGATGCCGCCGCCACCAGGGCTGCCACGCGTGTACATGAGAGTGCGGCCATCGGAGGACCAATCGCACGGCCGCTCGCTCGTCTCGGCTTTCTGCAGCCGCTCCTCCTTTGCCGCGTTGACGGTGCCTTTGACGTACAGTGTGAAGACGCCCTCGCGGTTGGATCCGAAAGCGAGGCGGCTGCCGTCGGGCGACCAGACGGGGTCCACGTCCGCCGCGTTATCCTCGAAGGTGAACCGCGCTGGAATACCGCGCGCCACGTCGATCAGCCAGAGGTTGAAACTCCGTCCGTTTTGGCCTCGCTGCACCACCGTGGCCCTCGCCCCATCCCGCGAGAGAGCTACGTTGTAGTAGGCCGCCAGCTCCCCCAGGGGCGCCAGCGGCTTCCCCGTCCGGTCATACCATGTCAGTTGCCTGCCGCCTCCGCCGAAGTCGCCAGAGTAGTAGGCCAGCGCCCGGTCCCCCGAGACAGTGAATCCCGCAGACGTTGCGCCCAACGAGCTCACCCGTTCCGCGATGGGAAACGCATCGCCGGCCACCTCCAGGGTCTTCGGATTGAACGGCTGGGCCATCAGCGTTTCTTCCCGCAGGAACAGCAGATGTCCTGGTTTTCCATCCTCCGAAGGCGCCGCGTAGCGGAAGCCGCGTGTGGTGGCGACCAGGCGCTTCTTTGCTTTCCCGTCAAACGAGCCGAGATAGATCCCGTTGTTTTCGGGTGCGGCGAAAACGTTGAGGTACAGGAAGTGGCGGCCGTCCGCCAGGATTTGCGGATAGGCGTGGTAAAGCTCCCCGTGCGCTGCGTCGGCCTGTGTTACGCGAACCGGCTCTCCTCCGGCCTGCGGAACGCGGTACATGCCGTCCGGGCCGCCAAAGAAAATAGCGCCGTCCCGAGTCCAATCTCCGGCATAGGGGCGAGTACTTGCGGTGTCGAACATGCTGCATAACGTTTGGGCCGGCCCGCTGGATACCTCGATCTTCTTCAGCTTCCGGTCGCCTGAAGTAAACGCTAGGAATCGGCTGTCGGGCGACCAGAACGGAAAGATTCCGCCCTCCGTCCCCGGCAGCGGACGGGCTTCCAGCGAATCCAGGGCGCGGACCCACAACTGAGGCGAGCCGCCTTTGCCGCTGGCGAGGAACGCAAGCTGGCGGCCATCGGGCGACAGCGCCATCATGGCTAAGCCAATGACGCCCCCCTCCGGCGCCGGAACGTGGAAGCGCACGGCAGCCGGCCGGGTCGGCGTCTCGCGAAAATGGACGGCCGATACCGCGGCGAGCGCTACCACGAGCGCTCCCGCGACGGCCCACGGAATCCACCGGTGGCCGCGCGGGCCAGCGGTTCCGGCGGCCTGCGGGACGGGCACTGCCGTCAGCAGCAGCGGCATGTCTCCGATATCCCGCAGCCGCTTTCTCGGATCCTTCTCCAGGCATTTTTCGAGCAGCGGACGCACCCGTTCCGGCACGCCGCTCAAGTCCGGGTGATCCTTCACCACCGAGGCCACTGTCTCCGTCAGATCCTCGCCCTGGAACAGCATCCGCCCCGTCAGCAGCTCGTACAGCACCACCCCGAACGCCCAGATATCCGCGCGCTTGTCCACCGTCCTCCCGCGCGCTTGTTCCGGACTCATGTACGCCGCCGTCCCCAGGATCATTCCCGCGCGTGTGGCCGAGATGGTCATGGTGGGCGAACTCTGCGGGTCGCCCGACGCCGTCTCCACGGTCTTCGCCAGCCCGAAATCCAGCACCTTCACCGCGCCGTCCGCTTTGATCTTGATGTTGCCGGGCTTCAAGTCGCGATGTACGATCCCCTTCTCGTGCGCTGCCTCCAGGGCGTCGGCGATCTGCCGCGCGATGCGCAGAGCCTCTTCGAGCGGCAGCGGCCCCTTCGGCGATTCCCCTTCGATGAACTCCATCACCAGGTAGTCGGGTCCGACGTCGTAGAGCGTGCAGATATTGGGATGGTTCAGCGCCGCCACGGCGCGCGCTTCGCGCTCGAAGCGGTCGGAGAATCGCTCCTGCGAGACTTTGATGGCGACGTCGCGGTTGAGCCGCGGATCGCGGGCGCGGTACACCTCGCCCATCCCGCCCGCCCCGATGAGCGCGAGGATTTCGTAGGGGCCGAGTTTGGTGCCAGGCATCAGGCTCATTGCTTCAACGCCGTTTCTTTCAGAAGAGATGTCCAGTCCTGAATGAGCGTCAGGGGCTCGGCGGACTTCTGCTCGGGAGCGACGGGAATCAGGAAATGCTGTCCGTCCGCCGCGACTTCGAACCCAGCGGAAGCCCCCGCCAAGTCGACCGGGAAGAGTGCGCGGGCCTCTCCGGCGGGGAACTCCGCAGTCATCAGCCGCGGGCCGGGAGGTATTGACAGATAGAGAATCGCCTTGCCGTCTGGCCGCCATTTGGGTGACACCCCTAGGGCGCTCGAGATCAGGCGCTTGCCGCCCGCCCCCGGTGGAAATGGAGTCGCGTAGATCTCGGGACGTCTCGAGGCAATCGATGTGTATGCGATCCAGCGGCCGTCCGGCGAGAACTGCCCACGGCTATTTGAGAAACGCGTCTGAACGACCGGAAAGGGCTTCAGCGTGCCGCCCGGTTGATCGGGCGTCAGCGGCAAGGCCCAGACATCAGACTTGATCCGATCATGGCCGGTGTAATAGAGCAGGAATTTTCCGTCCGGAGACCAGCTTGTCGGTACTTTGTAGAGGTCGTCGGCGTAGATCAGTTGCTCCGGTCCCGCTCCATCGGCCGATTTTCGATACAGGTC
>Ga0209517_10006715_pt1 | contig 14077 bp, 11 predicted proteins | sample PeaSoiMetSII2010_FD_187695 | JGI IMG/M metagenome (GOLD analysis project Ga0209517, IMG submission 187695) | Peat soil microbial communities from Weissenstadt, Germany - SII-2010 (SPAdes) (version 2) | ecosystem: Environmental > Terrestrial > Soil > Wetlands > Peat | place: Germany...
TGGGCTTCTATGTCTCGACGGCGTTCATCGACATCACCGCCTATCTTGTCGCGATCCTCGTGCTGCTGATCCGGCCCAAGGGCCTGTTCGGGCAGCACGCGAGCCTCCGGATCTGACGGGCGATCGTGAGCGACGCCGCCGCCAGGACACCTCTCGAGGCCAGACGGGCGCGGGGCGGCGGACGACGGCTCCTCTGGCTGGTCCCGCTGCTGCTGTTGCCGGTACCGCTTTTCCTTGATCAGTACCAGCAATACGTCGCCAATCTGATCCTCGTCTATGTGCCCGTGGGCGTGGGCTTCAACGTGGTGGTCGGCAACCTCGGCCTGCTCGCCTTCTCGAACGTCGCCTTCTTCGGGATCGGAGCCTACACCGCGGGCGTCCTCATGCTGAAGCTCAGCGTGCCCTGGTGGCTCACGATCCTTCCCGCGGGCATCATGGGAGGGATGGCGGGCGCGGCCGCGAGCGTGCCGGCGCTACGGGGCGTCCGGCTCTTCTATCTCGCGATCATGACCCTCGCCTTCGGCGAGCTGATGCGCTGGGTCTACATCCGATGGGAGCCCGTGACCGGCGGCTCCTTCGGCATGGCGGTGCCGGAGGCGAGCGTCTTCGGCTGGGCGCTCGATGCGGAATCGCGCAAGTTCTACGCGTTTCTGGTCCTTGTGATTCTCGTGATCGTGCTGACGGATCGCCTGCTGCGCTCGCGCTTCGGCCGGGCGTTCGTCGCGATCAAGGGCAACGAGGAAGCGGCGGCGGCCATGGGGATTCCGACCGACCGCTACATTTTGCTGGGCTTCGCGTGGGGCGGCTTCGTGGTGGGCATCGCAGGATCGATGTACGCCGCTTTGGTCGGACACCTTTCGCCGGCGTCCTTCGATTTGACCGAGCTGATCCTGCAATTCGCCATCATCATGGTGGGCGGGCTGGGCAGCCTGGTGGGCTCCGTGCTGGGAGCGGCCTTGCTCACCGCTGCCCCGGAATTCTTCCAGGGTTTGCCGGGCTTCGAGGAGCTGCTGTTCGCGGTACTCATCATTGTGGTCATCCTGTTCCTGCCGCGCGGCCTTGCCAGCCTGCTCGCGCGCGCGCACCCGGCCTTCGACGACCGTTATTTCCGGGAGTGACATGCCGCCGCTCCTCGAGCTTTCCGAGGTCACCGTGCGCTTCGGCGGATTGACCGCGGTCGACCGGGTTTCCTTCGAAGTCGCGGCTGGCGAGGTCTGCGCGCTCATCGGCCCGAACGGCGCCGGCAAGAGCACGCTCTTCAACGCGATTGCGGGCAACGCACTCATCGACTCCGGCCGCATCCTGTTCCGCGGCGATGCGATTCACGGCCTGGCGCCCCACGCCATCTCGGCACGAGGGGTTCGGCGCACCTTTCAGAACGGTGGGCTCTTCGCGCACCTGACCGCCCTCGAGAACGTACTGGTGGGGCTTCATACCCAGGTCCGGAGCGGGTTCCTCGGCCTGCTGGTGGGCGCGGGGAAGAGCTATCGCGGGGAGGCCGCCGCCACTCGGCGCGCGCGCGAGCTGCTCGCCCTCATGGAGGTCGAGCCTGTCGCCGATCATCTCGCGGCCGAGCTCTCCGGCGGGCAACAGCGCATGGTCGAGATCGTCCGGGCGCTCGCGACCGATCCGCCGCTGCTCCTGCTCGACGAGCCGGCCGTCGGCCTGGCCCCGCCGATGCGCGAGAAGCTTGGGCGGATCATCCGGCGCCTAGCGGCGGAGCGGGGCATCGGCATCGTGCTGATCGAGCACGCCATCGAGCTGGTGATGAGCATCTCCGACCGCGTGATCGTGCTCAACTATGGCCGCAAAGTCGCCGATGCCTCGCCCGCCGAGGTGCGCGCGGATAAGAAGGTGCTGGAGGCCTATCTGGGCCATGCCTGAGACCTTGCTCGCGGCGACCGGCGTCGAGGCCGGCTATCCCAACAAGCAGATCCTGTTCGGCGTCGACTTCACGATTGCCGACGGCGAGGTCGTGGCCTTGCTGGGCGCCAACGGCAGCGGCAAGTCGACCGCCCTCAATGCCGTCAGCGGTTTCGTGCGGCTCTGGGCGGGCTCGATCCGGTTCGGTGGCACGGAGATCTCCGGCTTGCCGCCTCACGAGATCTTTCGCCGCGGCATCATCCAGGTCTCGCAGGCGCGCGACCTGTTCGCGGACATGTCCGTGGAAGAGAACCTGCGGCTGGGCGCCTGGGTTCGGCGTGGCGACGAGGCGACCCTGCTGGAGGGCGTTTACGGCTCCTTCCCGCGCCTCGCCGAGCGGCGGCGCCAGCCTGTCAGCCTCATGTCCGGCGGCGAGCAGCAGATGGTGGCGCTCGGTCGCGCCCTCATGGGACGACCGAAGCTGCTGCTGCTGGACGAGCCCTCCGGCGGCTTGGCGCCTGCCTTCGTGGAGGAAATCGCGGGCATCATGAGGTCGCTCCGGGAGAGCGGCACCACCATGATGCTGGTCGAGCAGAACATCCGGCTGGCGCTGGCAGTCGCGGACCGGTTCCTGATCCTGAGAGACGGCCGCGTGTCGCAGCACCACGACTTCAGCTCCGGCACCCTCGACGAGGAAGATATCGTCCGCAGCATTTATCTTTAGGGCGCGAACTCGCAAGCGCACCACGCCGCGGGTGCACATCCGAGATGTGCCCAAGACTGGATTTCCGCGCTGCCAGCACACTCACAGGCTGCCTTATTGTCGATCTCAGTCGGAAATCGGGTGGATTCAGTCGAAAAGCATTGAGACGCCTGGCCAGAATGAACGGGGGACTGCCCTTGCATGTGTGAGGAGCCGTGGCCAGGTGCAGGGATACCACGCCGGCGTGCGGCGGCACGGCACAGTGAAGCTCGTGCGGCCGGCCCACCTGGCATGGATCAACAAAGGAGGCGAAAATGGCGCTATTCATGTATCAATTGGCCTACACGCCCGAGTCTTGGGCCGCCCAGCTCAAGAACCCGAAGAGCCGCGTGGAGACCGTGGGCCGCAGCCTATGCGAGGCCGCTGGCGGGAAATTCATCAGCGCCTGGTATTGCTTCGGCGAGTATGACGCCATTCTCATCGCCGACATGCCGGATGCTGAAAGTATGTCAGCGGTCGCACTCGCAGTCGCCGCGGGCGGTGCGGCCAAGGCCGGCAAGACGACGGCGTTGATGACCGGCGCGCAAGCTGTGGCGGCCATGACGAAGGCTGCGGTTGTCACCAAGACCTATCAGCCCGCCCGCTAAGGCGACTTTCGCAGCAGCCCGACGACCACAGTCCCGGTAGCGCACGGGCAAGTCGCCGCCTCGGCTCGCTTTGGGGCGGCGACGGCACGGGTGGCGGCATCCGTGCCGCCGCCGCCCGCCGCCTGACTCCATCACCCGTATCTTGAGTCCGTCACGACCGTGCCCGTTCCGCGTCGGTTGAACCCTAGGTAACGGACCTTTCTAGGAGTCTCCGCGCCGTGCCCGCGTCAGCGCTGGCACCGGAAGCATGGACGGCGCTTCCCGCGTTCATGAGTTCACGACCTGGCTGAGCGCCAGCGCCTACCTCCCCGGATACGCTTTCAGGGTGCAGCAGCCGCGCTTGCCGGGTTTCCAGGTGTCGCATTCGAAGCGGAAGCCCGCGCCCTCAAACTTGCCGTAGTCGACCGCCGAGCCGATCTCGCACATCTTCGCGACCTCGGCGTCGGAGAGGCCGTAGGCTTGCCATGCCTCCTTGAGCGGACAGGTCGCGTTCAGGACCTCGAAGCCTTTGTCGTCGAGACGCTTCACTTCGGGATTGAAAAGCTTGCCGCCACCGGCGGAGTGCGCGACGTGGTGCTCGCCGAGCGCCTTGATGCGATCGGGCGCGAATTGCTTGATCGAGGCCGCCATCTCCTGCCCGCGGCGATAGATGGCGGCACGCATGACCTTCGTGGCCTCGGCTTCGCCGTGCGCCTTGCGCAGCTCGTCGAAGATCAAATAATAGAGGATGGCCCGATTGGCATTCGCGGCCCGCAGCTCCTGCTCGAGATCTTCCTTCGTCATGACCACAGCTCCCCTAGGTACGAGATCGACCCATTGTTTGTGCTTTGCGGGCGCCGTGCTAGCTTTTTCGGCGCAGCAACGCGAGCCTGGCGGCGCGCATCGGGAGCATCTTGAATGACCTACCGCGTAGGTGTCGACATCGGAGGCACCTTCACCGACCTCTGCGCGTTCAACGAAACGACCAACGACCTTCACACGTTGAAGGTGCTGTCGACGCCGGACCGGCCGGGCTCGGAAGTCATGGAAGGGATGCGCCAGCTCAAGGAGCGTTACGGCGTATCGCCCAGCAGCATCACCTATTTCACCCACGGCACCACCGTCGGCGTGAACACCGTGATCCAGCGCAAGGGCATCAAACTCTGCCTGCTCGCGACCGAGAATTTCGTCGACGTGCTGGAGGTCGCGCGCCTCAAGGTGCCCAATCCCTGGGACCTCCTGTCGACCCGGCCGGCGCCGCTGATACCGAAGGATCGCGTGCTGCCGGTGAAGGAGCGGATGAGCGCCGACGGCAGCGTCGACACGCCGGTGGACGAACCCAGCGTGATCGCCGCCGTCGAGAAGGCACGCGCGCTCGGCGCCGAGGGTATCGTGATCGCGCTCATCAATGCCTACCGCAATCCCGCCCACGAGCGCGCGGTGAAGGCGATCGTCAACCGCGTGGCCCCGGGCTTGCCGGTCTTCTGCTCGACCGACGTGTGGTCGGTGATCCGCGAGTACGAGCGCACCACCACCGCCATCATTCACGGTTACGTGCAGCCGCGCGTGGAGCGGTATCTGACCTCGCTCCAGGAGGCGTTGCGCGGGGCGGGCGTTCCCGCGGAGCCGATGGTGACCAAGTCGAACGGCGGGGTCATGAGCGCCGAGCTCGGCAAGGCCGCCTGCGCGCAGATGATCCTTTCCGGCACCGCCGCCGGCGTGATCGGCGCCGCCCATGTGGCGAGCCTCGCGGGATTTCCCGCCACCATGAGCCTCGATATCGGCGGCACCAGCGCCGACGTCGCCTTCATCCGCGGCGGCGTGCCCCAATACGGCGTCGGCGAGATGATCGGCGAATTCCCGATCTTCATCCCCACGGTCGCCGTCACCTCCATCGGCGCGGGCGGCGGCTCTATCGCCTGGGTCGACGACCTCGGCGTGCTCAAGGTCGGGCCGGAGAGCGCGGGCTCGACGCCGGGTCCTGCCTGCTACGGGCGGGGCGGCACTCGCCCCACCATCACCGACGCCTTTGCCGTGCTGGGCTGGATCGGCAATGGCGAGCTCGGCTACAGCGCGATCCGCGTCGACGTCGAGAAGGCGCGTGCGGCCATCGCGACCATCGCCGAGCGCACGAGCATGAGCGTGGTGGCGGCCGCGGAGGCGATCATCGAGATCGCGGTCTCCGGCATGTACATGGAGGTCAGCAAGCTGATCTCGCGCTACGGCGTCGATCCCCGGGATTATGCGCTCCAGGCCTTTGGCGGTGCCGGACCCATGATGGCGTGCTTCCTCGCGCGGGAACTCGGCATGACGAGCGTGGTCATCCCGACCACGCCGGGCGTGCTGAGCGCGCTCGGCGGGCTCATCGCCGACATCAAGAACGACTTCATCGCGACGGTGTTCGTGGAGCTGAGGGCGGAAGCGCTGCCGGCGATCCGCGGGGGCTATGAGGCGCTCGAGAAAGCCGCCCTCCACTGGCTCCGCGAAGAGCAGAGATATGACGGCGCACACCGCTTCACCTATTCCGCGGACATGCGCTACCAAGGCCAATCCCACGAGATCGAGACGGTGCTCGACGCCGCGCACGTGACGCGCGGAGAGATCGCGGGGATCGCCGAGGCCTTCCACCGCCGGCATGAGGAAGTCTACGACCACGCCGACCGCGAGGCTCCCGTGCAGATCATCAACCTGCGGCTGGTGATCGCCGGCGAGAGTCCGAAGCCGCAATTCCCGCGCGCGCCGGAAATCGAGGGCCCCGCCGAGCCCAGCGGTCGCGCGCAGGTTTTTCTCGAGGGTAGCGAGCGCGAGATCCCCAAGTTCGCTCGCGCGACCCTGACGCCCGGGCAGACCTTCGAGGGACCCGCGGTCGTGACGCAAAGCGACTGCACCACGTGCATTCCCGGCGGGTATCATGTGAAGGTGGATGCCTATCGCAATCTGGTTCTGACCCGCGGCATCGCGCTTGGGTGGATGCCGACGGCAGCTTGGTCCTGACCCGCGGCCACGCGGAGGAATTAAGGAGACAACCGGCCATGCCCATCGACCGCGTGACCCTGCAAATCCTCGCGAACCACTGTGCCGCCGCCACGGAAAGCATGGCGCAGACGCTGTTCCGGACCGCGCATTCCACCTTCGTCAAGGAGACCGAGGATTTCACCACCGGTCTCGCGACGCCCGACGGCAAGACCTTCGCCTCGCCCTTCGATCTCGGCGCCACCTGGTTCTTCGGTCTCGACTACGGGCGCGTCCTCACCATGATCGACGGCTACGAGGACGGCGATCTCTGCATGACCAACGACCCCTACAGCGGGTTCGTCTGCACGCATTCGCCGGACATCCATCTTTGGAAGCCGATCTTCCACAAGGGCGAGATCATGTGCTTCGCCGTCGGGCACGTGCACAATACCGACGTCGGCGGCGCGGTGCCCGCGAGCCTGTCGCGCGCGAACGTCGAGGTGCATCAGGAGGGCATCCGCGTGCCGCCGGTGAAGCTCTATCGCCGCGGCGAGCTCAACCGCGACGTCCGCGACATCATGCTGCTCAACGTGCGCATGCGCGAGCAGAACTGGGGCGATCTCAAGGCCGAGATCGCCGCGATGAAGACCGGCGAGCGCAAGGTGCACGAGATGATCGAGCGCTTCGGCGCCGATGTCTTCCGCGAGGGCATCGGGGATCTCCTCGATTACGGCGAGCAGCAGGCGCGGAACGTCATCCGTCGGATCCCGAAGGGCGAGTATTTCTTCGCCGATTACATCGACGAGGACAGCGTCGGCGGCCAGCCCTGCCGGATCGCGGTCACCCTCATCGTCAAGGACGGCGAACTCGTCCTCGACTTCACCGGCAGCGACCCGCAGCTCACGTCTTCGATCAATATTCCGACCGGGGGCGACGCGCACCACGCCTTGCTGATGGTGCCGGTCATGTATGTGCTCTATGCGCTCGACAACTCGATCCTGCTCAACGCGGGCTTGCTGCGCACGGCCTCGGCGATCCTGCCGAAGGGCTCGATCGTCAATCCGGTCTTTCCGGCGGCGGTCGGAATGCGGAGCCTCAGCTGCATGCGGCTGCAGTCCGCAGTGTTCGGTGCCTTCGCCCAGGCGCTCCCGGACGTAGTGCCGGCCGCTTGCGGCGACGGCGGGCCGCTCATCAACCTGCGCACCGTGGACAGCCGGACCGGCCGCCGGCTGATGGCGAACCTGGATCCGATCACCGGCGGCGGCGGCGGCACGTCGTTCCGCGACGGCGTCGAAGCCTCGGGCGCCAATTTCGGCTTTCTCAAGAACACTCCGGTGGAGATCAACGAGGCCGAGGTGCCCGTCAAGATCCTGCGCTACGGTCTGGCGCCGGATTCCGGTGGCGCCGGTCGCTTTCGCGGCGGCACGGCCACAACTCTGGAATTCCAGGTCTCGGCACCCGACACCGTGGTCACCGCGCGCAACCGCGACCGCAGCCGCTTCACGCCCTGGGGCAGCCGCGGCGGCGACGCCGGCAAGCCCTCCGAGTTCCTGCTCAACCCCGGCAGCAATCACGAGGTCAATCTCGGCAACACCGACGTTGTCACGGTCCAGCCGGGCGACATCATCCGGATCACCTCGGCGGGCGCCGGCGGCTGGGGCAATCCCCTCGAGCGCGAGCCCGAGCGGGTGCTGGAGGACGTGCGGCGAGGCTTCGTCTCGGTCGCGAAGGCAAAAGAAGAATACGGCGTGGTGATTCTCGAGGGCAAAGCAGACGCCGAGGCGACCGCAACGCTCCGGGCGCAACTGGCCGCCGCGCGCGGCCACAACGACTTCGGCTTCAATCCCGCACGGGTGAATTTCGAGCGGATATGGACGCGCCCCAACTACGAGCGACTGACGGCCCTCCTCGCGGAGTTGCCGGTCGAGTGGCGGTTCTTCGTCAAGCATCGCGTGTTCGAATCGATCGAACTCTTGCCCGAGCGCGAGCGGACCGGCACTGGGGACGAGGTCGAGCGTGCCTTCCGGCGGGTGGCCGCGACTTACGCGCAGCTGAGGGATTTCGCGGTTCCCGCACGATCCTAGGCACAAGCGAGCTAGCGACTTCGTTGACGGCAGTGTCGCTAGACAATGCCGAACGCACGGGGACGTGCATTGCTTCCATGCGGCAATGTGGGTTGGTCCCCCACGCCCGCAGTGCTAACTGGAGCCTGGAAGCGCTTGTGGGAGTTGAAAGAATGGCGATGCCGCAGCCGCAGGCCTCGCGTAAGCGGCTGCACTACGCGTGGATCGTCGCTGGCGTGACGTTCCTTACCTTGCTGGCGGCCGCGGGCGTGCGCTCCTCGCCCAGCGTGTTCATCGTCCCGATCGAGACGGAATTCGGCTGGACGCGCACGACCGTCTCGGCGGCGATCGCGATCAATCTGCTGCTCTACGGTCTGCTCGGACCCTTTTCCGCAGCCTTCATGGACCGGATCGGCCTGCGGGCCACCGCGATCATCGCGTTCGCCATCATGGCCGTGGGCATGTTGGGCACGCTGGGGATGACGGCCTCGTGGCAGATGATGCTGCTCTGGGGCGTCGTGATCGGCACCGGCAGCGGCATCGCCTCGCTCGTGATGGGAGCGGTGGTAGCCAATCGCTGGTTCATCGCGAGCCGCGGCCTGGTGATGGGACTGCTCACCTCCAGCTTCGCCGCAGGGCAGCTCATTTTCCTGCCGCTGCTCGCGGCCATCGTGACCAATCACAGCTGGCGCTGGGCCGTGGTGTTGATCACGGCGATCATCCTCTTGATGATCCCGGTGGTGGCGCTGCTGCTGCGGGACTACCCGCGGGACTGCGGCCTCACTCCCTATGGCGCGCCGGACGATTTCCAGGACACGCCGGCGCCGAGGCGGGTGAACCCGTTCGCGTCCGCCATCTCGTCTTTGGGCGAGGCCTTCGCCTCGCGCGACTTCTGGCTGCTGTCGCTGAGCTACTGGGTGTGCGGCGCCACCACCAACGGGCTGATCGGCACGCACCTCATCCCCTTCTGCATCGAGAGCGGCGTTCCCGCCGAGACGGCGGCCGGTGTGCTCGCGAGCATGGGCATCTTCAACTTCATCGGCACCACCGCCTCGGGCTGGCTCAGCGACCGTTTCGACAGCCGGTATCTGCTGTTCTCGTACTACTCGCTGCGCGGCATTTCGCTGCTTTTCCTGCCTTACATCTTCGATTTCTCGTTCTACGGCCTCACCCTGTTCACGGTGTTCTACGGCCTCGACTGGATCGCGACCGTGCCGCCGACCGTGCGGCTTGCCGGAAATTCCTTCGGAGTCGCGCGCGCCGGGATGATGTTCGGCTGGATCACCGCGATGCATCAGGTGGGCTCGGCCACCGCCGCCGCGGGCGCCGGATGGCTCCACGATACCGTCGGAACCTATACGAGTTCCTTCCTGGTCTCGGGAGCGCTCTGCTTCATCGCCGCGCTGGCCGTGCTGCCGGTTGGCCGGCGGCCGGCGCCAGGTCGGCCGATCGAGGTGGCTCCCGCCGGCGCGGCTGCCTGAGGCAACACAGCTCCATCCCCTTCTATAGACGAGGCAATTGTGCGGACCGGCTGGGTCCGCATAGAATTGTTGGCCACACCAACAATCGAGGCCGTCAAAGACGGCCCGGGGAGGACTGGATGATTCGGGGGTTTATCGGTCTCGGCTTGGCCGCCGTGCTGGCGGTCTCGGCGGTGGGCTTCGCCGACCCCGCTCGAGCGCAGGAGAAGCAAGTCCAACTCAAGCTCTCACATTGGGTCCCGCCGGCGCATCCGCTGCAGCCGGCGCTCGAGGCCTGGGCCGCCGATATCGAGAAAGCCTCCAATGGCACCATCAAATCGACGATCTTTCCGTCCGAGCAGCTCGGCAAGGCGTTCGACCACTACGACATGGCGCGCGACGGCATCGCGGATTTCGCCTACGTCAATCCCGGCTATCAGCCCGGCCGATTCCCGATCATCGCGGCGGGCGAGTTGCCGTTCCTGATGAGCAATGCCAAAGGCGGCTCGGCTGCGCTCGATACGTGGTATCGCAAGTACGCGGCCACGGAGATGAAGGGCGTGCATTTCTGCCTCGCCTTCGTGCATGACCCCGGCACCTTCCACAGTCACAAGAAGATCCTGCTGCCGAGCGATCTCAAGGGTCTCAAGGTCCGACCCGCCAACGCCACCATCGGCCAGTTCATGACGCTGCTGGGCGCCACCAACGTACAAGCGTCGGCGCCCGAGGCGCGCGACGTGCTCTCGCGCGGCGTCGCCGATGCCATCACCTTTCCCTGGGGCTCGATCATGCTGTTCGGCATCGACAAGGTCGTGAACTTCCACATGGACGCGCCGCTCTATGTCACGACCTTCGTCTGGGTGATGAATCAGGACAAATACAACGGCCTTTCCGCGGCGCAGCAGAAGGTGATCGACGATCACTGCACGACCGATTGGGCGGTCAAGATCGCCGCGCCCTGGGCGGATTTCGAGGCCGCGGGCAAGCCGAAGATCAAGGCCGAGGCCGGCCACGAAGTCTATCCGCTGAGCCCCGAGCAGATCGCGGATTGGCGCAAGGCCGCGGCGCCGCTCCAAGAGAAATGGGCCGAGAACGCGCGCAAGGCCGGCGTCGACCCCGACAAGGCGATGGCGGAGCTCAAGGACGCACTGAAGAAGCAGAACGCGCTCTACTGAGGCGGCCTTGGACAAGGTCGATCTTCGTTTGACCCCCTGCGTCTGTGCTCCTTAGAGACGTGGAGCGGCACCCGCGTGTGGCGCAAATACATGGACGGGTTCATCGATGCCATCGAGATGGTGGCGGCATTCTTCGTCGGCATCGTCGCCGCCGACATCTTCATCTCGGTACTGCTGCGCTATTTCTTCAGCGTCTCGATCCCCGATGGCTATGACTTCGGCCGGCTGCTTCTGGGCATCCTGATCTTCTGGGGCATTGCCGCGACCAGCTACCGCGGGACCCACATCACCGTCGATCTCGTCTGGGGCGCCGTCGGGCCCAAGCGGCAGCGGGCGATCGATGTCTTCGCCACGCTGGTACTGCTGTTCGTGGTGTCAGTGCAGACCGTCACGCTGTTCGACAAGGTCCGCGCCACCATGGCGGACAATATCCGAACCTTCGATCTCAACCTGCCGACCTGGCCCTTCTTCGCGGTCGCCTGGACGGGGGACGTCTCGGCAGTGCTCCTCATCGCGATCCGAACCTATCGCCTGGTGTTTCACCCGGAGCAGATGTCGGGCAACCCCGTGATCAAGCCGGTGGAATGAACCGGTGAGCACCGACGCGGTGGCGGTCACGGGCTTCGCGGTGCTGTTCCTCCTGATGCTGCTGCGCGTGCCCGTCGGCATGGCGATGGGGCTCGTGGGTGTCACCGGCTACAGCTATCTCGTGGGCGCCGGACCCGCGCTCAAGCTCGTGGGCCAGACCTCCATGCGCACGGTGACGGACTATACCTTCGGGGTCATCCCGATGTTCCTCCTGATGGGCGCTTTCGTCTCGGCCTCCGGCATAAGCCGAGAGCTGTTCCGGGCCGCGAATACGGTGGTGGGGCACCTCAAAGGCGGGCTCGGCATCGCCACCATCGTGGCCTGCGGCGGATTCGCCGCGATCTCCGGCTCCTCGGTCGCGACAGCGGCTACCTTCTCCACTGTCGCCTACCCCGAGATGCGCCGCTACGGCTACGCACAGTCCTTCGCAACCGGCGTGATCGCGGCCGGCGGCACGCTCGGCGCGATGCTGCCGCCCTCCACGGTGTTGGCGGTCTACGGCATCATTACTCAGCAGGACATCGGCAAGCTGTTCGTGGCGGGCGTGCTGCCGGGCCTTCTCGCGATGCTGATGTATGTAACCACCGTCGCGATCATCGGCAGGGTTCGGCCGGGCTTCTTGCCCGCGGGGCGCCCGAGCACGTGGCACGAGCGCGCGCGAGGCATCGGCGACGTCTGGGCGCCGCTGCTGCTGTTCGCCTTCGTGATCGGCGGCCTCTATGGCGGCCTCTTCACGCCCACCGAAGCCGGCGGCATGGGTGCCGGCGGCGCTTTCGTCCTGGGGGTCGCGCGCCGCCGGCTCTCCGGCGCCGACATCCGCGCCTCGCTCCTGCAAGCGACGCGCACGGCGGCCGCGGTCTTCACCGTGCTGATCGGCGCGCTGCTGTTCGGATATTTCCTGACGATCACCGAGACGCCGCAGAAGGTCACCCTGTTCCTGACCGGCCTCGGTCTCGGGCGCTACGGCGTGCTGGCGCTTATCATGGTGATGTACCTGGTGCTCGGCTGCCTGATGGACGCCATGGCCATGATCATCCTGACCGTGCCGATCATCTTCCCCGTGATCACCGCGCTGGGGTTCGATCCGATCTGGTTCGGCGTTATCATCGTCATGACCGTCGAGCTCGGGCTGATACACCCGCCGGTCGGCATGAACGTTTTCGTGATCAAGAGCGTGGTGAAGGACGTGAGCTTCACCACGATCTTTCTCGGCGTCATTCCCTTCGTGATCACCGATATCGTGCGCCTGGTGATCCTGATCGGCTTCCCCGCAATCGCGACCTTCTTGCCGGGGCGGATGTGAGAAGCGGTCCGCCGGTTTCGCCGACGGACCGCCTTCTCTTCAGAGCCTCACGCAAACCACCAACGCTCGGCGATCTTGAGGCCGTCGCATTCCCAGTTCGCGGCGACCTGGTTATGCGCCAGCTTCTTGGAGCCGGCTTCGACGTAGTTGTTGAACACCAGCACGATGGCGCCGCAGTCGTCGTGGATCAGCTGCTGGCACTCGGCATACATGGCGGCACGCTTCTTGTCGTCGGTCTCGCTACGCGCCTGGACCAGCAGGTCGTTGAACTTGGGATTGGCCCATTTGGTCTCGTTCCAGGCCGCGCCCTTGGCGTAGACCACGGTCAACATCCAGTCCACGGTCGGCCTACCGCTCCAGTAGCCGGCGATCCACGCCTTCTTGAGCCACACGTTGTCCCAGTAGCCGTCGTTGGGCTCGCGAATGATGTTGAGATCGATCCCTGCGGCCTTGGCGTGCTGTTGATAGAGCACCGCCGCGTCGACGGCACCGTTGAACGCGGCATCGGCCACCGAGAGATCGACCTTGAGGTTCGGCATGCCCGCCTTCTTGAGGAGGGATTTCGCCTTCTCGGGGTCGTAGGTGTATTTCGGCTTGGGATCGATCGCGAACTTGACCGAGGGCGCGATCGGATTGTCGTTTCCGGGCACCGCGTGGCCGAGGAATACCTTCTTGGCGATCTCCTCGCGGTTGATCGCCCATTTGAGCGCATTGCGGACGTCCGCGTTGTCGAAAGGCTTCTGCGTCACATCCATCGGGAACACGTAGTGACCGTAGCCCGTGACCTCGGAGATCTCGACGTTCGTGTTCTTCTTGAGCAGGTTCAGCGTCTTGAGATCGCAGCGGCTCATCCAGTGGATCTCGCCGGTGGTGAGCGCGTTGGTGCGCGCGCCGACATCGGCGATGGTCAGGAACTCCACCTCGTCGAAATAGGGCTTGCCGGACTTATGATAGTTGGCGTTGCGCTTGAGCTTGGCACGCACGCCGGGCTCCCACGACACGAACGTGAAAGGACCCGTGCGCACATTCGATTGCCAGTCCGCGGAGCCATCGGGCTTCGCCGGCATGATCGGAATATGATAGTCGCTGGCGATATAGGGGAAGTCGGCGTTGCCGCCGCTCAGAGTGAACACCACCGTGTCCTTGCCGTCGGCCTTGATGTCGGTGATCGCCGCCAGCACCGACTTCACCGCCGATTTCGAATCCTTGCCCATGTGATGGCGGTAGGACGCGATTATGTCGTCGGGGGTCAGGTTCTTGCCATCGTGGAAGGTCACGCCCTTGCGGAGCTTGAACACCCACTTCTTCGCGCCGTCCCCAGGCTCCATGCTCTCGACGAGG
>Ga0209517_10006718_pt1 | contig 14072 bp, 11 predicted proteins | sample PeaSoiMetSII2010_FD_187695 | JGI IMG/M metagenome (GOLD analysis project Ga0209517, IMG submission 187695) | Peat soil microbial communities from Weissenstadt, Germany - SII-2010 (SPAdes) (version 2) | ecosystem: Environmental > Terrestrial > Soil > Wetlands > Peat | place: Germany...
AAATTCAGCCCCCTTTACGCCATGCTTGGTAGCAAAGGGTGTTTCTTCGTCAATGAAGCGGTCCAAGGCAATGAGCTCTCTATAGGAAACTTCCCTCAGTTTTCGCAAGCGCGAGATTGAAGGTGGTTCATCAGCGCCTGGGTTGGGTCCAAGACGTTCACGTTCTCTCTCTTTTTTCTCGATTGTATCACTGAGCCGCGGATGCTGTGTTTGCCTTAAGTGATCGATCACCGCGCCAATTGTTCCCGAACTCCGCAGCGCGAGCAGCTTGTCCATGTCATGAGTCCATTTAAGCTTGTCCGCATGGCATCGGATGGCAGGCAACCGATCACCGAGGATGGCAAACATTTCACCGAAGTGCTTATTTTGGTATGCGGAGCACATTGGTTCCAGTGTGTCGCAAAGAAATCCAATGTGAGGGTCCTCCTTTTTGATAAATGATTCGTTGTAGTCAAACACATCCTCAAATGCGTCGTAACCTTGTTCAGCGGCCAAGACCCTATGAGTAAGCATGAGGATCTTTGTTTCCTGAGGGGAGAAATCCCAACCTTCACCCGCCAGACGTTTTCTAAGGGTGACGAGATGGGCGTGGGCAGCCTCGGCCGGCAGATCACCGTCCCAGTGCTGCCCGGTGCGCCTTACACCGGGCCAATTGTTTGTATGGTAGACCGCCACAGAACCCATAGCGCTTGGGTCTTCAGCTTTTTGAGGTAATTCGGGCCGCATGCGGTTCAAGCATTCTACAATCACCGGCACCGAACGAAAATTAGCATTTTTCCCAATCACTTTTAGGTTTCGATGTTCAATTTTCCCGCATCCGTTGCCGTAAATTTTTTGCCAGTGGTCACCGAAGAAACCCACCAGGGGTGTTTTACCGCCTAGAAGATGGGATTTCAGGGCCTCGGTAAAGTCTGTGTCGGTATCTTGATACTCATCGATGAAAAGTATTGGGAAGCGGGCGGTCAGAATCTCCCGGAATTTACTTTGCCCCAGGAGTTTAGCGGTCAAGACCAGAATATCGTTGTGATGGAGCAGTACGCATTTATCTTCCACCTTGGGATGACCGAGATCGTATTCGATGGATCGTTCACCGATACCACCGGCTTCCTCCAGCCGCTCCGGCCAGTTGACAAGGCTAGGTAGTTCCTTCCGTAAAAATGGCTGAAAATCCCTGATCACCGACCAGCAGAAAGCATGGATTGTCGAGGACTGAATCGTCGGATGCCGGTCGGTTCTGGCTTCGATCTCGTTTGCGGCGACGTTGGTATAGCTGATGCAGGCAATCTTTTGGTGGCGCCGGAGTAATTCCGACCCTCGTTTCCCGACCAAATACCGGAGAGCCTCCACCAGGGAGTAGGTCTTCCCCGCCCCCGCCCCCGCTTCCACGAGAAAACTGTGGCCTTCATCAATGCATGCGTGAATGCGAGTCCGCGCGGCTTCGGCGGCTTCCTTGGCGAGGTTTGGAGCAATCTCAGGCATCTTGCTTCTTTTTGGGCCGAGGAGTTCCCGCCGCCGCTTTGGGTTTCGCTGTTTCCGGCGATGGAGAGACCGCCGGAAGACGGACGCCTTCCGCCAACCATTGAAGTCCGTCCGCAATATATTTGGGCACAATCCATGTGGTCTTCCTGATCGCATACTCCAATGCGAAGTCTGACTTCTTCCTCACGCGTTCGGCATCCGTCCAGGCCCTATCTTCTCTCTCTGCTTGTGGAACTTGCCCTAACCCAAATAAATCGATATTCGCCAGGATGAAAGCGTCTTCAAAGCTGCGGCCGCAAGGCGCGCCAGCAGTCTCCGGCACCTGATAGGCTAGGCGACGACTTTTGTTTGTTTTGTCCTCCGTCGATTTTGCAATTAGCGCGCTCGGTGTGATGTTCGGGTCGCCAAACCATTTTAGAATGCACTGGTTACTACTATGGGTGCCCGACGATACCTTGCAGGATTTTCCCTCGTTGTTCTTATTCACCGTGTCCAGATCAGTGATCACAAGAGTCCGCAGCTCCAGGAAATTTAGCAAATCGAAGAAAATATGCGCATACGCCCCGCCGACCTCGACGACGGATACATACTGGCTTGATAGTTTCTGGCCATCGAGCTTCCCCGCGTCGCCCTTTTCGATCATCCTTGGAAGTAACAGCCGCTCTGTCGTGCCCTCGATGAGCACGGCCTTGTCAGCGAACAAGAGATCGCAGCGCGTCAAAGTCATGTATTTGTGCAAGAACTCTTTGTTTTCTGGGGCCGTACCGCCCAGGCCCTTGCGGAGATCCTTTATGTCGGTCGAACGAACGTTGCGCGACTCTCCACTCGATCTCACGAGGAAATATCTCATCGCCTCGAAGTCGGCTCTGTTCGCGACATGAGACGAGTGTGTCGTGACAACGAACTGCACGGGCCATAGTTTGCCGCCATTGAATTTATTGGAGAAGACTTTTGCTATTTCTCCGAGCTTGCCAATGAACACCTCCTGCATTTGTGGATGCAGGTGCACCTCTGGTTCCTCTATAAAGATCAGATGGATACCAGGGGCCCCTTCTTTGGACTTGAAGGTTTTAAAGAACTCAAAGAGCTTGAGCAGAATAAATACGAGATTCCGTACGCCCAAGCCATTGTAGGCTTCGGGCAGGTTTATCCCGTTGACGCCCGCGTAATGCACGCGAGTATGATTCTTCAGTAGGCGTTCAACGTCGAGCGTGGTTTCCGTAAGCAGGCGGGGATCACTAAGGCCCGGATAACCAAATAAGGTGAACGCAGGCAGCAGGTCTTGCAATTGTTTGTTGAAACCGCCGTCTATGCCGGATTGTATCTCGTCAATCGCTTTCTCAAGATTCTTCGCAATGTCGCGCTCACTAGTGTCCGCAGAGTCCGCAGTCGCGGAAGCTAATAAAGTTTCTAAGACCTTCCCGAGGAGGTTGATGTCTTTGTGCGTCGTATCATCAAGCCCCCGCTGCGCGCTTATGAACCCACTCAGTATCAGGCCACGAAGCCTTGAGAATTCGACGGACTTCTGGTTCGTACTGTCACCAGGGTCTTCCGCCAGCACCAACGATGTGTAATGCACGGGCACTCGATCCCGCATCGCCCGACAGAACGCCGTTTTTTGCATCTCCTCCGCAGTTTTTTCATCTACGGAAATGTTCTCAAAGAAGTCGTCAATTTCGCCCTCTTTCAGTTGGTAGCGCAGCACAATAAGCGCCTCACTGCAGTCCGGATTCAGGTCGATAATGAATTCACTCAGCAAGCCAAGATCAGAATCGTTCTTGCCGTAAGTGACGGTCAGCCGAACCTCAATGATCGGAAGCGCTTGACGGATCTTGTCTTCGGGCTCGCCTTTACGCTTGAGGAGAAATGCCCTCCAAAAGTCCTCGTGCGCGGAGAGGGAGAAATCCTCGAATCGAAATGAAGGCGTATTTTCCGTCAACAAGCGCCTAAACAATTCCGTGAGCGATGTCTTACCGCTATTGTTGCGACCGACAATCACCGTCGTTCGCTCTTCCAAAAAGAGGCTGACTCCCGTTAAGAGCCGAAAATTCTTGATGTCTATCTTATGAATGTACATTCGTGATATCTCAGGCCTACTTTCTCGGTCATCGGACTCTTGGCTAAGAGGCCACATCAACTTAAGCCGGAGCGCTTTGCTCGTAAAGTCCACTTACATGCTTTACCTGGCCACGATCGCCGGCGAAGCCTGCAATGATGTAAAGCACTTCACAATTGAATGCGCTCCAGAGCCGGTTGTCTTTTGCGGAGGTCTCAGTTATTACCCTTATAAGTCTAACTCTGAATAGCGGCTCGCAGATATCGGAGAAGTTGAATCTCCCTGACGCCCATGAAGTCCCCTCCTCGGAAACTTAACCAGTAGGAAACGGCGGGATCGACCTTGCAATCCGCCTATTCGTTAAGATTGGCGTCGAGCAATTTGCGAAGGCGTTTTCGGTGCAACCCGTCAACAGGACCGCGTCTTCTCTCGTCCAACCAGCGGAGCAACTTTTCTAGGTTGACCTTGTAGGTTTTGGGGGCCTCATGCACTTCGATGATGAATTCGTCAGTTCGATAAGATTCGTCGAAAGTCTCATCAGATGACTTGAATTTCGCCCATCCCCTACAGGCAGCCTCAAACACGGATGCGGCTTCGACTTCCGTAGAACGCTCGACGCCATAACTATTCGAAAAGCGAACCGTGCAGCGCTGTATGCGACCCATTAGAAATTCACCTGCGCGTGGGAGCGCCGGGTAGGGGAAGGCGCTGATAGTTTATCGCTTCTAGAGCAAGTGCCAGAACATTTTTGACGTAGTCGGTGAGCTATGCATCGCTAACTGAAATACCGCCCAAGCATCCACGTTTCCCAGTTCTTTAGCCGATCATCGGTCGAGCTGATTATTCCCATGATTTCTTCCGCATCCCATTGCAATACAGCATCCTCCGACGAAAGGGACCGGAATGCCCTGATGGCATCGCGAAGCGAGGACACAGGTTCGTCCAGATCAATCACTTTTTGATTGGCGGGATGACGACATACTGCGAAATCGGCCCAAGTGGCTCCGGTCCGACAAGTAAGCTCATCTGCCAGCACCCGATTGCGCATCAGCTGGTACAAGCCATGCCGAAATGGGCACGCGCCTGCTAGCCGGATTGCATCTTTGCGAATCGAGCTCTCAGGTGCGGACATGATCTCCCAGTATTTTCGGCCTTCGCCCTGGGCTAGCCAGCAGTTAGATTGCGGTGCGGATAGGATCGCCGAAGCGTCAAGACAGCGGGACGGGTCCGGGTTGGGAGAAGGTTTACCTGGCTCGGCCCAGCCGCGGCAACAGCCAAAACTCGATTCAGTGAACTTCACTTCAACCAAAACATGTCCTACGCACTGACCGGATCGAGTGATTTGGAAATATACATCGAGTTGCGTAGCCTGCCGCCGTTCACCGAGCCACGCCGGCGCACCCTCGGGTGTGAATTCAAACTCGACATAAACCGTGTCTTCCGGCCCAAGACCGCGTTTCGGTAGAAGGACTCGCAGCGCGCTGCGGGCACGTGCAGTTTCCTCGGCCAAGGGCGCGAACACGTTGACAGCGAAGCACTGACTCGAATTCAGAGCGCGTGCCCACCGGTGCTCTCTACCCGCGATGTAGGCCCACCAATCCGGCCGAAACAGATTGAGCTTTTGATGCTCAGGCTTGAGGACCCACGACACTTTTTCATGGCGTTTTTCGAGCGCAGCAACGGGAATACCAGCCCCGAGCGCCCATTCAAGCTGACGATCACGCATCGACTCGGCAAAAGGTTTGGTGACGGGAGTTTTCTTCGAACTCATATAAAAAACAAGAATAGCACCGTTACCATGGCCTCATTTGAGATTGAATGTTTTTCAATATTCGGATCAGTTGGAACAAATCCACACCGGCTTAGTCCGACCGGAGAAGACCTAATGAGTATGAGTAAGTCCCCAGCGAACTAGATTCTCATTTGCCCTTCCTGCTGAAAACCTGCGCCTGGACCGCCCGCTTCTCCTGTCAAGGGTCTCCCGCTTCGCTCCGATAAACGCAAACTACGCGCCCTTGACAGCGCTGACGGCCACGCGCGTTGCCCCGCCAGGAAGGGCATTTGCTTTTAATGCACCGCTCTCTGCGGTGCCTCTAAGAAGCAAAAAACGAAGCCAACGAAAGGAGTTTTTCCAATGCAACAACTCAGCAAACAACCTGCTTTTGAACTCGGCCAGATCGTCGCAACACCGGGCGCTTTGGCCGCGCTTAAGAAGGCAGGACAACAGCCGGGCGAGTTCCTCACGCGCCATGTCAACCGCGAGTGGGGCGATTTGTCCGACGAGGACCGTAAGGAAAACGAGTACAGCCTAGAGCACGGGTTCCGGCTCTTGAGCGCCTATCGCACACACGCTGGCGACCGACTATGGATTATCACGGAATCGGACCGTTCGGCGACCACAATTTTGCTTCCCGAAGAATACTAGGCCCCAGAAAAATCTGAGAAAAGGAGACAAATAGAAATGAACGCAACGATGGTAGCAAGTAGCACGAAAGCAGTCCCGCCTGTGATTTCCTCGATTCAGGACATTCCGCTAGAGAAAATCCGCGAATCCAAAACCAACCCGCGACGCTTCTTTGATGAAGCGAAGCTGGCGGAACTCGCGGATAACATCAAACAACACGGCGTACTCCAACCGATTCTCTTGCGTCCGCTTCCCGAAAGGGAAACGGGCACGTATGAGCTTGTGGCCGGGACACGCCGCTATCGAGCCTCTAAACTCGCAAAGCGCGAAAGCATACCCGCGACTGTGCGCGAACTGACCGACGCGCAAGCACTGGAGCTACAGGTCATCGAGAACGTCCAGCGCGTCGACGTGCATCCGCTCGACGAGGCGCAGGGATACGCCGCCCTCGTCGAACTTCAACCCGACACCTACACCGTTGAAAGCATCGCTTCGCGAGTTGGCAGATCGCCGCAATACGTGAATGGGCGACTACGCTTGATTCAACTCATTCCCGATGCGAAGCATGCGTTCTACGAGGACAAGCTGACGGTTGCTCATGCGTTTGAAATCGCACGGCTGCAACCGAACGACCAGCGTCGCGCACTACAGGAATGCTTCCCCCAATACCGGAACGCCGCCGTCATCCTAAGAGACAAGAAGGCCGAGGCGACCACAGTGCGGGAGCTTCGCGCATGGATTGAGCGGGAAATCCATCTTGATCTCACGAACGCGCCGTTTGATCCGCAAGACGATGCACTTCTGCCAAAGGCGGGAGCTTGCGCTCGTTGCCCGAAACGAACGGGCAGCAACCCACTTCTCTTTCCCGAAGTCCGGCAGAAGTCCATTTGCACGGACCGCGAGTGCTACCGAGCCAAAGTCGAAGCACTCGTGCAAATTCAGGTGAAGCCGCTTGAGGAGAAAGGCGAGAAGCCTCTGCGCGTTTCACAGGTTCCCGCATGGCAGACAAACGGCCATGCCAAAGACGTGATCTTTGAAGGGCAATACCGGAAGGCCAAAGCAAAAGGGGAGTGCCCCCACACGAATGCCGCCGTTCTCATTGACGGCAAGGGTGCTGGCAGCGTCTTCTATCTCTGCCAGACCGAGAAATGCGAAGTTCACAACCGCGTGACCCGCTACCAGCCGACGCTGCAGGAGCAAGCCCAACACAAGAAAGAAGCACTTGCAGAGCGTATCGAGAAAGAGTCGCGAGTTCGCATCCTTGGTGCAACCCGCAAGAAGCTGCCGGACGTTCTCTCTCGGCCAGACTTGGAAATGGTAGCCCTCGACTACTTCCGGCGTTTGGGCCACGACAGCCACCGCCGTCTTTCCAAGCTCTATGCATGGGAAGAGAAGAAAAGCAAAACCTCATGGGGCGCTGAGACCGTGGATTATGAAAAGTTAGTGACGACAGCCGTTCAGCGCATGAGCGGTGCAGACCTCCATCGGTTTTTGGTTGTCTGCGCTCTCGTTTCCGACCTCTATTGCCCCAGCTACAACCCGAGACAATCGCTTGCGAAAGACTCGAACCTTGCTCAAACCGCTGTCCGATACAAGGTTGATTTAGCAAAGATAGCCAGCACCGTTCGAGCGGAACTGTCGAAAACGGGTAATAAACGTAAAGACTCAACAAAGCCAGCCGAGCGACAAGCAAAGGCAGCAAATCAACAACTCAAGGCCCAGCTCCCCAAACGGTCGAATTGAAACCTCAACATCACAAGGCTTGAGAGGCCACGTTCCCAGCGTGGCCTCTTTTTTTTTGTGCGTCGGGCACTGGTTGAGAAGCGGCTTGATTCAGAAGTGTCTGCGGCAAGCTACGTGCTTTCCGTTTTGCGCACTTGCTTCTTACTGGGAGCTTGGTGGTACTGTAAGTTTTTGTCCCTTTCCTCAATTGCACTCAACAGGCGAGACGGTCGCAGGGCGAATGATTCTGCCAGGTATGTTACGGAGGCATCGCGCTTTCTGGCGTGGAAGAGATGTAGTTCCTGTATCGCCCTAGTCATAGAAACATAGATCAGTCTTGCGGTCTCCACTAGTTCTTGAGAACCCGCTCCATCCCGAGGAAGAATTCCATCGTTTAAACCAGCCACACACACGACATCCGCTTCGAGTCCCTTAGCTGCTTGAAGGGTCATGATTTTCACAACGCCCTCCGCGTGGCGACCATGAGTGCGCAACTCTTCAAGCCAAACGCCAACCTCTTTCATTAAAGCTTCTTGATTCGGCCAGGGCCGTAAATTCTTCGCTGCAACCGACAGAAAGTTGTCCACATCTTTGGGTGCGATCTGCCGCAGCGAATGCATTCTTCCGTGTAGTTCGCTCAGTATCCCCCCCTCACTCTTAGCTCTCGATTCCAGAGCTTCGCAAAGGCTGGCAGAGCGACCCTGGATGATCTCCGGCCAAAGGTCAGAAATACAAGCAAGATTCCTGCGCCGTAAGGCCCTCAATTCTGGCTTGCGGCTTCTCTCTGATGGAATATCGATTTCGCCGCTGGTGCAGAGTGCCTCTATGCAAAGGCGGAAAGAGAAATTATCTTCCGGGTTTCGAATCCAAGTATAGATTGTTTCGAGTAGCACAAAACCGCTGTCGTCGAGACTCGGGGGATAAGTATATGCAATCCGACGTTTGCGCAGTTCACGCTTGACCTTGTCTGCGTACTGCTTTGCAGGAATCAAGAAAAGGACACTCTTCTTGGGAAGACTGCGCTGTGCGATCGTACACATGATGCTCGCCTCGCCGTCATCGGTGGCGACATCATGAACTTGTATCGGAGTTCCATTTTCTTTCCTTGAAGCGAAAGTGGGATCGGGCTTTTTTACCCTATCCGGGTCGAAACGCTTAATTACGGACAAAGCCGCATGTAGAACTGTGTCTGGGCAGCGACGGGATTCGACAAGGCAAAGGATTTGGGTGCCGGACTGGGATCGGTGTTCTTGGTAGAATTCTCGAATGTACTTTGGTGTACCGCCCCGAAAAGTGTAGATACTCTGATCGTCATCTCCGACCACGAAAAGTCCTTCCGGGTGAGATTCCGAGAGCAGTGAAATAAGTCTCCTCTGAGTTGGGTTAATGTCTTGATACTCATCGATGAGGAGGTGCTGAGTGGCAGCCGTGTATTTGTCACGTGCGACTGTGTCGCGGGCAAGCACTTGGCAGGCAAGAATGATTTGGTCATCGTAGTCAATTGCATTGCAGGCCCGAAGAATGTTCTCGTACTGTTTAATGACTTTTGCAGATGCATCTCCAACAGTCACAGCTGTAGCCTTTTGCCGGGCCAGATCAGCTTCCTTGGCCTCCGCATCCCCATAGCCGCAAAGAAGTGAAGCATCCCGAAAAAGTACTCTGCGGAGCCTCGAATCGGTCATTACCTGAAACTGTTCGGTGAGCCCGAGGCTTTGCGGGCAAGAGCGGATTATTTCGAGCCCGAGGCTATGCATAGTGGTGATGCGCTCAGGTCGCTTATCGGCATTAATAAAGACATCTTTTTTTTCTTCGTCCCGAATCCGGCGACGCATATTCTCGGCCGCTTCTTTGGTGAAGGTGATGACAGTAATCGCCTCTGGTTGAACGCCCTTGTTTTCCACTAGGTCTTTTATCCTGAGCGCCATCTGATGCGTTTTACCCGTACCGGGACCGGCGAGCAGCAAAATTGGCCCCGGCTCTTTGCTCCAGGGGGAATCGTCGACTTTAAGCGGTATTCCTTCCAGCTTGGCGGTGTCCATGCTCGCAGGCTACAGCTAATACGTGTATTGTCAAGAATATATACACGTACCGTTAACGACAGTATGACTGCCCGAATGTGCTGCGTATGGACAACAGGTTCCATGCACGTTAACGTCTTCACGTCGCCTATGCCGATAGATTCCCTAACCAAGAAGCAAAAGTCTCTCCTCGCAGAGGTGGAGAAGATTAGTGACCTCTTAGGTCTCGACTGGAGCAACATCAAAGACTACGAGAGGGACTCCAGGACACCTCACCTCGAACGAATGAAACGGCACCTCATAATTGGTGAGGTGGTCATGCAATATACGCTGATCGACGAACACCTGAATGTACAGCTATGTCATCATTTTTTCGGTCGCAAGAAGAGCTTCGTCAAGCTTTGGAAAACCAAGAAGTTTCAGGGCTTTAACTACAACATTTTGGAGGGGCTATTCCTCCTGGAAAAACTGCGCTACGTGAAGTCATTCAGGAAAATTCCCAAGAAAATTGCCAAAGACATAGACAAAATCAACACGCTTCGAAATGGCCTCGCCCATGCATTCTTTCCCGAGAATCTGAAACGGTCGAAACCGATTTACAAAGGCAAGAGCATCTTCACGTTGAAAGGAATAAATCAGTTCGTCGATGATATGGAGGGAATCTCAGACTTTTTCGTCTCAATATGAGCGCTGACTGGGCCTCCTTCAAAGAGGGTGGCGGACTTTACATCAATTACCAGCTTGTGTGAGTAGACTTCCCCGCGTCCTGGCAACAATGACTATGACGGCAAAAAACATCTTCTTTGCCTTTACCGGCCCGAAGGTAATTCAAGAAAGCGGTGCTCATCAGATCGCACCTGACTATGAATGCTGGAACCTGGCGAAGTTCTCGCTTGAAGGTTTTATTTCCGCGATCAGAGGCCGCATCCCTCCAATCAACACAAACGTCCTGAGAAACTACGAGCGGAAGCCTGGCGACGCTGACGACTCCTTTGGCCTATATGAAGAACAATACGAGAAGTGCTCGTGGGGATTGCTGCTCCCGGACCGCGTTCCAGGCGCTCTCGGAGATGGCTACGCGGACATTCTTTTTCTGCTCAACCTCTACTCACCTCGCTTTCTTTACCCAGTTTTCTACGTCACCGACTTTGGCATCTCGCGGCCTGACCATCACAAGAGTTACCTTCTCTATTTTCATGACCAGAATCAGGCCGATAGATTCAGAAGGGAACAATTTGTTAGATTCTACGAGGCCCTCATCTCAGAATCTGTGTACGCCTGTTGGCAGGCTGACCGGATGGCACTTTGGAACGAAGAAGATTGGCGACTCTTTGTCGCCTGTCTGCTGTTCACTGAGTTGAAGACCATCGAGAACAGCAAAGAGGTTTTCACTTGGCGGCGTGAATCAGCCAATATGGTAACAATTTTGGAGTCACTGCTTACCGCCAAAGGCAGCTACGTCGCTAAAGTCGGTCGCAAAGTAAAACAGCGAATTAGCACTCTTCTGGGTCGCCAGTTGACAGCCAATCAACGGGACATCGAGGAACTCTATCAGCAAAGGCACGATTTTGTTCACGGATCGTTCTTTCTTCAAACGAAAAATGAAATCAAGATCCAGGGCGGCTTCGCTCAATTGCCTTCTCCACCTTTCCCGTTTCTCTACGCTCAAAAGGAACTCATCCGCCACGCTTTGGTGGCATATCTGTATTTGAGCAAAGTCCGCAGGTTAAGACAGGCAGATTTTGTGGGCTGCAAGAATGTGATAGACATTCTCGAAAAGTCGATAATTGATGTCGGCCTGAGAGCCAGGGTCAGCCAACACGCAGAGGCAATTTTTAATTTGTTATGAGCCACGGCATTTTGAAGTCTGTATCATTCCCTAAAATCTGAGTCCCAACTGCTCGATGCTGTCACCGGAGACTCCGAGCAGGCGAAAAATAGACATAGGACATCTAAGCTGTACTTTCCCATTGAACCCGCTCCCAACAAAATCTCCTAGAACGGTGCCGAAGGTTTGTTGCGCTCATGGCTAAGGTTTGAGGTTATCTCTGCGCGCGATGTATTGCTTGCTCTCCTGTTTTTGGCGTTTCGAAATTGCCACGTCCCGGCGTGTAAACCCTCGCGCCTTAAGTCTCCACTAGCATCTCTCGCGCCACGAAAGTCTGTGTCACTCAAGCGTGCGACCCGTTGCGACCTGGACGCGCCAATCTCTTCGCTCCTGTCTCCTGTTTCGCGTCCTTGCTCCCTCGCTGTGGGTGAAGGGAGCAAGAACTCCCCGAAACAGGAGGACAACCATGAAAGTCGAGCAAGCAAAACAAATCGCCAGCAAAGCCATCGAACAGCTTAGCGAGGCTCTGGAAAGGGGCCACAGTGAGACGTTGAGAAATTATCTTGCAGCGATGGCGAGGTTCCATCGCTATTCGTTGCACAACCTGATGCTCATCGTATCGCAAAGGCCGGACGCGACTCGCGTAGCTGGCTTCCATACTTGGAAGCAGCTTGGCAGAAATGTCAAGAAAGGCGCGAAGGGAATCATGATCCTCGCGCCAGTGGTGCTTCGCAAAAACAAGGATGAAGCCACTTCCGAAGAAGATGAGAGCAAGGCCGCAGTGTACTTTCGTGCGGTTTATGTCTTCGATCAGATGGACACTGAAGGGAAGCCGCTTTCTGAGCTTGGCTCTGCGCAGGGTGACCCGGCTGGATACACGGAAAAGTTGAAACAATTCATCGCAGAGCGCGGTATTCAACTCGAATACTCAAACACCATTTATCCCGCGCAGGGGCAGTGCTCGCCTGGAAAAATCGTGCTCCTGCCCGGCCAGTCCGCGGCGGAGGAGTACGCCACTTTAGCCCATGAAACGGCCCACAGCCTTCTCCACATGCAGGAGCGCCGCACTGAGACAACGAAGCGCGTCCGCGAGACTGAAGCGGAGGCCGTTGCTTTCGTCGCCTGTGAAGCCATCGGCGTCAAAGCACAAAATTCCGCCGATTACATCCAACTCTATTCCGGTGGTAAAGAAACGCTGGCGGAATCACTGGAGCATGTGCAGCGCGCCAGTTCCGAGATTCTCGCGGCGATCATACCAACCGACTAAAAAGTTTCCCCATGGTCCATCTGCCCTAAGCTCGAAACGGACAAAGACTATGGTGTTTGTGGTTGTTTATGTTGTCCGAGCGGAAACACCATGCACAGATTAATTGGTGCCTCTAGGTTTTGCCCGGATATGCTGCATTTATGTAGTAACTGGAGAGCCAGCCATGGCACGGTGGGAACTGGTTCACGAAGTCACAAAAAATCTAGGGCAAGACTGGAACGTGGATGCCAGTGGCTTGCAAGACATGGGGTGCCTAGTAGGATTGGCTTCTGGCCCCGGTGGTATGCGGCTCTTTTTCATCGCCAGAACTGAGAAGCTTGACCCAATTATGGAGCGGCGTTGTCCGCCCCTAGGGTGGCTGCGTGTGGATGGCCGCCTGCGCTCCAGCGACGAGGACCTTTCAGCGGAAATCTCGATGACGCTCCCAGACTCTATAACGCCTCGCGAAATGGCTGCTCAACTAAGGGTGCGTTTGTTGCCTCTTTATGCGGACTTTCTCGATGCTATCGAGAAGCGTGGTTTGCGCGGCCAATTGGAACTAGGAGACCAAGCTGGCAAATGAATAGACTCAAAAATGCAATGCAGGTTGTTGGGGCACTTGCCCTGATCTACGCTTGTGTCTGGTTTTTTGGAGAGCACGGACACACGTACTACGTGGAACCCGCTAAGGAAGTTGGAACAGTGTGGACCTGTGCTAGAGGACAAGAAGGACCGTTTTGGGACAATGGTAGGGACCGTGAACCTGTATGCCGCGATCCAGCAAGGAAGTGCCCCGCGCTGTGGTTTCCTTTTGCGACTCAGGTTCCGTGTCCGTATAAAGATCCATTGGGAGGACCATATACAGAGAATGACTTGGTCCTTCTTGAACAAGTAAAACACCCTCGGCGATAAAGAAAAAATGGGAATTTGTAACAGGGTTGCATCGTTTGCCCAAATGTTATGCAACGGCGCATTACAGTAGCTTCGATTCTCACTCCGACCGACCGTATTCGTTTCGGCGGTATAGACACTGATCGTGTCTTCGAGTGCCATTCTTCGCGCCACGTTGTTTGCCAGTGGCATGGAAGTCCGGGTGGTCTGTATTATTTTTTCCTATGGCTCCGGTCCTCGTTGGCACCGATGGGACTTATTTCAGCGCATTGCTTCCGTTCCTACCCTCTCCATTGGGCACTGCTTCGGGATAATTCCTGCGCCCGGCAGCTTCGCGTCTTCTGCTTTTCCGGTTCCTCCCAACAAATCTTCTGAAACACCATCGAAGATTTCTTGTGCCCCTCCCAAAAAGCAGACGCTCGCTTTGG
>Ga0209517_10006720_pt1 | contig 14070 bp, 10 predicted proteins | sample PeaSoiMetSII2010_FD_187695 | JGI IMG/M metagenome (GOLD analysis project Ga0209517, IMG submission 187695) | Peat soil microbial communities from Weissenstadt, Germany - SII-2010 (SPAdes) (version 2) | ecosystem: Environmental > Terrestrial > Soil > Wetlands > Peat | place: Germany...
GGGATACTGGATGCGAAGCTTCCGCGCCATGAGCCAAGACTACCAAACCCGATTGTTCAGCCTCAAGTCCATATTACAATCTCGTTAACTGACCCCGTTATGGCAGCACTCCAGCGCGCCCTGGAACTCAAATTCAAGCTCGGGGTGCTGCTTCAATAAATCCTGGAGGAGCCCCAGCGCCCTCGGGTCGGCGGCATTGGCCTGGGTGGCGACTACGAAGCATCCCGCGGCGTCCTGATAGCGACCCTGGCCTACCAACGCGATGCCGAGGTTCTTGTGGGCGTTGGACCTCTTAGGATCGATCCCCATGGCCTTCCGGCAGTAGGTCTCGCCCTCGGCGAACTGGCCGAGCGTGTTGAGCGAGAAACCCAGGTTGTTATTGATGAAATACCACGTGAAGGTGCCGGTGGGCTCCAGCACCAGGGCCTCCTTGTAATACCGGACGGCCGCCGCGTAGTCGCCGACCTGCTCCATCGCCTGGCCCATGGTCAAAACGCACTCGGCTTGCTTCTCGGGATCAGGCAGCAGCGCCATCAACTGGCGCAGCCGCTCCAGGGCTTTTTCGTGCTGCTTGGAGAGCTTGTAAAACTGGGCCAACTGCCACAGCGCCTGGGTCGGGTCGGCCTTGGACTCATCGAGCTTTTTAAGAAGCACCTTCTCGGCCTCGTGGTTCGAAAGCGCCACAAGTGGGCCAACCGGCGCTCGCGGAATCGAAAAGCGGAAGTCCAACTTCTGGTCCATATCCCTTGGACAGTTCCCATCGGGGTGTCGTTACGCTGCAAGAACACAATCGCCCTGCCCGCGAAGAAAACCTCACCCTGCCGCCGCCCCGACTTTCCCTGATAAAGTTCCGACCGGCTGGGGTTCGCCTTGGCACCGGCGCTCTAGCCCCAGTAGTTAGTTGCATGGGAACAAACGACATTGTCGAAATCCTGATCGCCTTGATTTTGCGCATGAGCGAGCGCGCGGTCCGGGCCGCCGAACACCGCGCCATCCGCAAACTTCAGAAGCGCCCATAGCTGCGGCAGGCTTGGGCGCAATTCCTGAAAGGCGAACTGGATGAAGAATGGGCAGTTTTAACGGCTGACGAAAGGGCGGTTCTGTTCAATCTCACCCGCTCGCTCGAAGAGAGGCGCTTGCTTGAGGAAATCCTGGAAATGATCCAGCCTTGGTAGGGGACCGTTGGCGCGTTGAGTGGGCCGCGCCGCCACGGCCATCACCATCGTTGGGCTTAGGGCATGACCGAGCGGTAGAACCGCGCCTGCCAACTCACCGCGCTCGTGTCGGTGTACTGCCAGTTGCCATCGGCCCTGGCCACATTGGTGGAGAGCGGCTGCCAAAGGACGGGCGGCATTAGGCTCACGGCGCTGAGCACCACATTGGTGGAATTGGGCGGGCTTACGCAGGACAGCGTCACGCTGGCGTCCGAATTGATGGCGGCGCCGTAGATGAGCGGCACGGTGGCCACGGTCAAGGTGGCGACGCTGCTGGTCACACTGCCGCCCGCGCCGGTGACTACCACCTGGTAATTGCCCGCATTGGTAGAAGTCACTTCGTTCAAGGCTAGGACCGCTCCCTGGGTGTTGGTCACCTTGCGGACGCGGAAGTAATTATCATCCGCAATGAACAGGTTCCCGGCGCGGTCCACGGCCACGCCAAGAGGCGAGATGGACGCATTGGTGGCCGGTACGCCGTCGTCAGGCAGGTCGCCGGCACTGCCCCCCGCCACGGTCGTAATAATGCCATTGGTGTCCACTCGCCGGATGCGTAAGTTGCCTGAGTCCGCTACGAACAGGTTTCCCCAGCCGTCCACCGCTACACCCCTCGGCTCATTTAAGCAGGCGTTCGTAGCTGCGCCGCCATCGCCGGAAAAAGCCGACGAACCGTTCCCAGCAGCCGTTGTGATTATGCCATTAGTGTCCACCTTGCGGATGCGCTCGGCATCAACAAAGAATAGGTCACCTAAGCGATCAACGGCCACTCGATACGGGCCATACAGGCTGGCGTTGGTCGCTGGGCCGCCGTCGCCAGCGTAACCGGGGGTGCTGCTGCCCGCCACGGTCCAGATTATGCCATTGGTATCCACCTTGCGGATGCGGTAGTTGCGGTCATCTGCAATGAATAGATTGCCGGAACTATCCGTGGCCGCGCCGACCGGGCTGGCCAGGTTGGCATTGGTCGCCGGGCCGCCGTCCCCAGAGTAACCGTACGTGCCGGTGCCCGCGAAGGTCGAGATGATCCCGCTTGCATCCACCTTGCGCACGCGCTCGTGGGCCAGGTCGGGTATGAAGAAGTTCCCAAGGGCGTCCGCCGCGATGGCCCCCGGGTCGTCCAAACTGGCGCTGGTCGCCGGGCCGCCATCACGCAGGCCATTGGTTCCGCCGCCGGCGACGGTCGTAATGATACCGCTAGTGTCCACCTTGCGGACGCACTGGTGCGTGATGTCCGGCAGGAAAAGGTCGCCGGAACTGTCCAGGGATACTGCCAGTAGTTGATCCAATCCGGCTTGGGTGGCTGGGCCGCCGTCCCCGGAATCACCATACCTCCCGCCTGCGACCGTGGTGATGATGTTGTTCGAAAGGTTGGTTCTGTTGAACTGCCATTGGTAGGTGAACGGCCCTGTGCCCGCAGCACCCACCGCGAACGACACGTTGCAGCCCGCCCATACGACGCGGCTGGCCGGTTGGTTCGTGAGCGTGGGTAGCTGCGCGTGCATGGATCCCACGACAGCGAAAATCGCGAGCATTCCGAAGCAAATTGTCCTCACGCTCGCAGTTTACCTAACCATCTGGAGATTCGCCATGGGGCGTTGAACTACCAGAGCTGTGCCATCCGCAAACTTCAGCGGCACCCCATTGCTGCGCCAGGCTTGGGCGCAATTCCTGGAGGGCGAGCTGGACGAAGGATTGACAATCTTAACGGCTAGAGCTGACGGATCACGAACCCTCCTTTCAGCAAGAGCCACTCAGTAGAACAGGCGCGGCAGTTCGTTTAGGAGTCTGTGGCGCTAAGCATGGCTGGGATTGAGGACGTGCGGCAGCAAGTGAGCACCAGAATTGAGATCATAGATCCGGGAAGTGCTTCCTTAAAATCGCCTTCGTTTCTCTGTAACCCAAGTTGTTCAGCAAAATGATAGATGCAACTTCAATTGCTGTGTTTATCTCCCCGCGTTTAATAGCGTTTTGATATTCACTCCACGTCTCGACATATTGCCTTTCATGCTGCGAAAAACCCTTGAAGAAACTTTCCAGGTTTGCGTCTGAGATCATCACCGGTTGCTTCTCCTGGGCTTCAAGGCGCGCGCCTGCCAACTCGCCGCGCTCGTGTCGGTGTACTGCCGGTCGCCATCGGCCCCGGCCACAATGTCGAGACCGGCTGGCGGGGCCAGGTTGGTGGCGCTGAGTACCACATTGGCACGCCTAGGGATCCAGCCTTAACTCGGGTGCCGTTGGGGGCAGTTGGACGACCTCGCCCCCGCGAAGCTGCTCGCCAGCTCTTACCCGTACCTGTGGTCCCGTTCCCATCCTCGCTTCAATTGACCCCTTTATTACCGTCAGAGTTTCCGGTCGCCCGAATAAGAAAGCGGTCTGCCCAGAGGCAGCATCCTTCCGACGAAAGGCTACGCGGGCCAATATCCCAAAGTCGGTCACGCCGGTCAGTTCGACATCGTAATCGAACGGTCCGTCCAGGCTCACCAAGATTCGGCCCGCCAGGCCCAAGCCCAGGTCCCGCACGCTTACCGGGCCGACCGACTTCGAAACCATCCTGGTCAACCTCAGGACAGAATTTGGAAACAGGCGAACGGTGCACTTCCCTCGCCCGTCGTCTCCAACCAACTCAAGATCGACCCTCGAATCCTTGCTGGTCGAAGTTTGCAAAAGGGAGTGCGCGCCGAGCACCGTGCCTACCTGCACGTTTTTCCAGAGCATGTCAGCCTCTTCATAGCGCACAGAACCAGCCACGCTAACCACCCTTCCAGAAAGAGAAACGGAAGCAGCCCCCCCGGCCAGTAATAGCGGAAGCAGCAAGGTTGCCGCTACTGCCCGTGCGCTCGTTGGCCTTGCCAGCAATTTACGCCCCATAAATTAAAACCGTTTGCTCAATGACGTTCAATTCTGGCCCGCGATTTTGAACCTCACCGAAACCGTATCATCGGGAGGAGATTGTAAGGCAAGGGTGCACCTTGTCAAGGACGAAGGTGGATTGACACGACTGCGAGTTTGGGTTGGCGTGCATTGCGCATCGAGCCCGTCGAGGCGGACGAATGTTCAGCGTGAAAACGGTAGCGGTTATTGGAGCTTCGGCAGATAGGTCAAAGTTCGGCACACCCACAGGCCCTTGGCTCAGCACGGTTTTCTCCTGAGTGCGTCGGCCCAACTCGGCCATAGTACTGGGAGCCGTAAATTCGGCGACGTCGTCAGCGAATTTAAGGCGATCAGTACTAAACAAACTGGAGTTTGGTGGTAGGCGCCTCCGGGTCCCAGCCGCGCGAGGGCTTGCTGTTGATCGACGAGACGTCCTTGATCGAAATCTGGCGGCCGCGCGTTTTGGGCCCTTTGACTTCCACCTCGGCCGGGCTGCAAGTTTGCTGGTTGATTTTCTGATACGGGGCCGGCTTGTACTTGATGAACAACTCCGCCGGGGTGTCAGTCTCGAAGAAGAGCACCTTGGACTTGGGCGGGATGCAGTGATAGAGCTTGTTCAGAATCGTGCCGCCAAAAGTGAAACGTTTCAGATAGCTGGCTTCGCGGTTGGTGTAGGCGAGGGTGAAGACGCGCTCCCGTTCCGGCAGCCCACAATATACCAAGTCCGGCCCGACGAATTGTTTTTCGGGCAGTTCGATGACCTGGTAATGGCCGTCCCGGAACACCAGCAGCAGCTTGTCGAATTTCGTGCATTCGACGTTGAATTCTGCGCCGGAAACTTTGTGGCCGACGTAACCGGATTCGCGGTCGTAAGCAACCTTGAAGGCCTTGAAGGCGACTTCCTTGGCATCCACCTCGTCGTAACGGCTGGACTTGGTCAGGCGCGGATACTCCGGGCCATAGCGGGCCAGCAACGCTTCGAGATGGGCGATCACGTACTTGGTGAGGTTCTTGAGGTGCTTGCGTGTCTCTTCCAACTCGCCTTTCACCTTGTCCATTTCCTCGCGGTGCTTGTTAATGTCGAAGAGTGAAATGCGGCGGATGCGCACTTGCAAGAGGCGCTCGAGGTCCGCGTCGGCAGGTTCGCGCACCAGTTCCTTGCGGAAGGGTTTGAAACCCTCGCGCACGGCGGCGAGCACCGCCTCGTTGGTTTTGCACTGCTCAATCTTCTTGTAGAGACGCTCCTCGATGAAGATGCGTTCCAGGGTGCGGAAGTGCCATTCGTCCTGAAGCTTGGTTTGCGTGAGTTCCAACTCCCGCTTGAGGGTCGCGACCAAGTGCTGGGTGTTCTCCCGCAAGACTTCCGATACCGTCAGTTCCACCGGGCGATTGTCGCGAATGACCACGATGCGGCTGGCGATCGTTACCTCGCAATCGGTGAAGGCATACAGCGCGTCCACCAACTGCTCGGCGCTCACACCGCTCGGCGCCTTGATTTCGATCTCGACCTCCTCCGAGGTGTAATCATTCACGCCCTTGACCTTGATCTTGCCCTTGCGCACCGCATCCTCGATCGAGGCCATCAGCGACTCGGTCGTGGTCGTGGGAGGGATTTCCTTGATGGCCACCGTAGTCTCGTCTTTGACCTTAATCTTGGCGCGAACCTTCACTTGGCCGGCGCCGTCGCGGTACTCGCGCGCGTCCATCAACCCGCCGGTTTGGAAATCGGGCAGGCACTTGAAAGGCTGCTTTTTGAGAATGGCAATCTGAGCCTCGAGCAGTTCGGGAAAATTATGAGGCAAAATGCGCGAGGACATGCCCACAGCGATGCCCTCGGTGCCGAGCATGAGCAGCAGGGGTAATTTGCACGGCAGCGTCACCGGTTCCTTATTCCGCCCGTCGTAGCTGGGGACGAAATCGGTGATTTCGTCGTTGAAGAGTTCGTTGCGCGCCAGGTCCGTGAGCCGGCACTCGATGTAGCGCGGCGCGGCCGCGAGGTCCCCCGTGAAAATGTTTCCGAAGTTGCCCTGCCGCTCAATGAGGTAACGCTTGTTGGCCAGAGCGACCAGCGCGTCGTTGATGGAGGCGTCGCCGTGGGGATGATAATTCATGGCGTGGCCGCCCACACTGTGCACTTTGATGAACCGGCCGTCGTCTTTCTCGTGGAGCGCCCACAAGATGCGGCGCTGCACTGGTTTCAGACCGTCCACCAGGTTCGGAATCGCCCGGTCGCGTATTACATAGGAGGCGTAATCCAAAAAGCTTCGGTCCACTCGCCGGTGCAGCGGCAAGTTGATTTTACCCGGCTCGAAGCGCAGCGGCGGGGCAGCCGCGGCGGCTTCCTCCGCCAACACATGGCCATGGCCATCGCCGTTGCGGGTCGGCTTGGCTGGCGGCGGCTCGCCCTCGCCCTTAGGCAGATCGGGAAGCGGCAAATCCGGTTGGTCGGGATTCGTCTTGCGTCTTCGAGAACTCATAAAATCAACTCAGTTCTAATCTATGCAATGCCGCCCGCGCATGGCGAATTAAAATTGCGGGGGCTGGGGCCTGCGAAAATCGGGGCTCTCCTGTGTCGGTGGCCTGCTGGAGGTAGGGCGCCGCTCCTGCGGAGCCGAGGCTTGCCTTGCACAAGAGGCTCAGCAGGAGCCTCGCCCTGCCGGAGTGTACGAAATATCGGGGCTAAGCGCCCACGCCGGGGCACTCTATCTCCTTCGGCCCACGACCAGTCCGGCAAGCAGGCCAGCGGCGAACGCGAAACCCAGGGAAGAATAAGGGTATTGGCGCATCACCTTGTCAGTAGCCAAGGCGCTCGCCACGGCATGTTGCTTGATGCGGCGGCACCCGTCTTTAAGCTGCTGCAGGCGGGTCTTGAGCTCCTCCTTTGGTTCTTCGGCTAAGCCCGCTCCGGCCGCTTCGGCAAATTCTTCCGCCCCCTGGACCACCAGCATAAGGTTATCCACGAGGTCCTCGAGCGAGGCCTCTTCCGAAATCAAATCTTTGTAATAAAGTTCCATCGCATCGCCTTCCTGGGCGAGCACTCCGCTCCACCCGCGCCTCCGCCCCAGCATTGCTTATCTTTAGTGTTAAGCCAAACCGGTGGAAATGCAACCCCAAGTACTGAGCTTACCCAAGAACCTCTCCAACCTCTCCTCCGCTCCTCCGGCGCACCAGCCGACTCGGGCAACAACAGGCAGCGCCTTGGCCCGGCCCCAAATCCCCCATGCTCTGGCGAAGATTTCGCTTCTGTCGGAGAGCCAGTTGGTGTTTAATGACTGTGGGCGGCAGCCCAACACCCGATCGTTGAACAGGACCATCGAGCTTTTGGAAGCACCGGTGTAATGGAGCGGCTCGGAAGAAAAAGAGGGGCTCACGATTTGGGGAGGGGCGAGACGGGAAAGCAGCTTAAGAGTAGGATTTAGTATTTTATGTCGGGCCACAGTAAATGGGCAAAAGTAAAACACTTTAAAGGGGCGATCGACGCCAAGCGTGGGAAGATCTTTTCCAAGCTGAGCAAGGAAATCGCAATCGCGGCCAAAATCGGCGGGGCAGACCCGAACATGAATCCGCGCCTGCGCATGGTATTGCTCAAGTGCCGGGCGGCGAACATGCCTAATGACAACATCGAGCGGGCCATCAAGAAAGGCACGGGCGGAGGCGAAACCGCCGCTTTCGAGGACCTGAACTACGAGGTCTATGGCCCGCATGGAGTAGCTATCCTGATCGAGGTGAGCACGGACAACCGGAACCGAACGGCGTCCGAAATTCGCAGCTTAGTCACCAAAAACGGCGGCAGCATCGCCACCCCTGGTTCCGTGAGCCGGCTCTTTCATCGCAAGGGCCAAATTATTATTGCCCGCGAGGCGGCCGACGAGGACCAACTGATGGAACTGGCCTTGGAGGCGGGAGCGGAAGATTTCAAAGCCGAGCCGCAAGGCTACGAAATCCTTACTGAGCCAAACCGGTTTGAAGCGGTGCATAAGCAGGTGGAGGCCAAGGGGATTAAGACCGAAGCCGCCGGAGTGACCGAATTGGCCACCATCACCGTGCCCGTGCTGGAGGAACAACAGGCGGCGGCGGTTAACCGCTTGCTCGATGCGTTGGAGGACCACGATGACGTGAAGGAAGTCTATTCGAACGCCCAGTTCGCCGATGAAGTCGCGAAGGTGCAGGATTGAGAGCCAATGAAGATTAAGCGGTTGACCGAGGATACGGTGGTCGGACGGACGCTGGCCTGGCTGGCGAGGGCGATCGTTCGGCGCCGCCGGTGGTTCCTTTATCCGCAGGTGATCCTCTTCATCGCCTCGGTCCTGATCACGGTTAAATACCCCGGAATCGAATTCGACACCAAGCGCGATGATTTGGTGGGCGCCAACAAAAAATATCATCAGAATTTTCTGCGGTTCAAAAAGGAGTTCCCCACCCAGGACGATTTGGTGGTCGTCGCCGAGAGTGAGAGCCCGGAAAAAAACCGCCAGTTCGTGGAGCGGTTGGGGGCGAAATTGGAAGCCGAGCCCAAGCTCTTTCATGATGTCCTCTACAAGGGCGATCTGAAGTTGCTGGGCTCGAAAGCGCTGTTATTCATGCCGGAATCTGATTTGCAGAAGTTGGAGGACACGCTGAAGGATTATCGGCCCTTTATCGACCAATTCACTCGCACGACGAATCTCGACTCGCTGTTTCGCATGGTGAACCGGCAGTTCCGCACCGCCAAGCAGGAGCAGAACGCGGAAAATCAATCCTTGGTCAACGCGCTCCCTGCCCTGGAGCGCATTATCACCCAAGCCAAGGAGAGCCTCCAGCGGCCCGGCACACCCCCTTCGCCGGGCGTTACGGCCCTGTTCGATGCCGGCGGAGACGCCCAGCAACAAGTCTATATCACGTTTGGGAACGGGCGCATGTACCTTATCACGGCCCAGGCGCCCACCGAGGAGCTAAACGACGCGGCGGTCGAGCGCTTGCGCGTGCTGATGCAACAAACTCAGTTGGAGGTGCCGGGGCTGAACGTCGGCCTGACGGGCGAACCGGTGTTGGAACACGACGAGATGCAGCAGTCCAAGAGCGACACGACCGTGGCGAGCATCGCTTCGCTGTTGGTCTGCGCGCTGATTTTCATTTACGGCTACCAGGAAACCGGGCGGCCCATCAAGGCCACGCTTTGCTTGATCGTGGGATTGGGTTACACGATGGCCTTTGCCACGCTCTGCCCGGGTTTAGGCCATCTGAATATCCTGACCATCACGTTCGTGCCCATCCTGATTGGGCTAGCGATTGATTACGGCGTGCATTTGATTTCGAGGTACGAGGAGGAATTGCAACATGGAAAAAGCCAGGAAGCAGCGCTGAGCAAAGCCATGGTTTTCACCGGCCAAGGGATTTTGACGGGAGGCTTGACCACGGCGGGGGCCTTCCTGGCCATGTTTTTCACGGATTTCAAAGGCATTCAAGAGATGGGGCTAATCTGCGGAGGCGGTTTGTTGATTTGCCTGGTGCCGATGATGACGATGTTGCCGGTGCTGTTGTTGCGGGGCCAGCAGAACGTCATCGACCATGAACGCAGTTTGAAGGCGGAACGGCGGGCGCGAATCGAGAACCTCTGGCTGCAGCGCCCCTGGGCAGTCGCGGGCCTTACCGGCGCGTTGTGTCTGTTGGCTTTGACCCAACTCCGCAAGGTCTATTTTGATTACGACTTGCTTCACCTTCAAAGCGAAGGTTTGCCGGCCGTCCGGCTGATTGAAGACAAGCTGCTGACCGCGACGAATGCCACGACGAAATCGGTGCTTTATGGAGCGGTGGTCGCAACCAACCTGGAGGAAGCTGTCGAGCTGGAGCGGCAGATCACCAACCTGCCAGCCGTCGCGGGCATCGAGTCGGTCACGCGCTTTTTGGCAGAAGATCAAACTCAAAAATTGGTGCTGGTGGGCCAAGTCAAGCAGCTCCTTTCCTCGCTATGTTTTGCCGGGGCGGATCCCAACCCGGTGGATATACCGGCTCTGAGCAGCACGCTTTATTCCCTCTATGGTTATCTTGGGGCCGCGCACGACGAAGTGCAAAAAGACCAACCGGCACTGGCCAGTCAGTTGCTCGAGTTGCGCCAGGCCGTCGCCGACCTGCGCAAAGCCATGCTCGACTCCAGCTTCGGCGGAGACGAAGCCCATGCGATGAAGCTCGCGGCCTTCCAACGTGCCCTGTTCAATGACGTCCATGAAACGTTCCAGGCATTGCAGAGCCAGGACGACCGCGCGCCGCTGCACGTGGATGACTTGCCGGCGGCCATCCGCGACCGTTTCGTGGGGGTGACGGGGAAGTACCTGCTCATGGTTTATCCCCAAAAGGACCTGTGGCAGCGACCCAACCAAAAAGAATTCATCGAGCAGGTGGAGCGGGTGTACCCAAACGTGACGGGCACGCCGGTGCAACTATTCCATTACACGGAGTTGCTCAAACAAAGCTACGAGCAAGCTGCCAAGTATTCGTTGCTGGCGATCGTGCTACTGGTGCTTTTTCATTTCCGCAGCCCCTTGTGCGTCGGGCTGGCTTTGGTGCCGGTGGGGGTAGGTTTTCTCTGGCTAGGCGGGTTATTGGGAGCTTTCAACGTGCCGCTCAATCCGGCCAACATTATGACTTTGCCGCTGGTCATTGGTATCGGCGTGACTAATGGCATCCACATCCTGAACCGGTTTGCCGAAGAACAGACGCCCAGTATTCTGGCCCGTAGCACCGGCAAGGCCGTGTTAGTCTCGGGCCTGACGGCCATCGCTGGGTTCGGCAGTCTGATCCTCGGCCAGCATCGGGGGATTCGCAGCTTGGGGTTGGTGATGTCCGTCGGCTTGGCGACTTGCATGATTGCTGGGCTGACGATCGTTCCGGCACTTTTGAGTTTGCTGATGCGGCCGCGGCACTCCCAGGGGCCGGCCCAGGAACTAGAAACCCAGGGCCGACAATGCACGATCGACCCTGGGCCGGGAGGAACTAAGATCGCGACCTCAGGTTTGGTATCACATTAGAGGAAAATGCGCTTTAATGTCAATATTGATGTGAAAAGCGAGCTCTTTTAGCGTGAAACGTCTCCCGATAGCGTTAACGCTAAGCCTCAACTTATGGGTCCTTGCCTGCTCAGGCGCGCCTGAAGGTCCCAGCTTGGGACCGTTATTTGATGAGTATGACCTGACGCTCACCCCGGGGCATCGCATGGAGGCTCTGGGACCGTTCTACTATCGCGAAGAGCAGCCCAGCGAGCGCGTCTGGGCTGTCCCACCGTTGCTTTCCTATGAGCGCGACCCGGAGATAGACGTCAGCGAATTCGATTTCCTCTACCCGATCGTGAGTTATGACCGCTATGGCACTCAACACCGGTGGCAGGTGATGCAGTTGTTAAGCTTCGGGGGTGGACCGACTACCCAGGGGACTGACAAAAATCGTTTCACCCTTTTTCCGATCTATTTCCAGCAACGTTCGACGGATCCGGCGGAGGATTACACTGCGGTCTTTCCGTTCTATGGCCATCTTAGGCACCGCCTGTTCCGTGATGAGATTTTCTTTGTGATGTTCCCGATTTATAGCGAGACGCGCAAGCGGGACGTCGTGACGGACAATTACGTTTATCCATTCTTCGACGTGCATCACGGCGATGGGCTGCGCGGCTGGCAATTCTGGCCGTTCTTCGGTCAGGAGCACAAGGACATCACCTTCCGGACCAATGGGTTCAACGAGGTCCAACCCGTTGGCGGCCGCGAGAGCTTTTTCGTGCTGTGGCCCCTCTTCATGAAGCAAACTACGGGCATCGGCACGGCCGACCCCTCGAGGCAGGTGGTCTCGTTCCCCGCTTACACTCAGGAGCGGTCTCCCAAGCGCGACTCGACTTATGTGCTCTGGCTCTTCGGCCACATCGACGATCGTGCCAAGAAATATCGGGAGTGGGACGAGCCGTGGCCATTCATCGAGTTCGCCCGCGGCGAGGGCAAAACCACTTCGCGCGTGTGGCCCTTCTTCAGCCAGGCGCATAACGCGACCAATGAGGATAGATTTTATCTCTGGCCCGTTTACAAATATGAGCGCTTCCACAACGACGCCCTGGATCATCGCCGCACGCGCATCTGCTTTTTCCTCTACTCGGACACGACCGATAAGAACGTCGAGACGGGCGGATTTCGGGAGGAAGCCAATATGTGGCCGCTGTTCACACGTCGCCGGGACTTCGACGGCAATCGTCGTTTGCAAGTCCTGGCCTTGCTCGAACCATTCGTGCCGGGCGCGCATAAGATCCGGCGGGATTACTCCCCGCTGTGGTCGGTTTGGCGGCAGGAGGCCAACCCCCGCACAGGTGCCAGCAGCCAATCGCTGCTCTGGAACCTGTACCGTGGCGATAAATCTCCGAAGGCGAAAAAATACTCAGCCCTCTTCGGCCTGTTTCAGTATCAAGCTGATTCCGAGGGCAAGCGCCTGCGCCTGTTTTACATCCCGGTGAGCAAGAGCAAGCCGCCCCGCGCAAGCGGCCCATGAGTGAGGGCGCCTTTCCTGCTTGCCCTCCTCCCGCCCTTCGCCGCATGCTCCGAACGATGACGTTGCCCGTTTCACGACGCAGATTCCTCTCCCGCACTGTTAGCGCCACGGCATTCGCCGCCTGTTCCATGCCGCGTGGGTTGTGGTGCGCAGAGACCACGCCTCCCGACAAGAGCGAGTATCGCGGAGTCGATTTCCATGTCCATTTGGACAACAGCACGATCGACAAAGCGCTGGAGCTATCCCGCGAACGGCACCTCAAGTTCGGCATTGTCGAGCACGCCGGCACCAAGGAGAACGTTTATCCCACGGTGCTGAGCAGCGACGCGGACCTACACCGCTACCTGGAGACGCTCGAAGGCAAACCGGTTTTCAGGGGCATCCAGGCCGAGTGGATCGATTGGATGAGCTGCTTCTCGCCGGTGGCTCTCGCCCAACTGGATTACGTGCTCACCGACGCCATGACCTTTCCCGGCAAAGATGGCCGGCGCGTAAAGCTCTGGACCCCGGAGGCGGCACAGCAGGTTGACATGACGGACAAGGAAGCGTTTATGGACCGCTTCGTGGATTGGCACGTCGAGGTCATGGCGCGGGAGCCGTTCGATATTCTGGCCAACACTTCCTGGTTGCCGGCGGGGATGATCGAGCAGTGGGAGATTTACTGGACACCCCCGCGCATGAAGAAGGTCATCGACGCTGCGCTCAAGTACGGCATCGCGCTGGAAATCAGTGCGAGCTACAAGCTCCCGAAGCTGCCGTTCCTCAAGCAGGCCAAGGCCGCCGGCGCGAAGTTTTCTTTCGGGTCCAACGGGCGCTACCCAAACATGGGCAAGCTGGACTACTGCTTCGAGATGGCGCAGCAGCTTGACCTAAAGCCTGCGGACATGTTCAACCCCGCGCCCGATGGCCAGAAGGCCGTCCAGCGGCGAAAGGTTTGAAGCAGGCCATCTAAGTCGGCGTTGCATTCGATCGGCTGCCCGTTCCCGACCCATTGGGAAAAAGCGAGCGCCGACTGACGTCGGCGGCTACGACCTCCCGAGGCGGGCGCGCCTCCCCGCCACTCGCGAGATCGTCAGGAAATCCCAGGATTTTCCAGGACGCGGGGCGTGGGGCATCGGGCGGGTCGGGGGTGCGCCAAATGTCAAGATAACTCTAACGCCGAGGAAGGACTTGAACCGGAGGGGCCGAGCCGTAGGGGAGCCGCGGTGCGCTGCCCGTTAGCTTGTCCAGGTTCATGGTCCCAATGCATGCGCAAAAGCGAAACTGGGCTCTCCATGAACCGGCCAATTGCGACGCGCGCTCGCGAGGCCTCTCCCTCGCCCCTTCGGAAGGGGAGAGGGTCGGGGAGAGGGGTCCCTTCTCTCGTCCCGGTTCATGGTCCCAATGCATGCGCAAAAAGCGAAAGAGGGCTCTCCATGAACCGGCCAAACTGCAACGCGCGCGGGGACGCTTCTCCCTCTCCCCGGGGAGAGGGTCGGGGTGAGGG
>Ga0209517_10006721_pt1 | contig 14069 bp, 11 predicted proteins | sample PeaSoiMetSII2010_FD_187695 | JGI IMG/M metagenome (GOLD analysis project Ga0209517, IMG submission 187695) | Peat soil microbial communities from Weissenstadt, Germany - SII-2010 (SPAdes) (version 2) | ecosystem: Environmental > Terrestrial > Soil > Wetlands > Peat | place: Germany...
CTTCCGGTTCAGATAGCCAGCCGAAACGCGAGAAACGTCAAATTGTTTCCCCCTTAAAAATCTCTGCTCAAGAGGTGCCCCGCCAACAGCCTGCAACCCCGCACCCACCCGCGCACTCGGTCGCGCTGACCGGTGTTCTTCAATGCAAATGAAAAATGCTCAATGCTCAATGCTCAATGAACCCTCCTCCTCCAGGGCAAGGGTCTGTCAGGCAGCAGCCTCCTCGAACGGCGCCCCTGAAAAGCTCCGGCCGCCTCCGCTACGGAGGCCGCCCTAAAGACCGGCCAAATTCTCGGCCCTTGCTTCGCTCGAAACCGAGTTGTTTAATATCCCCCGTGTCCGCCACAGATTCAGCGGCCCCCGCTCAGCCGGCCCGACCGGCATCCGCGCGCTTAGTATCGCTCGATGCCTACCGCGGATTTGTCATGTTCCTGATCATGGCTGAGGCGCTCGAATTTGGGCGTGTGGCCGCGGCCAAGGGATCCAGTGCATTCTGGCATTTCCTGGCCCACCACCAGAGCCACGTGTCGTGGATCGGGTGCTCCTTGCACGATCTCATCCAGCCTTCCTTTTCCTTCCTGGTCGGCGTGGCCCTCCCCTTCTCGCTGGCCAGCCGCACCGCCCGGGGCCAAACCCGTTCTCAGATGACCGGCCACGCCGTGATCCGGGCCCTCGTGCTCGTGCTTTTAGGCGTGTTTCTCCGCTCGACAGACCACCCGCAAACCTATTGGACGTTCGAGGACACTCTGAGTCAAATCGGCCTGGGCTACCTGTTTCTCTTTCTGCTCAGTCTGCGTCCGGTCCGCGACCAATGGATCGCCTTGGCTCTCCTCCTGGTCGGCTACTGGGCAGCCTTTGCGCTCTATCCCCTCCCTGGTCGGGGATTCGATTATGCCAGCGTGGGCGTTCCCAAGGATTGGCCGCACCTGATGACCGGCTTCGCGGCGCATTGGAATAAAAATAGCAACTTCGCCTGGGCCTTCGATACTTGGTTTCTCAACCTGTTCCCGCGCGAGCACCCGTTCGCCTTTAACGACGGGGGTTATGCCACCCTGAGCTTCATCCCCACTCTGGGCACGATGCTGCTGGGACTCATGGCCGGTGGCCTCCTGCGCAGCGAACGCAGCCACACCGCCAAAGCGGCTTGGCTGGCCGTCGCTGGAGTGATTGGCCTGTTGGCCGCTGCCACCCTTGGCTGGCTGGGCATTTGTCCCGTGGTGAAGCGCATTTGGACGCCCAGTTGGACCTTGTTCAGCGGCGGTTGGTGTTTCCTGTTGCTGGCCGCGTTCTTTTACATCATCGAAATTCGAGGCTGGCGACGCTGGGCCTTCGTATTCGTCGTGATTGGAATGAATTCCATTGCCGCCTACTGCATGGATCATTTGTTTGGTGATTTCATCGCCAAGAACCTCACCACCAACCTCGGGACAAAAGTTTTCGATGTCTGCGGGACAGACTACGGGCCGCTCTTACACGGAGCGGCGGCACTGGCTGTGGCCTGGCTGCTGCTCTTCTGGATGTATCGCCGCAAGATCTTTCTACGCATCTGACGCCCGGCTGAGCGCAGTGAGCCATCCGAAGCCCCAACGGGGCGACGCGTACCAGCCCGGCTAGCGAGGAACGAGCGCCGCCCTGGGTAAGACGTCGCAAAAAATCCCCGCTTTTCTCGCCGTTTGGCTGGTCCGCGGACCCAAAACCTTTTTTAGTCAGCGGACCAGCCAAACGGCGGGAAAAGGGAGCCGTGCCGGTTCATTTTTTGCCAAGTCCGCCCTCCCCTCCGTGCCCCTAGGGGTCTCCGTGGTGAACTCTTCCCATCCCACGATTTTGGAAGGCCTATCGGGTTCCGAAAAACGCCCCTCGCCCTGCCCAATTCGCGTGCATTCGCGTCAATTCGCGGACCTAATCAAGCCTGCGACAGAACGGCCCGACTCGGGTCTGTTCGGATTTGAGACTTCGTCATTCCTTCGGGTTTAGTCATTCGGCATTGGTCATTCCCGCAGGGCGATTTATCTTGCTACCCATCCTCGCACCTGCTAACCCTTGGGGCATGGCAACGCCAAACGCCGGTTCCTTATCACGGCGAGGGCCTGCAAAGGCCTGGGGGGCTTGGTCCATAGCCGCCTTTTTGCTGCTCGCCGCCGGCACCCGCCCCCTCAGCGCCGAGGCTCCAGGAGCTGCCGCTGCTTCGAGTTCCTCCGCTCCCGACGTCCCCACCGTCCTGCTCGAATATCAGGAGAGGACCTTCAGTGTCATCAATTGGGGTATCGTTGTCCGGCCGCGATCCACGCCTTTCCGCAAGGAGCCGGCCTCAAGTTCAGGGAAAGTCAATCGCGGCGTCCTGGGCTTTCCTGGCGAGCCAAGCAACTCCATTGCCTTCCTGTGGCAGCGCGACACGGGAAAACTTTTCCTGGATTTGAATCGCAACGAGGATTTGACCGATGACCCGGCCGGAGTTTTTTCCACCACCACTCGGTCGATGAACGACTACGCGACCTTCGTCAACATCCACCTCCCCTTCCACGCCGCTCCCGGCCAAAAGCCGCCGCTCGTGGACCTGAGCCTTTGGGACTATGGGTCGTCGGCTGGCGGATATCTGGCCGTGCGCTCGTTCTGGCAAGGCAAACTCAGCTTGGCAGGGCGCGATTGGGAGGTCGGCCGGATCGACACCTCATTCCAGGAAACGCCTTCGCGCCAAGAAGCCCAGTTGCTGCTCCGCCCCTGGGCACGACGAAATGAACCCTTCAGCGCTTTGGACGGTTACCTGGACACCTTTCCTGTGCCCCGAAAGATTTTCTTTGACGGCCAGGCTTACGCGCTGGATTGGGGCGTCGGCCAGCAAAAGAGTGAGAGCTGCCGGCAGCTCCAGCTCAGGCCGGAACCCGCCACGCTGGGCGAATTACAAATCACCGGCAAGTTCATCCAACGGCTGATCCTGCCAGACGGACCTTATTTGGTGGTTCTGGATCAACCCTCCGCCCTGGTGAGAATCCCAACGGGCAGTTACGGCCAACCCGGGCTCCTCCTCCAGCAAGGCGAGGTCAAGGCAGCTTCCAAATCCGACGCACCGCAGTCCGGCCCGAGGTTCTCGGTGCGCACCAATGCCCTGGCCGTTCTGGCCGTAGGTGGACCGCTGACCAATTCGCTCCTTGCTTCGCGTCATGGACGGGATCTGCGTCTCGACTACCGCTTGAACGGCGTCGGAGGCGAACTCTACCAATTGACGCCGCAGGATTCCTCTAAACCACCGGAATTCGCCGTTTTCAAAAACGGCAAGCGCATCGCTTCCGGCAAATTTGAGTTTGGATGAGGTGGCACCTGTTCGCACTCATGGCGAGTGCCCCTTACCGCCGCCGGCAAACTTAACCTCGTCGCCTCTGCTGACCTGCGAGGTTTGGGTGCCCGGGACGGCGCACCGGTACCCTACGAGTGGGTGCTGCCCGGCGTCGCGCCGCTGGTGCTGCCCTGGCTGCTCATCTTGGCCCTGCTCCTGTTCCGAGCCAATCGCAGCGGCGCAGCTTGGTTAATTTGGTTGCCGCTTGTAATTGTCAGTGCGCTTAACCTGGCGCACTTGCCTTCCTCACCCGGCGACGAATTCCTTGACTTGGTTGGAGCGTTGGCCATTGGGTTGGCCGCGGTTTGGCTGCTGGCAGATTATCTGCGACGTCGGCATCGCCTGCTCACCTTCCTTTGCGTGCTGCCAGTCTTGGCCGGTTTTAGCGGGCTGGGCTTTGCGTGCAGCCAAGGCGCGAGCCTGCTGTCGGCCGAGGGCTGGGCGCTCCTCATCGCTTTGGGCTTGGGAGCCCTGGTCCTTTCCGCCGCCTTGATTCTGACCGGATGGGTTTGCCGCAGCCGCTACCGCCCATTGGCGCTCTATGCCTGGCTGTTGCCGTTGCTGGCTCTCTTGTGGCTGCTCTTGGCCGCGCCCTTCGTTGGCTTCGCGATGCTCAACGCTGGAGGCAGAATTGGCTGGGGCGACTTCTTCGCGCCGCTCCTGGTGGTGGTGGCGATCACTTTCGCGACGTTGCTCCCGTTCCTGTTGCTTTCCTCGGCCTGCCCATTTTTCCGCCAGCGCCTCAAGACCTTGCTGCACGTAAAAGCCGAAGCGCCGCCACTCGTCGCGCCTTTGGTCCCAACCGATCTGCAAGTCCAGTCCGGATGAAAAAGATCAGACTCATACCCTCGTTATGAAACTTACCCACAACTTGGTGTTAGCCGGGATGCTGCTTGCCCGCCCAGCCTTGGCCCAGCCCGAGCAATGGCTCGAATATCACACCAGCGCCGAAGCACGCGCCTACCATCAAATCGAACTGACCACCAATGCTCCACCAGGCCTCCCCCTGCCCAAATTGAATGGCCAGCCTTACTTTGCGCGCTGGCTCACCCCGATGGATCCCGCTGGCGGACGCTGGCTGTGCCTCGATTGCACCCGCAAGTCCGGCCCCTGCAATCGCCTGTTCATCGACACCTCCGGCAATGGCCGCCTCGACGACAAAACACCTGTCCAAGGCCGGCTCGACTCCTACACCGCCCTCTTCCCGCCGACCGCCCTCACCTTCAAGGGCGAAGACGGCCCCATCACCTATCACTTGGTGTTTCGGTTTTTCCAAATCGACAAACGCTCCGCGCAATTGTTGGCCGCCTCGGCCGGCTGGTACGAAGGCGTGGTCAATTTCGATGGCGTCAAGAAGCGCCTCCAACTCATCGACGGCAACGTCAACGGCACCTTCAACGATATGGCGCCCGAGCCTTATGAAAGCGATCGCGTCCAGATTGACGGCGACACAGTCGGCGAGCGCTTTTTGGGACAATTGCTCGAGGTGGACGGGAAGTTCTTCCGCTTCGAAGCCGCCCGAGACGGGGCCTATGTGAAAGTGCAAAAAGCTGATCAAATCACGCTTGGACAGCTCCAAACGCCAACGAACATTTCCGAATTTGCCGCCTTCGGCCCAAACGGTCACTTCGTCCGAAAACCTGCCAAGGGCGAATTCACTTTGCCCATCGGCAATTACCGAATGGTCCACTGGACGATCAACCGGAAGGACGATAAAGGCGCCGGTTGGACTCTCGCGGGACAGCAGTTCCCCAAAACTGCCAACTTCGAGGTCGTTGCCGGCCAAACCACCGCACTGGAAATCGGCGAACCAGTGAAAGCACTGCTGGACGCCACGAACACCAGCGGCCGCGACCTTACCTTCAACCTGCGCTTCCAGGGCCGCCAACTCGAATCCATTGAAATGTTGCGCGAGGGCCAGCGGCCGCGCGGACCCCAATTGTCGCTGACCGATGCCAGCGGGAATCTGTGCCACACCAACCGCTTCGAGTTTGGGTGAGGCGGCGTTTGTTCGCTCTCATGGCGAGAGCCCAACAATGTTCAGCGTCCTCTGACGGCCAAAGTCAACATCGTCAGCCCCTTCCAAGTGCTGACCAGCCCGATGACGTTGGAACCCAAGAAATGAGATAAAATGAAAACCATACATGGAGGGTACGCCGCTCCTTTGGAGTGCGGTGCAGCCCCGAAAGCTTTCGGGGTTGGGCGGAGCGGAGCGACGGCTCTCCCTCTCCCCGGGGGAGAGGGCCGGGGTGAGGGCGAGCCTTCTTCTAACTTCTGTTCGTGCCAACGACACCGCTTTGGGCGGAGCGGAGCGACGGGGCAGCGCCGCCCAGGTGTGCTTCCCACCTGGGCCGGGGTGCTTCTGTTGGGCATCGTGGCGCAAGCACAGCCCTTGCCGCCAGCGGTTCCAGCCTCGCCCAGTGCTCAACTAGCCCGCTGTTCCGGAACGGTTCGAGACGCCGGCGGCAGCCCCCTCGCCGGGGCAACGGTGGAATACTGGAGCTACGATGAAGCTCGCTTGGGCCTGAAAGAACAAGTCACGACCGGCCCCAACGGCTCCTACGATTTTCACCTCGCGCGCCCAACGGGCGTGCTGCTAGCGAAAAAGCCGGGTCTGGCGCCCGCTTGGAAACTCCTAAACCAGCGGTTCCGTCCGCAGCAGGATGAAGCAACCACGCTCGTGCTGACCACGCCGGGAACACTCTCGGGCGTGGTGGAGGATGAAGCGGACAAACCCGTTTCCGGCGCCGCCGTTTCTGTTGCTATGGCCCTCGCCGATATGCCCTCGACGCCTGGGCCGCGGATGCTGGATTACCTCGCGGGCAAGCCGGCTCGCGATTGTTTTAAGGCCAGGACGGATGCTGCTGGGCATTTCCGGATCGAAAACTTCCCCACCAACGCCAGCGCTAACTTCACGGTGCAGGTGCCCGGAAAGGCGCTCCGGCCCTCGGAACGGGAGACGGGCGGTTTCGACTCGGGAGGATACCGCACGGGAGACGACATCCGCTTGGTCCTGGAACCCGCCGCCACCATCGAAGGCAAAGTCGTTGCCGAGGGGAACGTTCAAGTACTGCCCGTAGCGGTGTTGAGTTTGCAGCCGGATGGACCTGGAAGCTTTGGCGTGTTCGAGCGCGAGCCCGTTCATTCCGCCGCTGATGGCACGTTTCTGATCCCGGACGTGGTCGCGGGTAATTACCATCTGCAGGCCCGCTTCGGCACGAACTCGCTGCCCGACTGGGTGGCGGAAACGGTGCCCGTCGCCGTCGAGACCGGACAAGCGCTGCGCGGCGTCGAGGTGAAGGCAACGCGCGGAGGGCTGCTGGAAGTGGCGGTGCAGGGCCAAAATGACCACCAACCGCTGGGGCAAGTGATGGTCAATGTTTACCGCCAAGCTTTCCAATCAAGCGGGGAGTCTGACAGCAAGGGCATCGCTCGGCTGCGATTGATCCCGGGCGATCACCAGGTCTCGGCCTTCCATGGCGGCGCGCCTGCGGCCCAAACCACGGCCACCGTCGAAGCTGGCAAGACCAATCGGGCCGAGCTTGAAATCGCTCCACCCCGGAGGATCACGGGAATTGTGCGCCAGCCGGACGGCCAACCCGCTGAAGCCATCCTGGTTCGGCTGGTCTCTGGCTTCGGCCTCGAGGCGGCGGACGCTCGGACCGACGCCCAGGGCAAATTTGACCTGGAATGGAGCCCGCAGCGCTTCGGTCCGAACCAAACTACCCCCTGCGTTCTGGTTCGCGACACCGAGCGTAATTTGGCCGTCGCACAGGACGTGGAAGAAGATAGCGGCCCGTTGGATCTCAAGCTCGCGCCGGCCCTCACCCTGTTCGGTCGCGCAGAATGCGGTGGCAAACCGGTTACCAATGCCGCCGCCACCCTTGTCTTTTGGACCGGCAGCAGCGGCATGTATCTGACCGGTTTGAGCCGGGGCACCAACACCCCGGGCAACTTCGAGATTCCCGCCCTGCCGGCGGGCCGTAAATATGGCGTCCTCGTTTCCGCTCCCAGTTACGGCCAGCAATCCCTCAACGATCTCGACGCCTCAGCCGAGCCCGGGCGCAAGGAGCTCGAGCCCGTGGAACTCAAACCGGCGAATCTTAAACTCGCCGGGCAAGTCTTGGACTCCGATGACAAGCCCATCCCGGGCGCCTATGTCAACCTGCAGGGCCAAGGCCAGCCTTCTGCCAACGCGCGGGCCGACCGCCAGGGACGTTTCCATTTCGACCATGTCTGCGAAGGCGCGCTGCAAGTCTCGGCCAATTCCAGCGGCTCGTTTGGCAACGCTTCCGCTCAGGGCGGCGACACGAACGTCGTGCTCAGGCTCGCACAGAACTTCGGAAACTACTCTCAAGCCAGCGCGCACAAGCTTAAGGGAAGAGTGACCGATCCGGCTGGCAAACCGGTCCCTGGCGTGCAAGTGGCCGTCTTTCCAAGCTTTTCACCGCGCTGGGCGCGCACAGGCGCCAATGGCACCTTCAGCCTGGATTGGAGCCTCGAGCCTTGGCAGGTGCAGCAATCAGACGGCCCTTTGCTGGTCGCCCGTGATCTGGCCCGCAACCTGGCCGCGACCGAAGAGCTGAGCGAGGATACCACCAACCTCGACGTGCAGTTGAAAGAGGCCCTGACACTCGCTGGACGAGTGGAGAGCGCCGAGGGTGCTCCGCTCCCCGGGGCACAAGTCAATCTTTGGCTCAAGACCGGAAACAGTTTCGGCCAACTCAATGAACAAGCCACTGCTGCCGTCGCTAACGCCCAAGGTCGCTACGAAATCAAAGGGTTGCCGGCAGACGCTTCCTACCTGGTCTATGCCACCGCCAACGGCCGGGGACAGGGTCAGCAGCAAATCGCACCTGACTCCACGACCAACTGCCTCGAGTTGTCTCCCTTTGTCCTAAAGGTCGCCGACCAGCTCCTGGCTGGGCAGGTCCTTGATCAGGACGACAAGCCCGTTCAAGGCGTGCAAGTTATGCTCAACGGCGAAGGCCAACCCAATGGCCAAGCCGTCACCGACAGCAAAGGCCGGTTCCATTTCAAGGTCTGCGAGGGGCCGGCTCGCCTCTTTGCCAACTCTCCCAACGGTTTCGCACAATGCGCCGGCGAAGGAGGCGACACGAACCTCGTGCTCACCTTGAATGCGCAAAACGGAATGGTTCGCGAGCAGCCAAGGCGCGCCTCGCTCAAAGGCAATCCCCTGCCAGACCTGGCCGGCCTGAATCTCCCGAGCGATGCGCTGCCGGCGGGCAAGCCTGTACTCCTGTGCCTTTTCGACGCCGGCCAGCGTCCGTCCCGGCATGCGATTCACCAATTGGAGGAGAAGGCCGCCGCCCTCAAGGAAAAGGGCCTGGCCCTCATCGGCATCCAAGCCGCCCTCATCACCGATGCCACATTCAATGATTGGAAAAGTGCCAGTCCGCCCTCGTTTCCGGTGGGCCGTGCCCTCGAGAAATCCGCAAAAACAAAATGGGCTTCCGACGTAGCTGCCCTGCCCTGGCTGATCCTCACCGACCGCGACCACCGCGTCGTCGCCGAAGGCTTCGCGCTCGAAGATCTGGATTCCAAGCTCGCTAACCACTGAGCCACAAAACCAAGACCGTGAACGGGAGAAGTGTTCCGGGTCGGCGTGCCACTAGAACACCAGTCGCAGAGAGCGTCGCGGCCAATTTGGTGCGGGCTGAGACCGCTGGCGCGGAACCCCTGCAATCCTGAAGGGATTGTGCATGCTAGCCCAGGGTTGCGGAGGGTGGAGGGGCGCTACCCTGGGTAAGATGCCCCAAAAAATCCCCTCCCTCTCCCCCGGGGAGAGGGTCAAGGGTGAGGGGTTCGTCGGGCTGCGTAAGCATATCACTCCCTCTCCTCCCCCAGGAGGAGAGGGCTGGGGAGAGGAGGCCCTTCTCTCGATCTCCTGTTCGGTTCACACCAGGCGCCATTCAAACAAAGTGCCTGCGTATCGGACTCTGCCCTGACACGCGGCCTCGCGAAGCGTTTGGAGTGCGTGCCCCGAAAGCGTTCGGGGCTGCCGCTTTCGAAGGCCAAAGGCGCCGAAAAGCCCCGGCCCGCCACTCCGCACCCCGATCGTTTGTCCATCGCGGAGCGATGATTTGAAGTTAAGCCGTGGGGCTTCAGCCCACGGATCACCGCCGCCACAATCAGATCGAGTCGCGGTAGCGACGCCTGAGGGGGTCGCGCTGGTCTCATCCGAAATCGACTGAATACCGAACACTGCCTTCGGGAAAATCCCTGCCGTCCGCCAGCCCCAATCTTGAATTACCACGATTCCCGCAGCATTTCCGGCGTCATGCCTCTGGCTCGCAGAGTTCTCAGGCTCAGCGCGTCGTGCCGTTTGGCTAATCGCACACCGGAGTCGTCCTTCATTAGCGGGCAGTGATAGAACGCCGGCGGGGTCAAACCCAGGGCGCGATACAGCAACAACTGCCGCGCGGTCGAGAGTAGCAGGTCCGCGCCGCGCACCACTTCCGTGATCTGCATGCCGGCGTCATCCACCACCACGGCCAGTTGATAGGACGGCACATCGTCATGCCGCCAGACCACAAAATCGCCAAAATCCCGGCCAGCCTCGAATTGTTGATAGCCGAAGCATCCGTCGGCGAAGGAGATTCCCTGCCCTTCCGGCACCCGGAAACGCCAATTGACCCCTTTGGTTTCCAGATGCTCAAAAATGGTTCCAGTGGCGGGACGGCAAGTCCCCGGATAAACCGGTTCTTCCTCCCCAGCGTGCGGCGCTTGCAGGGCGCGCAAAACATCCGACCGCGAACAACGGCACGGATAAATCCAGCCTGCCTGGCGCAGTTCTTCCAGAGCGGCGCGGTGGAAATGGACCCGCCCGCTTTGCGCGTAAGGGGCGAACGGTCCGCCGCAGTCCGGCCCTTCCTGCCAGCGGAAGCCAAACCAGCGTAAGTCCTCCATCATCGCCGAAACAAAATCCAGGCGGAAGCGCTGGGCGTCCATGTCTTCGTTGCGGAGGACAAGCGTGCCGCCCGCGGCCTCGGCCCGTTGCTGGGCGGTCCAAAAAGTCCGCGCATGGCCCAGGTGGAGATACCCGGTCGGCGAAGGAGCTAATCGTCCGCGATACATAAAACGGGGCTGCCCATTTTCCCAAGGAGTGTGCGCCTCAGAATTGGTCCGTCAAGGGTTGCTTGCCCCTATGCGAGCTCAGCGATATTCTGCATTCTTCATTGTCGCGTTCTGCATTTGGATGCGCCGCCCTGGGTAAGACACCCCCAAAAAATCCAATCCAGCGCAATCCCTGGCTGAAGCCCAAGCGGATGTCTAGCAGACGCTTCCGAACGACGCGCTGCCCCTTCCCGCCGGAACGCCGCCTTCAGGCGTCTTCAGGCGGCAGCTCCCCGTTCATTTTCCTTTAGCCTTTAGCCTCTGCATTGACCGCCGCTCGGCGGAGATCATCAGGAAATGCCAGGATTTCCCAGGACAGGAACTGCTCCAGTATGACCCCGCTTTCCCGGCGGTCAGTTTAGCCTTTAGCCTGTGCACTGATACTATGAACCGGCCCCTTAACAACGCCCGCTTGCGCAAGCCCGACATTCTTCACTTCGCACCTGCGTTCTGCACTTGGATGCTCCATCCACCACCATCATCAGGAGAACTTCAGCCTCATCGCGTGCCTTCAGCCTTGACGCTCGCTCCCTTTGAAGTTTGAAATCTTCGATTTGAAAGGCGCTTCTCTCCACCTCAAACCCTTTCCTCCTCTGTCGCAAGATCCATAACGCCCCAGCGCCCAAACCAACCAGCGCAAAGGGCCCCGGTTCAGGGATAACCTGGACAACAAGCGGGCTCTCGTCACCAACGGCAGCCCACGTATTCTGGTACTCACCGGTGACAAAAGGAACCCAATTCCGAAGCCGGTCTAAAAATTGTGCAGCATCCCTGAAAGGATTCTGGAATGGCGCTTTTGAATTAAGTGGAACAAAAGCGCTGAACGCGCGCCTCATCCCAAAACCTTCGGGATGGACCGGGCATTCTGAATTCTGCACTCTGTGTTTTGCACTTGGATATGCCCTCTATCGTCCAAATCCGTAAGTGGCCGACGGCGGCAATCGAAGGACTTCTCGCCGAAAGCGAGCAGGAGGGCTTCGGTTTTGTCAGGCGCGCTCAGGAAGAATGGCTGTCAGGAGTAAATGCATTTTCGAAAGAAGGCGAAGCGCTCTTTGCCGTTTTTGAAGAAGCACGCCTTTTGGCCATAGGTGGCATCAATCGGCAATCTCAGCGTCAGGGTCGTTTGCGCCGCTTCTATGTGCGCCGCCAAGAAAGACGAAGAGGAATTGGCAGGCAGTTGGTGCAGCATGTTCTCGCTTTCGCCAGCCGCTACTACTCGCGGGTTGGTCTGCGCTGCAACACCGACGCCGCGGACCGATTCTATCTTGCTGTCGGGTTTAGTCGCACAGATTCCGACCCTGGTGTCACCCATGTGATCGAGATGGATGAAGGACCCAACCAGAAACCCGTCGGCAGGCCGTCCTGACCACGCCTCAGGAGAACTTTAGCCTTTAGCCTTTACGTCCCCCTTTAGCCTTTGGGAGAACAGCCACGGTTGACAGCGAACCGATCTCCGCTCATCCATCATCATTTCTCCGCGCCCTCAGCGCGCAAAAATAAAGAGCCCTGAATGGGCGAAAGAAGATAGCCCAGGGCGCCCCGCTCATGGTCACATGGGCGGAAGGCAGCCCTGGGTAACCGAACCAAAAAAATAATCTCCCCTCTTTTTCGGGTTGGCATTGCCGGCCCATGGCCCGGCAATGCCAACCCGAAAAAGAGGGGAGCTTCCGCGGCCACGCCCCGCACCAACTTTAGCCTTTCCCCTATCTCCGCCTTGCCCTTGTCAAAACCCAATTCCTGAGCCAGAGTTGAATCATGCCGATGACGCTCGATCAAATCGTTCAGGAGACCCGTGAAATGCCAGATGAGGTGGTTGCGGAACTGATTGATCGCATCATGGTGGCGCGACATGGCGCCTTGGAACCGCCCGTCGCCGCTGCGTGGAAAACGGAGATAGACCGTCGCATCGCGGAAATCGAATCGGGAAAGATCAAGGGTGTCCCGCTCGAAGATTCGCTGGCGCGCGCGCGCAAAGGCGCCGGCCTGTGAACCACCTGCTTCATCCCGAAGCCGATAAGGAATTTGCCGCCGCCGTCCGTTACTATTCCGAGATTTCACCTGAACTTGGCGTCCGCTTTTACCGCGAGATGGAGCGGTTGTTTTGCGAAATTTGCGCCAACCCAGAACGCTTCCGCAAATTCAATCCGCCCGTGCGGAGACATTTCAGCCGCGATTTCCCCTATGCGGTCATTTTTTTGGACAAGGCCGATTGTATCTGGATTGTGGCGGTGCTGAACATGAAACGCCGCCCCGGCTATTGGCGTGAGCGGCTCGGCTAATTCGCTCGCCCCGCGTCACGGTGAGAACTGCGGTCCGGAACGCGGGTCCGTGACCCGCAGCAGCCCGCCTGGAACAACACCTCCGAAGCACCCCGAAGCCCTTCTGATTTTCGGGCTGGTCCTCACTCACTCACTAATTCACTGATTCATAACTGTCTTTAGGGCCAATGGCCCGTCTCATACCAGCCCAGGGCGGAGTCAGCGAAGCCCTGGGATCACGGACCCAAGAAACCTCCCCAGCGCTGAAAGCGCGCCTCATCCCTTCTTAGAATCCTAACGGGATTCCGTCCTCCAGCCCAGGGTTGGATCGGGAGGCACGGGGGCCCGATCCTACCCTGGGTCGGGTCCCCAAAAATATCCCAACCCCGAATGGGTTGCGCCTCCGAACGCCGGCTGGAGCGCGGGTCTGTGACCCGCAGCAGCCCGCCTGGAACAACACCTCCGAAGCACCCCGAAGCCCTTCTGATTTTCGGGCTGGTCCTCACTGATTCACTAATTCACTGATTCATAATGTCTTTAGGGCCAACGGCCCGTCTCATACCAGCCCAGGGCGGAGTCAGCGAAGCCCTGGGATTACGGACCCAAGAAACCTCCCCAGCGCTGAAAGCGCGCCTCATTCCCTTCTTAGAATCCCAACGGCATTCCGTCCTCCAGCCCAGCCCCGAACGCTCTCGCTTTCGAAGGGCTTCGGAGCCTGCTCGCGAAGACCTTCGGAGTTCGGAGTTCGGGGCTGGAACCTCAATGGCCCAAAAACATCCTTAACCCTGAAAGCTGAAAGGCGTTGCGCCTCAGAACGACGCGCCGCCCCTTCCCGCCGGAACGGCTCCTTCAGGCGGCAGCTCCTCGTTCACTTTCCTTCGCCGTTGCCCTTTAGCCTTTAGAATTTAGCCTTTAGCCTTAAGGAACTCCGCCCCCACGTCCCCATCCCTCGAACGGGCAACTAACTCGAAGTCCTGGAAGGACGACGCGATAATAGCCCTAATGCCGAGCTCGGCATTAGGGCTACTCTCGCATCGTCCCTCCGGGACTTTGATCTGGCTCGCTGAGCTCGCATACATAGGGCCTTACGGAAGCCTGCGGGTGCCCAGCGGAGGCATTTTTGGGTAAAGATTAGGCGGGGCGGGGCGCTCGGGAGCTGAAACCACAACGTCAACTACTCCGCGGCAGCGCCGCCTGTGCATCCTCGATCAACTGCTCGATGCGGACGGCGTCCGCTTTTCGGTGGCCGTGACTGACGAACGGATCGCTCCCGCCGGACGATTCGATCAAAATCTCAGACCAGACCATCCCCGTCTTGATGTGGACGGAAGCTACCTTATTGA
>Ga0209517_10006724_pt1 | contig 14063 bp, 11 predicted proteins | sample PeaSoiMetSII2010_FD_187695 | JGI IMG/M metagenome (GOLD analysis project Ga0209517, IMG submission 187695) | Peat soil microbial communities from Weissenstadt, Germany - SII-2010 (SPAdes) (version 2) | ecosystem: Environmental > Terrestrial > Soil > Wetlands > Peat | place: Germany...
TAAGACTTACGCCCAGCGCGAGGTTCAGCGCCGTCTCCGCCTGTTGCCGTTTCTCTTCGAGGACGTTAATCACGTCCCCCGCGCTCCCTCCGCCCGATCGCAAGATTGCGAGGACTTCATCAATTTCGCGCACCACCGCCATCAGCGGCTCCGCCGCGGCCGCCCCATCCTTTGCTTTCGTCGCCTCAGCAACGTGCGCCGCAATCTTCTTCAATCCTTCCAGGCGTCGCGGGTCGATTTTCCCCCCGATCTCCACCCGCGCCGCCAGCCCCGGCCACGTCGTATCAATCCCATCAAAGAAACTCTTCTCATGCCCGTCCTTACCCGCGGCCGACGGCACCACCGAATCCGCCAACTTGTAAAACGTGAACCAGTCTCCCGGATCAATCGTCCAACCCGCCGCCCCTTGCGACAGCTGGTGCCGCAGCCCCTGCATCGCGAACTGCAAGTACCCCGTGTCCAAATCCGCACTGCGCTCGCCCGTGTTCAACCTCAACGTCCATTTCTCGTCCTCACACTTCTGGACGCCAAACCCGCACACATTTCCGATGTAAAACTTCTTCGCCTGCCACGGCGCGAGCCCCGCCGCAATCTGCTCCGGGAATCGCTTCGGATCGGCCGCCGCCCGGAACGCCTCCCTGGCCAGGATGCTCGACGCCTGATGATGCCCATGCCCATCCCGCTCCGTCCCCGAAAACCGCGCCACCAGCACATCCGGACGGAACGTCCGAATCACCCGCACCATATCCGCCAGCGCCGTATCGTGCCCGCCCCACTTCTGAAACGTCTCCTCTGGCGATTTCGAGAATCCAAAATCCGCCACCCGCGAAAACCGTTCCTGCACACCGTAATACTGATCCGACGCCAGCAGTTCCTCCGCGCGCAGCACGCCCAGCACGTCCGACAAATTGCTGCCGATTTTGTTCTGGCCGCCCTCGCCGCGATTCAATGTCATCAGCAGGGCGCTCACTCCGCGCCCCCGCGCCTCCAGCGTCAGCATCCCGCCATCTTCATCATCCGGATGCGCCACCACCTGCATCAGCCGCGCCGTCGTCCCCAGCCGCAACAACTCCAGCCGCAGCCCCGCCATACCCTGATCCTGCGGAATCTCCGCCGGAGTTCCTTGATACAAAAGTCCCGGCGGATTAGCGTCGAGAGAGGATCGCGCTGAGGAAGCATTCGCAGAAACTGCAGAGGGTGCCCCATCCTTGCGCGCATTTTGCGCAAGGGTGGGTGTGTGCGCCACTACAGCACAAATCGCGAGTAAACAAGCGAATCGAACCCGCAAGCAATACAGGCGCTGAAGAATGGAGGAAGCGCGGCGCCGAGCGGGCCGCAGCAGGTTAAGGGTTCCGGAATGTCTCACCCTACAAGGATGGGGCCTACCCCCGTTTTGACGCAAATTTCTTTCCGTAGCGCCGGCAACTTGCCGGCTGTCGCGTGGGCGTCTCGCCCGCGCACCCAACGGACGCCGGCTTTCGGCCTCACCTGAGTAGACTCCAATAGGCCGCTATTGATCGGTCCCCACGAGTTGAACCGCGTCAATCTCGTTCCACCCGGGGATCACATTGGTGGCCAGCGTAACCTTGACGCGATCCGTCTTGAACGCGGTCTTGGGAAATTTCACCATCAGATAGTTCAATTCCTTCGTGGGATCGTTGCCCTGCCACACGGAGTGGGCTCCGCCCTTCTCATCGAAGACCTCGACCTTAATCACAGCTCCCGAGCCACACGATTCGCGCACCCGCACCTCGGTCGCATACACCGGCTTGGGATATTTCAGGTCCAGCCATTCGATGCCGCCATCCGCGGTCTTCGGTGCCCATGCCGCTCCGTTGTCCGCGTAACTATCGACATTGGGCGCCCCGGCCGCCTGATTGGCCGAGTAGGCCGCTGTGCCTTGAGCGTCATTGTAAGTGGAGGACGCGGTGGCCTGAATGGCCCACTCTCCGTGGGGATCGTTTTTGATCTCATCCTGTTTCATCGCCCAATCGGCGGCAGCCATCTTGGCGGCCGCTTCCGAGGATGCGCCAGCATCCGCACCGCCGGGCGCAGCCGCGGGAGCGCTTGCTGCCTGTGCCGGGGCTGCAGGCGCAGCGGTACTTGCAGCGGGCTTGGCTTCGGAAGTCTGGGGCGCGCTGCTCTTTTTGCAGCCACTGAGAAATGCAAGCGGGAGTACAAAACAAAAAAGTGCAAAACAAATCAGACTCGTGCGGATCTTCATGGGATGCTCCTGATCAAGTCGTTGAAGAAAAGACCGCGTTCTACCAGTTCCAAGAAACCCCGCCCCAGGCAACCACAACGCCCAGACGGTTCAAACTCGCCGCATTATAGTACGGACGCTCCGAACTGGTTACAGTAAATCGCTTACGGATTCGGCCCTGTTCTCTACACGTCACACAACTCCGCCGCCTTGCGCAGCGACTCCAGCGGATCGCCCGCCGGCACAAATTCATGCGCCACATAACCGCGAAACCCCGCCTCGGCAATCGCCCGCATCACGCCGTCCCACTGAATCTCCTGCGTCCCGTCCAGTTCATGCCGCCCCGGAACTCCGCCGGTGTGGAAATGCCCGATCCACTGTATATTCCGCCGGATCGTGTCAATCAGATCGCCCTCCATGATCTGCATGTGATAAATGTCATACAGCAGCTTCACATTCGGCGAGTTCACTTCCTCGACCACGCGCACTCCCCACGCCGTGTGGTCGCACATGTAATCATGATGGTCGCGCTTGCTGTTAAGCAGCTCCAGGCAGATGGTCACGCCGTGATCTTCCGCAATCTTCTTGACGCGATTCAGCCCGGCAATCGTTTTGCGCGCGCCCTCCTCATCCGACATGCCTCCCCGGTTCCCTGAGAAGGTAATGACGTTGGGCACGCCTGCCTTCGCCGCCCGCGGAATGTTCGTACGAAATGCATGCTCGATCGCGGCATGATTCTCCACGCGGTTGAGGGCTTTCCCGATGTCTCCGCCGCCCGCGTATCCCATGGTGCATACTAGCCCGTACCGGCGCGGGATTTCATATTCCTCCGGCTGCAGCAAGTCGACTCCCCGCAGCCCGATTTTCGCGGCGTACTCCGCCAACTGATCGACAGGAATGTGCGAATAACACCAGCGGCAGACCGCCTGATGAATGCGCCCCTTGCGCGCCGCGGTATCAAGGCTTGTAGCCAGCGTCGGAACGACGGTCGCCGCCGCGCCTACAACTACTGAAGACTTCAGCAGCGCCCGCCGCGTAAAGTTCCACATAAAGTGACAGGAAGGTCTTTCTGAGAACCGAGAACTGAGAACCGAGAACTGAGAACCGAGAACCGAGAACTGAGAACCGAGAACCGAGAACTGAGAACCGAGAACTGAGAACTGAGAACTGCTACTGCCGGCCCTCCTTCAACGTCGCCTGACAATTGCTCGACCCCGTCAGCACTTCGTTGAACGCCGTCTCTTTGCGCAAGTCCTTCAGCAGTGGATCGTCCAGCAGAGCCGAATGCGCGCAGTAATTCTGCTGCACCGCGGCCTTCAACAAGCGCAATGCCGGCTCATTCTGCCCGCACACCGCCATCAGCGCCCCCACGTGATACCACGCCTCGGCGTCCGGTTCCATCATGACCGCCGCTTCGGTCTCGCGCACAATCTTCGCCAGGTCGGCCGGCTTCTGCGCCGCCGTGCATGCCTCCATCAATTCGCGGTGATAGGTCGGAGCCTTGCCCATATTCCGGGCCGCGTCCCGCGCTTCGCCCAAATTGCCCTCCGCCAAATACACATAAGGAGTCACCCAGGCCTCCCATTCGGTTCCCGCATCCAGATGGATGAAGTCCATCGCCCCGTCGGTCTTGCCCATCTCCAGGAACGACCAGGCGCACGAGCGGAACGCGAAATTCCCCGGATCGAGTTGCCGCGCCGTCTTGCACTCCTGCATCGACTGCTCGAGCATGCCCGCATAGCGCAGCACGTAGCTCAGCGCGAAGTGCGCGTCCGCGCTCCGCGGCTGCCGCTGAACCAGACCGGTGGCCGCATCGTAGGCCCGCCCCAGTTCACCCCGCTCCACTCGGTTCGTAATCAAGTTGCTCGCCGCCATCACTCGATTCGGATCCAGCGTCAAGGCCTTCTCATAATCTCTGTTCGACTTCTGGAAAGAATCCTCGCCGCCCCCGCCATAGGTCGAGTCGAAGTTGTATCTCTGCCCCAGAGCTTCCCAGGCGGGCGCATAGTTCGGATCAATCTCCACCGCCCACTCCAGCATTTTGATGGCTTCCTTGTTCGGCTTGGGATCATGCGCCTGGGCTACGCTGCGCAAATAGAAGTCATAGGCCTCCTGGTTCTTGGGACGCGACGCCGCCGCCTCCGCCGCTCCGCCGCCTCCTCCCAGAATCGGCAACAACCCGCTCTGCACTTGCGTCGTCAGTCGTTCTTGCAGACCGATCAGGTCCTCGGCTTTCGCCGTCACCGTGCCCTGCCACAGCACCCGGTCGGTCGGCACGTCGATCGCCTCCAGGGTCACGGTCAGCTGATCTCCCTGCTTCATGAAGTGCCCTTGCAGCAGCCGCCCCACCCGCAGTTCCTTGCCCACATTTTTCGGATCGAGGTCCACGGCCACATACTTGCGTGTAACCGACGAAGGCCGCACTTCCAGCGAGCGGGAATAGGTCAGTACGTTCGAGAGTTCGTCGGCCAGCGCGAACCGCAAATAGTCGGTATTGATGTCGCCATTCAGGTTCTGCAACGGCAGCACGGCAATCGAATTGCGCTGCTCCGCGTTCGCCACTTCGCGGTGGTTGTACCACCACGCTCCCACCGACGCCAGCACGGCCAGCAGCAGTCCCGCCATCCCCAGCAGCAGATAAGTTTGCAACCGCGAATTCCGGCCAAAGGTTTTCGACACCACCCGCAGTTTCGTGGTCGCGCTTCCACTCTTGATGGTTCCCGACTCGGTCTCCCGCTTCAGCAGCGCCAGATCGGACCGCATTTCCGCCGCGCTCTGGTAGCGGTGCGTGCGGTCCTTCTCCATCGCCTTGCCGATGATGCCTTCCAGTTCGATCGGAATTTTGGGGTTCAAATCCCGCGGCGGAGTCGGCTTGGCGTGCAGCACCGCATCCAGCGTGACCAGCGAGTTATTTCCCGTGAACGGCTTCTTCCCCGTGGACATTTCATACAGCACCACGCCAAACGAGAACAGGTCGCTGCGCGCGTCAATGGGTTCGCTCCGCGCCTGCTCCGGCGACATATAAACCGCCGTCCCGGGAATCACTCCCACAGCGGTCAGTGAATTGTCATTCCCACCGTCGCTTTCGCTTCCCAGGCTGTGCACCAGCTTCGCCAGGCCAAAGTCGAGCACCTTCACTTGCCCGCTGGGCGTCATAAAAATGTTGGCGGGCTTGATGTCGCGGTGCACGATCCCCTTGGCGTGCGACGCCACCAGCGCGTCCGCCACCTGCACTCCCACGTCGAGCACTTCCTCCAACACCATCGCCTGCCCGGAGATGTGCTGCTTCAGGCTCTCCCCCTCGAGCTTCTCCATCACGATGAAAGGATGCCCGTTGTTGTCTTCAATGCCGTGGATGGTGCAGATATTGGGGTGGTTCAGTTGCGATGCGGCCCGCGCTTCGCGCGTGAACCGCTCCAGCGATTTGGGATCGTGGGCGAGATTTTCCGGAATAAACTTCAGCGCGACGTGCCGCCCCAGCTTAAGGTCCTCACCCTCATAAACGACGCCCATACCCCCGCCCCCAAGCTTGCCCAGGATGCGGTAATGGGAGACCTGCTGGCCGATCATGAAGAGCTCGCGACCTTACTCGGCGGTAATGTTAGGCCCCCCGCGGAATCCGGTCAACTCCCTTATTTCCCGAGGCCTACAGAGCGGGTCGTGCTGGGCACGCCGACGATTTGGGAAGGGCACGACTTCAACTGGTTGCCGAAAAACTCACGATTCTGTGTTGTCTTGAAAGGGCGCGGCTTCAAGCCGCGCCGTAAGTCGAATCGAATCAATGCCGGCTTTAGCCGCTGAGGGAATCTATCCATGGAAATGTTAATGTTCACAATCTCCCGTTTGGAACTCGCCAGCGTAATTCCCACTCTTGCCCTTACCTACGTCCCTCCGTGAGATGCTTACTCGCCCAAACGCTCTTTACGCAAATATCATGAGGAAGGGCAAATCCCGCACGACCGGGTTCATCCCCGTAGGAGGTCATCTTCATGGAAGCCGCTTTTCGTCCCGTTCCGCAGACTCCCAATCCCTGGCCTCGGCCCGACCAGCACGAGGCCATTCGCCGCCGCGCCGAACAAATCTACATCCGCAACGGAAGACTCCCCGGCCGCGATCTGGAAAACTGGGCCCAGGCCGAACAGGAAATCCTTCGCGAATCCGCCGCACCCCCAGCTCGCCGCACTGCCGTCATCGTCAAAGTCAATGGCACCGAGTACGTGGGCGAGTACATCGCGGCATCCTCTGACGGCTATCTTCCCGGCGAGTTCGGCCCCGGCGCCGTGGTGCCCGTCCGCTTCCATGGTGACAAAATGTTGGTCAAACGTCCCAACGGCAAGATCCTCGAGACCACCATCGTCAAGAGATCGGCTGATCGGTAGCGGGCCACTTTGACGCGGCAAGCAAGAAACTCAACCACGAAGAGCACGAAGTATCACGAAGGATTTCATGTGGTGGTTTCCTTCGTGTGACTTCGTGTCCTTCGTGGTAAAGAGCTTCTAGCGGACCAGTTGGCTGATAAGATCACCTGATAGACGACCGGCTGAAAGAATCTTTCCGTCCCGCCTCACTTGATACTATTGCGAAGATGCTGAACCTGCTGACCCTGCTGGCTCCAGCCCCAAGACGACGGAGCACGCCGAGTTTTGCCACAACCCTGCGCCACCTGGGCGCACTCGGCCTCTTCTTCCTCGCGATTCTTGACAGCTCTCCGTTGCCGACTTTCGGTGGCCCCGACATCCTCACCGCCGTTCTATCCGCCACCCACCGCGACCCCTGGTATGAGTACGCCGCCATGGCCACGGCCGGATCGGTCATCGGCGCTTATCTCACCTTTCGCGTCGCCCGCAAGGCCGGATCGGCCTACCTGGACAGCAAATTCAAGAAAGGTAAAGTGTCGAAATTCCTGAAGCTGTTTAAGAAGTGGGGCACCGGAACCCTGATCGCCTCCACCGCCGTCCCCATCCCTAGCCCGACCAGCTTGTTTTTCGCGGCGGCCGGAGCCTCGAATTATCCCCTGGGGAGGTTCCTCGCAATCGTTGCCATTTCCCGCGCAATCCGCTATTCCGCAATCGCCATCGTTGCCGATCATTACGGCCGCCACTTCGTCCGCGCGCTCCGTCATCCCACGCAGTACTGGGGCTGGATGCTGCTCTTTGCTGCCTTGATCGTCGGTCTGGTTGTGGGAGGAATTCTGCTCAACCGCCGGTTAGAGACAGCCCCAGCATAGACACCAAGATGGCGCACCACGGAGGAACGAAGTATCACGAAAGATCTCGTTTCTGGGGTTTCCTTCGTGAGACTTCGTGTCCTTCATGGTAAAGCTCTTAAGGCGGACTGCTCAGAACCAGTCTCCTTGCCAACGCCGTGAATAGGTGTACAATCGCTGCTCGATTCGCCAGCAGTTCCGTAGACGCTGGCCTAAGCGGCCAGGAGGGGGAGAACGAACATGAACTCGAAAAGCAGGTTTGTCGTCGGAGTGCTGACTGCGCTCGTCATGGCAGCGCTGACCTTCGCGCTGCCCAGGGGAACTCCGTTGCGCGATGCCGCCCTGGTGCAGTTCCCGCTCACCGTCGGAGTCTGGGCAATCTTCGTGTTGCTCTTCGTGAAGCTGAAATAGCCGTCCCCATCAATTCGGAGCGTGATCCCACCCATGTGGCCGGGTGCCCCATGTCTAGCGTCCTTGGCGAGACGTGGGTTTTCAGCGTGTGCAGCGGAACCAGCTTCTGGGCTCAAATTGAACAGATGATGCTTCACTCTTCCAAATAGAACCCCGCCGACGCTCCCACCCACTCCATATTCCTGTTGTGATCCACGCCCATCATCAGCCCCCGCCCCATGCGGATGATCGTCAGCACCGGCGTCAGTTCATCGAGCCATACATACATCACCCGCACCTCCGCCTTGGTCCCGCCAAACGGAGTCGCAATCACCGGCTCAAAATGCATCCGCTCCTGCAAAATGTAATAAGGCCGCTTCTCCGCCGGGATCGCCGCAATATCTTCTTTCTTGGGAGCGATCACCACGCCCAGCCCGGCAAACGAATACAGCGGCTTTAACGCGTAATTCTCCAGGTCCGTGGGAACCTCCTCCAATCGGTCGAGAAACCAGGTCTTCGGCACCGACGCATGCTGCAGATAAGGAATCGAAAATTTGCTGATGCGAAAATACCAGTTGGGATGTCCCGCCCACTCCACCTCTAACTCGTCGCGCCAATCAAACGCGAGCTTCACCGGCTTGCGCTCCAGTTCATCGACGATGGCCCGGTTATAAATCCGCCGTATCGGAATGCGCTTCCCAGCGCGCTCATAATAAAGACGCGTCCCATCTTTTCGGATGTCGACAATGTCGACGGTCCTCACCCCGAGCATCTTTTCGGTCAGCAGAAAATCCGGCAGCGTCTTCTGATGCGCCGGATCAATCTCCATCAAAATCACATTCTCCGGATCATGCGACCCGACAATCGCCCGCCGCAGAAGTTCGCGATAGGAGGAAGTCTCCAACCCGCTCAATAAATACTTGAGCCGCCCGGAAGCCGAAAGCCCAAAGCCGGAAGCCGCGAGCCCATACACGTCAACGTACGCATCCGCCAGCGGCCCCTGATACGCATAGAGAGAAGGGAACGCCTGCAACTCCACCAGCTTCGGCTGCAACTCGCCAGCGGCATCCCGCACCAACCCAAAATCCACCTGCACGAACATGGGATGATCCGGCTCATTCGGAACCTTGAACTCCGCCGGAACCGCCTCATCCGACTTCGCGCGATACGCCGGATTGTCGACCAATTGCCGAATCAGAGCCTGACCATCCGCCGCCATCCGGTCAATCAGCGCTTTGGGGAAGAAGCACGGCGTCTCCGACAACCGAAACTGCACATGCGTCCCGCAAACCTCATCGACGCGCCGCAAAAATGCCTCATATTTCTCGGGAGTAAACCGGTCGTTGAATTGTTTTCGTAAAGAAGGAATCATACTCTCAACGGCCTGTCATCCTGAGCGGAGAAAAGCGCTCACAAAGTGAGCGCTTTTCGGAGTCGAAGGATCCCTATCGCAAGGTCGTCCCTATTGGTTGTCATTCCGAGCAAAGCGAGGAATCTGCTGTTCGCCGGCAACGCCGCAGCCCTACGCCTCCACCAAAAACTTCCCGTCCCGCATAATCTGCTCGTCATCCACCCAGATATTAAACTTCCGCCCGACCACATCAATGTGTGTCGTCGAATTCCATTCCGCGCCAGTGTGCGCCCCATACGGATTCCCAAACGCGATATGCACTCCGGGATACTTCTCATCCTGCAGAATCTGCCCAATCACTTCCTTCAAATCGATGTTGGTCCCGATGGCAAACTCGCCCACGCGATCGCTGTTCTCATCGGTGTGCGTATATTTCCAGAAATCATTTTCCAGTTCGCGATTCTCCGAGTGCGCCTCGGTCAGCCGGTTTCCCCTCATGCGCACGGTCAGCGGATGCTCCTGCAGGTTGCCAAACTTCGCGCATAAATAATCGCCGACCACGCCGTCAATCACAAACGTTCCATTCACTTCGCCCGGCGTCGTAAAAATCTCTCCGCCAGGAAGGTTGCCCCATTTTTCCGGCGTGATAATCCCGCTGGTCTTCAGCCACTTGTAATTGGAATTCAAATCCGCCGTCAGATCCGTGCCCGCCGCCGTCTTCGCGCGGACCTTCGACGCCTGGCGCACCATCGCAATCACCTTCGCGCTGAGCCGGTCGACTTTCTGAAAATCCGCCCGCATCCCTTCCAGCATGATCTGCCGGTTGATGTTCACCATGTGGGCGTGGCGAATCTTGCGCCGATTCACCACGTCGGTCATCTGAATGCGCGACCGCAGTTCGTTAGTCTGCGCCTGCACCGCAAAAATCGAAACCTGGCTGCTTTCCAAATCGTCCAGAATCGCGCGCGGCAAATCTTTCAGCGGACGCTCCGCCAGTTCCTCCAGCACCCATGCATGGTAAGGCGCGCCCAGCTTCTCCAGTTCGCGCACGATCGCCGCCGCAATCTCGATCGTGGCCTCGTCGGTGATCACGCACACCTGTTCGTCCGGCTGCACGCGCAGGCAAACATTCACCGCGTTGAATGCGCCGGGCGTGAACTCAGGATCAAAAGAAACGTTGAGGGTGCCCCACCCTTGTCTCTCCGTTTTTTGGAGAGACAGAGCCTGCCCTGAGCCTGCCGAAGGGGTGGGGATTTTGACTTGGCTAACAGGAATACTCATTACCCTACTTTTCGTATGGCAGCGGGCTCTTCTTCCAGTCCCGCCGCCGTCTCCTCGATGATGTAATCAACCACTTTTTTCAAATCCCCGGTCTCCTGGTATACGCGCAGCTGCCGGTCGGCCCCGCTGCCGTGCTCCAGAATCCGGTGGATGTAATTCAATTCTTCGCGCGAGCCCAGCTCATCCACCACATCGTCGACGAACTCCAGATATTCGTGGATCAAATCCCGCGCCGGCACTTCCGTCTGCTTGCCGAAATCGATCATTTTTCCGTCAAGCCCGTAGCGCGATGCCCGCCACTTGTTCTCCATGATCAGCGCACGCCGGTACAGCCGGAACCCCTGATTCGCGGTGTAGAGTTTGTACAGCTTGGCCACGGTGGCCTGAATCAACGCCGCCAGCGCGATGGTCTCGTCGGCCCGCATGGGAATGTCGCAGACCCGGAACTCAATCGTATTAAAAAATGGATGCGGCCGAATGTCCCACCAGATTTTCTTCGCGTTGTCGATGCAGTTGGTCTTGATCAGCAGCTTGATGAAATTCTCGTATTCGCCCCAGCTGGGAAAATAATCCGGAATATTGGTTCGCGGAAATTTGTCGAACACTTTGCCCCGGTACGATTTCAGCCCGGTGTTCATGCCCAGCCAGAACGGCGAATTCGTCGACAGCGCCAGCATGTGCGGCAGAAAATAGCGCGCATGATTCATCATGTGGATCGCCGTCTCGCGATCCTCAATCCCGATGTGCACGTGCAGGCCGAAAATCAGATTGGCCCGCGCCACCAGCTGCAAGTCTTCCACAATATTCTTGTAACGCTGGTCGGGATGAATCTCCTGCGTGCGCCAATCGGAAAACGGATGCGTCGCCGCCGACGCCAGCCGCAGCCCATTCTCCTTGGCCAGCCGCACCATGTTGCTGCGCAGCTTCTTGACCTCAGCCTTGGCGTCCTTGATGTTCTGGCAGACCGACGTCCCCACCTCCACCACCGACTGGTGCATCTCGGCCTTCACCCGCTCCTGAAGAATCATCCGTCCCTTCTCCAGGATCTCGGCCTGCACGTGCGACCGCAGATCCCGCGTCTCCGGGTCAACGGTCTGATATTCCTCTTCAATCCCGATGGTGAAAGTAGGTAGCATTTATCCCTGCGTTGCCATGCGCCTCTAGTTTTGTCATTCCGAGCGAAGGCGAGGAACCTGCTGTTTGCCGCCTGCGCCCAGCCGCCGGAGCGTTCCACCAGTATAACAACGTCCGCCAGACGATTTCGGCCGTGGTTACCTTAGTCCCATTCCCTATTTTCCTTGACCCGCGCCCTCACAATCTTCTTCACCAGCGCATCCGACAACGGCTTATCAGACGGAAACTGAATCGTCCCCTTGGACGTACGGTAGCCCTTCAATTCCTTCTCAAACTGATCGAGCACACCCGAGCCAGTGGGAAACAAGCTGCAATGCTTCTTAAACGCCGCATACCCGACCAGCATCCCGTTGAACTTGAACATCGGAATCCCGTAGCTGATGACCTCGGTCGTCTCCTTCGGCACTACCGACCGAATCACCGCGCGAATGTGTTTCAACGTGCTGTGAGCCGGTTCTGGAATGCCCGCCAGATATTCGTCTACAGTCTTCGCCGCTTTACCTCTTTTCATTGCACTCCTACGCTTGTCATCCTGAGCGAAGTGGAAGGCCCGCGAAGCGGTCCTTCCACGCAGTCGAAGGATCCCTACCTGCAATGCGGTACTCGGAGCGCGTCCGGGAGTTCTCTCGGAAAAAATCCTGCTTCTATTTCGCAGGCTTCCGCTTCCGCGCCGCCACCCACTCCGGCTCACCTTTGCGCGCTGGCTTCTCTCCCGCCAAGAGTCCCGCCCACCGCAACTCCTTCACCGGACTCTCCCCGCTCAGCGCCATCTTGACCGCCATCTCCGCCACCGCATTCACAATCCAGTCAAAATTCTCCTGACCGACAGAAGTAATCTCCGCGTCCGGCGCCGGATTCAGAAAATCAATCGCGTACGGCACTCCACCCTCCACCGCAAACTCGACCGTATTCAAGTCGTAACCCAAAGCCCGGCACAGCGACAGTGCGTCTTTCTCAATGCGTTCCTTCAAAGCCGGAGTCGACGGCGGCGGATTCCCCTTCACGTACCGCTCATGATGCGGCGCCTTCGGGTCGTACTTCATGATGTGCACTTTCTCCTGCCCCACCACGTAGCACCGGTAATACTCGTCAAACTCGACGCCATGCTGCAGTGTCATGCACAGCCGTCCAGTCTGGTTATAATGATGAAAAAATTCCTCCGGCGAATGCACCTTGTACACATGCTTCCACCCGCCGCCGGAATAAGGTTTCAGGAATGCAGGGAAGCCGACGTAATCAAACAACTCTTCCCAGTTCAATGGGAAAATCAAATTCCGCATCGACTGGTCGGTCGTCCCCTCGGGATGCTTGTTGTGCGGCAGAATCACCGTCGGCGGAATGGCCACGCCCATCTTGTGCGCCAGCGCGTAGTTGAAGAACTTGTCGTCGGCCGTCCACCAAAACGGGTTGTTCACCACAACAGTCCCATGCAGCGCGGCATTTTTCAGATAGGCTCGATAGAACTCAATATCCTGCGAAATCCGGTCAATGATGACGTCATACTTCTTCGGCTCATCCATCCGGATCCCGCCGATCTTCACAAACTCTGCCTCAACGCCCTCAACCTTCATCGAGTTAATCTTCTCAACCACCGCCGGCGGAAACGTATTCTCCATGCCAAACAAAATCCCAATCTTCTTCATCGTGAAACTCTCCGTCTCCAAAAACACTTTAACTCTTTGTCATTCCGAACCGGGCTGAAAGCCCGATGAGGAACCTGCTGTTGGCGCTTACGCCGTCCTGTCATCCTGAGCGCAGTAAGTGCGTCGCGAAGCGAAGCACTTACGCAGTCGAAGGATCCCTATTCTCTACCGTATGCTCGATAGCAGCTTGGCATTCTGCCCATGCACCGTCCCGCAGCGGCTAAAGCCTGGTTTATAGAAGCGGCCAGGCGGCACGGCTGAAAGCCGTGCCCTTCCACAAAACAGTCAAAAGTACTTCGCCGCCATCCTCTGCCAAAGCGGCCAGTCATGCTTCGAGTTATCCCCCCACACGTCCAGCCAGTGCGGAATCGCCTTGCCATTCAGAATGGCCGAGAGTTTCACATTCTGGTCCAGGCACATATCCCAATCCGCCGAGCCCAGCACGATCTTCATCTGCCGGTAGCGGCTCAAAAACCAGTCATCCGTCATGTTCGGCAAAAAGTCCGGAGGATTGTTGAAGTAGCAATCATTGTCGTAGTAGCCATCCAGAAACTGGTGAATGTCGAACGCCCCGCTCATGCTCACGCAATGGGTCACCACATCGGGATGCTTCATCGAGAAATTCACCGCGTGGTATCCGCCAAAGCTGCACCCGGTCACCGCCAGTTGCCACGTCGGATTCTTCCACCGGATGAACGGCAGAAATTCATGCAGGAGGTAGCGCTCGTGCTGCAAATGCCGCAGCACCCGCACCCGCGGATGGACGCCCTTGTTGTACCAGCTCTCCGTATCCACTCCGTCCGGACAGAACACCTGCAGTTCGCCGCGCTCGATCTTGGGCGCCAGCACCCCAAT
>Ga0209517_10006725_pt1 | contig 14060 bp, 8 predicted proteins | sample PeaSoiMetSII2010_FD_187695 | JGI IMG/M metagenome (GOLD analysis project Ga0209517, IMG submission 187695) | Peat soil microbial communities from Weissenstadt, Germany - SII-2010 (SPAdes) (version 2) | ecosystem: Environmental > Terrestrial > Soil > Wetlands > Peat | place: Germany: Weissenstadt...
CGCGGGTGTTGCAGGCGCTGCAAACGAGGAAGCACATCCGCAGGGGCGTGTTGTTCCTGCCTAACGGAAATGTGTTCACCGAATTTAAGCGTGGCGTTTACAGGACTGGCGCAATCAAGGAGTTGGCAAAGAGAGGAGAAGGCATTTATTGGTCCGCAGATTGTCTGGAGCTAGTGAGCTCAGTCCGTTTGGAGGGCCATGAAATCGGGAAACTGTATCTGGAGGAGGGACTAAACGACCTGAGAGAAGAGAAATGGCACACGGCCGTGCTGGCGATACCGGTACTTGGGGCGACACTGCTGGTGGTGTACTTTTTAACGCTGATCCAGCAGAGATCGATTGTTGAGCCGATCCGGCAACTCTCGAATGTCGCGGGCCGTGTAGCGGAAGAAAAGAATTACGCGCTGCGAGCTCCGTCATTGCAGGGGCCGGAACTTGGGCAACTAGGGAACGCATTCGACCATATGCTGGAGGTGATTGAAAGCCGCGACCAGGAACTCCGCGAAACGCGAGATCAACTGGAAGCACGGGTAAGCGAGCGCACCATGGCCCTGGAACAAGAGATCGTGGAGCGTCGACGTGCCCAGTTGTGCTCGAGAGAAAGTGAGGAACTGTTCCGCGCGCTAAATGAAGCGGCGCCAGTGGGAATTATCTCCGGGACCAAAGAAGGCATCATCCGTCTGAGCAATCCGGCATTCCGAAAAATGTTTGGTTACACCGAAGAGGAACTCACTGGAAAATCCTTGCCCGACCTTCTGCTCACTCCAGCGATGCGTGAGAATTGGACTCCCATAGACAAACTGCTTGAGAGAGGGCGCGTCGTGCACCACATTGCGCATCGCAAGAAGAAGGACGACAAAGAGATCGACGTTGAAGTGTTCGGTGCGCCTTTAAACCTCGAGGGAAAGGGCCCGGGATTCCTTGCGATCTACGTGGATATCTCGCAGCGCGTCGAAGCGGAAAAGTCCATTCGCGAAAGTGAAGAGTTGTTCCGGTTGCTGAGTTCCGCGGCCCCCATCGGCATCTTCCGTGCCGACCCCCAGGGGCGCTGGGTTTACGTGAACCAAAGATGGAGCGAAATGACCGGGCGCGCGGCGGAATCCGCTCTTGGCTATGGATGGCTGGAATCCGTGCACCCCGAGGAACGGAAGCAGACGGAACGTCTATGGAAATCCGCTGCGGAAATGGGAATTGAGCTGCAGGACGAAACGCGATTTCTGACTCCCGACGGAAATACCAACTGGGTTTATTGGGGATCGCGGGCGTTGCATGGCCCGGATGGGAACCTAATTGGATTCGTAGGGGTGATTGAAGACATCACCAAACGAAGGTCAGCCGAACAGCGCCTGCTGGAAGCGAAACAGGCTGCGGAATCAGCGAATGAAGCGAAGAGCCAGTTCCTGGCGAATATGAGCCATGAAATCCGGACGCCGATGAACGGGATTCTGGGGATGACGGAACTGGCATTGGAAACTCCACTAAACGGGCAGCAACACGAATACCTGGAAATGGTGAGAGGTTGCGCGGAGTCGCTGCTGGAGATCATCGAAGACGTACTCGATTTTTCCAAGATCGAGACGGGCAGGGCGGAACTGGAGAGCGTGCCATTTGCGATTCTGGATTGCGTGGAGAACGCACTGCAACCCGTGACCGTGCGCGCACAGCAAAAGGGCGTGGAGCTGGGGTGGCTGGTAAAGGGCGAACTGCCGGAATTGGTGCAGGGCGATCCCACAAGATTGCGGCAGATTCTGATCAATCTGCTGGGGAATGCGGTGAAGTTTACGGAAGAAGGAGAGGTCTTGCTGGCGATCGAGTGCCTCAGGTGCGAAGAAGAAACGGCGGTGATACGGTTCGAGGTCCGGGATACAGGTGTGGGCATACCGGTGGAAAGTCAGAGCAAGATTTTCGAAGCGTTTCAGCAGTCGGATGCTTCCGTCACGCGGCAATATGGAGGGACAGGGCTGGGATTATCGATATCCGCGCGGTTAGTACGGATGATGGGCGGAGAGATCGAGGTGGAAAGCGCGGAGGGAAAAGGGAGCCGTTTCTTCTTCACAATAAAGCTGAAAACTGCGGCCGAGGGAGTGCGAGGGAATGAGGAACAAGGCAAGCTGCCGCGAGTGAAGATCCTGGTGGTGGAGGAACGGAAAGAAGATCAGGAATTGCTGACCTGGCTGATGACCCGCTGGGGTCTAGACGTGGAAGTAGCCGGAAGCGTGGAGGAAGCCCGCAGGCTGCTGGCCAGTCAGAAAGAGAAGAATCAGCAATACCGGGCCGTTTTGCTCAACCAAAACCTGCGCGGAGCTGATGGATATGAGGTGGCGAGAGAAATCCGCATCTATGCTCCGCGGGAAGCCACAGCAATTCTGGTGATGTCCTCCGCGCCAACGATGCTGGAGGATCCCCGGGCCGCGGGATGTGGAATATTTCGCCAATTGGGAAAACCGCTACGCCGGCGGGCGTTGTGGGAAAGCTTGCGCACAGCCTTGCTGCCAGGAGAGCCGGAGAACCGGAAGAGCACAGAGCCCCAGATGGAGACCGCGGGGAGACAGTGCCGGATTCTGCTGGTGGAAGACAACATTGTGAATCAGAAACTCGGTGTGCGCTTACTGGAAAAGATGGGGCATCAGGTCGAGGTGGCAAACAACGGTCAGGAAGCTTGTGAGGTCTTGCGCGCGGCCCGGTTTGACCTGGTCCTGATGGACTTGCAGATGCCCGTGATGGGTGGCCTGGAAGCAACACGCAAAATCCGTGAGAGCGAAGAGCAATCAAGGCGGCACCTGCCCATCCTTGCGATGACCGCGCATGCGGCCGCGCAGGACGAAAAACGGTGCTTGGAGGCAGGTATGGATGGCTATGTGACAAAACCGATACGGCGGGAAGTGCTGCGCAAGGAGATCGATCGAGTGACGGCACAAAGCGCACCGGCGGAAGCTGTCGGGGAGTCACCGGACCGGATCGCGCGTTCGGAAAACGAGTGGGACGTGAAGGAATTGTTGGAGCGACTGGAAGGCGACCATGAGTTTTTCCGGGAGTTGCTGCAGATCTTCCGCGATGACAGCCAGGTGAATCTGCGGAAAGCCCGCGAAGCCCTTGCCCGAGAAGACCTGGCGGAATTGTCGCGTGCCGGACATACCTTGAAGGGCATGCTGAGAAATCTGTCGATGAATGCTGCCGCGGAAACGGCCGCGGCATTGGAGACAGCCGCGCGGCTCGGGGCACGGAGTGAATCGCAGACGCTTCTAGAACAGTTGGAGCACTCCGTGGCAGGAATCATGCCAGAGGTGGAAACGCATCTGGCGGAGGTAGGCGCATGAAGATTCTTGTAGCAGAAGATGACTCGCTTTCCCGGACGCTCTTGCAAAGAACGCTGCAACGGGCAGGTTATGAAGTGACGGACGTGGAAGATGGCTGCCGCGCACTGGCGGAATTAAGCAAAGAGGACCCGCCGCGGCTGGCGCTCCTGGATTGGATTATGCCGGGAAGAGATGGCATCGAAGTGTGCCGGGAAGTTCGGCGACGGAAGGAACATGCCTACACGTACCTGATCCTGTTGTCCTCGCGCGAGACGAAGCAGGACATCGTGCAGGGGCTTGAGTCTGGCGCGGACGACTATCTGACGAAGCCTTACGATACCGATGAATTGAAAGCCAGGCTGCGCGCCGGGGAGCGCATCCTGGAACTCGAAGATCGTCTGGTGGAGGCGCGCGAGAGCATGAGATTCCAGGCCACACATGACGTGCTGACGTCGCTGTGGAACCGAGGCGTGATCGTGGAACTTTTGTCCCGCGAAGTGGTGCGCTCGCGGCGTGAAAAGTGCTCCAGCGCCGTAATGATGTGCGATATCGACCACTTCAAGGCGGTGAATGATCAGTACGGGCATGCGGCAGGAGATGATGTTTTGAAGGAAGTGGCGCGGCGGTTGCACACGTCGGTGCGGTCGTATGACATGGTGGGGCGCTATGGAGGAGAAGAATTCCTGGTGGTGCTGAACAAGTGCGATCCCGCAAGCGCGGTGGCGAGGGCGGAAAATCTTCGGAACACGGTGGCCGCGAAGCCCATTGTACTGGCAACGAAATCGCTAAAGGTCACCATCAGCGTGGGAGTGGCGCTGTCCACTGATTTTCCCAATCGCGATGCCGACGAAATCCTGCACGCAGCGGACATGGCGCTCTACGATGCGAAAGAGTCCGGGCGGAATTGCGTGCGCCTGGCGAAGCCCGGAATTCTAGGCCGGGAGAATGAAACGGCGCCAGCAGAAAGCCCTGTCCTGGTTACTCACAAATAGTTAAGGGCCAGGCCTTGCGGGGCCCGCTGGTCACTTGATCTTGCCCCGGCTCCCCTCCATCATCTGGCGCATCGCGGAGGTGGAACCGGGGGCACGCCGTTCGCGCCAGGCTTCGAGCCTTGCGCAAGCCTCCTCAATGGCGGAAAAAAGAAGGGGATTCTTGAACGCGGCGCGCCAAGTGGGCACGATCGAGCGCATGCGGTCCCAGACAACCCAGATTTCTCCATTACTCTCGAAAAAAAGTTCGTCGTTGATCATGCCACGGTTGACAATACTGGCGACCATATCCCAATAGCTTATGACCATGCGGATATATGTGTTTTCCTGGCTGCCCTGCGGATACCGCTGCATCAGCTCTTCCGGCGTGGCCGCATGAAAATGCTCAACAAACCACGCGCGCGCCTCGCGCAGCCGGGGTTCGCGTCGCAGATCGTAGAGTCGCAGCATGAGGTTCACTTCGTCATAGGTGATCTGGGCCATGAGAGGTTCTCCTTTATTTCATGCGGAGTGAGCCGGCGGCGGGGAATCCTGCGAAGAGGCAGGGTGCACCAACTCGACGCGCTGGACATTGTACAGGGGGAAACCCTGCCGCTGGAACTCCAATTGGATGCGGCGGCGCAACTCCCGGGCTACATCTTCATGGCGGGAAGGCGCGGTACGCACCTGGAGGCGCACGGTGGAGGCCGACTGATCGAACGATTGCAGGCCGAGGATTCGGGGGCCATCCACGAGGGCCTGGGACCATGATGGATCGCTGCGCAATGCGGCAGCCGCAGCATCAAGAAGTTGCAGCAGCTTTTCCTGAGGCATATTTGGAGAGACGGCAACATCCACAAAGGCTTGTGACCAATCGCGGCTGAGGTTAGCGAGAGTGCGGATTTCGCCATTGGAAAGGGTTACCAGGGCGCCGCGCGAATCGCGCACGACAGTGCGGCGCAGGGAAAGATGCTCGACCCGGCCCTGCGTATCTCCAACCTGTATGGTGTCGCCAACGACGAACTGGTCCTCGAGGATGATGTGGAATCCGGTGATGATGTCGCGAATGAAATTCTGGGCGCCAAGACCAATCGCCAGAGTAGCCAGGCCAGCGAGCGCGGCCACGGGAAAGACGTTGATGCCAATCTCCTCCGCGGCGGTGAGCAGCGCCACGGCCCAGACAACCTTGCTGCCCGTGCTATAGACGATTCCGGAGAGCGTGCGGGTCTGTTGTTCTCTGGCTTGAGCGGCGCGTGTTTGCGTGGCCGCTGGCTTGACGATCAGGTTGGTGGCGACGCGTAACAGCCGGTTCAGAATAAGGGCGACGACAAAAATGAGGATGAGGTGGAACAGATGAGCGAGCGTGAATTCGGGAAGATGCGTCAGCAGACTGGACATAAGGGTTGTCGGAGGGGGAGTATAGCATTGGTGGGGATGTGTTGCAGTGAGGGGCGTGTTCGGAAAGGGTGGCGGAGGCAGGAGGAACTTCAATGAAGACGCGACGCTCATTTTTGGGAGAGTTGCTCACCGCAGGGGCGGCGACCGGATTAGCAAGTACCCTGGCGCTTGCCCAGAGTCAGAATCCTTTACCGCCGGGGTTAACCGGAGGGGCGCCAATCCCACCAGACCCCAAACAGCCTTCGTCGGAAAAAGCCATGATGGAAGCGAACGAGAAGGATCTTCACAAGAAGGTCGAGCAGCTCTATGAACTGGTAACGGAGCTGAAGGCGGAGGCCGACAAGACGGATTCGACGAAAGTGCTTTCGCTGAATCTGGTAAAGAAAGCGGAAGAGATTGAGAAACTAGCCCACGATATCAAGGTTCGCTCGAAGGGATAGTGTGGAAAGGAATTGCGCCAGCAGGCCACAGGCTGTTGCACGAGGCCACTGGCGCGGCGCAAAAGGACACGCTAGACTTAGAATGAGTAATTCACCGGCGCGCCCGTAGCTCAGCTGGATAGAGCGCTTGCCTCCGAAGCAAGAGGTCGGGAGTTCGAATCTCCCTGGGCGCGCCACTAAAATCCCTCACTATGAATGGTTTAGCTGTTTTGCGTGGGTCGTTGAGGGAGCCCCAAAAGGGCTTGGTGTGATGAAAACTCGATAAATGGGTGCTGATTCATTGCCCCGAAGTTGACGCGTTCACAGAGGGACCTCCAAATCGCCCGCGTATGTCCAGGGCAAAATCACAGTCGGAACTGTCCGATCACGAGAGCATCCCCCGGCATCTCCCCCAAAGATTCTAGGGCCCCGTGATTGGGAGGACAAACAGCTAGAACTATTGCGGCGCAACAGGGTGAAGGATCTGTTCAATCTCTTCCTTTTCCCGCTTGGCATCGTTGGCTCTGCCAGCAGAAGTGTAGGCGCGAAGAAGATCCCAGTGCGTTCGCACTGTATCCGGTCTGAGTTTCCGGGAAGTTTCCAACGCAGCAATCCCACGATCCAAATCGTTTTTTGCTACCAGTGCTTCCCCCAAAACCATAAATCCACTGGCGTTTTGGGGGTCAAGCTGAACGACTTCGTTCGCCAGTCGCAGGGCGTCGTCAAACTTCTCTTCCTTTAGATACTCGTCTCCAAGCCTTACTTTCGCAGTGAGATTGTAAGGAACGATCTCCAGTTCGCGTTGGATCTCTTTGATTCCGTCGTCCGGACGGACGTTCAAAAGGAACACGCCAAAAAGAAAATGTACTCCTGGCTCATTCGGAAACTCAGTGGCCATCGTCGAAAAAAGTTTTTCGGCTTCGTCGCGCCTATTCGTCTCGTCCGCTAACGCGGCTTCACCCGCCATGCGGAACATCTCCTTGCGCGCGGGGGGAATCTCCGAAGGCAGCAATGGATAGCGCAGAGCACTTAGACCAATGGGCTCCACGAGCAAGTCGGGAGACGACCCAGACTTCCGCATGCCCATAAGCAGGGCCATGGCAGCATCGTACTGCTCGAATCGCGTGAGCAGTACGGAGACATGGTAGAAGAGGGCATCGGACATTTCTTGCTGTTCACCAAGGCCAATGGTGCGGGTGTGCTGGAGGTGCTCGAGAGAGCGAGAGTACTCTCTGGTTTGAAATTCGCTCAAGCCGAGCAAAGCCCATCCTGGGCCAGCCAGGGGCTCAACAGCAACAAAACGACGCATCAGGTCGCGAACCTCGGCGTACTGTTCCTTCTCATACAAGAGGAGCCCCAGGAACCAGAGCCCCTGCTTCCAATCCGGCTGCACGTTCAATGCCTGGCGGTACAGACGAATGGCGTCATCGTTGCGGTTTTCTTCTCTCGCTTTCCCGGCAGCTTCTGACAACAATGCGAAATTGGGTGAGGTGTGGGAGGAGGTGACTGCGGGCTTCTGCTGAGCAAATCCTGCGCTCGGCAGACCTATGAAAAAGGGAATCGCAATTGCCCAAGAGCAGGCCAGCAGGACGACCGTTTTCGGACTAATCATTGGGGCCGCTCAGTTGCTCGGGGTGCCTTGAGCTTGTCATCCAGTGGTGCCAACACATTACCCTTGTCTTTCAGTGAGAGGAAGGCGGCCTTCTCGCGCTCGGAATCCTGCTTTCTTCCCAGTCGTTTGTAAACGTTGGAAAGCGCGAAGCGGATGCGCGAACTCTCCGGGGCCAGGCGCTTCGCGGTCTCAAGCTCCTGTGCGCTTTCATGGAACGACCCGGCCTCTAACAAAGCCCGGCCGAGAATGTAATGGGCCCTGACACTCTGTGGGTCGATCTCGAGGGCACGTTTCGCCAGAGTGAGCGCCTCGGAATTGTGGCCAGCTTCGAGTCGAGATGCAGCCCATTCCGTCAGAGCTGGCGCGTGACGGGGCGATATTTGGAGTTCCTTCTGAAATTCCTCCGCGGCGGAATCCTCACTTCCCTGAAAACGCAGCAATATTCCGCGGAAATAATGGACGTCTGGTTCCTGACCGTAGTGCGAGAGGAGTCTTTCGGCGTAGGCGTCCGAGAGCCGGAACTCACTTTGCGCGTTGTAGACCGCTGCCATGCCTGCCAGCCAGACGGACTCACGGCGCTCCGGTGGATAGTCTTCCGGCAGGAAAGCCATGCGTAGAGAAGCCAAGCCCATGGCTTCCGTCAGTACGGGGGTGGCTCCCCGTTGCTTAGCCTTGGCAGCGAGAAGAAGGAACGCTTCATTGAAGCGTCCCGCACGGGTCAGGAGCAGTGCCCAATGAAAGCCTGCGACGTCGAGAAGCGCACCATTACCTGGGGAGCGTGCGTTCGACCAAAGTTCGAAATGGTGCAAAGCCTGAGCATAATCTTGCGTTTCGTACTCACACAGGGCGAGGAACGCATAGGCGGGTGCGGGCTTGGGAGAGAGCGCAATGAAACGCTTGAATGGAGCTTGAGCCTCTGAGAAGCGATCCTGGTCATAAAGGATGCTGCCGAGCCACCACCAACCGTCGGCCCAAGAGGGGCGGAGGCGTACACCATCAGAGTAGAGCTTCAGTGCGTCACTCAGATGATCGGCTTGGCGCGCAGCATCGGCGTCTCTGGCAATCCCGTCGAAACTCTTCTGGGGCGTATCCGGAATGGCGGGATGAGGAAGAGATAAAAGTACAAACAGGGAAATGGCCGCAAACATAAGAAGAATATACAGGGGGTAGTCAGTGACGGCTACCCCCTGCTGGGGTGTACTACGTGTCGGTCAGAACGTGTACTTCAAACCGAGCTCAAGGATGCGCTGGCCGAAAAGAGTGTCGGCGGTGCCGAACGTCGATTGCTGTGTGCACCGGACGCCACCCGATGTGCCCGGGCAATTCGTGCCAGTGATCATCTGTCCGAGGTCGTTGAAACTCGCCGTCAGATTGTTATCCCTCGTGGTGTAACTACCGTTGAAGGACAAGAGGGCGGTATTGAGGAAGTTAAAGGCCGCGAAGCGGAATTGCAGCTTCTGACGCTCGCCAATCTTGAACTCCTTGAGCAAGGTCAGATCCGAATTCCAGAACATGGGGCCTGGGATGAATGGCGTCGCCAGGGTTCCGATGTTCCCGTTCCCTGGAGCAGTAAAGCAGTTGGGATTCATGAATTGATCGTGTCCCAGGTGCGAGCGCGGATTGCAAGTAATCACCGGGGCCAGCGTTAGATCTGGAGAGCCCGCCAGCGTGACCGGATTTGCACCGCTGTAATTGAAATTGGCGGACTGAGCGTTGAGCTGCGGGCCGCTGCTAATCTGGGTGATGCCGGAGATCTCCCAGTTATCGAAAGCTCCGCGAACGAACGAGTTGCTACTCTTCGTTTTGGGCAGAGCGAACACATAGGCGGCGCTGAGAGTATGTCTGCGGTTGAGGGTCGAGTAGCCATAAAGCTGGTTGGTACCCCAATCCGACAGGGCGCCCTCACTCAGGTCGTTGTCGCCCATGTTCTTGGAGAAAGTATAGTTGGCTTGCAATGTCAGCCAGCCCGAGTAGCGAATCAGGCTCGCCTGTAGAGAGTCAAAACGCGACTTGAAGACGGGACGGACCTCCGTGATGCCCTGGTAAAGCGCGAAGGGGCGGTAAATCTGTTGGCATTGCGGGTCCGTGACGTGGAATCCCGTTGGACATGGTGGCGGAGTGGCGGTGTTGAGGGTGCCGAGGGGGACGGAGTCAGCGTTCGCTTCCGTGTCGATGAATTTCCCTTGGTTCCCGACATAGGAGATTTCTGCTTTGAACTTATTGGGCAGTTGTTGATCAATGGTGAAGCTATAAGCGTCGACCAGAGGCGTCTCATGGTTATTCGGGTCGTCCACCGTGAATGCGGTGCCTTGCAGGATGGATTTGCCCAATACCGGAGTAAAAGCGTATTGGTCCAACGACTCCCAGGTAGGGCAGTAGGAACTGTTAAATCCACAGTTGCCCCACGCCACAATGCCAATCGCGGTTCCGGCAGGATCGGTGTAGTTGCGCGACTGGAAGGGATCGAAGGCGCGGTACTTTCCCCAACCACCGCGAATGACGGTCTTGCCAGTGCCAAACACGTCGTACGCTCCGCCAACACGCGGAGAGTAGAAGAACATGGGAACCGTAGACCCGGAGGGCGAGACGCTCGGATCAGTTGCGTGCCAAGCCACACCGGTATTGACGTTTGCCGCCGCGCCGGCATCGTAATTCGCGGGGTTGAAGATGGCCATGCCGAATTGTGAATTGTACGGCTTGGGATAGTGCTCGAAACGCATACCGTAATTCACGGTCAAGCGGCGGGTGATTTTCCAATCGTCCTGACCGTAGAAGGAGGCAATGTTCTGGGCCACATTCACGACATTCGGGGGGCCCTGCTGATAGTAGCCTTGCATGCCGATGCCCATCAGCATGTCCGACCACTCGTTCCCGGTTGCCTGAGGTCCCCAATCGGCATACTGATACACGCCCTCATACTGCTGCCAGTTGTCCTGGTCGTTGTAAGCGTGTTCGTAATAGAAGCCGGCTTTCAAGGTATGCGTCCGCAAAACTTTTGTGAGATTTGCGGATGTGCTGGGAATGCCTTGGTTGTCGACTACATTGGGGTGAAAATCGTAGCCAACATCCCCCAAATTGGGTACAGTGCTCGACCAACTCGAGACGCTCGGAATGCTCGTGTCCCCCTTCATGATACCGGTGAGCGGATAGCCGGTGCCGGATTTGGTGAATTTATTGAGATTGGCCGGAGCGTTAATCAGATTCGACTTCATGAATCCAGCTCGCACCTCGACAGTCATGGTCGGCGAGAACACATGCACAAACGTACCGTTGAAGACATCGGACTTGTTCTTCCCGTCGATTGGACTCGGCGTAGGAACCATGTTGTCACCGAGCGTCACCCACAGGCCCGCGGGCCACTCTTGCGTCTCCTGCTGGTGGCTCCAGGTGACGTAGACTTTGGTGTTATCGCTGATGTTCCAGTCCTCGCGGGTAACGTTCTGCCAGGAATTGTCCGTGGTCGAGAAGGTCTGGACATAGTCGTAGCCGCTGTTGGTTAGGGGATTGGCGTTGGCCACAGGGACCGTGTCCTTCAGGAAAATCTGCGCCGCAGGGGAGATGCAAGCCTGAGAAAGGACCCCGCCTGCGATGGTGCAGCCGGCGGCCTGCCGAATGTCAAATCCCGGGAACTTTCCAGCTGCGGGCGCTGTCGGGATATTGTACAAGTCGGCAAGGGTGGGCCCGGTGTAACTGCTTAAGGAACTGAAGTCGCCGTTGAGCATGTCGGGCGTGGGTACCCAGGCGCGCGCTACGCCGGCATCCAGCTTCTGTTTGTAATACTCGAAGCCATCAAAGAAGAAGAGCTTCTTGCGGCTTTTGTTGAGGCCCGTTCCCGGAATGATGAGAGGTCCCCCAATATTGGCGCCAGGGTAGTAGTAGGCGCTCGGCGTCTTGGGATTGGGCACGTTCTCCGCAAGGTTGTGATGATCGGTGGCGTTGAGTGCTGAATTTCGCGCGTAGAGGTAGACTGCGCCATGAAAATCGCTCCCCCCTCCCTTCGTCTCGCTATTCACCACCACAGGACCCTTGGCATTCTCAGCCGAGAAATTCGAAGTGAGCACTTTGATTTCCGAGATCATCTCGGGGTTCTGGTTGACCGGCGTAAAGGTACCCTTGCCGGTGTCGGCGATGCGTTGGCCGTCCTGGGTGATGTCGGCAGTCTGGCCATTGATATTTGCGTTTCCGAGCTGACCCGCGAGCGAGAGCGGCGACTGGGCCATTTGTACGACTTGGCCCGAATCACCTGGCGAGTTCAGAGAATTGTTGTTGCCCAAAGTCGCCCCGGGCAGGATCTTGAGGTACTCGACGGCGTTACGGCCCACCAGAGAGAGATGCTCCAGATCGTTGGACGAAATCAGAGCGGACTTTTCCCCGGAATCCGAAGTTGCCAGTTCCGTGACCCTCGCTTCAACAACTACAGTTTCGGTGCTGGCACCGAGTTTCAACTCGACCTTCATGGTGCGACTGTCTGAACCATTCAAAATGACGTCGGTGGCATGCCACTTTTCAAAGCCCTTCATTTCGACGAAGACGTCGTAGGTACCAGCAGGAAGCGCGGGCACGCTGAAGAATCCTTCCCCATTTGAAACTGTTTTTCGTGTGCCCTCGGAGTGTGCCGGTTTGACGGTCACGCTAGCGCCGGAAACCACGCCACCGCTGCTGTCCGTGATTGTCCCGCTGAGCGTCGCGAACTGCGATTGAGCCAAGAGGACGGGTTGCAAAAACAAGGAAACGATAAGGACGAGCGCGGCGAACGCGCACGCCGGTTTAAGACATTGAAATACGTGTACTATCAAAGTTAGCTCCCCTCTCCTAATCTCTCTAACTTTCAATAAGTTAGACCACACCCTGAGGAGCCGAAGGCCTGTGTCGTTACCCAGCAACTGCCAAAAGACGACCTGGAGCGTGGACCTGCAGGGTTGAATTGAGGGTGCGCCGCGGATTCTGGCTCCGCAAGGTATGGCACAGTGGTTTAACAGTGTTAAACGTTGTTAGATCTCAAGGGTCGAGGCCTGCGACTATATGTTGCCATTGCAACTTGCAGGGAATAGAATGACGGCAACTGATGCTTTCCCCGGTTCCGACCTCGGTGAATCACGCCTCTGAGGGCTATTCGGCCGCCCAGCGCACTGCAATCGTGGAAGAACTCCAGACGATCCTCCATAGCCCCGCCTTTCTCGGCAGTAAGCGCAGTCAACAGTTCCTTGCCTATGTGGTGGAGAACACTTTGGCTGGACACTGCGAACTGCTGAAGGAACGCTTGCTAGGGGTCACCCTGTTCGGCCGTCCTTCCGCTTATGAAACTGGGGAAGATTCGGTGGTGCGGGTCGCCGCGAAGGAGGTTCGCCAGCGACTCGGCCGCTATCACGCCAGCTTGACAACTCTTGGGGCTGTACAGATTGAACTGCCGCTAGGGTCCTATACGCCGATGTTCCATTTCCCGCCATTTCCGCATGCCCGAGAGGCTGTAGGGACCAAGACTTTCCCGCGCCGATATTTCTGGGCCGTGCTGGCAGTCGGGCTGGTTCTCGTGCTCTCGGTTTGGGGCGCTCGCGGCATTAGGGAGACTTTCTTTCCCAGTTCGCTTGACCGATTTTGGGGGCCCATGGTCAAGGCCTCGCCCCCAGTTCTGCTGTGCGTTGGTGGAATCGCGCGGACCAGCGCTGACGACTTACTGCAACGGCCTGCATTCACGGGCGGCGCGGGTGGAACTGGAAACGCGGATTACTCGATCCAGGTCGTCACTCCAGAGGAGACCGGGGTGACCGTGCAGCTTTCTTCCTTTCTGGGGCGAAGAGGTAAAGCAACACTAATGCGGACGGTCGAAGCCGTGTCGTTTACGGATGTCCGCGAGTCTCCCACTATCATGGTCGGCGCCTATTCGAATCAGTGGACCATTCAAATGACAAAGGAACTCCGCTATGTGTTTGGCCGCGTGCGCGGAGAGAACTGGTCCATTCGGGAACAGGCAGCGCCGTTCCGAAGCTGGACGGTTCTGGACCAGTCTCTCCTCAAGGCTCCGGCGGACCGAGATTACGCGCTCATCACGCGGTTTTTCGAAAAGGGGACGGGCCAGCCATTCCTCGCACTGGGAGGTATCAACTCTGCGGGGACAATAGCCGCTGCAGAATGCGTTACATCATCCGAATGTATTGATGCAGTGGTCGCGAACGCGCCTAGGGGGTGGGAGCAAAAAAATATGCAGATCGTGCTTTCCGCCAAAGTTGTAGCAGGCGCTCCCGGTGCTCCCGAAATCTTAGCTGTCTATTTCTGGTGAACCCGCCAAACTCTGTCGGCCCCCAGTATCAGTCGCCGGCACACGCGAGGAAGAGTCAGAAAAAATGAGCTCTGCACTCTTCTGAAGCGC
>Ga0209517_10006726_pt1 | contig 14060 bp, 12 predicted proteins | sample PeaSoiMetSII2010_FD_187695 | JGI IMG/M metagenome (GOLD analysis project Ga0209517, IMG submission 187695) | Peat soil microbial communities from Weissenstadt, Germany - SII-2010 (SPAdes) (version 2) | ecosystem: Environmental > Terrestrial > Soil > Wetlands > Peat | place: Germany...
CGAGGCTGCAAGCTCGGAGACTGCGCCCGCAGTCGGGCGGCGCTCGCGCCGTAGCGCTGGAGGAGAGGGCTGGATGGGACCCTGGTCAGGCATTTCGACTGGGGAGGGGTTGCGCACGAGCCGTCTCGCGCATGAACTGGTGTTTTAGCTGGGCGAAGAGAGATCACGGAGGGTGGCAGGGAAGAGGGCCCGCATGGGACCCAATCAGGCGTTTCGACCAGCGGCCCCTCCAGCCGGCATAGCAGTCAATCTGAGTGACCCGGGTAATTGCGGTGCCGACGACAGCTCGAACGATCACGAGCACGGTGCACGTTCTGATCGGCCTCGAGAGCGAGTAGTCATCTCGGGCCTTGGGCCAGGGGCCGTGCCGGCGGCGGCGCAGTTTTTGCGGTATACCCGCACGAGATCATGATCATGGGAATGATCACCGACGCCTGCTCGAGACTAGCCCCGCTCCGGATTGCACAATAGGATCGCTAACACATTGGACATCAACGGAACCGATATCGGTGTGACGAAGATCTGAGAGTCGAAAATCGGGGCGCGAAAGGTGCGTCAGTGATCAGAGAGTGATCATCAGCGCGATTTTCGATTTAGTTCTGAGCCGCACCAACCGTTTACGAGGTCATCGCACGCCGAGAGCAAAGGCGGAGGGTCTGTTGTGGTTGGCGCGTTTCCTCAGCTTCACATCCTGACGTGCTCTGGCGATAAGCGGTTGATCTGACTCGCATCGCATCACGACAGTGCGTGCAAGTCCGCTGCGTGTCCGGGAAGCACGCCTCGAAGTTGCTGATCGGAGAGCGTGAGTGCACAACTCTCATTGCCGGATCGAGGCACGAAGCACGGCGAGTCTACCGCCGTTTTGATGGTGATGTCCTGCGAAAGTTAGCGATCTCGCGAAGCTTGTCACGAGACACCATAACCAATTCATCAGACTCGATTTGTTTGGTGCTGCGTTCCTGTCGTTGAGCGGCCTTCATTCATTCCCCGAGATCGTCGATCAGAGACCAGTCAGCAGCAACGTGATCATTGGGATCAAAATCTGCCTTTCAGGATATCGGCGTCTTGGTCACAGACCTGATGACCGACGTGCCGGAGCGCGGCCCGAGAGACTATGGACGCACGGCATGGATAACGGTAACGCGGTTTTGATTGCTCCGGTTCACCAGAACGCAGATCAACACCTTTCCCATATCTGCCGATGCGATGAGGTGTGATGCCAGCAAAATCTTGAATTTGTTGGTGGCAGTCACGACTTCCATTGTCGCGGCACGCAGAGAATCTTCACGTCCGGTAGGCGCGGCCAAGAGCTTCTTGAGCTTTCCGCGATGCAGGTATTGCCCGCTCTTCGCGTAGAGTGCGCCCAAGTCCTTCTTGGTGAGCCATCCTTCCTTGTCATATTGGAACGACATGGCGGTCTCGCCGCGAGTGCCCGTGGCTGCCCTGATCGTTACGGGTTGCGGATAGAAGCGCGGGTTCAGTTTCTCGAGTTCCGCAATGATTTTGTCGGGCTCGTATAAACGACGCATTTTAGGTGTGTGACGTCACCGTGCGCAACGAGGCATGCCAGAGCGACGATTTCGCACAGCATCCTCAACTGCAGGAATGCGATCTCACAGGCGATGAAGTCTGCTACTCCAAGTTTGCCCTCGATCGCGCTCTCGATAACTCCAAAACGCGACTTGGCTTCTTCCATGAGAGACGTGTAAAGCGCCTGTGGATCTGGCTTCGCCATGGTGGTATCCATCCATCTCGATCGCGAGACACCGAAGAGATAAACCTGCGTCTCGATGGTTAGGAACGATTCGGGCGCGCAATACATGCTGCGGTCAAGGGCGACCCGATGCAGCGAAAGGCGCCGAACCGAGTGATGCGCCACGGGAGCAAACGTCGGGCACGAAAGAGCAAGCGGCGTCCTTAGGCGCGACCGCCCACTATAAACGAGCGCAATAGGCAGTCAGGCCGTTCGGGGCATCTAACAAGCCGACCGTCGATTCTGCAGACAAGGGCATTGGTGACTCGGAATATCCATGGCTCTCTTGCAGGCTCAGATAGGCATCGCTGTCCTCAGTCTGACTGCGACGTCTGATGCAGGAGGCAGCAGGGTAGGGAGCTCCCGCGAGCCTGAGGGCCGCGGAGCTTATCGCGAAGCGGCCCCCTAAGGGCGGACAGCGCGGACAGCTGGAAAGCTAGGTTTTCTGCGCTTTCCACCGATCATCCGGAAAGGCTTTCCACGGAAAGCCCAAGAACGGCTGAATTCGGTGCTTTCCATGCCTTTCCACCGCCTATTCGCTCTCCGGCGTTCCGGGAATACGGCTGGCACCACAACAAGCGCACCGCCCAGCCCGCAGGTTGAGACCGACCTGGAACTCAAGTTTAATTGGAGCTCGAGGACACGGTGAACGACGATTCTCCTGACTCAAAGACCTGTCGCGTCCTCTCCCTGGATGGTGGGGGCGCGAAGGGATTTTACACACTCGGCGCGCTGAAGGAGATCGAGGCGCTCGTCGGGTGTCGTCTGTGCGAGAAGTTCGACCTCATCTATGGGGCGTCGACCGGTGCCATCATCGCCGCGCTCCTCGGACTCGGGAAGACCGTGGATGAAATTGAGGCGCTATAACTTGCTCGACCAGATCCGTTAAGGACGGCAAGTCAACCTGGCTGTGGTTTCGTGATTTGAACCTACTCCCGACCAACCGGCGACCGGGTCGCCGACCCACGGAGGAGCGCGGCACGCAAACGGCACGCAACCAGTCGTAAGCCGTTGAAGTTACTTGAAGCCAGATTCAGCGCATCGCGTCGGAAAACCTAGGATTTGCGCCGCTGTCCGGACTTATTGTCGCCGCTCATAACGGTGTTGTCGCAGGTTCGAGTCCTGCCGGGCCCACCAGAATCGAAAAGCCTCATAAAAATCGCGATTTCATGCGCTGAATTGGCTTATATTTTCCCACCTCGTTTTCCCACCGTCAAGAACCCAAGCGGCTTCAAAAAGGAGGACCCCCAAGCGGCTTCGAATAAGCAGGGGCCGCTTACTGGACAACGTCAGGCTCATAACCTGAAGGTCAGAGGTTCAAATCCTCTCCCCGCAACCAATTCTCCCTCACATCATCAAACACTTGCACCATCGCCCGGTCACCCGCCGGGCGATCCTCTTTCTATGTCCGGCTGGTGTCCGAAAAACGCTCGTCCGCCAGCGTCCTCCTCTGTCTGTGATTCGGCGTGCAATGTTGACCCCCTGTGAGGGGTGATCGGCGCCCGCCCGCCCGACGCCAGACTCTTGGCGGTCGCTCCGGCGGGCCGGCCAGCGGCCTCCTACACCACCATAAGGGAGTACGTCATGCGAAGCTGATGATCACTTGTGGGTGCGAGTCCCACCCGGGCAAAGCCGGAGCGGGCGGTCCGGGACCGAGTCTTGCGAGCGTCGCGGCAACGCGAGGTTCGAAGTGTAGACAGGGGTCGTGCGGGGTGCGGGATTGAGCCTCGAAAGGTGGAAGATCGCGGAGGCCGAGTGTGTTCCCTAAACACGAAGGCAGCATGTGCATCGTTGTCATGCCAGACGGTGACGCTCCGCCGGGGTCGAAGGCCGCCTCACGCACGAAAGGCGATCATCGGAACATGAGAGGCCCGATCGGGTCCGCCGGATTGGTCTCCGGCGGGGAAGGGCGGCGAGGCACTGCTGGAGCCGCTCTTCGAGCCGAGGTCGGGAATCGGACCGGTCCATAGTACCTGTGACGCCGTCGAAGGAAACGAGACGCGCCGAGGGAAGGGGCCGGCCCGAGGGGAACCCGCGCGAGGAGGCCAGGGTCCGGACGCAGAGCCGGGTCGCCTTGTCGTCTCATCTCGCGCGGGTGAACGCGGCGGCCCGCCGGGCCGCCCAGACCCGGTTCACCGCCCTGCTGCATCACATCGACGAGGCCGCGCTCGAACGCGCGTTCCGGCGACAGAAGCGGCAGGCTAGTGCGGGAGTCGACGGGATGACGGTAGTGGCGTACGAGCAGAATCTGGAGAGCAATCTCCGGGATCTTTGCGCGCGCGTCCACGCCAGTCGCTACCGGCCACAGCCGGTGCGGCGGGTCTACATCCCGAAGGCCGATGGCGGCAAACGCCCGCTTGGCGTGCCGACGCTTGAGGACAAGATCGTCCAGGGCGCGGTCGCCGAGTTGCTGAGCGCCATCTACGAGGTCGACTTCCTTGGGTTCTCCTACGGCTTCCGGCCGGGGCGGAGCCCACACATGGCTCTGGCAGCATTGCACACGGCGATCATGAGCCAGCGTGTGACCTGGGTGCTCGATGCCGATATCCGCAGCTTTTTCGACTCGGTCGACCACGAGTGGCTATTGCGGATGTTGGCGCACCGGATCGCTGACCCGCGCGTCCTGCGCCTTGTTCGGCAATGGCTCGCGGCTGGCGTTCTGGAGAGCGGTGAGTGGTACGAGACGGACAGGGGAACGCCGCAAGGGGCGGGGATCAGCCCGCTCCTGGCCAACATCTTCCTGCACTACGTCCTCGATCTCTGGGTTCATCAATGGCGCCGGCGACACGCGCGCGATCGCGTCGTGATTGTTCGCTACGCCGACGACTTCGTGATGGGCTTCGAAAGCGAGACGGACGCGCAGCGGATGCGAGCCGACCTTCAGCAGCGCCTTGCCGGCTTCGGCTTGGCGTTGCATGAGGATAAGACGCGCCTCATCGAGTTCGGCCGGCTTCCGGTTCTGGCTCGGCGGCGGCGCAACGAGCGGCGACCGGAGACCTTCGCCTTTCTCGGCTTCACCCATTACTGCGGGTGGACCCGAGACGGCCGGTTCATCGTGAAGCACAAGACGCAGAGCAAGCGCCTGACGCGCAAGCTAACGGCGCTGCGCCAGGAGGCGTGGCGGCTCATGCACGTGCCGCTGGCCGAGCAGCATCGCTGGTACTCCAGCATCCTGCGCGGTCATTACGGCTACTATGGCATGCCCCACAACTACCGGGCGCTCAGCGGGTTCCGGCAAGCAGTACGGCGCATCTGGTTCACCTGCCTCCGGCGGCGAAGCCAGAAAAGCCGACGCATGGGCTGGGACGTGTTCGAGGCTCTGACCGCGCGCTTCCCTCTGCCGACGCCTCGCATCACTCATCCCTGGACGGCGCGGATGGCATGACACGGGTTACCCTCGGGAAGAGCCGGGTGCGGGAAAGCCGCACGCCCGGATCTGTGAGGGCGAAAGCCGAATGGCTGAGCTACTCGACCGCGACCCATGACCCATGCGAGGCCATATGGCCGTATTCGAGGGTCGATTGGCAACGATCGAGAAGGCCGTGGACGATTTCGTTTCGGTGTTCGAGAGGAAGGTCGACCAGCTCGCGCGCCGTGGTGCCAACCCGCGCCGGGGCACAAGATCTTCCCGTATCTCCTGCGGAACATAGCGGTCGACCGACCCAACCAGGTATGGGCGGCCGACATCACCTATGTCCCGATCGGGCTCGGGTTCCTCTACCTCGTAGCGGTGATCGTCCGTCGCGTACGCGGTGACGTGAAGCCGATTTCCTTTCTACGCCACTCGCCACTTAGTGGTCGGCCCATTGCGCGGCCGGATGGATAAAGTATAATGTCCGCTGTTGCGCCACCGATCCGGTTCGGATCTGCGGCGGCGTGCTTTGCTTGTCATCGAAAGGGAGGTGGTTGTGCCCAGCACCGCCATGAAGCTCGACGGAATCCTCACCGTAACTGTGACGCCCTTCACGAAGAGCGGCGAGGTCGATTTCGATGCCTATGCGCGCCTCCTCGACTTCGTAACGAGCAACGGCGTGCACTATGTCGTCCCGTGCGGCACGACCGGGGAGTACTTCAACCTTGCCACCGAGGAGCGGCGAGCGATCCTCAAATTCGTCAGGGAGAACATCAAGGGGCGGGCCCGCATCCTAGCCGGCACCAACAGCCAGCGCCCGGCGGAGATCGTCGAGCTCGGCCGCTATGCCAAGGAGCTCGGCTACGAAGGGCTGATGTTGGCGGCGCCCTTCTATTCGTTGCCGACTACGGCGGAACTCGTCGAGCATTTCAACTGGGTAGACAAATCGGTCGGTCTCCCCATCCTGCTCTATAACTTCCCGGCGCGGACCGGGGTCGACATGTCGCCCGCCTTCCTCGACGGCGTCCGTTCCATTCAGAACATCTTCGCGATCAAGGAAAGCAGCGGCTCGATCACCCGGCTGCACGAGCTGCTCCAGGGCTTCGCCGACCGCTATGAGATCGTGTGCGGAGCCGATGACCAGGCGCTCGAGTATTTCCTCTGGCGCTCGCGCAGCTGGGTCGCCGGCGCCTCCAATTTCCTGCCTGCCCAGCACGTGGCGCTCTACGAGACCTGCATCGTTAAGCAGGACTACCAAGCCGGCCGCGCCCTCATGGCGGATCTACTGCCCATTTTCATGCTGATGGAGCAGGGCGGCAAGTATCTCCAGTATTGCAAGTACGGCTGCGAGCTCGCCGGTGTCCCGGTTGGCGAGACGCGGCGGCCGCTGCTGCCTCTCGATGATAAGGAAAGGGCCGCGTTCCGTCAGGTCTTCGAGCGTGCCGTACGCTCCCGGGTCAGCCGCGCCGCGGCAGAGTAGTAGGCCGCGAGCTGGCTCGTCCGATGAGAGAGCGCAGCGCCGAGCTGTCCGCCATCCGCATCACGGGCCTCACCGTCCATGTCAGCGCACTCCGGTGCTGATTCGAGCGCCGGCACGGCTCGGGGAAGGTCGAGGGAACTGTCAGGAACGCGATTGTCCGGCTTAACACGGACGCCGCACTCTGGGCGTGTTCACCAGCACGCTCAATGCTGGCGTGGCGGCACTCCACCTCTACCTGCGGCCGCTTCTCCACGGCGCCGACCCCTGTCCGCATCGACCGGGCCGGTGGTCGGCGTCGCCGGAGGCGGCGTTGAAGATGGCGCTGTTCGACGTCCTCGGCCAAGCCGCCAGCCTGCCAGTGCGAGCGCTACCGCGATAACATTGCGCTGTCCTTCTCGGTTGCCGATCCGGAAATTCCACCGCGACATAGCGATGGTGAGGCGCCTCTACGGCGAGGGCCATCGCCTGTTCAAGATCAGGATCGGATTCGCCCGGCCATGCCGCGGTTCTGAGGCGCATCGAGCGGTTCCGCGCGGCCTTTGAGCGGCATGTGCGTCGGCTCGGCGGTCGAGAGCGCGCCCCTGCACAGCGTGTTGCGCCGGGCCCGTACATTGTATAACTTATACGAATGGCGCATCTTGTTCATAATTTCTGCGCCACACAGAAGCACTGTGCGCGCGTACGGCTCGGGTTCGATAAAACGGCAGTCTGCAATCGCTATCAATTGGGGTGCCGCAATCAAGAGAGAACAGGGAGATACGCAAATGACCACTGCCATTCGATCAATGCTGGCCCGTTGCTGCTTGTTGCTGGGCGCGATCGGCATCGCACTTTCGCTGTCGGCCGTCGGACAGCTCGCCGCGGCGCAACAAACGGAGAACTTGTGGAAGGACGTGCAGGACCGGGGCGTGCTGCGTGCCGGTGCGGCGCTCGCGCCGCCGCACGTCATGCGCGATCCGAAGACCGGCGAGTACAGCGGCATCTTCGTCGATCTCGTCAAGGAATTCGGCGAGCAGGTGCTGGGCGTCAAGGTGCAGTTCGTCGATACCACTTGGGACAACATCATCGCCGGCATGCAGGCGGGCAAATGGGACGTGGCCTTGGCCCTCAATCGCACCGCCAAGCGCGCGCTCTCGATCAACTACTCGATTGCGCCGTGGCAGTACGAGATTTCGTTCGTCTTCAACAAGTCGAACCCGAAGATCAAGCCTGACTGGAAATCGGTCACCGACTTCGACAAGGACGGCATCACTCTGTCGGTCATGTCGGGCACCGCGCAGGATCACACGATCACCGAGCAGGTCAAGCACGCCACGATCATGCGTCTGCCCGACGTCGACGCGGCGCGCCTCGCCGTCTCCTCGAAGCGCGCCGACATCTCGGTCGACGATGCCGACACCAACATGTTGTTTGCCGTGGTCAACAAGGACTGGTCCGCCACCGTCAAGCCGGAGCCGTCGCTCGCCAAACAGGGTGTCGCCTACGGTTTCCGCAAGTCGGTGCCGCTCGATCAGATCGAGGCCTTCAACATCTTCCTCCAGGAAGCGGTTGCCGAAGGCCACGTGGCGCAGCTCGGCGAATTCTACGTGAACAAGGTGATCAGCGGCGGGCAGTAGCCCAAGCAGCGGCAGGGGAGGGTCGCTGCGGCGGCTCCTTCCCGTCCGCATTTTGCTGAGCCATCATCCGCAGTGCCGAGTTCAGACCGGCGGCTGAGAGCAGAGCTGCAGCGGGGGCGCTTTTCGATGCGAGATCAGAGCTTCGTCCGGATCAATGGGCTGCACAAAAGCTTCGGGCAGGGCGCCGTCCAGGTCTTCACAGGCCTCGATCTCGAGATGAGCCGACAGGACCGGCTCGTGGTCATCGGACCGAGCGGCGGCGGCAAGAGCACGTTGCTCCGGTGCATCATGGGGCTGGACCCGATCGATGCGGGCGAGATTCGCATCGACGGTAAGCCATACGTTTCCGCCGGCGAGGGGAGCCAGAAGAACCGTATCGACCGGGCGATCCAGCGGCAGGTCGGCATGGTGTTCCAGCACTACACCCTGTTCCCCCATTTGAGCGTGATCGGTAACCTGATTCTGGCGCCGGTGACGTCGCGCGGCGAGGCGAAGGCGGGCGCGACCCAGCGGGCGACGGCACTGCTCGAGCGTTTCGGCCTAGCCGACAAGGCGAGATCCTATCCAGCCCAACTGTCGGGCGGGCAAAAGCAGCGCGTCGCCATCGCGCGCGCTCTGATGCTGGAGCCTCGCCTCATGATGTTCGACGAGGTGACCTCGGCGCTCGATCCCGAGCTGGTCGTCGAGGTCGAGCACATGATGGTCGAGCTCGCCGAGCAGGGCATGCCAATGATCGTGGTGACACACGACATGTGGTTCGCCAAGAACATCGCGACGCGCGTCGCGTTCTGCGCCGGCGGCGTCATTCTCGAGCAAGGCGAGCCCGCCGAGTTCTTCTCCAATCCCAAGCTGAGCCGGACTCGGGACTTCATTGTCAATGTTCTGCGCGCCGCTTGAGGGCCGATCCGAAGTAGCCGCCGGGGACAGGGAGCGGGCCGCGGGATGGACTACCACCTCAATTTCTTCTTCGTCCTTCGAGACTTCGATAAGCTTCTTGACGGCCTGGTCGTAACCTTGAAGCTCACGGTCCTGGCGAATGCCATGGGCCTCTCACTCGGCTTTGGCGTAGCGCTCCTTCTGGGGAGCCCCGTGCGCGTCGTCCGCTGGACGGCGACCGCCTTCGTCGAATTCTTCCGCTGCACGCCGGCGCTCATCCAGATCGTGTGGTTCTTCTACTGCGTCCCCATCCTCTTCGACGTTTTTCTCGACGCCGAGACAATGGGCCTCCTGGCGCTCGGTCTCAATCTCACCGCCTTCAACGCCGAGGCCTACCGCGCGGCGATCCAGGCCATTCCGCGCGCCCATCTCGACGCCAGCATCGCGCTCGGCCTCGGCTGGCGGGCGCGCATTCTGCATGTCGTGTTCCCGCAGGCGCTGCGCATGGCCGTCCCCGTCCTTATCACCAACGCGATTGGCTGCTTCCAGCAAAGCGCGCTCGTCGCGCTCGTCGCGGTCAGCGACCTCATGTACCAAGCCAAGACCTTGTCGACTCAGACCTACCGGCCGATCGAGACCTTCACGGTTGTTGCCCTCATCTATCTCGCGATCTCGTTCCCGATCAGCCAGCTCGTCACATATTTCGAGCGACGCAACATCCGGCAAATGGGCGGGTGAGCGGGAGCGCGAGCGATGACCTACCACTTCTCATTCGGCTTCATGCTCGACTACTGGAGCGCCTTGCTCATCGGCTTGACGACGACGCTCGAGCTCACCCTCATCTGCGTGGTCCTCGGCGCGCTGCTCGGCTTTGTGGTGAGCTTGATGCGCACTTCCGAGAGCCGGCTGATCTATGCGATCGGCTCGGTCTATGTAGAGTTGTTCCGCGGAACCCCGGTGCTGATCCAGATCTTCTGGATCTTCTTTTGCCTGCCGATCGTGCTGCATGTCGAGATCGGCAATCTGTCATCGGCGATCATCGCGCTCAGCCTCTACATGGCCGCCATCTCGAGCGAGACCTTCCGTGCCGCTATGAAGGCGATCTCGCGCGAACAGCATGATGCCTGCGTCGCGCTCGGCCTCGCCCCGCTCGCGAAGATCACCCGCGTCATCTTCCCGCAGACCATTCTGCGCGCCATACCGACACTGCTCTCCAACACGGTCAGCTTGTTCAAGGAGAGCTCGCTGGTGTCGGCTGTCGGCATGTCCGATCTTCTCTACGTCGGGCAGAACATCGCGACGCGCACCTTCCACCCCGTCGAGATCCTGACGACGGTCGCCTTCATCTATTTCGCGATCGCCTTTCCGCTGACCAGGGCGGTCACCGTCGTCGAGCAGCGGCTGCTGCGAAAGATCGACGCATGAGCCCGCGGACAGAGATCGCGCAGTCAGTAGGGGCGCCGAGCCGGCACCGCGCCGCCCCTGCTGCCGACGAGGAAGTCGAAATCGATACCCTTGTCGGCCTGGGTCACGTGCTCGACGAAGAGCTTCTCGTAGCCGCGCGGCTCGGGCCGGTGAGGCCGCTGCCAGGCGCGACACCGAGACGCCAGCTCGTCCTCGGCGACATCGAGGTGCAGACGCCGCGCCGCGACATCGAGCTCGATCATGTCCCCGTCGCGCACCAGCGCCAGCGGGCCGCCGACTGCGGCCTCGGGCGCGACATGAAGGACCACCGTGCCATAGGCCGTGCCGCTCATGCGACCGTCGGAGATTCGCACCATGTCGGTGACGCCACGCTCGAGCAGCTTCTTCGGGATCTTGATGTTGCCGAGCTCGGGCATGCCGGGATAGCCGCGCGGCCCGATTTCCTTGAGTACGAGGACCGAGGTCTCGTCGACGGCGAGATCGGGGCTGTCGAGCCGCGCGTCCATATCCTCGACGCTCTCGAACACGACAGCGCGGCCGCGATGGCGGAGCAGCGCGGGACTGGCAGCGGACGGCTTGATGATCGCGCCGTCGGGGGCGAGATTGCCCGTCAGGACGGCGAGCGCGTTCTCGCTCTTGATCGGTCGCGCCGGCGTGCCAATCACCGTCTCGTCGACGATCCGCGCCTCGGCGATGTTCTCGCCGACCGTGCCGCCCGAAACGGTCCGGATGTCGAGATGGAGCAAGTCTCGCATACCGCTCATCAGGGCCGGCAGCCCGCCGGCACCGAAAAATTCCTCCATGAGATAGGTGCCGTTGGGCACGATATTGGCAAGCAGCGGAATGCCCCGGCTGTTGCGGTCGAGATCGTCGAGCGTCAGCGGGATACCAAGCCGGCCGGCCAGCGCCAGGAAATGCAGCGCGGCGTTCGTGCTGCCGCCGAGAGCAGCGTTGACGCGGATCGCGTTCTCCAGCGCCTCGCGGCCAACGATCTTCGACATGGCGAGGCCCTGCCGAACCAAATCGACAATGCGCCGTCCGGCGAGCTGGGCGCTCGCCTTGCGCCGTCCGTCCACCGCCGGAATCGCCGCCGAGCCAGGCAGGCTGAGGCCGAGCGCCTCGGCAATGCAGCCCATAGTGCTGGCCGTGCCCATGGTGTTGCAGTGGCCGTTGCTGCGCGACATGCCGGCCTCGGCGTCGATGAACTCTGCCTTGGAGATGCGGCCGGCGCGATAGTCGACATCCAAGCGGAAGATGTCGGTGCCCGAGCCGACCACCCGGCCCTCTACCCGGCCGCTGATCATGGGGCCGCCATGGACGAGGATCGCCGGCAGGTCGATGCTGGCTGCGCCCATCATGTAGGCGGGCGCCGTGTTGTCGCATCCCGTCAGGAGCACGACGCCGTCAATCGGGTTCGCGCGCAGCGTCTCCTCGAGCTCCATGCTCATGAGGTTGCGGAACAGCATGCCGCTCGGGCGGATCAGCGAATCGCCGATCGACATGGTGGAGAATACCAGCGGAAAGCCGCCGGCCTCGAGCACGCCGCGGCTGACCCAGTCGGCCAGCTCGCCGAGATGGGCGTTGCACGGCACGAGATCCGAGCCGGAGCTGGCGATCCCGATGACGGGCCGCCCCTCGAACATCTCGGGGAGGTGGCCGCGCGCCTTCAGATGTGTGCGATGCTCGAAGCCGGCATTGTCGATGCGCTTGAACCAGCTGTCGCTGCGCAGTGGCTTTCCCGTTTCGGCCATGTCCTCGTCACCCCGATGCGATGCGCCGCCAGTTTGGGCGCGAGCGGTCGCCTTGTCTACGAGGTCCAGGCGGTTATGCTCCGTCTCGGGCGTCAGAACGAACTGTAAGGATGCGGGGGATGCGGACCTTGATTGCGGACGCGGTCGTAGTCACCAACGACGACAGCGGCACCGTATTGCTCGACGGCGCCGTCTTCGTCGAGGGCGAGCGGATCGTCGAAGTCGGGCCGTCGGCGGCGCTGCGCGCGCGGCACGCGAATCCGGATCGGGTGATCGACGGGCGCGGCAAGCTGGTGATGCCGGGCTTCGTGTGCACCCACACCCATGTCGGCTACGCGCTCTTCCGAGGCCGCGTCGAGGACGGTGGCCGGGAGACGTTCCTGACCCAGCTGGTGCCGATGGCTGGTATCATGACGGCGGCCGAACGGCTGGCAATCGGCTCACTCGGCTATCTCGAGCTCCTGCGCAGCGGCGTTACGACGGTCGTGCAGGTCGAGGAGGACGCCGACGTATTTCCGGACTTTGTCGAACGGCTGGGGATCCGGAGTTTCATCGGCGTCATGATTCAGGATGTCGAGCCAGCACGAGTCCTCGACGGTTCTTTCGCGACCAGTCCCGAAATGTGCCGTGCCCAGCTGGCGCAGGCGATCGGCTTCGCGGAAACCTGGCGAAACGCCGCCGGCCGGCTGAAACCGCTGTTGATGGCGAACTCGACGATGACCTCCTCGCCCGAGCTGCTGCGCGCGCTGCGTCGCGCCGCCGACCGGCTCGGCGTGCCGCTCTCGATCCATATCGGCATCGGCGCTGGGGAATCCGACGTAACGATGCGACTGCACGGCAAGTCACCCTTCGCTTATGCCCGCGACCTCGGGCTGCTCGGCCCCGACGTGCTCGCCGCTCATTGCTTCCATGTCACGCCTGCGGACATCGACATCCTAGAGGAAACCAGGGCCAGCATCGCCCACTGCCCGCAGATGAACTCGGTCCGCGGCCTCATCGCGCCAGCCCAGGCCTTCCGCGACCGCGGCCTCAACGTCACGCTCGGCATCGACAACTATTTCGCCGATTTCTTCGAGGTGCTGCGCTCGGCGGTCATCGTCGCGCGCATCAAGGGCGAGGAAGGCACTGTGATGCGCCCGAGCACAGTCCTGCGGATGGCTACCGTCAACGGTGCTCGCGCCCTGGGCCTGAGCGACGTCGGTGTCCTGGCTGCAGGCCGCAAGGCGGATATCATCCTGCTCGATTGCCGGTATCCAGGCATGACTCCCCTGCTCGACCCGGTGCCGAGCGTCGTCTACCACGCCCATATGGGTAACGTTGACACCGTCCTGATCGACGGCGTGATGGTGGTCGCCGGCGGGAAGTCTAGCCGGGTCGAGGAAAGCGCGCTCTTCGACGAAGCCCAGCGATGCGCGGAGGCCGCATGGCGGCGCTTCGTCGATCGCTATGGCGACACGAGGGCGCGCCGGGAGCAACTCCACTGAGCCGCGATCGGAAGACTGGCGGCTGGCGACTCGGTGCCGATGTCGGCGGGACCTTCACCGACCTGGTCCTGGCCGCGCCCGGTGGCCATGCGACGACCCGCAAGGTGCTGTCGACCACCGCCAACTACGCCGAGGCGGTCGTACGAGGCATCGCGGAGCTCCTCGCGGAAGCTGCGGTCGGCGGCGGCGACATCGCGGAGATCATTCACGGCACGACGGTCGCGACTAATGCCATCCTCGAGCGGCGCGGCGCCAGGACCGGCCTTATCACCACTGAAGGGTTCCGCGACCTCCTCGAAATCGGCCGGCTGCGCCTCTCGCGG
>Ga0209517_10006727_pt1 | contig 14060 bp, 12 predicted proteins | sample PeaSoiMetSII2010_FD_187695 | JGI IMG/M metagenome (GOLD analysis project Ga0209517, IMG submission 187695) | Peat soil microbial communities from Weissenstadt, Germany - SII-2010 (SPAdes) (version 2) | ecosystem: Environmental > Terrestrial > Soil > Wetlands > Peat | place: Germany...
GTCGATGCAGTTATTGGGATCGGAAAAGTACTCAATTGCCGATTGGAGTGTCTTTGGTTCGTGTGCCATGCACACAATCTAGCGGAAATTGTCTGATGAGTCAAGTATATTCTTACCATTATTTTTCGCGGCTGGCGCAGGACGTACCAGAGCAGTAGCAGATCCAACGGAACCGGGGCGGCGATGACCGCCCAGACCGGCGCACCCAGACTCGCCACGCTGTAACCCAGCAGGCATACGAAACAACCGATGGCCAGCGAGGCGAAGATGTGCGCCTTGCGGTCAACGATATAGAGCCCAAGTCCCCAAGACAAAGCGGTGAAGAAGATCGCGATGTCGAGCAGGATGGGTGCGGGCAGGCTATTGAACACAATTTCCCTCTTCTAAAGATCCTTCGGCGTGAGGCCAGTATGTTTCGCAATTCGGGAGAGCATGCGAGGGCCAATTTCCTCTTTGTCATGGAATGCCCAAACATAATCAGGAAAAGTGGAATCGCGGTGGCGAAGTCACTTTTCAGCATGAAACTCCTTGGCAAAATTGAGTAATTGGGTAATTTGGTAATTGAGTAATTGAAAGGAGCGTCGGGCACGCTGCTGGCGGTTTGCAGCCAAATTACCCAATTACCCGATTTCCCAATTACTCAATTGTTTCGGCCTGCCAGTTTACGGGATAGATGCTCCCGTTGACAATCTCACTTATCTCCCTTAGCATCAATCACTTGAAGCACGATTTTGACCCTGCGTCGTTTGATCCTGAACCCGGGAGCCTCTTGTGATTAAGCTCGACATCATCAACGAAGTGGTCGCCAAGACCGGCATCACCAAGACCAAGGCCGAGCTGGCCGTGGAAACAGTCTTCGAGAGCATGAAGAAGGCGCTGGCCGGCGGTAATCGCATTGAGCTGCGGGGATTTGGCGTGTTCAACGTGCGTCCGCGCAAGACGGGAATCGGGCGCAACCCGCGCACCGGAGCCGAAGTGTCCATTCCGCCAGGAAGGGCCGTGCGGTTTAAGCCGGGGAAGGAATTGCAGTCGATCGATTGAGAAGGGCAGCTTCTAGCTTCTAGCTTCTGGCTTTTGGCTCTTAGCGTCGTGCCCGGCGTTTCCCCACCGTGTAGTAGCATCAAGACAGGCTCCGCCTTGAGTTGCCTGGCCTGAATTGCATGTCGGAACTTAATTCCCCAATTCCCTCTTCCACGCTCGAGTACTACCACGCGCTGCCGGAGCCGGTGGGACCGCCTCCGCGAAAACGCTATTGGCTGCACGGGTTGCTGCTGGTGGCGACGTGCTTCACCACTCTCGTTACCGGCGCGCGCATGCAAGACAACTTTGCGCACAACCTGCCAGCGCTTTCAATGAGCGACGATTCGGCTCCCCTCTTTCCTGTCGGCTGGATTTTCTCGGACCCGAAAGGACTACTGAAAGGATTGCCTTTCGCGGCTGCGGTGATGTTTTTTTTCCTCGCCCACGAAATGGGGCACTATCTTTACTGCCGGCGCTACGGGATTTATGCAACGCTGCCTTTTTTCATTCCGATGCCAACTCTGATCGGAACGATGGGGGCAGTCATTCTGATCCGCTCTCCCATTCGATCGCGCAAAGCGCTGTTCGACATCGGGATCGCGGGACCGATCGCTGGCTTCGTGGTCGCGGTTGCCTTGCTCGTGCTTTCGCTGGCATGGTCGAAGCCAATGCCGGCATCACTCCATCCGGGCGTGCAGGACATTGAGATTGGCTATCCGCTGATTTTTCAATGGATCCACGGCTTGCTGACGACGATGAATCCTGGGAGCGCGGTGGCAGGCCTCCCACTGAACCGGGTCCTACTGCACCCGGTGGCGATCGCCGCGTGGGTGGGAATGTTCGCGACCGCTCTCAACCTGTTGCCGGGCGGACAGCTCGACGGCGGACATGTCCTGTACTCGATTTCTCCGCGCGCACACTGGTTCGTATCGCGGCTGGCGATTCTGATTCTTCTGCCCATGGCTTACTACTTCTGGGCAGGATGGCTGGTTTGGGCAATTCTTCTGCAGGTGAGCAGTCTGCGCCGTCCGCAGGTGGCGGAGCTTCCCCGAGTTTCGGGAGGTCGAAGATGGCTGGCGCTGTTTGCGCTGTTCATGCTGGTTTGCACGCTGAACCTGGCGCCACTGGGGCGCCATCCGATGGGGGAAACGGGGCACGACCTGTGGCAAGCGTTGCGTGACCTGGTCTCCTTTGTCGGTGATCTCTTGCGTCACTGGTTTAGACACTAGCGGGCTCGAGGCAATGTCCTGAGCCGGCTGTGGCTTCTGCCGTAGGCGAAGTAGATCACCATCCCCACAATCAGCCACACGATCAGGCGGAGCCATGTGCTCCCGGGCAGGCTGGCCATCAGGCCCAGAGAAATTACGATGCCTAGGATTGGGGTCAATGGAACGAACGGGGCTTTGAAAGGGCGGTGCAGGTGGGGACGCTTGATCCGCAACACCCACACGCCGGCGGACACGATGACAAAGGCCAGCAGCGTCCCGATGGATGTGAGCTGGCCGAGTATGTTGATGGGAAGCACGCCAGCCAGGATGGCGACGAAGAATCCCACGATGATCGAGGAAATCCACGGTGTGCGGAAGCGGGGATGCACCCGGCCCGCCCACTCGGGCAACAACCCATCCCGCGACATCGAAAAGAACACGCGCGACTGTCCCAGGAGCATCACCAGCATGGTGGTGGTGAGCCCAGCGAACGTACCGAACAGCACGACGATGCTGCCCCAGCGCACGCCGGTGGCCTGAATTCCGACCGCCACGGGGGCGGCCGTGTTCAGGCTGGTGTAGTGGACCACGCCGGTGAGGGTTGAGCCCAGGGCGACGTAGAGCACGGTGCAGACCGCAAGCGAGCCCAGGATTCCGATGGGCATGTCACGCTGTGGATTCCTGGCTTCCTGCGCTGCGGTCGACACGGCGTCGAAACCGATGTAGGCAAAGAAAATCACGCCGGCACCGCGCGCGATGCCGGACCATCCGAAGGCCCCGAACGAACCTTGATTGGGTGGAATGAAGGGGTGCCAGTTGGCGGCCGCGACTTGCGGATGGCGCAGCAGATAGAGGGATGCGATGACGACGAAGGTGAGCACCGTGCCCACCTTGATGAACACGATCAGCGAATTGAAGTTGGCGGACTCCCGCACTCCAATGACCAGGATCGTGGTCATGATCGCGATCACGAGATAAGCGGGAAGATCGAGAATGCCGTGCGCGGTGGGCAGCTTGGTAGAGTCAACCCCTGCGCTGGCGAGGGTTGGCCCGATCGTTGCCAAGCGCGTCCATTGTCCGTTGTAGAAAACCAGCAGCGTGCCCGGAGGGGCGGTAATTTGTGGAGGCAGTTGAATGCCGAAGCTCTGAAACAGAGCGATCAGATTGCCGCTCCATCCCACGGCCACCGATGCGGCGCCGACGGCGTACTCAACGATCAGATCCCATCCAATGATCCAGGCAAAGATCTCGCCCAGCGTGGCATAGCCGTAGGTGTATGCGGACCCGGCAATCGGAATCAGCGAAGCGAACTCGGCGTAGCAGAGTCCGGCAAAGATGCAGCCCGAGCCCGCCAGAATGAACGACAACACGATGCCAGGGCCGGTGAAGTTCGCGGCGACGGTTCCGGTCAGAACAAAGATTCCGGCTCCGATGATGGCGCCGATGCCCAGTGTGACCAGGTTGACCGGGCCGAGGACGCGGCGCAGGCCGGTGCCACTTTCGTCGCGGGCCTCGGTCAGCAGAAGATCGAGCGGCTTGGTCGCCAGCAGATCAGACAAGGGATGTCTCCTTGGACAGGCGGATTCCAGGGCGGAAGCCTGCCAAGTCTCTCACAATGTAGCGGATTTTCACGGACTTTTGACACTTGATTAACTTTCAGGCGGTCTGCCGGCGCTAGGCTCGATTGATTCTGGTGAACAACGCTTAGGAGGAATCCACCCATGAAAGTTCCACATTTTGCACGAGTGATTTTCTGTGTCGTATTGCTAACGGCGCTGACCGCGGCCGGTCAGGTCACTGCATCCGTCCCCTACACGGTTTCAGCGTTTACCGCTGGCGTTGCCGGCGTTTACTTTGCGCCCGACTCGATTGCGGTCGTTGATGGCCATATTTTCATTGGCTACGGGAATGGAGGAGCGCCCGACGGTTCCGACGGAAAAAGCAGCACCATTGTCGAATACAAAGCAAATGGAGACGTGGTGAAGACCTACAGCGTGCTTGGCCACAACGATGGGCTGCGCGTGAATCCGCGAACCAAGCAGTTGTGGGCACTGCAGAACGAGGACGCCAATCCCAACCTGGTGATCATCGATCCGATCATGGGAACGCAGACGGTCTACACCTTTGGGCCAACCCCGCACGGCGGAGGGTATGACGACATAGCATTCCGCGGCAACGACGTGTTCCTGAGCGCATCCAACCCTGCCAACAATCCAAATTTTGCTCCAGCGGTGGTCCGGGCAACGATCAGCGGGAGTGTCGTCAATGTAAGCGAGGCACTCAACGCGAGCGCGATCGCCACCAACGTCCGCAGCGACAATCCGGTAACCCTGAACCTGCAAGACCCGGATTCCATGATTTTCGATCCGTTCGGAGATTTGGTGTTGGACAGTCAAGCCGATGGCGAGCTGATTATTGTGCACAATCTGGGATTCCCCAACCAGAGCGTGTACCGCCTCGGCCTGACTCTGAAAGGGGCTGCCACGCAGGTGGACGATACCGTCTTCGCCACCACGACTCACGGCACCATCCTGGTGTCGGATCGCGATGCGGGAGCAGCCGGAATCGTGTACGCCATCTCCAAGGACATCTTCTCTCCCGGAGCGGCATATACGGCAACACCTAATTCAGTAGGGAGTCTTAATTTTGATACTGGAGTGATCACCAACGTGGTGAGTGGAATGGTAAGCCCGCACGGGATGGCGTTTCTTGCCGACAAGCATTAAGCGCCGAAGCAGGAGGGGCGGCCGTTGCCGCCCCATTTTTTGTGCGGCCGGCATTCGTCCGGTTTAGCTGCGGGGTGGGCGTGCCAGAGCCGGCAATTTTCGTTGATGATTCGAATGTTCAATCAGCGCAGCCAGTCGCTTCCATCTGGTTTCCTCTTTCTTCGCGCTGATGACCCACCAACTGCAGATTCTCTGGTACCCGGGCGCCTGGGACCGGAAAAACCTCCACGCATCCGGATGGCTGCGAAACTTCTTCTGGTAGGCAGCGGGAAGCTGGGCGCTTGTTCTTTGCTCGTAGGAATAGATCTCTGAACGATTTCCATCACGTCTCTGAAAAGCGGCCAGGCCTGCGGGTTGCATCAGGCCTTGGGTAGAGAGTTCGGTGGCGCGTCTTACGTTGATGGCGCTCCAGACGCTTCGTGGCTTTCGCGGCGTGAACCGGATCTTGTAACTGATACCGTCGATGCTTTTCCGGATGCCGTCGATCCAGCCGAAACAGAGCGCGCCATCGACCGCCTCAGGCCAGGTAATGCTTGGCCGTCCGGACTCTCGCTTGTAGAGGCCGACCCACAGTTCCCCGGTCCCGGCGTGATGCTCCTCGAGCCAGGCGCGCCACGCGGATATCGATGGAAAGAAGAGCGGCTTCGACGGCATCGGTGAGAATTATCTACGAACAGAATCACATTAACCAGAGCGCATCGACGTCGACGATCACCTGGGTACGCGGAATCTTTTTTTGCGCGGCGTAGGCCAGCATGGCACGCAGGGTGGTGTTGAGTTTTTCTCGGCTGGCGGACTTAAGCACGAAGTGGTAGCGGTAATCGCGCTTCAGCCGCATGATGGGAGCGGGCGCTGGGCCAAGGACGCGCACGCCTTCATGGCGGGCGGCATCGAACCACTTCCCCAGAGTTCCCGACCATTGCAGGGCGTCGTCGAGTTGGTCGCTGCGCACCAGCACGTTGGCCAGAGCGGAGTAGGGCGGGTAATGCATCCAACTGCGGAACTGCAGTTCCTTTTCGTAGAAGCCGATGAAATCGTGGCGGGCGGCATATTGCACGGCGTAGTGGTCCTGAAAGTAAGTCTGCAGCACAACCTTGCCGGGAGTTTGACCGCGTCCGGCGCGTCCGGCAACTTGCGTGAGGAGTTGGAAGGTGCGCTCCGCGGCGCGGAAGTCTGGGAGCCCGAGCGCGACGTCGGCTCCGACCACACCTACCAACGTCACGCCATGAATGTCGTGGCCCTTGGCGATCATTTGAGTGCCGACGAGTAAGTCGAGCTCTCCTTCGTTCAGGGCGTTGAGCGAACGCTCGAAATCTTCGTGGCTGCGGACGGTGTCGCGGTCGAGGCGGGCGATGCGCGCCTGAGGAAACATGCCGTGCAGCAGTTCTTCGAGTTTTTCTGAGCCGGTCCCGAGAAAATAGACGTATTCGCTGCCGCAATGGACACAGGCTTTCGGCACGGGTGCGGTGTAGCCGCAGTAGTGGCAGACCATTTTGTGCTCGCGTTTGTGATGGGTGAGCGCGATGGCGCAATTCTGGCATTCGAGTTTCTTGCCGCAGGTGCGGCAGAGGACGACCGGCGAGTAGCCGCGTCGATTGAGCAGGACCATGACTTGCTCTTTTCGGTCGAGGCGCTCTTTGATCTCGGCGGCCAGCTTGCGCGAGATGACCTGCTCGTGGCCGGTTTCCTGGAACTCCTGGCGCATGTCGATGATTTCGACTTCGGGGAGCGGACGCTGTTCCACGCGATCGGGCAACTCGACGAGCGCATATTTGTTTTTCTTGGCATTGAAATACGATTCGAGCGACGGGGTTGCCGAGCCCAGCACGACGACGGCACTAGCCATCTTGGCGCGCATCACGGCGATGTCGCGGGCGTGGTAGCGCGGCGTTTCTTCCTGCTTGTAGGAGGAGTCATGTTCCTCGTCGACAATGATCAGCGCGAGATCGGCCACCGGGGCAAAGACCGCCGACCGCGTACCGACGACCATGCGCGCTTCGCCGCGCTTGATACGGTGCCACTGCTCGGCGCGTTCGCGGTCGGAAAGCGCGGAGTGCAGGATGGCGACCTCATCGCCGAAAATCTGGTGCAGGTCGGCGGCTACCGCCGGAGTCAGGCCGATTTCCGGAACGAGCAGGATGGCAGAGCGTCCAGCTTCAAGCACACCGCGCATGGCTGCGAGGTACACCGCAGTCTTGCCTGATCCGGTGACGCCGTGCAGCAGCAAGCCGAAGAATTTGCGGGCTGCGACGTCTTGCCGCATCTTCGACAGCGCGGCTTGCTGCGCCGGATTCAAATCGAAATCGAACAGAGAGGGCCGGGGCTTGGAGCGCGAGACGGAAAACTCCGCGGGCTCATCGACGATTTCGACCAGGCCGCGCCGCACCAGCGTGGCGAGCGTGGTTTGTGGAACCTCCAGCGATTGCAGCGTGGTCACCGGGACCCTTCCCCCGGAAGCAACCAGGGTGTCGACCAGCATTCGTTGGTTGTCGTTCAGCTTGCCCTCGGCGGATTTCAAGGCTGCGATCTTGATCGTGCGCGTGGCATCTCGCGGCGCGGACACATCTTCGCGTGCCAGCCATTTCTTGCGAACCATGCCAGCGAGGACGGCTTTGGAGATGCGCGTGGCGGAACGGAGTGTCTCTTCGCGGACGAGCGCGGGGCCCTCAGGGGCTAAAGCCCTGTCCTCGGTGAGCTGTAACGGCACGGCTGAAGCCGTGCCCTTCCCAAGCGTGGCGTTTCCAGTTCCACTTTGCGGAACAGACGCACCTTCCGAAATGCAGGCGGCCAAGTAATCGAGGACACGGAACTCGGCGGCTTGTTCTTCCGGACTGCGGCGCGAACGGGCGGACGATCCTGACATGCCTGCCAGGTGCAGCGCCATCTGTCCCTCTTCGGTCAGGCTATAACCGATCGAGCGCTTGAACTCGGCACTCAGGGGCAGCATGGTGCGGAAGACTTCTCCGAGCGGGGCGAGATAGTAGTCGGCAATCCAGCGGCCGAGTTGCAGCAGTTGCTCGTCGAACACGGGAGTGGCGTCGAGCACTGTGAAAATGGATTTGGCGGTGACGGAGGGTTTGCGGTCGTGCAGTTCGACGACAATGCCGGTCATGCGTTGCTGGCGAAATGGGACCAGCACGCGTCCGCCGACGACTGGCGTGGCATCGGCGGGGACACGGTAGGTGAAGACCATGTCGAGCGGCACGGGCACGGCGACGTCACAGAATTCGGGCATTGTTGGAAGGATAAACTAGAGTGATCGTTACCGGGCGCGCGTGTCAGCAAAGCGTCTCTTAAGGGTAGGGATGCTTCGACTCCGCCGATCACTCGCTTCGCGAATGATCGACTCCGCTCAGCATGACACTAACCCTAATCACTTTTGTTGGGAGGCTCGAGGCCCAGGAATTTCATGACCATCTGCAAATCTTTCCAGGCTTCGCCCTTCTGGCGGGGATCGCGCAGGAGAAACGCGGGATGGTAGGTCACGGCGAGCTTCGTTCCCTGCCAGGATGGATCGCTGCTGCGCGCGCCGGCGGGCATGAAATCGTAAAAGCGTCCGCGGAGTTCCGACATCGAGGCATTCATGGCGAGCAGATTTTTCGCCGCTACCGCGCCCAGTGCAACGACGACCTTCGGCTTGATCACGGCAATCTGCCGCATGAGAAACGGCGAGCAGGTTTCGCACTCATCGCGCTCGGGTGTGCGATTGCCTGGCGGGCGGCATTTCACCACGTTCGCTATATAGATATCCTCGCGACGAATTCCCATCGCCTTGATCATGTTGTTGAGCAACTGCCCGGCGCGGCCTACGAAGGGCTCACCTTGAATGTCTTCGTCGGCGCCGGGGCCTTCGCCTACGAACATCAAGTCTGCGCTCGGATTGCCCACGCCGAACACGATCTGCTTGCGGCCCTGCTTGTGCAGTTTGCAGCGGGTACAATCGCCCAGGTCTTCGCGAATGAGTTTGAGCGCAGCGATGGGGTCGGCAACGCCGTGCTCTGGTTTCGGAGTTAGCGTCTCGAAAATATCTTCTTCGGCGACCTTTACTACTACAGCGGGTTTTCTTGCGGCCATTTCCTCTCGCAGTTCCTGGGATGTGGAAGACACAACGTCAACTTCAGCAGCGACTGTGGCGGATTCGGAGACTCGCGGTTCGCGCCGGTAGAAATCGTAGATGCCCATCTCGTGGCAGTAGCGAACTCGCTCGGTAAGGGCGCGGCGCAGATCCGGGTCAAGAACGGGTGGCATGAGTGCCGTCATTATACCGTGACGTGAGAACGAACCGTTGGTCAGGTAGGGATCCTTCGACTGCGTCAGTCCTCCGCTTCGCTGCGGACTGACTCCGCTCAGGATGACAAATCAAAAGCTGCGCAGGTCGTCAGGCTTTTACGGGTGATTTGCGATGCTGGCGCAGGCGAACCACGTGGTCCAGGACGCGCTGGGCCACTTCCCACTTCGTTGTTTCGGGAACCTCGACAACTTCATCACGGCTGATGATAGTCACGGCGTTGCGGTCGGAATCAAAACCCACGCCCTCGCGCGAAACGTCGTTGACCACGATGGCATCGAGATTCTTGGAGACGAGCTTCTGGCGTGCGTTCTCAAGAACGTTTCCCGTTTCGGCGGCGAAGCCTAAGACGATCTGCGATCCCTTCTTGAGAGCAAGCTCCTTCAGAATGTCGGGCGTCGCTTCCAGTTCCAGGGTCATCGGGCCCTTGCGCTTGATCTTCTGGCCGGCGGTGGCTTTCGGGCGATAGTCGGAAACGGCGGCTGTTTTAATTACGATGGTCGCCTGCGGCAAGAGTTTGAGCACGACGTCGCGCATTTCTTCGGTGGACTCGACTGGGGTCACTTCGGCGGCGCCGGGCGGAGTGAGCGACGTCGGACCACTGACCAGAAGCACGCGCGCGCCGCGACGCAAGGCCGCTTCGGCCAGAGCATATCCCATGCGCCCGCTGGAACGATTGGTGAGGTAGCGGACGGGATCGATCTTCTCCCGCGTGGGACCGGCGGTGATCAGCACGGTTTCGCCACTCAAATCCTGCGATGCGCCGAGGGCCTCCATGACGGCGGCAACGATGGCCTCGTTTTCCGCAAGCCGCCCCGGGCCGGTCATTCCGCAGGCGAGGTAGCCTGCGCCCGGCTCAACAATTTTCACGCCGCGCTGGCGGAGAACCTGCAGATTCGCCTGCGTGGCCGGATGATTCCACATGTTGACGTTCATGGCGGGCGCGACGACGACCGGCGCGGTGGTGGCGAGATAAAGAGTGGTCAGGAAATCGCTGGCGATTCCCTGCGCGAAATGAGCCAGAACGTCCGCTGTCGCCGGCACGACAACGAGCGCATCAATGGATTGCGCCACCGCGATGTGCTCGATCGCGGAATCGATGTTGGGCGCATGCTCTTCGCCCGGCGCTGACGATTCAGTCGCGAACATGCCGGTGATGACTTTTTCTCCGGAGAGAGCGGCGAAGGTGAGGGGACGTACGAACTCCTGGGCGGCGCGCGTCATGACGACTTGCACGCGGATGCCACGATCTTTCTCCTGCAGCAGGCGGACAACCTCCGCTGCCTTATAAGCCGCGATTCCTCCGGTGACGCCCAGAGCTATCTTCATGGATTTTTGATTGTTGATTCAAGACCGCTGATGCGAACCATGACTTCTTCGGAAACAACAATCAGCGATCACGAAATCAACAACTCCCTAGTCCTGGCCCAGCGCCTTGTCGAGAGCCTCTCCCGCCTGCTCAGCGGCACTGCGGGTTTCCGGGATCTCCCACTTCACCTTGCCCGCGCGGATCTCATCCTGCGCAATGCGGCAAGGTTTGCGGGAGTTGGTATCGACCACCGGCGGCGCGCCGGACTGAAGCTGGCGAGCACGCCGGGCTGCCACCAAAATGTATCGGTAATTGCTGTCAAAGCCTTCGATCAACTTCATTGGGACTCTCCCTCGAAAACAGGTTTGAAGTCTATCAGTGCCGAACGTCGAGCGATGCGTTGCGCACACGGACCACCCTCAGGCTCATCCCGCTCGATTCCGCTCGCGGCTTCCGACGCCCTGTTCCGCCGTCCCTAAAATGATACCGCGAAATCTAGAGATGTGCTGAAGGAGGGAGGTTACCGAAGGACTCGAGGATCGGCCGCACGCGGTGGCGGATGTTGGCCAGCCGGTGACGGTCCGCCAGTTCCACGATTTTCTTGTTTTCCGCGGAAAGAGGCGCTCCCGACCGCAGCAGGCGTTCCGACAGAACGATCGCCTGCAGGCTGTCGCTCGATTCCTCCAGCTTGTCGTTGATCAGAATATAGTCATACTTGTCGTAGTTCTCAATCTCACGACGGGCCGCGTCCAAGCGGCGATGGATCACTTCATCCGAATCCTCACCGCGCTTGCGCAGGCGCCATTCCAGAGTCTTGCGGTCGGGTGGCAGCACAAAAATGCTGACCGCATGGGGCAGTTTCTGCTTTATCTGCGCGGCTCCCTGCACATCGATGTCGAGCAGCAGATCGTTCCCTTTCTGCTCTGCTTCACGCAGGAACCGCCGAGCGGTGCCGTAGTAGTTTGTTCCATAGACGCTGGCATGTTCCAGGAACTCATCGTCGTGGATCATCTGCTCAAATTCCTCACGCGAAACGAAGTGATATTGCTTGCCGTTTTGCTCGCTGCCTCGGGGAGAGCGGGTGGTGTAGGAGATGGAAAAATCGAGGCGCGGAGTCATTTCGAGCAGAACGTTCACCAGGGTCGACTTCCCCGAACCCGAAGGCGCCGAGATGATGTAGACGAGAGGCCTGTAGGTTGCGCTCATTCCAGGTTTTGCACCTGCTCGCGCGACTTTTCGATTTCAGCCTTCATGGCCAGGCCGGCCTCCGTGATCTTCAACGCTTCGCCCGCCAGGCCAGAAGTTTTCGAGAGCAGCGTGTTGGCCTCGCGGTTCATTTCCTGCAGCAGGAAATCCAGCTTCTTGCCGATCTCGCCGCCGGCTTCGAGCAATCCCAGGAAATGCTGCACATGATTCTCGAGGCGGACGATCTCTTCCTGAATGTCGCTGCGATCGACCAGCAGCGCAGCCTCCTGCAGCACGCGTTCCTTGTCCACGGTTGAACCCAGCAGCTCTTGCAGGCGGGATTGCAGCCGCTCGCTGTAGTTCTGGAGCACTGCGCGGCGATGCTGCTGCACGCTTTTGCCCGCCTCGATCAGGTGAGCCATGCGGTCGCGCAGTTCGCGGGCAATGCCGCGACCTTCCTCTTCGCGCATCTGATTCAGGCGGTCGAGAGCGTCGCCCACTTTCGCCATCACCGCCGCCTCAATTTCACCGTCGGCACTGTCGTTGGCGGAATCAAGCGCGCCCGGGATGCGCAGAACGGCGTTGAGATCGGGCTCACTTGTAAGAGAAAACTCGGCGGCGGCGGCGCGGAACGCTGCGATGTATCCGCCGACAATGTCGCGATTGAGTGAGAACGTTTCATTGGTAGTGCGCTCCAGGCTGAGCGAGACCTCGACGTGGCCGCGGCCCATCTTCTCTTTCAGCAGGCGCCGGAGTTGCATCTCGAGGGAATCGGTGCCGGAGGGAAGGCGGAAATGCAGATCCAGAAAGCGATGGTTGACCGCCTTCAGCGACAACGAAAAGGCGAGCCGTCCATTGGACGAAGCCGAAGTGGCGGGCGTGGCTGTGCTTGCGCCTTCCGGCCGCTGGATTTCACCTCGCACCTGAGCAAAACCTGTCATCGAGCGTATGGGCATAGGGGACGTGTTCTCAAGCTTCCGTTACTACTTTGGGCGAATCTCCGTTGGCGAATTGCAATTCGTAAAGACGCCGGTAGGTGCCCAGCTTCGTCATCAACTCTTCGTGGCAACCGATGTCGGCAATCGTGCCATTCTCGATCACCACGATACGATCGGCGCGGCGCACGGTCGAAAGCCGGTGCGCGATCACGAACACGGTGCGGCCGCTCATCAGATTATGCAACGCGGATTGCACCAGAGCCTCGGACTCGCTGTCGAGCGCCGAGGTGGCCTCATCCAGAATCAGGACGGGCGCGTTTTTCAGGAGGGCCCGCGCAATCGCGAGGCGCTGGCGCTCGCCGCCGGAAAGCCGCACGCCACGCTCTCCGATCACGGTATCGTACCCCGCGGGAAGAGCCATAATGAAATCGTGGGCCAGCGCGGCCCGAGCCGCGGCCTCGACTTCTTTTTGCGGAACCTGGGGCTGGCCGTAGGCGATGTTGTTGCGCACAGTATCGTTGAACAACACCGTTTCCTGGGTGACGATGCCGATCTGCGCCCGCAACGAAGCCAGCGTCACATCGCGCACGTCGTGGCCGTCAATCAGGATGCGTCCTCCGGTCACATCGAAGAAGCGCGGGATCAAGTGGACCAGGGTGCTCTTGCCCGCTCCGCTGGAGCCGACGACCGCGAGAATCTCGCCACGCTTCACGTCCAGGTCGATGGCTCGCAGGATCTCGCGAGAGTCGTCGCCATCCGCCTGGTAGGAAAAACTAACACCTTCGAATTGAATGCTTTTCGCGAACCGGGGAAGCGCCTTTGCGCCGGGCTTTTCGAGAACGACATCCGTGGCGTCCATGAACTTGAACAGTTGCGATGACGCGCCCAGAGCCTGCTGGAAGCTGTTATTGAACATGGCAAACTTGCGCGCAGGATTGTACATGCTAAGGACGAGACCGACAAAAGTCACAAAATCGCTAGGGGTGAGTTCATGGTGCACAATGCGATCCCGGCCCAGGAGCAGCAGCAGAGCAATCGCGATCGCCCCGAAAATATCCATGAGTGGAGAGCTAATGGCGGCTGCGGCGACTGAGCGGAGGTTGGCGTGAAAAAGGCGCTGTGCGGCCTGGCGGAATCGTGTCACTTCCCATGATTCCATGCCGAAGGCCTTGACGATGCGGTTGCCGGTAATGGTTTCGTGCAGAATGTTCTGTACATCTGCCAATTGATCTTGCCCGCGCCGCGTGGTGGAACGCACTCGGCGCCCGATGCGCACCGCCGAGTAAATAATGAACGGAACAAACAGCAGCAGCACCCAGGCAAGCTGTCGCCCCAGCATCACCACCGCGATCGCGATAAAGATAAACGTGAATATCTGCTGCAAGA
>Ga0209517_10006731_pt1 | contig 14050 bp, 10 predicted proteins | sample PeaSoiMetSII2010_FD_187695 | JGI IMG/M metagenome (GOLD analysis project Ga0209517, IMG submission 187695) | Peat soil microbial communities from Weissenstadt, Germany - SII-2010 (SPAdes) (version 2) | ecosystem: Environmental > Terrestrial > Soil > Wetlands > Peat | place: Germany...
TGGTAGCAGCCCTCGAAGCGCAGAATTATGTTGCGGCCCTTGGCGGCGCGGGCGATGCGGCAGGCGTGCATCGTCGCTTCCGTGCCGCTGGAGCCGAAGCGCACCATCTCGACGGGATAGCGCGCGCAGATTTCCTCGGCCAGTTCGGCTTCCATGCCGTGAGGCATGCCGAAGGTGGTGCCGTTCTGCAGCGCCCATTGCACGGCCCTGACCACCGACGGATGGCCATGCCCGGCCATCAGCGTGCCAAAGCACAGGTTATGGTCGATGTATTCGTTCCCGTCCAAATCCACGATCTTGCTGCCATGGCCTTCGGCCACGAAAATCGGGTAAGGATCGTAGGCGCGGTAGTTGCTGGCTACACCGAGGGGGATGCGCTTCTCCGCTTTCTTGTGAGCTTCCGCGGATTTCGGCGTGCGCTTCTCGTACAGAGCGAGTTCCTTCTGCAGTGCTTCTTGCATTTCCGTACTCCGTGCAGGCTGGCCTTCCTACGGGTCACCTGTGGCAGGTCTGTTCCCTGCGGTCAGTTTGAGCGAGGTAAACTACGCGGTTCGTGGGAATGCTGCGAACCCACGTTACGCCTTCCTTTGGGCCGGAAGCCACGCGCAGGAGCGCTTCCGTGCGGCTTCACAATTCGACTTGGCCGCGAGAACTCTCCGGCCACCCGGAGCGCGCTTTCTGCTCGTTCCAATCGAACCAGATTCTCTTAGAACATCACCTTCAATGCAAACTGCATGACGCGCGGATCACGCGTCTTCAGGACCTGCCCGAAAGTCGAGTCCGTGAAATTCCCGTCAGGATTCTCAAATTCCGAATGATTCCAGGCGTTGTAGAACTCCGCGCGAAACTCCGTGGTCCAGCGCTCGGTAATCGGAGTTCTCTTGGCGATCACCAGGTCGGTATTACTCAACGCAGGTCCGCAGCACAGGGCATGAGGCGTATTGCCAAAAGTCCCCGGCTGTTGTGGGCATGAAGCACTGAAGGGGTCGCAGAAAGTGCCGGTATCAAACCAGAAATGTTCACTCGTCCCATTTACCACCACATTTGTCTTTGGGTTTACGAAATGAACCGGGCCGGTCGAATAGGGCGTGTTCGCATCCTCATAAAAGTAGCTGCTCTGCAACTCCGCATCGTTCTGGTTCTGCATACGAATCGGGAAGCCGCTCTGGTAGGTGATGATGGCGGATACTTGCCAGCCGTTGGCGATCTTTCCGGCCATCCCTTCCTTCTTCGGAATGGGCAAATCCCAAACGGGGCTGAATACGAAGCGGTGTTTCGCATCCAACAGCGATAACCCGCGCGTCGCCCGGGGATCGATGGGGTTGAGTTCATTCTCGAAAGACGCACCCTGGTCAATGGCCTTGCTGAAAGTGTACGAAGCCGCGAACACGAGCCCATGCGAAAAATTCCTGTCCAACGATACTTGCAGGCCGTTGTAATTGGAGTTGGCCACGGTGTCTTCCGAGAAAATGTTGCTGAATAACGGCACGCCGTCGGCCGGGCACCCCGAGCTTGTGTATGGATTGCAGTTGGGCGAAGAATACGGACGGATGCCAACTAAGTTGATCTGCGTCGGCACAGTGGGGGTGATCGTGCAGGCTGCCGGAGCGCTGGGGTTTGCGTACGGGCATGGAATGTTCGGTCCATTCGGATTCGGGCCAGGAATGTACGGCATGTGGAAGGTCTGGCCGGGCATAAGCGTGAAGGAATATTGAGTATCCGCGCCAAGAGCGCTGCAAGTCGGGGTGACGCCCAAGTTAGCAAGGTCTACGCACGTCTGCGAATTCCCGTAGTTCAAGTCGTGTATGGCGAGCAGGTGGTGATCTTGCGTGCCCACATAGGCAACGCGCAACACCATATCGGAAGTCAATTGCCGCTCAATCGTAAAATTGTACTGCTCCGCATATTGCGCACGCAGATGCGGCTGCAGTTCCCCGTATAGCAGAATCGGCCGGAACAACGACCAGTCCACACACCCTTTGGGTCCGGCAGGATCAAAGCAAGGCGTATTCGGAGTCTGCTGGATGACGGCTCCCCCGTTGTTCGGCGATTGCACGCCGTTCTGTCCCATATAGGGTGTGTTGAAGAGCGGGGCGGAGAGGAACGCGCTGATGCCGAACGGCGGCTCGGCGCTGAACTGTTCCATCACCAATTGCTCGATAGGGTTATAGAAAATCCCATAACCCCCGCGGATGGTGGACTTGCCCGGCCCGCCCGTAATCTTAGCCAGCGCCCCGTCGGTCCACGCCGGACTATAGGCCAAGCCGATTCTTGGCGCGAAGGCCTTGTAATAAGTCGCAGTCAACCCATCGGAAACACCCTTATCGCCGGGGAACACCAGCCCCGTCGGGAAGTAGGCATAATTTGCGGATGTCGGGCCGCAGTCCCCCGCCGTGGTGTTCAGCGTCAGCGCGCTGGAAGCGGACAGCCAGCAGGGATACTGCGTCGTGTTCTGTCCCGGCCGGAAGGTTTGCAGGCGGTTGCCGCTATCCACATACGGGGTGTTGAGCTCCCACCGGAAACCGTAGTTGAGGGTGAAGTTGGGCTTGATCTTCCAACTATCCTGAACGAACAAATAGAGACCATAGTTCGTCAAGTTTTCGCCCTGAGCTGCCCCTTGCGTATACGATGCCGGGACACCCAGGAAATAGTTGGAATAGGCATCCGGTATGGGATTGGTGGAGGTGCCTGCGGGAGCGGTCACATTTGGCGACCCGCTCTGTTGGAACGTAAAGTCTCCGTTGATGTTGTAGTAGAGGAACTGGTTGAATTTCTGATCGCGAAAATCTCCACCGAATTTCAGACTGTGGGTTCCCAGAACCTTGCTGAAATTATCTGAAAACTGGTACGTATTCCCGATCTGCGGCAGTTCTCCCTCGTAATTGTTCCCGATTGTAAACCCGCCGAGCACGGTCACAAACGGCACACCCTCCCGCCCCGGAATATTGGTGGTGATTCCCGATGTTGGATTGTTCGGATCGGCAAAGCAATTCGCCGCTTGAACGGCGGATCCGCAGGCATCATGCAAGCTGGGAAGCAAGCTCAGAGGGTGATTCAGGTTGCCCTGGCCTTCCCGGAAGTAATTGAAGCGCAGCTCATTCACTGCCGTCGAGCCAATCGTGGAAGTCTCGCTGACGTTCAACTGCTGGATGCGCGTCTTGAACAACGCCCCAAATTTCGGAACGTTGGCTCCGGAGGCCTGGAAGTCGGAAAAGGGATCCGCGCGGTCATCATCATCGAAATAATAGTAGGCGCTGAAGTGTTGCGTGGTCGTAAAGTTGTGATCGAAGCGCAACGTGAATTGATCTTCGCGGTCTTTCTTGTCCGGCGCATAGGACAGCGTTCCCGTTCCGACCGGCGCCACATAATTCTGATAGAGCGCCAAGGCTGTGGGATCAAAACACGCCTTCGGAACCTGCTCGTTCGGAAAAATCGAATCGTAGGGAACCGGTTGTATCAGCGGAGAATCCTCCGGCAAGCTTGCCAGCGTTGCGAGCGCCGCGGCTCCCGGGGAAGCAGCGATAGCATTCGAGCAGCCAAGGCGGCCAGGGTGGCTAGGATCGCCAGGTATGCCGATCAAAGCCTGCGCAAATGTCGGGTTTGTCACGGACCCCGCGAACGGACCATCCGCCGAAAAGTTTCCTCCAGCTTCCGCTGCGGTTGGCAGGAATACCTGCCCGGAAGAGATGCCCTGGCGCAAGCGGTTTCCTTCATACGATCCAAATAGAAAAGTTTTATCTTTCTTGATGGGGCCGCCCAGCGTCGCCCCAAACTGATTCTGCTTGTAATCCGGAACCGTAGTGTCAAAAAAGCCCTTGGTGTTCAGCACCTTGTTTCTGAAAAACTCGTAGAAATCACCGTGTACGGAATTGGTTCCAGACTTCGTGACCACGTTGACCACCGAGCCCGAGTTGCGCCCATATTCCGCGTCAAATGTATTCGTCAGCACGCGGAATTCTTCGATCGCATCGGGCGACGGCTGGATGGCTGGTCCGTTCACGAAAATATCGTTGCCGTCTCCACCATTCACCATGTAGTTGTTCGACCGGCCTCGCCCGCCGTTCACCGATACAACCCCGGAGTTGCTGCTGCCGTAAAAGAGGTCCGCGCCCAACTGCGACTGCACGCCCGGCTGCAACTGCAGCATCTGATAGGTATTGCGCGAATTGAGAGGGAGTTCGCGCACGGACTGGTCGGTCATGACGGCGCCGAGTTGCGTGGAGGTGGTGTCAATCACAGGCGGTGCGCCCGTAACCTCGACCGTGTCCACGTTCGAGCCGACCTGCAGGGTTATGTCGACGGTGGCAATCTCGTTCAAAACCAGGACGATTCCCTTGCGGGCAAATTTCTTGAATCCCGGGTGATTTACATCCACTTCATAGCTGCCCACCGGCACCTCGAGGAAGAGATAAGCGCCGGTGCCCGAAGTCTCCACCTCACGCGAGACGTTCGTGCCCTCATTGATCAAGGTCACCTTGGCGCCGGCAACCGTGCCGCCGCTTACGTCCAGGACCGTCCCGCGGATGCGCCCGCCCGTGCTCTGCGCGCCGGCTTGCGGCACACGCAGCAGGAACGCCATGGAAATGAAGACCGCCAGGAAAACACTCCGGCCACAGACCGACTTCGCTTGCGCGAGGAGCCATGCTTGATTCATCTAGAGGCACTCCTAAATTTCACGATAACCGCAACCGATTTTATGCGATTCTCCGTGGTTGCTGCCCGCAGGGAAACCTTACTATAATCCAGTAAACTTAGAGAAAGTGGAGAGCCGTGTCAAACAGAAAAAATCTGTCCAAGCCATCGGATTCTTCCGGTATGCCGGGTCTCCTGCGCATCTCAGAGGTCGCGCGCCATTTGAAGATTTCCTCCTCGGCGTTGCGCTCCTGGGAAGCGCTGGGTCTGGTCACCCCGCAGCGTACCAAGAGCCACTATCGCATGTATACGGAATCCGATGTGCGCCTGTTGCAGCGCGCCATCTTCCTGCGCCGTGCCCGCGGCCTCAATCCTCCCGCCATCGTCCACGTCCTTAAGAAACAAGGACTGGTCAACAGCCCCGTGGAGGCCCTGCAACATGCGGGCCAGAGGTTCCGCCGTTTGCGCGTGCGGCGTGGACTTTCTCTCGCGCAAGTGGCGCGTGCCACCCGGGTCTCCGTCGGTTACTTGAGCGCGCTGGAACGCGGCCAGATGCACTCTTCGGTTGCCACGCTGCGCCGCCTCGCGCGCTTCTATAAAACCAGCATTATGTCCCTGTTTGATACCAACGGCGAGACGCAGCATCTGGTTCGCCCGGAGCACCGCAAAGCCCTGGAAACCTCTCCCGGCGTGCGCATGGAACTGCTCGCTTGGGGCAATACCGCGATGGAGCCGCACCTCTTCCGCATCAAACCCGGCGGGAGCAGCGGCGAATCCTACGCTCATGAAGGCGAGGAGTTCCTGCACGTCCTGCGCGGCGAATTCGAGATCTGGCTGAACAAGCAGGAACATTACGTTCTCAAAACCGGCGACAGCCTCTATTTTGAGAGTTCCACGCCGCATCGTTGGAAGAACTCGGGACGCACCGAAACCTGGCTGATCTGGGTGAACACGCCGCCGACCTTCTGAGTTTTTGCTGAGCCGCGTAGTGGCGGGTCTCTCCGGCGAGGCCGATCAGGCGCAAAAAGCTTTGACCGACGTAGTCCTCCAGCTTGCTGCTCGGGAGTTAATTGGAAACTTGCCTGATAAGCGCTCCCCGTGAGGTAGAATGGTCATCGGACCAGCCTATGAGCACGACCCCCAGGGCCATTGTTTCGACCAGCCACGAGAACCTCTTCCAGCGGGCAAAGGCCTTCTTTGGTGCGGCGCTCTTCCTGGGCATTCACCGTTTCCCCAGACTGCTGCAGCTTCACCGCAACGAAAAGTCGTGGACGCTGTTTCGCATCGCCCTGGCGTGTCTTGGGGCGGCAATTGTCATTCTTCCGCTGAGCTTGTGGAACGGCTGGATCACCGCGAGTTTCGGTTTGCTCCTATTTGTTGTGGCCATCCTGCTGCCGCCTGCCCAACTGGAATCCGCTACCGATCGCAAAGCGCGGGAACTCGGCGCCCAGACCGTTGTCAGCGGCGGCGAATATCAACTCGAAAGCGCACCGGCCGCGGAGGTGCGCCTGTTTATCTCCCCCGCGCATATCTGGGTCCTGAACGCCCAATTCGACCCGCTGCTGGTGTTGTCCGCGCCGGAAATCTCCAGTCTTCGCGTGGAAGAGAAAGACCAGCGCCAGCTCCTGCAAATCCGCTGGGCCGATCACAAGGCGGAATTTGAGTTTGCGGGTTTCTTCGCCGAACGATTCGCGCGGCTCGCCGAAGAGTCCATCCGCGCCGCTTTGCCACAGGTGCCGCCCGCTACCCCAAAGCGCCGCGCAGTCAGCGCCGGATGAATCCAAGAAATTTGTTTCAGCAATCTCCTTGGGGCCTCGAAATGTGTGTCAAAATAGGGGTATGGCACGTGGTTGGGAAAGCAAAGATGTGGAATCCCAGGTGGAAGCGAAAAAATCAGTGACCGAATCTCAAGGAAAAGGCCCCAAGACCGCAGAGCAAGTCATACGGGAGCAGGAACGCCGAGGTTTGCAACTCTCTCGTACCCGCATCCTGAACGATCTCCAGAACGCCACAAACCCGAATCACCGCAAGTATCTGGAAACGGCTCTCGCGCACCTCGACAAGAAGATCGCCGAATTCAGCTAGATTCTTCTTGGAAAATCGCGCTTAGCCCCGCGCCGCGCTGCAGGAAACCTTAGTCCGTAAACACGACCCCGACGGCCGTCATACCGCGTTCCACGCCCTCTTCCAAACGCACCACGTAGCCTCGCAGGCGCATCTCCTGTACCCCGTCGGCCCCTGGCGTCTCCATGGTGACTTGAAGTTCGGACTGGATGCGCGGGCTGTGCTTCAGGGAGATCAGCGCCCCCTGCAGGGAGAGGTCGCGCACCACCGTTACTTCCTCGAATTTCTGGCCATCGGCGGTCACCCCACTGACGCAAGCGCGGAATTGCGCTTCCCGCCGCAACGCCGTGCGCGAACCGGGCATGTGCGCTTGTACCGGCTCGCCGGCAGCCCCCAGCGTAATCACCATCCCCTCGCTGGCCGCAAACACGGAGTCGAACTCCTCGCGCGCATCCCGGAGAATCTCGTCGACGACGCGGTCCGAGGAATCCGGATCGTGGTGAAAGAGCACCAGGGTCTTGGCATTCACTTCGCGGGCCATGTTCACACCCTCGCGCCAAGAAGAATGTCCCCAGCCCTTACGCTTGCTGTCGAGTTGCGAGGGAGTGAATTGCGCGTCATTGATGAAAATGTCCGCATCAGCGGCCAGTTCACGCAGGCTTTTCTCCAGCGCCGGGTCGCCGGGTTCGTTGTCCGTAGCGTAGGCCACGATTCCGGCGGGGGTTTCAATGCGAAAGCCGAGGCAGCCCTGGGGATGGTTCAACCAGCGCGCGCTCACCTTGTTTTTGCCAACCGGGAAGCTCTCTCCGCCGTCCAGTTCGCGGAATTTCCTGCGCGCGCTCATGGCCGAAAAATCCACCGGAAAATAGGGCAAAGCCATCTGCGCTTCAAACACCTGCCTTAGGGAATCGCGGCCGAGGAATTTCGAGCGGAAACTGTAGAATTGGAATTGATTCTTCTCCACATAGAGCGGCGCAAAAAAGGGCAACCCCTGAATGTGGTCCCAGTGGTAGTGGGTGACCAGAATATGTGTTTCCGCCGAGGCCCCGTTAATCCCTTCCGCCCAGCGATTCCCTAACATGCGCAGTCCGGTCCCGCAATCCAGAATAAACTGTGTGCCATCCGGCGCAAGCAACTCCAGACATGGCGTATTCCCGCCGTAGCGCCACGTCGTGGGATCGACGGTGGGCGTGGAACCGCGCACCCCCCAAAAACTCAATTTGGCGATCGGACTGGTCATCTCCGCCGGTGCTGCGACCCGGTGCCCCTGTGCTGGATTGCTCGTTCCCCGAGGTTCCCTGCCATTTCTGATAGTGGCAGTCATGGCAAGGGGCGTCAACGAAATCGCGGGCCGGTGTTGTCATACTTCCCAATAACAGGGCTGTTCGCAAGGGCTGCGTTTCGCTCATGAAGCTCGTAGAATAAAAGAGATGCACGTCCACGAGCCGCATCACGGGAAGGAACATGGCCATCAACACGGCCACGGTCACGCGCACAGTCATGAGCATGCGCACCCGGCCATGCGGCCATCCGTCCTGGCCTGGGCCATGGTGGCGACTCTCGGCCTGGTTGTCGCGGAGGTGTTCGGCGGCATCCTGGGTCATTCCGTGGCGCTGCTGAACGATGCGGTCCACAACCTCTCCGATGTTCCCGCCCTTGGGATTTCCTGGCTGGCCATGCGCTGGGCGCAGCGCCCAGCCGATTCGGAGAGAACCTACGGGTATCACCGCGCCGGCACTCTTGCGGCGTTCACTAATGCGGCCCTTCTTGTCCTGCTTTCCTTGTGGCTGGGCTACGAGGCCATCCAGCGCTTGCGCGCCCCGGCGGAAGTCGTCGAGAGCTGGATGATCTGGACTTCCCTCGCGGCCCTGCTGGTCAACGGCGGCATCACGTTGGCCTTGGTTCGCGGGCACACCGACCTGAATCTTCGCAGCATCCTCGTGCACAACTTCGGCGATGCCCTCTCCAACATTGCCATCATCGCCGGCGCGGTTATCATGCGTTGCACGCACGCACCCTGGATCGATCCCCTTCTGGGACTCGCAATCGGCCTGCTCGTGCTTTACTCCTCGTCGGGCATCTTGCGCGAGTCCACGCACATTCTTCTGGAAGGGCGGCCGCGCGAAACGCGGATCGAAGAGGTCGCTTGCGCCATCCTCTCCGTCGAATTTGTGCAGGAGGTCCACGACGTGCACATCTGGTCCCTCGGTGGCGGCCACAATGCCCTGAGCTGCCATGCGCGCGTCCCGGACATGCACATGGACGAATGCGAAAAAATACTTGCCGCGATCCAGAAGAAGGTCGCGGAAGAGTTCGGAATCGAACATACCACCGTGCAGCTCGAACGCGCGGGATTGCCGGCCGTTTCAGGCTACGTTATGCCGCAACCCTTGCGCAGGGGTTGACGCGAAAACGGCCGAGATTGAGAGTCTGTGAGAATAATCGTTAGGAAGGAAGCCGCGGAGTCAACCCGCGTTGTTCGTTGAACTGTTGCGTCGCCACAAGGTCGAGGCTCGCCAAAGGCGCGCTCTTGCGAAAACCATCCCCGGTTATGTAGCGGAGATCAGTGCTATCGAAGGTGAACGCCACGGCAAAGAAAACCGTGCCGTCCCGCCGCACGAACACATATTCAGAATCCGGCTCTACCGGCGCGCGGGAGCTCGCATATGGCCGCACAGCAACATCTGCCGGGCCTGCCGCAGCTTCCTCCGCCGACACGGGTTGCTCTGCTTCCGCGGGGCCGCCTTCCGCAGCGGATTCCGCCGGCGCCCCACCGTCCACGTAAACCGGGAAAGGAACATATATGCTGCCGCCCACGAAGGGCACCACGCCTCCTTGAAAGTGGCGCCGACCGGCATTCGGGTGGGTGGCGAAATAATGCACGTAGTCAAATCCGAGTCCAGGCACTCCGAGGTCATTCTCAGCCACGGGTGCACCCACAAAACGTGGATTTGACGAGGCCATCTGAGGTTTCACCGGAGGCTTCGGCGAAGACACCGGACGCATTGGGCTCCGATGGGAGGGAACTGCGTGAAAGCCCGTCACGGGGCGCGAATTGGGATGCGCGGGCGCCACGCCCGTCACAGGCGCAATGTGGGCTGCCGGAACAATCATGACAGGACGCATCGCCCCTGTCGCTTGGGCCATCGCGGGTCCCGCCGCATGTTGTGCATTTGCCAAAATCGGAGTGAAGAGAAAAACGAGGACCAAGGGAAGTGATTTGCGCATGGTGGTACCCGGCATTCCCACTAACTGCCCTATAGGACGTTAGACGCGCGCACGCCTAACAACGTTACCGTGATTTGCCGCCACTGGCCCCGGGCCCGTCTGCGCTTTCCCCGGAACTGAGGTTGTGCTATAACCGATAGGCCGTGAAGGATACCGGGAAGCAGGAACCAGCTCCGGCAGGTTTGCGGGGCGAAGGGGTTGTGGCGTCCGCAGGGAGTGGCGATCATGCGGCCAAAGCAGCTGAAAGCTCCCGGGAAGATGCCTCGCGGTTTTGCCCGATTTGCTCGCAGCGGCTGGAATCGCGGCGTTGCAAGCTTGTTTGCAGCGTGTGCGGTTACTATATGTCCTGCGCGGATTACTATTGATCGCAACGCGGTTTAGCCGGTAAAAGACCGCTTTGCGAAAAACGCAAAAGCGGCTATGCTTTGCGGTTCCGGCCCGGGTTGCCGCCGGATCCGTTGATGGATGAGGAGGAAAGTAAAGTGGCCTTAAAGTTGACGACTCGCGAAGTGGACGGGGTAACAGTTGTGGCGCTGGATGGCCGGATCGTTCTGGGCGAAGAGAGTAGCGCCCTGCGCGAGAAGGTGAAATCTCTGGTGGCCGAGGGAAAAAAGAAGATCGTGCTGAACATGGACAATGTCACGTTCATTGACAGCGCCGGCCTTGGAACGCTGGTGGCCTCGCATCACAGCGCAAAAAACCAGGGCGCATCGCTCCGTCTTTGCCACCTGGGCGCCAAGTTTACGGAAGTTCTGCAGATCACAAAGCTGATGACCATCTTCGATGTCTCCAACACCGAAGCCGAAGCGGTCGCCAGCTTCTCCAAGTAAGCTCCCACAGACTTCTCGACTTGCGGAGCATTCTGAAAAGGGCAGGCTGACGCCTGTCCTTTTTGTTTTCTATTCCGCGACGCGGTACATGGTGATCCCGCTCAGGAGCTTCGGATAGAAGTCCGTGGACTTCTGCGGCATCACTTCGCCGGCGGTGGCCACGCGCATCACCAGATCCACATCCACGGGATTCAACAAAAAGGCCGCTTGCGCGTCTCCCCGGTCGACTGCCGCCAATGATGTTGCGGCTTCGCGCTCGTAGGTCAGGTTGGATTCCGAAGCCACCGCGCGCGCCGTGATCCCCAGCGCCGGCTCCAGAATGCCCTGGTGCAGCAACACCACATCCAGTTGCCGCTGCAACGCCGATATTCCCGGCAGAAATTGCGTGATGTCCGCTTCCGGCCGGAGCGTCAGCACATAGAAGGCGCGGCTTGCCGCATCCGCCGCCGGGTAAACGCCAATGGCATGCTGCGCTTTGCCGGACGCCAGGTGCGCCAGGAACTTCTGCTCCGCTTCGGGGCGTCGCGCGTCGGTCGCGAACGAAAACACTTCCGTGGCAAACCACGGCTCCAGGAAGCGGCGTACCGCGCTCCAGTCGAAGTCCGGCAGCCGGGAAACCACGCGGTGCGTCGACAGAATCGTCAGGCCTTCGCTGTGCGTGTTGATGAACGTCATCATCGAGGATTCGTAGGGTGCGTCGGGGATCATCTTGCCGGCGCGCGTCCGCGACTCGTTGCGGAAATTCAGCGAAGTCTCGTACCGGTGATGGCCATCGGCAATCACGAGCTTCTGATCCGCCATGGCTTGTTGAATCGCAGTGATGCGCTGCAGCTCGGCAATCGGCCACAAGCGGTGGATCACGCCGTACTCATCAGAAAGTTGGGTGATTGGGGGTTGTCCGCTTTCGGCCTCGCCCAGAACCGCATCCACTTGCCTGCGAGGATCGGCGTACAGCATGAACAACTGTCCCGTGTGGGTGTGCGTGTGGCGCAACAACTCCAGCCGGTCCGCCTTCGGCCCGGAGAGTGTGTGCTCGTGCCGGAAGATCACACCGGCGGAATAGTCCTCCAGCTTGCCCAGGCCGATGAAGCCACGCCGTGTCCGCCGCAGCGATGTTCCCGGTACGTCGTACTCCTGGGTGTATGCATAAAACGCCGGGGCGTCATCCTGCACCACAACTCTGTCGGCGATCCACTTCTTTAGCGTGACCGCCGCGCGCGTGTACACATTGTGTTCCCGCGTGTCGCCCTCGAGTGTGCGGCCTTTTTCAATGCTGATCAGATTGTGTGGATCGGCCGCGTAATACTTCTCCTGCATCGCAGGCGCAATCTTGTCGTAGGGTTGCGTCAGCACGCGATCGAACACGACGACACCCGGATTGTAGCGATACGCGCGAAACGGATAGACGGTAGCCATGAGAACTCCCAAGAAGTTCTTTGCAGTGTGAGTAGCCTCCTAGTTTACGTGATATCCCTTCATTCCGGAAAACACGACAGCTATCCCCACTCCGCTAATGGGGCGCCTCCGGGCTAATGCATTTATGTGACCTTTCGTCCAACAAGTTGGGGGGATGGCCATCGTATTACAATAAATGTTCGCTCATGAGCAAAACTCCCCCTGCGATTCGCGCATTCCTGTTCGACTTGGACGGCACGCTGATCGATTCCAAGCTGGACCTGGTGAACTCCGTCAACGCCATGCTGCACCAAGTGGGCCGCGCAGAACTCCCTTTGGATATCGTGGCAACCTACATTGGCCACGGCGCGCCTCGATTGATTGCCAGCGCGCTTGGCCCCGGCGCCGACGAGGACCAGCAGCGCACCGGACTCTCCCTGTTTCTCGCTCACTATCAACTGCACAAGCTCGACACCACACGTCCGTATCCCGGCGTGGTGGAAGCTCTCGACGCACTTGCCGCGTATCCCATGTCGGTCCTGAGCAATAAGCTAACGAACATGAGCGTTGACATCCTGCAGGGGCTTGGCCTGGCCAAATATTTCCGTTCCATCTATGGCGGAGACAGCTTCGAGAAGAAAAAGCCCGATCCCACCGGCGCCCTCAAAACTCTGCAAGAGTTTGGCGTGCCCTCCGCACAAGCCGCCATGGTTGGCGATTCCGAAGTAGACGTGCAAACCGCGCGCAATGCCGGCATGCTTGCCGTGGCCGTCAATTACGGATTCGGCGTGCACGATCGTGCTGCCTATCCTGCCGACCTCTATCTCGACACCCTTATTGATCTCGTCGGCTTGACCCGCAATTACCGCCCCTGAATTTCCCGCGCGAGCTTTTCTTAACGGCGGCCCTTGCTTTCGCCCACGCGGGTTTGTCAGACTCACCGCGTGGTCATCGGACTCTTCCCTGAACTCGACGCACCCGGCGGTATCCAGCGAGCCGGCCGGCACATGGCGTTCGTTCTTAGCGAATTTGCCGCCTCCCAGCAGATGGAATACCGCATGCTCAGCCTGAACGATACGCAGGAACTCCACCGCATGCGCGTCGGCGAGCACGAATTTGTCTTCACGGGCGCCGCGCGCGGAAAGATGCGATTTGCCGCAACGGCCCTGCGCGCGACCCGACGGCACCCAAGACTCGTGCTCGCGGGTCACGTGAATCTGGCGCCGATTGTGCGTGCGATGCAGTTGGCCGCACCGCGCATGAAGAGCATCGTGTGCACCCACGGCATCGAAGTGTGGGAGCCACTGCCAGCGCTGCGCCGCCGAGCGTTGCGCCACGCCTCCGTGGTCCTCGCTCCCAGCCAGGCCACCGCCGATTATGTCGTCACCCTCCAGGGCGTGGCACGCGAACGCGTCCGCGTTCTACCCTGGGGGCTTGATCCGGACTTTGAATCGAAAATCGTCGGCGAGCCCGCCCCAACGCTACCGCCGGAATTTCCACCGGGCCGCGTGGTGTTGACCGTGGGGAGATGGCTGGCGACCGAGCGTTATAAAGGTATGGACACCTTGATGACCGCTTTGCCGCGTTTGTTGCTGCACTGGCCGGAGCTGCAGCTTGTGTTCATCGGCGCGGGTGACGATCGCGCGTGGCTGGAAGACTTCGCGCGGGAAAGTGGCGTGGGCCGTCACGTCCATTTCCTCACGGGCTTGACCTACGGAGAACTCTCCGCCTGCTATGCCGCCTGCGAAATCTTTGCGTTGCCGAGCCGCGGCGAGGGTTTCGGGTTCGTCTATCTGGAAGCCATGGCGCGTGGCAAGCCGGTCATCGGCGGTGCGCATGGTGGCGCACCGGAAGTGATCCAGGATGGCGTGACGGGCTACCTTGTGCCACACGGCGACCCG
>Ga0209517_10006735_pt1 | contig 14047 bp, 12 predicted proteins | sample PeaSoiMetSII2010_FD_187695 | JGI IMG/M metagenome (GOLD analysis project Ga0209517, IMG submission 187695) | Peat soil microbial communities from Weissenstadt, Germany - SII-2010 (SPAdes) (version 2) | ecosystem: Environmental > Terrestrial > Soil > Wetlands > Peat | place: Germany...
CAGCTGTACGTGCTCGCCTACAATCTCAGGAACTTCCTGCGCGCGCTGGCCACGCTGGAACCGTGACGAGTATGCTGTTCGTCGCAATTCGGCATCTGATCGCCGAACTACGGCCGCCGGCTAAAGACGGCACCCGCGTGAGGATTACGGCTGTCCTGCGTTGGAGCATAAACACGGCCGAGGTGGCATTTTGACAATGACAAAATCGACATTTCTGGCGCATTCACGCGTCTCGCTTCGACGCATGGCAGCCCCCATTGCCAAGATTTGATCTTGCCAATGCCCGGCCACGGCAGCAATCTGAGATCAAATAAGCCGTCCGTCGGATGGATATGGGCGTATGAATGACGCCCCAGCGAATGAGCCTTGGCATGAAACGAGCTTTCATCACCGGCGTAACCGGCCAGGATGGCGCCTATCTCTCGCAACTCCTTCTCAGCAAGGGATACCAGGTTTATGGCTTGGTCCGCCGAAGCAGCTGGAGCGAGGAGGCGGATGCGCGGCTGCGGTGGCTTGGGGTCGCGGACGATGTCGCGCTGGTTGACGGAAATATTACCGATCTTTCCAGCCTACAGCGCCTACTTCGGAGGATTCGTCCCGACGAAGTCTACAATCTGGCGGCGCAATCCTTTGTGAAGGCGTCGTGGCATCAACCGTTACTGACGGGCTCCGTGACCGGCCTTGGCGCCGTGAATGTCCTCGAGGCAGTTCGTCTGGAGTGTCCCCAAGCTCGCTTCTATCAGGCCTCGTCGTCCGAGATGTTCGGTCGGGCGCAGGAGCCGACCCAGACCGAGCGGACACCGTTCTATCCACGCTCGCCTTATGCTGCCGCGAAGGTCTACGCCCACTGGATGACGGTGAATTACCGCGAGAGTTTCGGCATGTTCAATTGTTGCGGCATTTTGTTCAATCACGAATCCCCGCTGCGCGGCATCGAGTTTGTCACACGAAAGATCACCGATGGCGTCGCGAGGATTAAGTTAGGATTGCAGGAAAAGCTTACGCTCGGCAACCTCCACGCCAAGCGCGATTGGGGGCATTCGCGAGATTACGTCAGAGCGATGTGGATGATGCTGCAGCAAGTCGAGCCCGACGATTACGTGATTGCGACCGGCCGCACCGCCAGCGTTCTTGATTTCTGTGAGCTGGCATTCAGACGTGTGGACCTCCGCACCGAGGAGCACATTGCCGTCGATGATCATTTCCTGCGACCAGCGGAAGTCGATTACCTCATGGGTGACGCCAGCAAGGCGCGGACGAAGCTAGGCTGGTCGCCCGACGTCGCGCTCGAGGAGCTCGTGCAGGAGATGGTCGATACGGACCTGCGGCGCCTCAGCCAAGGGCTTAAGACGGGGATAGGTGGCTGAACTCCATCGGCATGGCCTGCCACACGAGGAGTGGCTGCTCTTCCCTCTCAGCAGGTGAGGGCCCGTGGAAGTTCACGCAAGCGAAAGAGGCCCTTTCCCCACCACTCGTCATTCTCGGGGATCGGATGGAATTGCGGTAAGTAGAAAGCGAGCAATCGCGCTTGCGGCATCTTGGGAGTCCCTGACATCACCAATGTGAAATCGCGATCGGCCTAAGATGGCCGTGAGCGCCTGTAGTATTCAAGCATCCCGCGATCTACGTCATATCCGATACGAAATTTCATCCAATCGGTCGGAGGAAGGATAGGCCGGCGTACCCCATAGCGAATCGCGTCTACGGCCACCCGACGCCAGAGCCAGCGCGGCACGCCGCAAAGCCGCGGAACTCTCAATTTGCGGTCGCTATACGCCAGATATCGACCATAGCCGAGATAATACTTGTCGATGTAGGCCAGCGTCATCCGGTCTTGCGGGATGCAGTGCTGAACCTTTGCCTCGGGCACCCAATAGCCCGTCTTGCCCGAGCGCAAGACCGCTTCGATGACATCCGTCTCTTCTCCATAAATCGCATCTCCGGGGCGAGGCCCGAGATCCGGATTGAAGGGATGAGACCTATGCTCGGCGGTGCGCATCGCATAGTTGGTTCCAAAGGGAATGCGACGCCCCTCGAGTGTGAACTGAACAGGAGCGTCGCCAAAATCGCGAAACGCGAAGACACCCCCTATTAGGTCAAAAGTCTCACTAAGCCAATCCGGGACTGCTCCCTCAAACAAGGGTAGCGTCTTGCCGCCGAACAAAACGGCATCTGGCCAACGATGAAATGCCGCCACGTAGGCACGCAGCCACTCTCGATCAACGAGAACATCATCATCGGTCCAGACGATGTAGTCACCCGCGGCCTCTGCGACGGCCCTATTGCGGGCATTTGAGACTCCAGATTTGGATTCAAACTCCCCACGAATTGGCAGCACGCTCTTAAACGAATGAATGACGGCGGGTGTTTCGTCGGTAGAGCCATTGTCGACGACCAATACCTCCCACCGCGCGTCACGCGGGGCCGACATGGCGGCCACCGATTCAAGAGTTCGTGCCAAGGGCTTTGCGCGGTTCCGTGTGCAGATCGCTATCGTCACATTCATTCGCCGCTCCGCTCCGGCGTGAACCATGCGAACCTGCGCGCCTGCCTGAAGACGCTCGCTACCTCGTCTGCCAGCGGGTGCTTCAATAGGAATACCGCGCCTATGAATCCGACTCCGCCGCCGGTAGCACCGAGCAAAGCTGGAACCCATATATTTCCTGGACCGACCGGCATGACGAGTAAGACAACAGCCGGCGCGACGCTGCTGAAGAGAGCTAACCCGGCGCTCTTCGCGACGGAATTAAGGATATCCCTGAACCGTATTCCGATCAGGCGCCGAAGGAAGGTAAGCGATGCTGCAACGTGAACAGCGGCTGAGAGGAGCGTAGCCCACCCCACCGCCTCCAAGCTTCCCCCGAACACAAGAGCGACACTCAGAATTGCGATATTTGCGGGGACGGTGAAGGCCTGCAGCACGGCATATCTTCCGACCGAACCCGTCCCCTGCAGAACGGCCCATGTCATCGTATCAAGCAACCCTATTATGGATGCAAGGCAAAAGAGTCGTGCCAACGGGACCGCACTGTCCCACTGTTCTCCAAACAAAATTCGCATGACAGGAAATGTCAAAAGCGCAACGAACGAAAAGAAAGGCCAGCCGATCGCCGTTACGTGCGTGAGGCCCTGCAGCATCAATCCCCGGATGTCTCGTCCTTCGCGGTGACGCATAGCGACCGCCGACACCGCCACTGGTGACAGACCTTCCAAGATTGCCTGGATGAAGAGCGTGGCAATTCCCGAGGCACGACTATAGAAACCGACTGCTGACGGGGAGAGAATGCGGCCAATGAGAATATTCGGCGCTGCCGACCCCACCTCGCCCAGGACCTGACCTATGGTCGAAAGCGCACCGAACGATACAATGTGCCTCCACTCTCTCAAGGATGGGAGCAACCTCCCCGCGGCAGGGAGTTCGATCCGGGTCATGAGGAACAGTGCAACCGTGCCAGCCACCGACTGCCAGGCCATCGCCATATATCCAAAACCGAGCAACGCCAGCCCGATTCCCGCGATTGACCGACACAATACCGTCACCAGATTGACCCGATAGAGCTGACCGAATCTCATCTCTCGGCGCAACGTCATGATGACGACCATCGTGAGCGGGATGAAGAAGAAATTGATCGACAGCGCTAAGATGACTTCCTGCACTCCCGGGTCCTGATAGAGTCTCGCAATCAACCCGCTACAGGCTGCTATCAATGCGCCGATCGGCCACGTTATCACCATTGCAACGCCGATCGCGGACCGTTGGCGCGATACCGTCAGTTCCCGTTCCTGGAGCAAGTACGAGCCAATACCGAAATCACGTAAGCTGCCGGCAAGGCCCACGAGAGAGCCCGCGATGGAGAAAATGCCGATGTCATAGGGCGTCAATATGCGCGCGAGTATCAGATTCGTGACGACCCCGATCGCCAACGCCGAATACTTGTCGAGGAAAGAGAGATAAAGTGACCTTCTGATGACGGACAAGCGCTACCACCGCTCAAGATTCTAGAGTCGCATTGTAGCACAAGTGCACGACAGCACCCTGACCGCCCCCCAAGCAGGTTTGCGAAGATTTGCCTATCCGAGAGACGGTCAACGCGAGGTGATTACGTTTCGGGTCAGGGACTTGGCCTAGTCCCGTGCAAATCTATTCAATTTCACGGACTCGCTCGATGTGCAATAGGCAAGTACACGGAAGTGAGACCAATAATGACCTCCGGGCTGTCGCGGCATATGATGCCCTCAGGCGTGGATAAAAACGCCCATGGCACCAAGGCATTTCTCCAAACCAGCATTAAGCATGTTGATTGCGCTATCCCGAGAATACAGCCAAAGTCTGCAACGTGACTGAGCCATTCAGGGTTTCCGTCATCATCCCCACCCTGGCAGAGGCTTCGCGGCGCGAACATCTTCTCCGCGCCATCGATTGCATTCTCCATCAGGCTGGCGTGCAGGCAATTCCGCTTGTTGTCATCAATGGAAATAAATACGACCCAGCCCTCCGCCAGCAACTCGAGGCCAGGACTGACATCAGAACGTTCTACCGCGAACGAGCGAGCGTGACAGAAGCTCAAGCCTTTGGCGTTGAACAAGTGTCGACACCCTTCTTCTCATTTCTGGACGATGATGATCTTTACACCGAAGATGCTCTCGCCCATCGGCTGAAACTATTTGACAGGACGCCGATCCCGGATTTCGTCGTCACGAACTTCTTTTTCGGCCGCGCTGATCAGCGAATCCTGGTGACGGACGATATCACTGCATATGCAGGAGATCCCGCACACTCTATCTTCGAATTCGCGTGGCTCTGGTCTGCCAACTCACTGTTTAGAACAGCCGCCATTGGGGCGCACTATTTTCGCCCCAACGTACCTCAGATGGAGTGGACATCCCTGGCGATCCGGCTAACGCGCGACAAGCGAGTGGTCGCTTTTTCCAACCATCCAACCGCCGTCTATTTTGATACGCCAAACTCTGCATCAAAGCGAGAAGCCCACCTTAGCTCCATGATCGCGCTCATGCAGTCCTTGCGGAGCGAAGATCTCCCTCGAAAGACCCGTCGGCTCGTGGAACGGAAGTACGCGGCTGCGCTCCACGCCTCAGCCGAACGTGCGCTGGAAAGCGGTAACAACATCGCCGCGTGGCGCTCGCATTTGCGCTGCCTCACCGCTCCACAGGGCTGGCGCTACCTGAGCTATACGAGGAGACTGTTGTGGTGACCCCTTCCGACGGGCTCTCCCCAGCACAATCTGCGGGGATTGCCGTCCCTACCCAGGGAGCTGCGTGCATCGCTAGTCAATGTCACGGCCAGAGGTAGCGTGCCAGAGCCCAGCTTGAGCTGTTCTGCCCGACGTGGCTCCGGAACCACGCACGATAGGCTTCCATGCTGTTGGCGAAGGAATAGCGAGGCTTATATCCAATCAGAGCTTTGGCTTGTGTGCAGGAGTGGCGAACCCCTCGCAACTGCGGTCCCGACAACTGAACATTCACCGAGCGCATGGGCTCTGCTCTGGCGATATGAATCGGACCTTCGACCGCAAGCCGCATCTTGTCCTCGAACGCCGCCCCCAACGACGCCACGGCCCCACGGAGCGCGCCATCAATGCGTGCTAGCAGCGGATCTTTGCGCAGTGCAGCCCTCACATCACTAGAGACTAGGTGTTTCATGCTGCCGAGAAGATTGATCCGATGTCTCGGACTGAACCCTTCCCGAAGCTTCACAAGATCGCCTCGCTCGATCGACATTGGCTCTGGCGCACCGGGGCAAAGCGGAAGCAAAGCGTCGATGACCTGCTTCCACGTGGTGTCCTCGTCATCCGTGACGAAGAGCCTCGGTGCTTCTCTTGTGCAGCCATCTAGGCCCTTTAGGATCGCTTGGACGAGATTATTGACGTCGACAAGATTGCAAACAGCACTGCCTTCCTCGAGAAGTGCGAAGGAGCCAGTCTGCAGGCTGCTGATGATCGCATTCAGAAAGTAGGAATAGGGACCGGAGATATTGGGGGGGCAGAGAATCAGGCCCGGCATCCCCGCGCGCGCGGCACCTTTTACCATGAGGTCTTGGTGAAGCTTGAGGCCACCGTAGCTCGCGATCGGCTGCCGAGGCGTCGCGGCTGTTTCACTGGCGCTATCCGGCCCAGGGGGATCGCCATAAACCATTACACTGCTGAGGTGGATGAATCCCCTTACACCAATGTTACTAGCTACGGCGAGGAGATTGCGAAGCCCCGAGAGCATCACCTTCGTGTCGCCCCGGCTGCAATTGACCACATGGGTGCACCCGCGGAGTGCTGCCGCGATGCTTTCCTTGTCGAGCAGATCGGCGATGCGGACCTCAACGCCAGAGCGAATCAACCGCCAAGCGTTTCCCGATGTGTGAATGACTGGAACGACCTCAATTTCGTGATCGTCAAGGACGTCCTCCACGAGCGCCGCGCCAACCAAGCCCGAAGCTCCGACGACAGCTAGGCGCTTGCCCACGTCACTTCCGCTTTCTGACCGTACCACCGGTCGATCAGCTGGACCCGGTTGCCGTAGAGCTCCGCCATTAGACGGAGAGACTCCAACGCTTCCCGGCCTGTCACCCGCGGCGCTCTGCCCTCTCTGCACGCGTCCACGAAGTCCTCGAGCTGCAGTAAGAACACATCCTTGGGTGGCTGCCCACTTCTGCCGCGGATCACCTCGCATAACTCCGGGTGCATCCGAGGCCGCAAAATGATCTCGGAATCGCTGGTTTCACCCAGCGTCACGATGCCCGCATCAGTTTCCAGTACCAACCCGCCCGGAAGGGCAGTCGTCTTGGAGTAGCGCGCCTTGCCCTCCATCGCGTCACCATCGTCGCGGTCGTATCGGAAAGACGCAATGGCATTTGCCTCCGGACCGCCGGTACTGTCGTCGGCGAGGTGTACTCCATCCGGATAGCCCCAGAAATGTAACATGCGATCGAGGAAGTGCGTGCCAGTGACCACGAGAACTCCGCCGCCCACGCTTTGCCGGTTGAGAATGTAGCCGGATAGGGGCACCCACCCGCCGACGGTGCCGAACTGATGATAAAACCTTCTGACCCGGCCGAAGTAGGCCTCATCAAGCAAATGTTTCAACAACGTCGTGCTCCGCCAAAAGCGCAAGCAATAACCGACTGCGACAACCTTGGCAGCGCGCTCCCCCGCATTGACGATAGCGAGTCCGTCCGCGTGGCTGTTGGCAAGCGGCTTCTCGACAAGTACGGGGATGCCCGCATCGAGGCAGCGCAGCGCGATCTCCTTGTGGGTGTGGTTCGGCGTTGCGATCACGGCACCGTCTATGCGGTTGGCAACCGCAGCGACATCGGGAGCAATCTCTGGCTTGATCCCAAACTTGCGCGCAAGCGCACCCGCACGCTCAACAGCGGGATCAACGATCGCCTCGATCCTCACTCGGGTCGAGGCAAGCGCAGCAGGCAAATGACTGCCCGCGGTGACCAGTCCAGCGCCAACGAGCGCCAGTCGAAACTCCTGAGGCATGGGCTGACTCCGTACTTCATCGCTCAGATTGAGTGAGCGCAGCGATAATGCGTTGGCTCTCTCTGGCGTACCAATCGCGAAGGAGACGACGGTCGCCAACCAAGTACATCAATGCAATCCCGCCGAGGTCAGCGTTCACACTAATGTAAGACGACGATAATACGAAGACATACCTCGCCCACACTCTGCACCGAACTCGACAACCGCATCTTCTTACGGTCCCCCAGTTGGGAACTCAATAAAATAGGAAAAGTACCCTTTGTACCACCCCTTAGCGATCCAGCGGAATGGACCCTTGGAAATCGGATTATACGCCACCGGCATGTATTGCTCGGGGTTATTAGGCATTGCGGCGCCGCTGCACGTTTTTCCCTCCCGCATCCAAGCACTGTCCCAGGCCTGGAACGAGCCTGGTTCCAAGAACCGTCCATCCGACCATTCAAGCTTGTGTCGATCACACCAATAGCGAAGGCCGATCCATGACTCAAATTCTGAATGAAACGTCATCAGCAGGAACTCATGAACTTCGAGACTGTCGACGACTGCCAAACGTCCATGAACTCCCTTGAACACTCGAGATTCCGCATTCTGCTCTGCTTGGTACCAAAGAGGACCTTTATACCGAACGTCTATGAGTGCAAAGTATTTCTTGGCCGGAGCAAAGTAGACCGGCGTATCGTATAATGGTGTGAAGTTCGTCTGTGCCACGACAAGTTGCACGCTGCTGGCGAGGTACATCGCGGCAAAAAAGGTTAACCGAACCAGAGCCACCGGCTTCATCCTCTTGAAATCACCTCTGTGGGCGTGGCTTCATGCTAGCATTTGCTGATTTCTCTGCAAGCTCATTGGGTATCCGTTCACAGTTCGGCTATACCCTAGTCCCAGGGTGCGGCGGTCGGATTTGGCCTGGTTCTATGCGGATCGTGGAGGCGTACGCGTACTGCTGTCACGGAGCTCACAATTCAGTGAACCCGTGCCTCATCGGACGGAAGCGGAATGCACCGGGGAGCGCAAGAGATCACTAACCTGTAATCAACGTGCCACGCTTACAATAGCCCGCGGGCTAGGATGGACGAGGACCAGCCGGAATGCGTGACTTCTTGATCGTGATGATTGTCCTCGGCTCGGTGCCGCTCATCATCGTGCGACCGCAGATCGGCATTCTCATGTGGTTCTGGTTGTCGCTGATGAACCCGCACAAGCTGGCGTGGGGATATGCGCAGGAGTTCCGTGTGGCCCTTGTCGCGGGTGTCGCCACGCTCCTCGCTTGGCTCATCTCGCAAGATCCCAAAATGCCACCCAGAAGCTCGATCGTGTACACGCTTGCGGCCTTCACTCTCTGGGTCAGTCTTGCGGCGGTTTTCGCGATCCATCCCGAAATTGCCATCCCGAAGTGGCAGGAAATCATCAAAATCCTGCTGATGACCTTCGTTACGATGTGCATCGTTCAATCGAGGGAGCGGATCCAACAGCTTGCATGGGTCATCGCCGTTTCGATTGGGATCTACGGGGTCAAGGGCGGGCTGTTTACCATTATGACAGGCGGGAAGTACCGAGTCTGGGGACCCGACGATACATTTATCGCCGACAATAATTCTCTTGCTCTCGCACTCATCGTGATCCTTCCCCTGCTGCAGTATCTGCGCACGACTGTGACGAACCGCTGGGTGAATTTAGGGTTGCTCGGAAGCATGGCTCTGACGATCGTGTCAATCCTTGGCAGCTACTCCCGGGGTGCGCTGGTCGGCCTTGGCGTGATGCTGAGCATGCTCCTCCTTAAATCGCGCCAGCGGGTGGTCACAGTTGTCGTCACAGTCGGGGTATTTGGCACTGCACTGTATATGCTTCCGGCCCAATGGCACGAGCGCATGAATACCATCGAGGAGTATGACCAGGATGCCTCTGCAGCAGGACGTTTTGAGGCCTGGACTTTTGCCTTCAAACTTGCGACCGACCATCCATTCTTGGGCGGGGGCCAGCTCATAGGAACCGATGATCAATTGTTCAGGCACTACATTCCGACCGCGGAAGCGTCGCGGGCTGCCCACAGCATCTATTTCGAGGTCCTCGGCGAGACTGGGTTCGTGGGGCTGGGGCTGTTCTTGTTGCTGTTGCTCGTCACATTCAGGGCGGGGAGCAAGATCATAAAGACAACGCGACATAGACCGGATCTTGCCTGGGCGCGATCATTAGCAGCGATGCTACAGGTTGGAATGGTGGGATACGCAACGGCTGGGGCGTTCCTTAGTCTCGGCTTTTTCGATCTTTACTACGCGCTGGTCGCTCTCATGACCGCAACACAGGTCGTTGTGCGACGAGAGCTCGCCCGCCCGCAGACGGCGACCTCCAAGGCCGCCAATCCGGAAAATGCCCTTGGCGTTCTGTCGCCTGTCTATCTGCAGCACGCCCAGACTGCCAAACTCCAGCTGGGACAATGATGGTTCCCAAGCGGGTATGCACGTGCAGCAGAGCTTCACTCATTACAGCGGCCATGGCGAGAGAGCATACAGGCGTACGATCAATATGTGCCAAGCGCCCGATCAATGCTCGATAGCTGCAGCCGCACCCACATCTGCGCGGACGACGTGGCCAATTTCCCAGACCGACAAGACCCTTCATTGGGATGCTCCTCAACGGCCGCACGCTCGATAGCGAGACGAGATGCACTGGCAGAGTTTCATCGGCTCAGCTCGAGTCTTCGCAGACAGCTCAGGTCACGTCTTCGCTGGAAGAGAGTGCGATGAATCCCACCGACACAGGTGCAAAGCTTGATACCACGTCGCCCCAAGAATTCATCGAATATTACGCGCGAGAGAGTCTATCCGAGTCGACGCGCAAGCGATTTGAGGGAATTTGCAGCAAAGTGCTGAAGCTTCTGCCTGCAAGCGCGCAACGCAAGGAGCCGTGGCAGGTGCTGGACATCGGCTGTGGCCCGGGGATGCAGTGTATCACCTGGGCCGCGAAGGGGCATCGAGTCCACGGTCTGGACATCAATGCGGCGCTGATCGACATTGCGCGTCAGCGCGCAAGCGAGGCAGGGCTCACGATCGATTTTAAAGTTGGAAGCGCCACCACGGTACCCTATGACAACGAGTCAATGGATGTATGTCTGATGCCAGAATTGTTAGAACACGTGCAGGCCTGGGAGATGTGCGTGCGCGAAGCCGTGCGGGTCTTGCGTCGAAGTGGTGTTCTGTTCTTGAGTACGACAAATTTTCTCTGTCCGATTCAGCACGAATTCAACTTGCCGCTATACAGTTGGTATCCAGCAATCTTGAAGCGTCACTTTGAGCAACTCGCGACGACAACCCGGCCAGCCCTCGCAAATTTCGCCCGCTATCCGGCTGTGCACTGGTTTAGCTTTTATCAGCTGAGGCGCTATCTCGCGCAGTATGATTTGGAATGTTACGATCGATTCCAAATGCTCGACGCGGATTCCGGATCGACTCATCGGCAGATCATCGTAAGACTATTGCGTCAATCGGCTTTTTTTCGCTTTGTAGGTCAGTTGTGCATCACTGGCACGGTCGTCTTCGCCGTTAAGCGGTAATCGCCGCTAATGGATAGATCTCGGACTTGGTGCCGTGAATTTTGCGCGGGTGCTCACCGGTCGCGACCGCAGAAGGCGATGTTGCTTGTCTGGCCCGAGGCTCACTGGGGCGCAGGCCGGATCTCGATGCGGATCAACTTTTGGGCCGTTGGCCATGCCAGCCATTCACCGCATCCTGCCGGTAGCGCCAGATTATGTTGAGCTGCGCGCCGAAGGGTTTTTGGACGCCGTTCCAGCCGAGCGGGGTGGATTGAAGGGTCGCCAAACGCGGGGTGAGAACTGATCGACCAACAGCGAGCACCGCCGCGACGTGAAATACCACTGGACGGCCAGAAGGATTACCGCAATGCCACCGTGGATCAGGAATGACGGCATGCTACATTCGACCCCGATGCTTGGTGTCCACGTCTGACAGCAGCGATGATTTTGTCGGGATCGGCGGTCCAAGTGAAGGGCTCGAGATCGTCATTGGTCTCTCGTAGGAAGCGGTGCCGGCTGGAACTGCGGCGAGGCAGAGCACGAAACAGCCGTCGGAGTGCGCATACCCTCCGTGATGCCACGGAGAACCGTGAAATTGACCGCGGACTCTCGCGCGCCGCGGCGCGGGCGATGCCGCGTTTGGCGAACTGGTCCGCGACGACCAGCCAGAAGACCGTGTGGTCGGGGTCCTGGGGCCCCCGCGCGGAAACGGGTCGGTCTCGCACAGGAGTTCAAGCAGTTGCTCGCCGTCAAAGGGCATCGCAGCGCTGCCAGCGCTGTCCGTAATCGGTTGCAGGCGTCCGAGAAGTGCCTGTGCCATCGCGATTTCTCTTGAAGTAGAGTCTGCCGACGGCCATCTTTGCTTGGCATGTATCCGAGACACTACCGGGACACACTGGACGGGAGGTCCTGATAGATGGCACGCAGCATGCGGGGCAGCGAGCTGGAGACGCGGGAGGGCAGGGTCCGTGAACATTATACCTGACAAGCAGGACGACGTGCCCAGCGCCAAACAGGACGCGGTGCTCGACGAACGTCAGCGTCGCGAGCGCGACTATCATAAGCAATTCGCCCATCGCTACCGCGACAAGATCACCGAACCCGTGCTGCTCGATATTATCGAGCCAGGCCCGCGGCGGCCTTGGAACGGCTATTGGGCGACTTACGACTTGCTGACGGCAGAGAGTCTTGCCGGCAAGCGGGTGATGGTTCCCGGCTGCGGCTTCGGCGAAGATGCGATCCGTCTGGCCAAGCTCCGCGCTGAAGTCCATGCCTTCGACTTATCACCAGACTTGCTGGAGATCGCCCGCCAGCGCGCGGCGAAGATGGGTGTAACGGGTATACATTTTGACGTCATGCCAGCGGAGGCGCCAGCCTATCCTGACGATTTCTTCGATTTAATTTTATTCAACGACATTCTGCATCACGTAAACATCCCGAAGGCCGCTGCCGAGGCACGGCGCGTGCTCAAGGCGGGCGGCAAGGTGATTGTCAATGAACCGTACACGCACTCGCTGATGCAGCGGGTGCGCGAAAGCCGCTTGGTCTCGGGTTTCCTCTACCGCCGTATGGTCCGATTCATCTATGGGACCGACAAGCCATACATCACCGAGGATGAGCACAAGATCGACGAGCGCGAACTCGCGGTCCTGGAAGCAATCCTGCGACCCGGCTCGCTGCACCGGTATTTCTTATTCCTGGGAGGACGCATTCTTCCGAAAGACTGGCTAGCGGTGGCGAAATTCGACCGCGCGTTCCTTGCGATGATCGGTCGAGCGGGACGGATATTCGCGGGGCGTGTGGTGTTAGCGGGAACGGTTGCGAAGTAGGAACGATCCGGACTGCTGCCCATCCGACATGAATTCCCAGGGACGGGGCGGCCCGGATGGCGTGCCACATGTTGAAGCCATCTCATCGATCACTCATGCCCGCGCTTGGCGCATCGACCCTTGCATCGCATCCAGCGTGGGCGTTCTTCCTGCATGGCGGTGCGTCGCCTGCTGTCGCACCTGGCGGTCGGGCTCGGTGACAAAAAATGGGATCAGGCGCGCAGTGTGGAGTGGGGGTGAGTACACGGTCGATCGGCATGGCGAGCCTGCGTCCAGCTTCTCTGCCTCATAGCTGTGACGGTCGTGCACGCCGTGGACACCGGGATTGCGTGCCCGAGAACCTGCTCGGCGATATCGCTCCCGACCCTGACGCGCGACATGAGGCTGCGCACGGTGTTGACCCATCGGGCCAGGCAAGGACGAGGGCGGGATGGTCAGGCTGAGCGCCTGTCGAACAGTCCAAGCATCGGGCGCACCGTTTCACCGCTACGCGTTGACCAGCTCGCATAAGCGCTCCATCAATCCCAGACCGAGATCATCGAGGCCAATTTCATCGTGAGGCAGATGCGCGGCGCGCACCTGATCGAGCATCGCAGGGTCATGGGCGCGTAATAGCTGGATCTGGTCGGGCCGCTTCGGTCGCGGTCGCGGCTGATTCGATTGATGGAAGAGCCCGCATGCGATCCCGAGGTGGACGCAAGCCTTGAGAGTTGCACGGCTCAATTTCCGCGTGCGTACGGTCTCGGCTGACCGTTTGCCGTGCTGCCATGCATTTGTATTGTCTGGTAGACCGCTTCGGCGGCGAGGTTCGTGCGTCATTCTGCGTTCGTCCCCTTCGATCAACCAAAATTGGTATTCTTTTCCGCCTATGCAATCGGAAGTCGGGTAGGATGCTGGAAGCGGAGCGATGCTGCTCGAGTGTTTATTCCATCGGAGTTTCCCCCCGTTTCAGCCGTCAAAGGGCAGACGCGCCACCGCTGCCACGCAGGTCGGCCGCGAAGTCGCCGGAATAAAGCCCCATCAAAGACCCAGAGCAAGGCGATCCCTCGCGCGCTCAACGGCGAGGCCCTCCCCCAAACCCCCATGCTGCCCCCTAGTTCACGCGTCGGCCCATCCTTGCGCCGCCACGCAGATTTGCTGCCCATGCCCGCGCTCGGTCGTGGTCTCTAGGTAGATTTATTGATTCCAAAAAT
>Ga0209517_10006739_pt1 | contig 14038 bp, 11 predicted proteins | sample PeaSoiMetSII2010_FD_187695 | JGI IMG/M metagenome (GOLD analysis project Ga0209517, IMG submission 187695) | Peat soil microbial communities from Weissenstadt, Germany - SII-2010 (SPAdes) (version 2) | ecosystem: Environmental > Terrestrial > Soil > Wetlands > Peat | place: Germany...
CGGCGGGGCCACAAAGGCGCTGCCGCTGCTGTAGGTTGCGAAAAAACGCCCGTCCCGCGAATAGAGGGCGCCAAGCCGAGCGTTCGGCGCATTGCGCAGCGATTGCAGCAGCTCCTGCGCCGCCGCTGGGTCCTCGAACAGCAGCGGCGCGGCCGCGCTCTCGGCCAGCATCTTGGCCTGCACCCGCGTCGCGTCGACTAGACCGAAAAGACCGAGCGTGAAGCTGCTGGCGATGATGATGACGGCGATGATTGCCACTGCCGTGCCGAGCGTAATGCGACTGATGTGCCCGAGGCGCACACCGAGCGTCACGCGGGGCAGCGGCGCGTGGCGCGCGCTCATTGGCGCACCTTCGTGGCCAAGCGCAGCAGCTTCGAGCTCAGGCTGAGCTTTGCGTCGCGCGCCGCGGCAAGGTTCGCTTCGAAGGTAATGCGATTGTTGACCACGCTCATATTGAGAGCCACGCCCTGGTCGACCGCCCCCGGACTGTCGGCAACGGTCAGGACGGGGGCGCCGTGCAGGCTGGCGAGCACGCGCGGCAGGCTGCCGTTCGCCGCGTCGGCGATGAAGACGAGTTGGCAGCGCCGCAGCGGCTCAAGGTCCGTGAGGCGATGCACGGCAATGAGGCGCTCACCAACCGCCTTGCCCTCGAGCCCGTCGATTTCCGGGCCGAACGGATTCTGGCCATACACGCACACGTTCAGCGTGGGCCCGACGTCGGCGGTCCAGTCAGTGAACAGGGCAAAGTTGTACAGGAACGCCGCCTTGAGGCGGTATTCGGGCAAATCATCACACCATGCGCGCGGCGCGAATGAAGCGAGTGCCATCGCCATGAGCGAGGCCAGGAGGAGGGCGCTACGGCGCATGAGCGCCCCCATCGAGGGCTCGGCCGGCCGGCGTTGGCGAGCGCTGTTCGGCGAATGGCGCGAGGCGCCGCGAGGTAATTTTCAGCTCCAGCAGCCGCTCGAGCGGCAACGCTAAGAGCTGCTGCAGATCGTACGGATGCGCGGCGCCGGGAAACGCCAGCGCCAGCGCCAAGCCGGCGGCCCACAGGCCTTTAAAACGCATAGCTGGCCTTGAGGCGCACGCTGCGGCCGTCCTGCTCGAACGAGTTCTGCCAATTGGTGGGCGCGGACGGTTGCGCGTAGTGCTTGTTGCCGATGTTGTCGAGGGCGAGGGCAAGTTCGAGTCCCTTGGCCAACGCCTCGGTGCTCAGATACACGTTCGACAGACCGTAGCCCCCCAACGTCGTGCCATCCAGGGTCAAGCGCGGGCCGTCATACTGCAGTTCGTAGCCCAAACGCAGGCCGGCCGCGGGCAAGGGGCTCGAGAAATTGAGTTTGCCCAGTACTTTGGGCGAGTTGACGACGTCGCCGCCACTGCGATAGTCGGCCTCCTGGATCGACACACTGTCACGCAGGCGGGCGCCGGACTCCCAGGTCTTGTCGGTCGACAGCTCGAGGCCGCGGGCGTCGATCGGCTCGGTGTTCTGGAAATCTCCCGTCACGGAGCCCGCGGGCACCACGATGGGATTGTGCAGCGTCCACTGATAGACCGAGGCGCGCAGCGTCAGGTCGCGGCCCACGCGCTGGTCCACATCGAATTCGAGTGTGTCGATGGTTTCGTCGCTCAGCCCCAGAGAGGGGGGACCAGGCCCCCACTGGTTGGAGTCTTCATTGACGCTCGGCGCGCGATGCGCAATGCCGTAGAGCACCTTGGCGGTGGTCTCGGGGGTCGCCTGCCAGATGAGCCCCAGCCGCGGACTCAGGTCCGATCCAGTGACGTTGTTGCGATCGAGTCTCAACCCTAGCGTGGTGGCGAACGTGTTCGACAGGCGCCACTCATCCTGTCCATACACGCCTGCCCGATAGCCGGAGGTGTGTTGGTAAATATTGTTGGCAGGGTTCGCCCAATCGATCAGATCCTGGTCCTCCGTATAGTCATCCTGCGCCTCCAGGCCCAGCATCAACGTATGCGCGGCAAATGCCGTCGACACGACGCGCGCTTCGATCCCTCGCCAGTCGCTCCACGTAGGATAGGAATTCCAAGAGCCGCCATAACTGTTGAGCGTGCCCATGGGTGCATCGCCCGTAAACAGCCGCGCCGACACGTGCAGCGTGTCCGCAGCGAAGCTGTCCTGGTACTGCAACTGCGTAAGCGTGTACGTGGTGTCCAGGTACTGACCCGGCACGAGCGGATCGCTGAAGAACGATCCGGTCGGATCGTCCTTGTGATCGAAGCCATAGATCACTTCGAAGGACCAGGGTCCACGGGCGACGCTCCCCAAAAATTGCTGGCTGTGATCACCGTCCATGCCGGTGGCGATGCCCGACTTTCCGGAGGCGCCATAGGTGAAAAAGAGGTTCTGACCCCGAGCGCTCATGCCGCTCACGGACATCAGCACATCGACCCCATTGTCGAGGCGCTCACCCCAGCTCGCACGGCCCTCGCGCAGCGCCTGCGGCTCTTGATAGCTGGCGGACACTTCCGCGCCTTTCACGTCCGCACCCGTGCGCGTGACGATGTTGATGACGGCAAGCATGGCGTCCTGGCCGTACACCGCGCCCCCCGGCCCGGGAATGAATTCGATGCGCTCAATCATGTCCATGTCGACCGGGAATCGTCGTCCAAACGGTCCGGTCTCCCAGACCGGGTCATTGACTCGATTGCCGTTGATGGTGACCAGCACTCGGGTGTTGAAATCACCGGGCAGGCCGAAGCCGCGAACCCCGAGATAGACGTATTGCCGGTCGTACGTCGTGTAGACGCCCGGCAGGCTGGCGAGAGCCTCGTCCAGGGTACGCCAGCCGAACGTCTTGATCTCCTCGCGCGTGATGACACTGACGGCCGCGGCAACCTCGCTTTGCTTCTGCGCGTATTTGGAGGCCCCAACGACGGAAACCTGCATGAGCTCTTCCAGGCTCAAATCCGTGAGGTCCGCTGCGGTTACTGCCGCTGGGAGAGCCGCCACGAACACGAGGCAAAGTCGCAACTTAGGACTACGAAAAGTCTCTTGTTGCCCCGGAGTGGATGGTGTTTGTTTAGCGATTGTTTGCACTGAGTTTCTGCCGTCGGCCGATATGCACTCTTGGATATCAGGTCAATCAATTATTTATATCGGCACCTCCGCAGAGACGCCTTAACAAAAGTCTCAAGGCCGCCGTTAAACGTGTGACGTAGGTCTCGGCCTGTTGGGTCATAATCTAGCCAGCCATAAGATGCGCCTGCTATCTGCTGACCATCACCGACTTTGCTTTATGAAATACGACCTAGGGTTCTTCGACCACGAGACCGGTCGTGTCGAACGAAAATCCCTTCGGTGCTAAAGTATTCGCTCCGGTATCGACTGTTACCGATGTCCCTGGATAGGACCCTTTGTCGATTGGCTGCCCGGGACGGATTACTCGGCGCTGCGCGCCTAACCATGACACAGTGGTTTGCCCCTGGCGTCGGATTCATCAAGCAGGACGTCCGGTTCGAAATTAACGGATATATGTTGTCGCACAACTTGATGACGCTCGAAGAATTTGAACGGGCGGCGGCGCCGAAGTAAGTTGGGGATTGCGAGACCGAAAGCGCCGCGGGGCTTGCTGCGGCGATGAATCGTGGGTTACAGACGCGTATCATCAGAAGGGCAGGATCAATGCGAGAACAAGTTCGATAGGGATTCTATCGAGATGAAAAAGATTTGGTCGCTCTTGCATCTCAAATGGCTGTGGGCCTTCCTTGTCGACAGGCGGGCCCTGGCGCACGTGGTGTTCCGGTGTCAACACGCCTCCGGCCCCACCAAGGACAAATTGGCGGACCTCGCTTTCGTTTTCGAAGGCCGCTTGCTGAAGCGCCCTGCAAAGAGTGTGTTACGCACGACCCTGACTGCGGGTTGAGGGACCGACACTATCCGCGCCCGACGGAGGTTTTCATGTTTTGTCCTGCCTGCGAAAATAACAACGTATCCGGATCCCAGACGTGCGGTAAGTGTGGAGCGGCGTTAATCCTGTGACGACCAAGTCCCCCCGGCAATCTGCGAAAACAAGGAAGTCACCGTATATCGTCTTCTACGCGGCCTCGTTGTTCATCGTCACCGGATGGCTTGGGATGGTCGGGCTCTGGGAATATTCAGCTCACTTGATTGCATCTCAAGCCCACGTGGCTACCGCAACCATCACCGGGAAGGTCATGCATCCGGCGGGCCAAGAGGGATACACCAAGACCGCGTACGAGGAGGATTTTGTATTCACCACCGCCGCAGGCAAACAGATCGAGGGCAAGACCAATCTGACCGCCGATTCTTGGGATCGAATCAAGCCGGGCGATACGTTCCAGGTCACCTATGCGGCAAGCGAACCGGGTACGTACCATATTGGCACGGACACGAACACAACCCTCAGTGACTGTGTTTTCCTCGGGGTATTGGTGATATGGCTGGTTTTCCTGAGGCTTACGATCAGAGCACGCCACAGACGGCCGACGCCGAGGACCAGATCCGAGGCGGCACCCGACAGCTTGGCGCGCGCGCCGCCGCCAGCTGCGGCGAGGGCCCCGGTCAATGGCGCGGTATTGATGGGCGCGGCCTTGCTGGTCGTAGGGGGAGTGTTTTTGCTGATCGGAGTGGCCAATTTGGTCAGCGAACGGGGATTTCGCGCTCATGGTAAAGCCGCAACCGCCATCGTGCTCACCAAGAGCACTGTGATCGGCAAGAACGGCGACTCCTACCCGCTAGACGTTCGATTCACCACGGATGAGGGAAAATCGATCGAGACCAGCATAGGCGTCGACTACGCAACCATGACGTCACTGCACGAACACTTACCGGTTACCATCATTTACGCACCCGAACACCCCGAAAAGATCCGGCTTGCCAGTGATGGCCAATTCAGCACCTTTGTCGCATTATGGTTTTTCAGCGCGCTCGGCGGGATACTCGCCATCGGCGGTGCCATCATGATGAGCTTCGGCTTCCTGGATGCAAAGCGTGAACGTCTTCTGCACGGGTGCGGTGAATCGTGGATTCACTGTTAGTGACGGTGGCGACCTACAGCCAAGTGGCCGCGGCAGTGTCCGCCCTGCTTTTCGTCGTCGACCTCTTCGCCATGATGATCTACGTTTCTCGCAGCGGCAAGATCGACCCCGAGGAGGGGCATGTCGTTACCGAGAACAGGTCACTCACGGCCAACGATTCGGTCGCCATGGGAGGCAGTGGTGTTGCCGGTGGCCGCTATTGGGGCAAGCACAAAGTGTTCTTGAGCCGCTCGACGTATATCAGTGACATGTCGCTGGTCGATGGTACTGCGACCCAAGCTCAACGCCGTCTCGTGCGCGGCATCAAACTCGCCGCCATTCTCTTCTGGCTGGCGTGGGTGTTCCTAGGACTCAGCCTGCTACCGTCGCAGCCGATATTTGGGACGATGATTATCATCTTTCTCACCTATGCGTTCATCCAGAGCGTCAGAATGGTGCGAAAAGGACGTGCCGATGCGATGCGCAAACTGAAGGAAAGACAAGAGTCGCGAGAGGCTCGCCGGCATAAGCCATAAGAATCGACGTGATGGGTAAATGGTGATTCATTACCCTCATTTTTCGCCAAGTTCCGCCTACGCGTATGTCCCTGTTTGTGGTTCCCGCCGAATTTTGACACCCAATGGCGACAGCGACTAGACTCATTTCGGTCTAGCCTGTGAGCGCATACACAGGTTCCTTTGATGCCCATAACAGCGAACCAAAAATGAGGTGCAGCCGAGTCGCCAACTCCGTCCCCTTGAACACCATAATGGCGTAGTGCGGACGGTCGCTATCGTAAATTCTTTGCATAATCCGCGAGGGTATCGGGCGCCGAAGAGTTGCGTTGTCGGAAAGGTCGGAGTGTGGCAAACGTCAACAGAACCGCTGACTCAGGGTGATTATTCGCGGGTAGCCAAAGGGAGTCGACATGAACAACCAACCACAAAAAGCCGAAGATTCCATCGTGGTTTCTACGGGCGCGAAATCCGCGGCGGCGTGCATTCGCGGATGGCGGCTGCCATGGAAGGGGCTTGCGCCGATGGCTTTGCTTGCCGTCATGATGCCGCTTGCGCTGTGCGAGTCTGCTTATGCTGCACCACCGGCTGCTCAGCCAGCGGATGTCATCCAGACTCAGGACGCAAATGCGGACGGTATCGTAGCCGAACTCACCGCGTGTCAGCGTTCCGAGGGGGTCCTGACGATCAAGATTCGATTCCGCAATAACTCCGATAAGCCGGGAAGTCTAACGTTTACCCATTGGAACGCGAGCGGCCAGGATAATCCTAAGTTTTACGTTACCGCGGGAAATAAGAAATATTTCATGCTGGCCGATTCCGATGGCACCGTCTTGTCGACCAATAGCACAGGCAACGGCGTCGATGCGAACATAGCTCCGGGGAAAACCTTTCTCTGGTGGGCGAAGTATCCCGCCCCGCCTGCCGACGTGAAGAAGATTAATTTCATGATGCCGGTCGCTTCCCCGTTTGACGACGTTCCTATCAGCGATAAATAGGCGTTTAAGGCTGGTTGAACGTGGGGAGGAGCTATCGTGACGCCGCGAAAATTGAGCACACTCTTATTATTTTTGATCCCCTGCATCGCATTGGCCCAGAAGTACCCGGATCCGGATTCCCCGGCCGTGCAGGCGGCTGCCCAAGCGGATCTACCGCACGCCAAGGTTTTGGCCATCGTAGGCGTGTCCAGTGGAATACAAAGTGTATTGCAGGATCTGAAGGCGAAAGTCACCGAGCACGAAGTCAAAATCGAGCTGGACGCCGATGTCTTGTTCGACTTCGATAAATACAGCCTGCGCCCCGCGGCGACCGATAGCTTGCGCGAGGTAGGCGAGGTCGCCAAAAGTTACGGCAACTCGCCCGTGCTGATCGAAGGCCACACGGACGGCAAAGGTACTCACCCGTACAACATGAAGCTCTCCGAAAATCGCGCCGCGGCCGTGAAGAACTGGCTGGTTCAGAATGCAAGTGTCGTTGCGGCGCGAATTACGACGCGCGGCTGGGGAGAAACGAAGCCTATTGCTCCGAACACGAAACGGGATGGGTCCGACGACCCTGAAGGGCGTCAGAAGAACAGGCGCGTTGAGATTACGATACGCACGAGTTAGAAACGCCCCAGACCCCGGCGGCGGCAAGCGCTGGATCGCCGTGCGCCGCAGCACGGGAGCGGCCGTGATTGCCGGCCCGCAGCATGGGGCTTGAATCGGATCAGCGTGCGCCACTCGCCTGGCCGCCTGTGGAATAGCTGAGTTAAATGCCGGTGTTACTATGTTCGGCGGACACATGCCGCCAGTCAGGAACGACCGGTGTGATCATAAACATATGCCTGGGGGCGACTGACTAGCGTTCTTGTAGGTATCAACGTGCGGGTTTGCCGGTGGTCTTAGCGAAGCGTTTTGGAGCGTTGGCAGGATAGCCATTCGGCCGATATTGTCACACGGAGCACTTTGTCGACCCGCGACTTATGTACGCCGCTCGCAATTGTTGATGCGCGCGTGCGCTCCGGCGAGTCAAGCGAAGAGTCGAACGTAATTTGCACGATTTGGAGGGCGTCAACCTTAATCTGTGGACGTTAATCGACGTCAATCCGCGAGAAAATGCCCTGCAAATTAGGGAATTATTGTACTCTGTGGCGGTTGGTGTACGTCGCTGGACCCCGTGTCCTACCGCCGGGCACATAGGCACTTTTTCCGGCCGGAATAAAATGGATACCATGTGTCCGGAATGGACCCCGTCGGAAGTGGCTCCCCGGGACGGATTACTCGGCGCTGCGCGCCTCGCCCCTGCGGGGCCGCCCTACGGGCGTTCAACTTGGCCTGCGGCCAAGTTGTCGAACCAGTCTTGTTTTATGTCGGCGGTTCGAATTGGGAGCGTCGAGCAACCGGTGCTGCTCAACATCGGTAAAATTTTTGTCAAGTGGCTCCCCGGGACGGATTCGAACCGCCGACCAACGGATTAACAGTCCGTCGCTCTACCACTGAGCTACCGGGGAATTCAGAAGAGGCGCGGATTGTCGGGAAGCCGGGCCTTTAAGTCAAGAAAACGCGCGGGTATCTCAGGAGTGACCGGCGACGGGGTGCGGAACGTACGGCGCCTCCAGCTGGGCAATCTCGCCATCGGTCAAATTGAGCGATAGGGCAGCGACGGCGTCGTCGAGATGGTGGCGTTTCGAGACGCCGACGATGGGCGACGTGACAAATGGCTTCTGCGCTATCCAGGCGAGGGCAATCTGCGCTTTCGGCACTCCTCGCGCGGCCGCAATCGAGGCGACCTGATCGACGATGCGTCGATCCGAATCAATGGACGTGGCGTAAAGCGCATTGCCGTACACGTCGGTTCGAGTGCGCGGGGTTTCCGTATCCCAGGCGCGAGTCAGGCGCCCGCGGGCAAGCGGGCTCCAGGGCATCACGCCTATCGCGGCGTCGGCGCACAACGGCATCATTTCGCGTTCTTCTTCACGGTAAAGGAGGTTGTAATGATTCTGCATGGTCGCGAAGCGAGTCCGGCGATTCTCTTTCGCCAGGTGCAGCGCCTTGCTGAATTGCCAGGCGTACATCGAGGAGGCGCCGAGGTAACGTGCTTTGCCGGCTTTCACAACGTCGTGAAGGGCTTCGAGCGTTTCCTCGATGGGGGTGGCGTAATCCCAGCGATGTATCTGATAAAGGTCCACATGATCGGTGCCGAGCCGCTGCAAACTCGCGTTGATGGCCGTAAAAATCGCCTTCCGCGACAGGCCTCGGCCGTTGGGATCCTGGGTCATGGGAAAGAACACTTTGGTCGCGATCACGAGTTCGTCGCGGCGCGCGAAATCCTTCAACGCGCGGCCTACGATCTCCTCGGAGGTGCCATCGGAATAGGCGTTCGCCGTATCGAAGAAATTGATCCCTAAGTCCAGGGCGTGACGGATGAGAGGGCGACTCTGCTCCTCAGGCAATGTCCACGGATGATCGCCCCGCTCAGGTACACCGAACGTCATGCAACCCAAACAAATTTTCGAAACCTTTAAGCCTGTGGAGCCTAAATTCACATATTTCATAGAGTTAGGCGCCAATCTTTGTGTAAGATTTTATCCGCTCGGGTGGCTCTCTCAGGCGCGTTTTGCTACCGCTACGGAGAGCACGCGTTCGATGCGTCGCAGGGCGTCTTCGAGCATCTCCATGCTGCAGGCGAAGGAAATTCGCATGTGTCCCGGTGCCCCGAATCCCGATCCGGGTACGACGGCCACGCCGGCCTCGACCAAGAGAAATTCAGCGAAGGCGGTGTCGTCGTTGATACCTAAGCTACGCATCGCTCCCGTAACGTCGGCGAAGGCATAGAAAGTTCCGGCTCCCGGCTGACAGGAAATACCCGGGATCGCATTCAGGCCGGCGACCACAAAGTCATGGCGCGCTTTGAACGCCTTGTTCATTTCGGCTACGCACGCTTGGTCGCTGTTGAGAGCTACCGTCGCGGCCCGCTGCGAGATACTCGAGGCATTCGATGTCGATTGACCTTGAATGGTGCTCATCGCGGCCACGAGATCCTTGGGTCCGCCGCAGTACCCGATGCGCCAGCCCGTCATCGCATAGGCCTTCGAGACTCCGTTGATGGTGACGGTGCGATCATAGAGTTGGGGATTCGCTTGCGCGAAACTGCTGAACGGCTCAGGGGCCCAATAAATGTGCTCGTACATTTCGTCCGAGGCGATGATGACCTGCGGATGCTTATCGAGAACCGCGCCTAAGGCCTGGAGTTCCGCGCGTGTATAGGCTGCACCTGTGGGATTACTCGGGCTGTTGAGAAACAATAGCTTGGTGCGCGGTGTGATGGCCGCGGCCAATTGCGCGGGCGTGATCTTGTAGCCCTGATCGGCGCCGCCGTAGACGCAGACGGGAACCCCGTCGGCGAGCAGCACCATGTCGGGATACGACACCCAGTAGGGCGCTGGGATGACGCATTCATCGCCCGAATCGAGCAACGCAGCACAGAGGTTGAAGCAGGTCTGTTTGGCGCCGGACGAGACGAGAATTTGACTGCGCTCATACGTCAGTTCGTTGTCGCGCTTGAATTTGGCGATGATGGCGTCCTTCAATTCAGCAGTGCCATCAACCGCGGTGTAGCGCGTGATCCCCTTGCGAATTGCATCGACGCCCGCATCTGCGATATGTACCGGCGTATCGAAATCCGGCTCGCCGGCCCCGAGGCCAATGATGTCCTTGCCTTCCGCTTTGAGCTTCGCAGCCCGAGCGGTGACCGCCAGGGTGGGAGACGGTTTGACCTTTTGTACGCGCTTTGAGAGGGATACGGCCAAAGGGAACTACCTATGTAAAAACGGGCGGCAAAGTGTACGAAAAATAGCCGGCCGGCGCCAGTTCGCGGGTGCTGCATGACTCCCAACGTGAGAGAATAGATGAATGAACTTTGAGCTCTATTCGGACTATGCTCCGGCGGGCGATCAACCGCAGGCCATCGAAAAGCTTGTGGACGGTCTCAGCAGCGGCCTTGCGCATCAGACGCTGCTGGGCGTGACCGGGTCGGGGAAGACCTTCACGATCGCCAACGTTATCCAGCAGGTTCAACGTCCCACGCTGGTTCTTGCGCACAACAAGACTCTGGCGGCGCAGCTCTACGGCGAATTCAAGGTGTTCTTTCCCAAGAGCGCGGTCGAGTATTTCGTTTCGTACTACGACTACTACCAGCCGGAGGCGTACGTTCCGGCTTCCGATACCTTCATCGAGAAGGACGCCTCGATCAATGAGCACATCGAACAGATGCGCTTGTCCGCCACCAAGGCGCTGCTCGAGCGGCCGGATTCCATCATCGTCGCGACGGTCTCGGCGATCTACGGTCTCGGCGACCCCCAGGCATACCTCAGCATGGTGCTGCACATGTCGCGCGGCGATCGTCTCGACCAGCGCAAGCTGCTGCGGCGGCTGGCCGACATGCAATACACGCGCAACGAACTCGATTTGCATCAGGGAACGTATCGCGTTCGCGGCGACGTGATCGATATTTTCCCGGCGGAGTCGGAGCGCGAGGCGGTTCGGGTCGAGTTGTTCGACGATCAAATCGACGCGCTGAGTCTGTTCGATCCGCTCACCGGCGAGGTACTGCGCAAGGTGCCGCGGCTGACGGTCTATCCTTCCACGCACTACGTGACGCCGAAAGAGAGAGTTCAGTCGGCGGTTGAGGAGATTCGCGCCGAATTACGCACGCGGCTCCTCGAACTGCACGCTGCGGGTAAGTTGGTCGAAGCGCAGCGATTGCAACAGCGCACGTTGTTCGATCTCGAAATGATGAACGAAGTCGGTTACTGCGCCGGCATCGAAAATTATTCACGCTACCTGTCGGGGCGGATGCCGGGCGAGCCGCCGCCGTGCTTGTTCGACTACCTGCCCAAGAATGCGCTATTGGTGATCGACGAGAGTCACCAGACGATTCCGCAGTTGGGAGCGATGTACAAGGGTGATCGCTCGCGCAAAGAGACGCTGGTCGAATACGGTTTCCGTTTGCCGTCGGCGCTCGATAATCGGCCTTTGCGGTTCGAGGAGTTCCAACACCTGTCGCCGCAGGCTATCTACGTATCCGCAACGCCGTCCGCGTACGAAAGAGGCCTGTCGGGGCAAATCATCGAGCAGGTAGTGCGGCCGACCGGCTTGATCGACCCTGAGGTCGAGATCCGGCCGGTGCGTGCCCAGGTGGACGATCTATTGTCGGAGATTCGGCTGCGCTCGCAGGCGAACGAACGAGTCTTGGTCACGACCCTCACCAAGCGCATGGCGGAGGATCTCACCGAATACCTTGACGAGCACGGCGTCAAGGTGCGCTACTTGCATTCAGACATCGAAACCGTCGAGCGCTCCGAGATCGTCCGCGATTTGCGGTTGGGCAAGTTCGACGTCATCGTCGGTATCAACCTGCTGCGCGAGGGACTGGACATGCCGGAGGTGTCGTTGGTCGCGATTCTCGACGCCGACAAGGAAGGGTTCCTGCGGTCGGAAGGGTCGTTGATCCAGACCATCGGCCGGGCCGCGCGCAATGTGCGCGGGAAGGCGATTTTGTACGCAGATGTGCGCACCGGGTCGATTCAACGCGCCATTGCGGAGACCGACCGGCGACGCGCCAAGCAGATCGAATTCAACGCGCAGCACGGAATCACGCCGCGCAGCATCGTCAAAGCGGTGGGTGATGTCATGGAAGGCGCGCGCTCCGTGCAGGATGGCTCCTCCCGGGATTCGGGCGCCGATTACTCACTGTTGCCGCCTGAACAGGCTGTGAAGCGCATGAAGAAAATGGAAGCCGAGATGATGAAGCTGGCGCGAAATCTCGAATTTGAGCAGGCCGCACGGTTGCGGGACGAGATTCAGAAACTGCGTCAGATAGCATTGGGCGTGCCCAATACCTTGGTAGGCTGATTTTGGGAGATTCGGATGCCGATAGACAATAGTCAATCGCAGGAAGTAGATCTCGACCGTACCGACCGGCTTCCCGTGTTGGCCGGCGTGGTCTTCGACGATGATGTCGAGGACGATGCGGTCCGCATGGACTACGCGCCGGTCGTGCCCAGCGTCAAGTCCGAATTTCCGCGGCCCTCCGGAGTCGATCTGCCGTCGCTCGCCGAGAGCGTACGCTCGGTCGAGGAGCGCATTGCCCGTCAGAACGCCGACTACGAAGCGCTCAGCCGATCCTACGAGAAAGCTCGCGATGCCGAGATCGCGGCGGTTGCCCGCGGCCACGCATTGACGGCCGAGCTTGCCGGCCTGCGCGCCACGCTGGAGTCGGAACAGACCCGGTCGCGTGATTTGGATAAAACGCTGGCCGAGAAGAATGCGGCAGCGGAGGCCACGCGTACGCGAATCGAGGAAGCTCTCCGCGAGGCAGAGCGCTATCAGAGCGAGGCGCGCACGCTTCGGGATACTTTGGTGGCGCGCGACGCCGCCATTGTTCAGGTGACGCACTCGCTGGGCGAGCGCGACGCCCAACTCACCGCACTACAGCACGAACATGCGCAGGTCGTTCCCGCGCTCGAGGAGCGTTCCAGAATCGGCGAGCAGCTCGACGCCGACTTGCGCGCCGAGCGCGATCGGTCCGCGGGGTTGGCGGTTGCGCTGCGCGATACCCAACAATCCGCGGCGGCGCTCGCCGCGCAGCTCAAAACCGGCGGCGACGAACTCAAGTCCGCACGCCACGAATTGAATGCCGTGAAGCTGCAGTCGGCTACGTACCTCGAACATTTGCGGACCCGAGACTGGCGCCGCGGGTTCGATCACAACATGTTTCGCGAACTCGATGCCAAAATCGGCGCCGTGCAGGACGATCACGGGGCACTGCAATTGGAGCGTGATCAGCTGCGGCAGCGGGTGACCGAGATCGAGTCGAAGCTGGCGGCGCGGGATGAAGCGATCGCCAAGCTGCAGGCGGCAGCCGTGGATGACGAGGGAATGCGGGTACGGCACGAAATGAAGCTGAGTCAGGTCGAAGACGCTCGCACCGAACTGATGCACAAGATTACCGCTCTCGAGGACGAGCGTAGCCGTGTGCAGGGCGAAGTGGTGGCGCGCAATGAGAAGATTGCTCAGCTGCAGGCGGCTGCTGTGGATCAGGAGGCGCTGCGCGTCAATCATGAAGTGACGCTGCGTCACTCTGAAAAGGCGCGCACCGACCTCATGCACAAGATCACCGCGCTTGACGGCGAGCGCAGCCGCTTGAATGACGATTTGGCGGCGCGGGACGAGACGATCGCGAAACTCAAAGCCGCTGCGGTATCGGATGATGCGGTACGGTCCAAGCACGAACTGATGCTGCACCAGGTGGAACGTGCATGCGCCGACCTCACCGCGCAGATCGCTGCGCTGGAGAAAGAGAGAGGTCGCTTGAACGACGAATTGGCGCTGCGGGATCAGGCGATCGCCGACGCCCACGCCGCGGCCAGGAGCGAAGCGCATCGCGGCAAGGAACTGCTGGCGGCGGCGCAAACGGAGCATGCGGAGCTGGCGGCGCAGATACAGCGCCTGCAGTCGGAGATGAAAAAACGGGAAGACGAAATG
>Ga0209517_10006740_pt1 | contig 14038 bp, 11 predicted proteins | sample PeaSoiMetSII2010_FD_187695 | JGI IMG/M metagenome (GOLD analysis project Ga0209517, IMG submission 187695) | Peat soil microbial communities from Weissenstadt, Germany - SII-2010 (SPAdes) (version 2) | ecosystem: Environmental > Terrestrial > Soil > Wetlands > Peat | place: Germany...
GCTCGACCGCACGAATCCGAATCTCTTCCAGGGTTTTGTGATCCAACTTCCGGGCATCTTGCGTAGCCATGCCCGAAGTATAGCCGATAGCTTCATTTATGTCTACTTACTTCTGATTTGATTAGTAAGTAAGATAAAATAGCGTTTCATTCTTAGGTAATAGCCGGACCGGAGACAGGAGCTACACAAATTGATGGTGACGGTGTCTATGAGCCTGTAAGTGAAACGCTTTACTTCGACGAAATAACCGGGAGAGTTCCCATAATGCACGGTGGCAGAAACGCAGTTCGCAGTCATGAACGTCACTGGGCTGCATATCTTTATCTGTTCACAGGCGTGACACTTAATCGGCCTCAGTTCCGTTGGTCCAATGGCCCAACGAGATCGTATGGCCGAGCAAGCTAGTATGACAAGTCCCAAGCACGCAGGGACGCTCCCTAGGTACACAATATAAATCATGTGGTCATTCATCTTTTTCTCAATTTCCGAAGGGAACGGTGTCAGCCGGGATTTCCATTATTGATCTCCGGCCCGACCGATAAGATACTCCTCACCGCCACCCCATGCAACTGTGAGTTGAGTTTGCAGCGCAAGGTGCTCTCGCGGGCTACGGGAGGCGCCATTCGGACCTGTCGCGAGGACCCCAAAGGACGCAACCGCCCCCCTTTCGACCCGTGTTTCCGACACTTTGCCGCCTCCTGACTTTCTTCTCGCGGAAATCCGATCCGGTCGTCGGCTCGCCTACCCAGCGGGCAAAGGTAATGCTGCGATCCTGCCCAGCATGGCTCTGAAGAGCCGCCGCGTCAGATGGCTCTCGGCCAGCAGCAGCCAGTAATAGCGGGCATGTTTCACCAGTCGGCCACCCGTCTTCACCAGCCTCTGCTGCAAGCTGGTCAGCGACCAATTCCCAATCGGTCGCGGCATCGCCAGCCGCCGCCACAGATTCCCGAGGTTGTACGCGATCACGCTCAGCCACAGCCGCACCTCGTTCGACCGGAACCGGTGGCAGCTCAACCGAGTCATCTTCACCGCCTGCTTGCCTTCTTTGATCCACTGCTCTGCCGTCCCGCGCTTGTTGTAGAACCGCACTACCGCCCGGCTGGGCAGGCCCAGGCTGGTAACGATAAAACCGACTCGCGGAAACAGCTCGCCAGGATGGTGCTCGACCTTGGCGACGATCCTTCTCGGCTTCGTCCAGCTCCCCGCCTGGTATGCGAAGCTTTTGTAGCGCACCAGGGGGTTGTGGCTGGGCCTTCCGGGGGGCCGGAACAGGATCTCGGCAACCTCCCATTCCAGGCTCTCGTTGGCGGGAATGCGGATCGCATACGCTACCCCGCGCTCTTCCAGTGCTTCGTAGATCTCGGGCTTGGCAAATGCCGCGTCCGCCCGGAAAGCAACTTCTTTGCCCTCTGCCTCTTGACGCTCGATCTCAGGTAACAGCAGCTCGTCCCAGTCTTCGGCGCTGTGCACATTGCCCGGACGGAGCTTCGCTGCCAAGCAGTCCCCGTGACTATTGAACAGAAATAGCGGGTGGTAGCAGACCGACTCGAAGTGCCCGTTGTAGGCGCTGCCCTCTTGCTCCCCATGAACTGGACTCTCGCTGGAGTCCATGTCGAGCACGACGCGGTCAGAGGCATCCAGAGACTCAGCCTGCCCCAGCGTTTCCCGGTTCAACGCCATCAACCCGATCAGATTCTCTTCCATAGTCAGCAACTCGGTCTCGAACCAGTGCAAGGTCGAGGTCAGCGCCGCCCCCCGGTCCCAGATTCTCTGCGAACTGATCAATCGGAACGCCGGGTCGGCGGCCAGTCGTTCGGCGTCATTGAGGTCCTCGTAGCCTGCCAAACGACTGTAGACCGACTGCCGCAGCAGATCGGCCAGCATGAACTGCTTGTTCAAGCCTTGTCGGGAGTCGCGCAAGTGTTCCTCGATGAGCTTCTCCAGACCGAGTCGCTCATCCAACTCCCGAACCAGAATCAGGCCACCGTCGGAACTCACTCGCGATCCCTGGAAATCGACCTTCAAGGAAGCATTGAACGAGAACTGAAATGGCTGGTTTTGTTTCTCACCCACTAGGTGTGCACCTCCTAGGCGTCTTCACTGCGTTCAAACCCGCATAAATACTGATGATGAATAGCGCCTGAAGGTTCGTTGGAAAGAGGTTATCTCGGAAATGTGGGCTTAAATCCCTCGATAAAGTCACAAGAGAACGAATAACCGTAAAGTTAAGAGAGATTGCTCAAGCGCCCATGGATGTTCGGCTCTCCTACCCTCTGGTTGGCAGCACAAAAAGAAGCAGTCGGGTTGGTAAGTACCGAATCTTGTTTGAGATCGAGTCTGATACCCTCATCGTCGCGGACATCGGACCGAGGGGTCAGATCTATCGCAAGTTATGAGATTGGGTGTAGGCGGCACCCGTTCGACGACCCCATCTGTGATACTTCACACTAAGTACATAATTCCTTGCTCCTGGCACTTGGCGCTCGGGAGCAGGAGGTAGCTCAGACTTCGCGCTTTTCGTCGTCTGCGGCGTTTGTCGTCCCTCGCGAAGAGCCGCGGAGTTCCTGAGGCAGAAACTCCGCGCTGCTTTCCTCCCCAATGAACAGTTGTTCTCTCGGTTGGACAAGCGTAATATGGCCTTAGGAAGAAGTCCCGCTTCCGGTGAGTCGTAATGACCCGTCCACGTTGCGAGATATTCCTGCCACGGTGCCATGGCCCACGTCGGCTGAGCGGAAGCCGTATACGAACTGTGATGGCCACACTTCTCTTTCTGGGGCTAATGGTCTCCTGTACGGGCTGGTCGCAATCCCCAAAGGCCGGCCAAGACCCCATACCAGCGTCCATTAGGAATGCGTACAAGGAATGGAGGCTTGCCGACGCGGAGGCTTTGCTCAAAACAGCAATTCACGATGCGGAAGCAAAGGGTCCGCCTGATCCCCGGTTGCACGAACTCCTAAGCTTGCTCGCGAACGTGGAAGGGCACCTCAGCCACTCTGAGGAGGCCCTCGAGGCTGCCAAGCGCATGTTGGCCGTCGATGACGAGGCTTTCCCCGCGGGGACACGCACTGCCGTTGTAGTCATGGATCTCAGCACGGTGGCTGCCTACTATAAAATGACGGGCGACGATGAAGCCGCAGGAAAAGCCTATGAGCGGGCTCTGGACGTGGCGCGCGAGGCAAACGGCAATCCGGCTGTAGATTCGCTGCTTCCGCTCTGTCTCTTTCAGCTGGCACACTTCTACAACGAGAAGCACCGTAATGCGGACGCGAAAGAACTGCTCATGGAAGCTGTGGGAATATGTAACGGCCTGGACAGACAGAGGGCCCCGGGCTGCTCCGAGTCTCGCGCCGAACTGGCAGAGCTCTACCATCAAGAAGGCAACTTTAGAGCTGCGTAAGACATTGCTTCCGGTAGCGGCACTCTTACCCCAGATGCAAATGTCGATTGGTCCGCCCTGGTGGAGAGCCTAGACTCGCTGGCACGGCAATATGAAGAGGAAGACTCTTATGACCTTGCCGAGGCGACCTACCGCCAGGCTATCGCGGTTATCGAGAAGACTCCGGGGGTCGAAGACAAGACTTCAGCTACTGCAATCCAAATGCTGCGCATGGGACAACTGTTCGAGAAGGAAGGGCGTGTCGACGAGGCAGCAGAAATTTATAAGAAATCTCTCAGTACTGCGGAAGCATCCGTGACCGCCGAACATCCCAACCGGGCGCTCTCCCTTCCGGTCTTTCTTGATCCCCTTGTGGTCCTTTATCGGAAGGAGAATCGTCTCAGTGAGCTTGAGACTATCCTCCGCCAAGCCCTTGACCTTGGGGAGCGTTCCTTCGGACCTGACAGCGCGAACTTGGGAGGCACAATCCATAACCTCGCTATGGTGTGTCGTGATGAAGGAAAATTCCAGGACGCGATACAATTCTTTCAGCGCGACTTACAGATCGGCGAGAAAATTGACCCCGAGAGTCCACAGCTACCCTCGCTTCTCCTTCAGTACGCCGACCTGCTACAGAAAGCGAATCAGCCCGAGGAGGCTGAGGCTGTCATTAAGCGAGCCACGGCCCTGCGGGAAAAACTTCAGCGGAAGAAATCGGCGACGCCTGATCAAACTTCGAAGAACTGAGCTCCCAACACCCCTGAGATCGAGATCCAGATCAACTGTGAACGTATCGGTGTCTCCCCGGCAACAGAACTGCCGGACAATCCGGGCCTTGACTTCAAGTTAACTGGAAATCAAGTCGCGAAATCAACTTTCCATCACTTTGACGAAGCAATGCGGGATTCGCCGGACGCTCACGTTAATTTGAGTTTTTCTCGTGGCGCATTACCAGGCAGATCGGGGGGCCGAGTCTACGCCAGGAGCTTTTTGGCGATCTCGCCCGAGATGTCGGTGAGCCGGAAATCTCGCCCCTGAAACTTGTAGGTCAGTTTGGTGTGATCGATGCCCATCAGGTGAAGCACGGTGGCATGCAAATCGTGGATGTCGAGAGGATCCTCGACGACGTTATAGCCGAGCTCGTCGGTTTTTCCCAAAGTGACGCCGGGTTTGATGCCTCCACCCGCCAACCACATGGTGAAAGCGCGGGGGTGGTGGTCGCGCCCGAGGAACTTGGATTGGGCGCGAGCTTCGTTCATGGGCGTGCGTCCGAATTCCCCGCCCCAGATGACGAGGGTGGAATCGAGCAATCCGCGCTGCTTCAGGTCCTTGACGAGCGCGGCTGAAGCCTGGTCGGTTTCCTGACAGAGTTTAGGCAGGCGGTTGATGATGTCGTCGTGCGCAGAGGTGCCGTGATGGTCCCACCCGCGGTGATAGAGCTGCACGAAGCGAACGCCGCGTTCCACCAGCCTGCGCGCCAGCAGGCAGTTGTTCGCAAACGACGCCTTGCCCGGCTCGGTTCCGTACATCTTATGAATGTGCTCCGGTTCCTTTGCAATGTCCTCGAGGTCAGGAACGCTGGTTTGCATCTTGTAGGCCATTTCATAGGACGCAATGCGCGTGAGGATTTCCGGGTCGCCCGCCGCCTTCAGGTGCATTTCATTCAAATCCTTCAACGCATCCAGGGAATCGCGCCGGTCTTCAGGCCGAACACCTTCGGGGTTGGTGAGGAACAATACGGGGTCGCCCTTGGAGCGAAATTCCACACCCTGGTACACCGTCGGAAGGAATCCGCTGCCCCAGCAGGACTTGCCGCCGTCCGGCTGGTTTTCGCCGGAAAGCAACACGACAAACCCCGGCAGGTCGCTGCACTCGCTTCCGAGCCCGTAGGTAAGCCACGAGCCCATGCTCGGGCGGCCGATGATCTGGAAACCGCAATTCATGAAGATCTGCGCGGGTGCGTGGTTGAACTGACTGGTCCCGATGGATTTGACAATCGCGATCTCATCGACGATTTCCTGCAAGTGAGGCAGAAGCTCGGAAACTTCCGCCCCCGACCTGCCGTACTTCTGGAAACCATAGGGCGAACCCAGCAGTCGCGGCACTCCTTTGATGAACGCAAATCGCTGGCCCTTAAGAAATTCCTCTGGAATCTGCTGGCCGTTATATTGCTGGAGCACCGGTTTGTAATCCAGTAAATCGAGATGCGAGGGAGCGCCCGCCATGAAGAGATAAATGATGCTCTTCGCTTTGGCGGGAAACATCGGCGGCTTGGCAGCCAGGGGATTGGGCGCGGGCCGGCCGGGAGTCGCGACGCCGGCGGCCACGAGATCGCGGCCCAGCAGAAGCGAAAGAGCCGTGGCTCCGACGCCCAATCCTGCCTGCTTGAAGAAGTAGCGACGCGTGACCGCTTTGACCAGATCCTTCATGTCCGGAGGATACTCATCCGTCATCACTCACTCCTTCGTTATGGCTTCGTCCAGGTTCAGCAAGACATTCGAAACCATCGTCCATGCCGCCAGTTCGGGAAGATTCGAATGCGCTCCTCCGTTAACGCCGGCGACTTTGCCCGCGGCTTTCGGGTCAGCTTGAAAATGTTTAAGCTCGAGCCTGTAGTAGCTGAGGATTCGTTCAAGTTCCGGGACGGAGGGGCGCCGGGTCAAACAAAGGCGGAATCCGTAGGTGGCGCGACTGGCGGGATCAGGACCAACATCTCGCGTCATCCTGCCGGCAAGCGCCTGTGCCGCTTCGAAGAACACGGGATCGTTGAGCGTCGTCAAAGCCTGGAGAGGCGTATTGGTGCGAACCCGCCGCACGGTACAAAACTCGCGCGTGGGCGCGTCGAACGTTGACCAACTGGGATAAGGGGAGGTGCGGCGAATGAAGGTGTACAGCGAACGGCGGTAGCGGTCCTCGCCGGTATTCTCAACCCACTTGTCGTCGTTGTAGGGCCGGTCCCAAATGCCCTCGGGTTGGTAGGGGAAGACGCTGGGTCCCCCGATCTTCGTGCTGAGGAGGCCGCTCGCTGCAAGGGCGCAGTCACGGATCGTCTCCGCCGGGACGCGGAAACGCGGGCCGCGCGCCAGCAGCTTGTTATAAGGATCGCGCTCCTCCAGGTCCGGCGCAACGGCTGAAGATTGACGATAAGTTGCGGACGTCACCATCAACCTCAGAATTTTCCTGACGCTCCAGCCCTGGCGGGGGAATTCCGTGGCCAACCAGTCCAGAAGCTCCGGATGGGTGGGTGGAGTGCCTTGAGTGCCGAAGTCCTCACTCGTCTCCACGATGCCGCGGCCAAACAATTGCTCCCAGAGGCGATTGACCGCGACGCGGGCGGTGAGAGGGTTATCTTCCGACACCAACCACTCCGCCAAGCCCAGACGGTTGGGCATTTGATCATCCACCATAGGGTTGAGCGCAGCGGGCACGCCCGAGCACACCTTGTCTCCGAGGCTCGTAAAGGCGCCGCGAATGTGCATGAACGCGCAAGGCCTTTCGAAGGAAGGCTTCTCGCGCATCACGAGGGTCGTGACAATGCCCAGCTTCGCATCCTGTTTATTGATTTCCGCAATCTTGTCCCGGATGGGTTGCAGGGACGGAGCGATGGCACGGTAAGCGGCGGCAAGATCGTCCTGCTGGATTTCGGTGCGCTGCGCAGGGGGAAGGTCGAGCGCCGCGTGGAAGCGCGCCGGAACCGTCGTCACTCGGAGCGCATCGGCCATCGTGGTAACGGAAATCCGGAAGCGCCCGATCGCGATCTGCGAGTGCGGCATGTCGTGCTTCAAGTGAAACGTCAGCAGGGTGCCGGCGGCGAATCCAAAGGGTTTCTGCGGGACGAGCACGCCACGCCGGAGGACGAGTGACTTGTCCGAGCTGAGTTGAATCGACCAGCCCTTGGGCCGCGGCTTGTCGATCACCAGGTTCTTGAAGCTGTAGCCCGCCGCATCCTCGTCTCCGGAATCCCGCTGCGAATCATCCGCGGCGGCTTGCTTGAAAAGGATCTTCTGCGAATCCGCCGGCCTGTCCGCAGGAGCGGCTTCAGCTTCGAAGTCGGTCAAGAAGAAATTACCATCGGGGGCGCGCCCCGGTCCCGTCGCCGGCAGGCTAGGATCGTTCATCACTTCCAGGCGCACCCCACTGATACCGGTGAGATCGGTGCGAGCCGTGACATCATAGGCGTCGGCGTCCGGATTTTTGCCGCCGGCCAGAAGCGATCCATCCGGCAGCAGTGTCAGCTTAGCGCCGCCGGACGAGACAAAGTGGCTGGGGCGCAACACTGTCCACTGCGGCTCCGCGGCCTTGATATCGTGTTCCCACGTCTGCTGCGCGGCGGCAAGTTCCGGGGTGGGTGTATTCAAGACTGCTTCGAGCCTGGTGACTTCTTCCCGCAATTCCTTGCTCTTGGCGGCCCGTTCGGAAGTTGGCAACTCGAGGACAGCTTCGCGCACATACTGATCGCCACCTCCGTCGTCGGCGACGTGATAATCCTCGTCGGCGAAGAAGGCCAGGAAACGGTAGTAATCCTTCTGGGTGAACGGATCAAACTTGTGGTTGTGGCACTCGGCACAACCCAGTGTCGACCCCAGCCAAACCGTCGCGGTGGTATTCACGCGATCAACCTGTGAGTACCAGTAATACTCTTCCGGATCAACGCCGCCCTCCATGTTCGTCATCGTGTTGCGATTGAAGCCGGAGGCGATCAGTTGGCTTGTGCCGGGATGTGGCAGCATATCGCCCGCGATCTGCTCGATCGTGAACTCGCGGAACGACATGTCGTTGTTCAAGGCGTTAACCACCCAGTCGCGGTATTTCCACATGGTACGAATGTGGTCGGCTTCGTACCCGTGCGTGTCGGCGTAACGTGCCAAATCCAGCCAAGGCGCCGCCCAACGCTCGCCATAACGCGTTGATGCCAGCAAGCGATCCACCACTTTCTGGTAAGCGTCCGGGCTGTTGTCCGCCACGAAGGCGTCAACTTCCTGAAGGGTGGGCGGAAGACCAATCAAATCGAGGGTGACACGTCGAATCAAGGTCTCTTTCGCGGCTTCGGGGGACGGTGAGAGCCCTTCCTTCTCGAGCCGGGCGAGAACAAAATTGTCAATGGGATTGCGGCACCATCCGGGGTTCTTCACCTGCGGAACATCTGGCCTCACAGGCTTGATGTAAGCCCAGTGTCTGAGCGGCGCTGCCGCGAGGACCGGCGCCGCCGAATCCGGACCGGGCGCGCCCCGGTCGATCCACTTGCGAATGAGTTCCAGCTCATTGGAATTGAGCGGGGGCGCGCCATAAGGCATCTGAGGACGATCCAGCGCCAGTAAACGGCGAACCAAGGGGCTCTTTGCGCTTTCACCGGGAACAATCACCCGGCCATTGTCACTGCCCTTCAAGATCGAGGCGAGCGAGTCTAAACGCAATCCGTTCTGTTGAAGATCCGGTCCATGGCAGGTGTAGCAGCGCGCGGCGAGAATCGGGCGAATGCGGGTTGCGAACAGTTCTGAGGAGTCCAGTTCGACATGGCTGGCGACAGGCGTAATCTGCGCCGGCGCCACACCTTCCGCGGCCACGAAAGTATTCTGGTCAATCCAGGCGCGTATCAGTTTGATCTGGGCCGCGGGAAGCGGGTTCGCGCCCATCGGCATGCGTGCCTCTTCACCCTCGCCGAGGATACGCTTTACCAATGGGCTCTTGGCACTGTCGCCCGGGATAATCGACTTGCCGGACTGGCCTCCCCTAAGGACATGGGCTTCAGTGTCGAGCCGCAAACCGCCTTGCGGTTTCTCTCCACTATGGCAAGGGAGACAACTCTTTTGGAAGATGGGGGCAATGTCCCGTACAAAATCGACCACAGCCCTGGGTTTTGCGGGGGCGGGGGAAGACTGGCCGGCAATTCTCAACCCACCCACAGCGAACGTTAGGGCGAATGCTGCGACCCCGCCCGCCAGCATCCCCCACCGTTCCTTTACGCTCCGTGGATTTGCAAAGAAGCCCATAGGATTCGCCTGTGTGATCGCTCGCCAGCGGAACTGATCTCAGAATCCGACCCCACGGGACCTATGCTGGCAGCATCTCCCCAGTCCTGTCAAGCAACCTTCCCGCGGTCTCTTAGAATTTCTTGCACACAGCAAAGAGCCGCGTTCGAGATTAGGAGGGAGCACAATTCCGCAAGGTTTGTGAGTTGTTTGGGGATTTCCCAACAGCTATCCTTGCTGCCTCTCAAGGGAGCCAACTTCCGGATGGCTGGCCATCCGGCCGGAACCACCTGTCGCCACTCCGCGCATAGGCCGTGCCTCATCAGATATAATGACGGCCATTTCAAATCCTGGAGGTAGTTGCAATGGCCGAATGCGAAGACTCAAACTCCACGTTGGCAGCAACTGCTTGCTGGACCGCTGCGGTACGCGCCAGGGAGAGCCGTCGGGAGGATCGTTTATTCCACGATCCATGGGCGGAAGCACTGGCGGGCGAGCAGGGGGCATCCTGGATAGCAGAGCGTCCCGAAGACGGCACAATTGTAATGGCACTGCGCACCCGCTACTTTGATGATTTCCTGGAACAAATCTCTAGCCTTGATAAAATCCGCCAGGTTGTAATCCTCGCTGCCGGACTTGACACGCGCGCGTTCCGGCTCAAATGGCCGGCTGGGGTTTGCGTTTTCGAGATGGATCAGCCTTCGGTTATGGATTACAAAGAGAGTGTCCTGCGGTCGCTTGGCGCAACGGCCGTCTGCGAACGCCGGATCATTCGAAAGGACCTCACGGGAAGCTGGAAAGAAGCCCTCGTGGAAACCGGGTTCGACCCAGCCCGGCCGTCGTGCTTTCTGCTGGAAGGCTTTCTGTTCTACGTCTCAAACGAAACGGCGACGGAGATTATCGATTCAGTTACGCTGCTAGCCGCGCCCAGGACCCGGCTGGGCTTCGACGTCATGAACAGCGCAATGCTGACTTCGCCCTACACCAAGGCGTGGGTGGAAATGCAGGCGCAATCGGGAGCTCCCTGGATCGGGACCATGGACGACCCCGAGACTTTCCTGTCTTCGCGCGGCTGGATAGCCGCACTGACACAAGCCGGTCAGCCTGAAGCCAACCACGGACGCTGGAAACTCCCTGTATTTCCGACTAAGACTCCCAACTTTCCTCACAACTGGTGGGTGACTGCCGTGAAAAAAGTCTGACGCTTGCCGGACGCTGACTCTCTGCCCGATGTTATGTGGCGCCCCAATCAGGCTATCTCCTGCCAACATGCAATTACTGGAAAGATGGACAACGTGAATTCGATCGCAACATACCTCTAAGACTTGGTAGCGCTACCGGGAATCGAACCCGGGTTTTCAGATTGAGAATCTGACGTCCTAATATTCTCGCTGAATCTTAAAGGCTTATGTTCCATACTGTCCACTTTCAAAAGTAAAGTGGACAGTAAGCTAAGTTTGCAGTATGCTCGCTTTCATGTTCAAGGTCAACGTTCTGGTTTATGAAAGAACTGATGACGGTTGGAAGTTCCGCCCCGTTCGAAAGACCCCGAAAGGAAAGCTGATATGGGATAAATCCGATGGCGGTGTGTACTATCTCGAGTGGCATGAAGACGGAAAACGAAAGCGCGAGACAGCCGGGGTCCAACCCTCCGAAGTCCTCGACGCTCGTCGCCGCAAGATCCTCGAACTCAAAGGAAGAGCGATTGAGAAGGGTCGAACGGTTCAGCCAGCCGTCAGCGAGGACAGTCCTGTGCCACTGGCCGCAACGGTGGATACCTACTTAAACCACCTCAAAGTTAACCAGAAGTTAAACACGTACCGCCGCTACCGTTCGGTGCTCGATAATTTCCGCCAGTACTTCGCGAGCAAGAAGTACCTCAATGAGATCTCGCGTGGTGACATTCTTGAATACCGAGATTCTCGCGCCACGCTCGTTGCTTCTGCCGTGACCCTTAATAGCGAAATCACAATGATTCGCGCATTCCTCTATTGGTGCATCCAGTTTAAGGGTCTCCGTGAAAACCCTGCCGCCAAGATAAAGCCCCGCAAGGTTGTCGAGAAGCCGCCTGAGGTTTACGGGGATAACGAAATCGCGAAACTCCTGGGAGCTGCCGACGCTGAAGAGCAGGCCGTGCTCCTGGCCCTTCTCTATACCGGTCTTCGTGAACAGGAATTATGCCACCTCACCTGGGATGACGTTGATTTCAAGAAGAAACTGCTCCGGGTCACCGCAAAGCCTGAAGAAAAGTTCACGCCCAAAACCTGGGAAGAGCGCGACATCGAGATGAGCGACCGGCTTATCCAAGCCTTAAATCTCCTGCCACATAGGGCCCGTTGGGTGTTTCCAACAGTTGGCGGCAAACGCCATGCGCACGTCTACAAAATCGTCGAGCGGGTAGCGGAGAACGCTGAAGTCAAAGGTGCACACCCCCACAAGTTCCGTGCCACTTTTCTCACGCGCCTCCTCCAGTCTGGGTGCGATATCGCTAACGTTCAGGCCCTCGCCGGCCACCGCAACATCAAAACAACTCAGCGGTATTTGGGCGTCTCGACAGCCTTGCGTCGCGAGGCCGTCAACCGTCTCGCCTTCCCAGCGCCTCCACCAAAGACCGAATAGGCCTCGAAAGAAGCGTCACCCGCCTCCGCACACTCCTGAGCTGGGCGCCGTGATTCGGGATGACTCCGGGGTCGGTTCGCTTCAAACATAGGGCATCACTTCGGATGATTGGCGTACAACTTTGTCCTGTGGGTTTGCGCCTCAATCCAGATCAAGATTTCCTGCCTGAGAAAGCGAACCTTGGACTGAATTTTCACATAAGGAATCAAGCCTCGATGTACATAGCCATAGATCGTTTTCACATCGATCTTCAGCATCGCTTCGAGTTCTCTGGCGGTCATCAATTCGGGCGCAGCCCGCGCGCTCTGAGGGTCCCACCTTCCAAACGTATTTGCATTTGCTGTTGCCATAGCCTAATCCCTTCCTGCGCTTCTAGAGCTTCTGTCCTTTCCCGATTGTGGTGAGCGGGTCTGAGGAGGTGCGTAGCGAGGAATCCCGTCTCATTTGATAGAACAAGCTCTTCCTTGCGTCAAATGGGCATATCGGGTCATCCCGGCAGGCAAAGCCCGGAGCCTGGAAACCGCTGAGGTTTCAAAGCTTGGCAGGCGAAGGACCAGGAAAGCTATACGGTTCTCACAAACGTCGACCCGTGAAAAAAATCTAGCAAGCGATCCGAGCACAGACGCGGCGCAAACGACGGAAGCCAATGGCTAGGCAATATTGCGCCCGGGCTGGTTGAAAGCGCATGGCTTCGCTCAAGGCGAATCCGGAGCGTGTCGCCGAAAGGTGCCATTTTGCGGGAGTCGGTTACCCACAGGACCGGGTATTCCGGGGCCTCTGTAAAGGAATCGCAGCCCAAGTCAGTGAGGTAGATAAAGCAGACTAGTGCGACGTTGTTCTCGCCCCCTCACTGGAACGCCGAACAGAAATCCGTGCCCCCACCGCCACTAGCCTCAAGTCGTATTGGGTCTGAGGGGCCAAACAGTTGAGCGCACTGGACCGCCGCGTCACAGTACGCCACGTAGATGGTTTCCGGTTGGTAGTGGAAGTTAGCGCTGTCGGGCTCGAGCGCCGTGGCCTTGGTCAAGCAGGCGAATGCCTGAGCCGGCTGGCCCTTGCGAACGAGAGCCTTCCCGATGCCCGCAAGAGATTCGGGCAGCTTAAGATCGAGGGCCAGCGCCTTGTGGAACATGGCCAGCGCACGGTCCGGGTCACCACTGTCCAATTAAAGGATGCCGTGATACTCATAGCCCCACGGCTCGCGCGGCGAGACCGCCATCTCGGTCTCAAACTCCTTTCCTGCCCGATCGAACATGCCCAGGCGCTGATAGACGACGCCCAAATTGAGGTGCCCAAAGGGGAGGCGAGCGTTCAGTTCCACGGCCCTCTCCAATTCCTTTCGCGCCTCGTCGTTTTGGTAGAGATCGAGATATGATTTGCCCAAGAGCAGATGCAGAGGCGCAGCGTCGCCACCTGCTTGCACCAGTTGTGTGAAAGCCTCCTGCGAATCAGCTTGGCGCTTCAACTTTCCATAGCAGATGCCCATGACAAAGAGATAGTCGAGATCCTCGTTGGACTGGTCGCGGAGCGGCTCCAGGGCTTCGACGGTGTGTTGGTAGTCGTCGGTCATAAAATAACTCATCCCCAAGAGATATCGGGCCTGGAGACTGTTGGGGAGGGATTGCAGGACGCGCCTGAAGGCCAATATGGCCTTGGGGAAAGCAAGCTCGTGGTAATAGGCGAGCCCGAGATTAAGGTCAATTCCCACTTCTTAGGGCGCCAGCTTTTTCGCTTGGTCGAAGCTCTTCACAGCCGCCTCGTAGTTTCCTGTGCGGATGTAGACCACTCCCAGGTTGACGTAGGCAGCCGTAAACCTCGGATTGCGACTCAGAACTTCGCGAAAACACTTTTCGGCTTCCGGATATTCTTTGGCTGACAATGCACGCTGCGCTTTTTCGAAAAGGGTGTTGATGCCGCCGCCCTGCGGGGCACTGGTTTGCCCCGAGATACTAAGTAGGCCAGAAGTATGTAGACATAAACGAGCTAGATCGCTGCATACTGGGTATCTGGCATAAGAAAGAATTGGCGAACCAACTCGGGCGACTTTTGAAGGCGTCTCAGTCGGCTGCCGACC
>Ga0209517_10006743_pt1 | contig 14033 bp, 14 predicted proteins | sample PeaSoiMetSII2010_FD_187695 | JGI IMG/M metagenome (GOLD analysis project Ga0209517, IMG submission 187695) | Peat soil microbial communities from Weissenstadt, Germany - SII-2010 (SPAdes) (version 2) | ecosystem: Environmental > Terrestrial > Soil > Wetlands > Peat | place: Germany...
GGTCGGCAGCCGACTGAGACGCCTTCAAAAGTCGCCCGAGTTGGTTCGCCAATTCTTTCTTATGCCAGATACCCAGTATGCAGCGATCTAGCTCGTTTATGTCTACATACTTCTGGCCTACTTAGTAACATTCTTTCAGTCTTTCTTTCCACTGTCTGTACTGTTTTGCTCATTGCACTGGTCAAAATGAGTCATTGCCTGTAACAAGGTGTCTGTGCATTTGTGCATAGCTCCGTATTGGTTACCCGCTCCCATCCACTCAATCTTCTTCCCAATTAACAACACGCGTTGTGCTTGTGAAAGTCAGCGCCTGTGTCACGAAAAGGAGGTACTGTGTTCGTTGAACTCATGCCGCTTCTTGCCAGCCGCACTGTGCTCATCACAGTGGCCAAGGTGGATGACCACACGCTCCGCGTCAACGTTATTCCCACCCAGGCTAAGGCCGACGAGAACCCCGCTCTCACCACGCCACTCGCCTTTACCGGCCCGCCCGAGGAACTCGATGCCGAACTCGGCAAGCATCTGGCCGGCTATGTCCAAACCCACCAGCAAACCGCCAGCACGCTGGCCGAAGCCAAGGCCACCATGGAGGCTGCCGCCAAGGCAGCTCAGGACGAGGCAAAGCGGAAAGCTGAGGAGCGCACGAAAGCGGCGCTGAAGTCACCCGCACCCACCGCTGCTGCCTTGCCAACTCCTGCTGAGCCAGTGGCTGCTTCGGCATCGACGGGGACACTTGGGCTGTTCCCACCTAGCAGTCTCGAACCCGCTCCAACTCAATCCAAAGGAGGTCTCGCACTCTGATGGAGAGCCGCGTACTTAATCGCTGTTTCGAATTCCATGGCCAGAGGCTTCCCGACCCGGACCCCAAGCTCCCGGTAGAGGACGTCCGAATCCTTTACGCCCACCAGTTTCCGGATATCGCCACGGCAGCCATCACCGGGCCGGAGGCAGTCGGAGACAAGCTGGTCTATCGCTTCACGCGAGCCATCGGCACAAAGGGATAACCAATGAGCCGAAACACTCATAGAAAGGAGGTAACGAAGCAGGCGGTCCTGGCGGAACTCGAAAGCCTTCGCCAGGGCCGCCATGCACGTTACCGGACACTCGTGGGGAGGTTCGCCAGATGCCGGCACCTGCAAAGCACATCCGCATTGTTCGCCAGCGCCGTCGACTCCAGCACTCGCACACAGAACGGCACGCCGCTTGCTGCCCCACCGGCCTGGCTGCCGCCGGTCAGTTGATGGCACAAGGCGCTGGGCTGCTGCCGCGACTGGCTGGCGCCCCGCCAATCCATCGCGTGGTTGCCGATGATCGCCTGGCTGTGATGCTGGCCAAGGCCCTCGTCGAGCTGAATATTGCCGTCCCTGAAGATTGGAAAAGGGCAGAACACGACCCAACATCTTTTATCAGGATTACCCTTGAGCATTGGATTGCCACCCACGGCGGCTCAGCCATCCGCCACCGATTCCTGCTTTCCGCTGTGATCAGCAACACTCCCTGTGATTGGGCAGAGCGCGATGAAACCAAGCCCAAGCAATTGTTCCTCATTGTGGAGCCTTCGGAGGCGACTTGCGGATGTGCGACCTTTGGGCCAACCCTGGAGTTGTTGGAAAGCGTCCACCCTCAACTGCCAGCCACTTTCTTCCACCTCTTCATTGGAGCCCTTAATCGTTGGCTCAGGGTCTATGACTTCAGGGATGCTGAAGAACGAGCCGAGACTCTGCGGGAATGGGCCGCCCAGGAACCCGACGCTGACCAGTACGAAATCCCAGATGTTGAGGGGTCGACTCCGCCTTGCATGCGGCTGGAGACGTTGAACGAATGTGCGCTCGCTCGCGTCAACGACACGATTAACGACCCACTGGCAAAGAAACTGGTGGATGCCGTACTCGCCCTCGATCACTTCTCCGCCCAGGCGAACCGACCCGAGCTTGACGATGACATCAGCCATCAGCTCTCAGACTGCAATCCACCACTGCCTTGTCTGCTGGCGGTGTTTGCTGAAGCTGACCAAATTTCAGCTTCGTTCGATGAAGAGGCCGAGGGAATGATGGAGGTAACACCTGAGCCCAACCTGATCATCCCATTTGACCCCACGGATATGGCGAGCGTCCAGCGAGCGTTCCACACGTTAGGAGTAGCCTGCGAGACCATTGCCGCGGCAAGCAAGGTGATCGACCTTATGCCAGGCAACGACCAATGGATCATTTCAAGGTGAGAGCCATGCAAGCCTACGTCAACATCGGAGCCAACATCGAATTCAAGCTCAGCCACGCTGTGCTTATTTACCGGGGTGGAGGCAATGGCACCTTCGCGAGCGTGCACCAAATCAAACAAGCTGAGAATGGAATTCCTTATCTCACCCCTGGTGAAGCCCTGACGACGGCCTTCCTGCGTACTCTTGCCCAAGGCCTTGGAGCACAGGTGAAGCCGGAAATCTTCCCTGAGAACATTCTGGCGCGCACTCCTGACATGCTGGTTTGGTGGTCACGGCCGCAATGCAGGGTGATGTTCTTCGGCGGAACTGATCAGGAAGCACGGAAAATGAACGGTCTCGTCTTCCCGCACCCGGCTCTGGTCTTCAAAGTTCTGGGCAAGGACCTCTTTGTGCGGGCAACGGCGACAACCTCGCGTCCGCGTCCTGAAACCAACCTGACGACAGCGCCGTACTGGAACACAGACAGTCGAGGCTTGGTCTGTGCCGGCAGTATGCGCGTGCCCGAATCATCCGACATCGCCTCGATACCTGGTTGGGAAACCGCATACTTTCAATCCGAATTCACGCATGCAGCTGGTGCGGTGCGACTCACCAGCCACCCCGGAGGCTTCGTCGGGTTGTGGAGGAGTCTGGTCGGCAAGAAGAGGTTTCCACTTCGATACCTGACCGATGCCGGCGAGACATTTCAGGAGTTCGTCGCCCGCAGTGACGCACGCTGAGGAGTTGGCCATGGAAACTCACCGCATCCACCCGGAGTTGCTTGAACGGCAGGTGCGTATGCTGGTGGTTGGTTGCGGGGGAACAGGCAGTGCCGTCGTTGCCGGTCTACCGTATCTGCATCAATCCCTGGTAGCCCGCGGTCATCCCGGAGGACTGCATGTCACGGTTATGGATGGCGATACGATCTCACCCACCAACTGTATACGTCAGCCCTTCGCTCGGTCGGAGATCGGCCTCAACAAGGCGATAGTTTTGGTCAACCGGCTGAATCTGTTCTGGGGACTGAAGTGGGATGCTGTCCCGGCTCACCTAAAACCCGGAACTTACATCTCACGCAGTTATTCAGGTGACGACCTGCGTGCTCACATTGTGGTGGGCTGTGTCGATACGCGGGCTGCAAGGGCCACCATTCGTGATGCCGTCAGCAACTGGAGCACCGTTTCCTACTGGCTCGATCTGGGCAACAATGCAGATAGCGGACAATTCGTCCTTGGCGAGCCAACGAACGAGCGAAATCGCAGATCAAGACTGCGACTGCGAACTGCGGCAGAGTTATTTCCTGAGATAGTGGACCCGACTCTCGACGATGGCGGCCAGCCAAGCTGTAGCGCCGCTGCCGCCCTGGAAAGACAGGAACCATTTATCAATTCGACCCTGGCCCAGCATGCCCTTGCTTTGTTGGCGCGGTTGTTTCGATACGGGACGCTTTGCTACCACGGCGGTTTCATCAACCTCTCGACGGGAATAGGCAGCCGTCTGCCGATTGATGCCTCCTTGTGGAGACGGCTCCGACGGCGCTGTAGGAGTGAAAAGAGTAGAGCGTAAGACCGGCCAGAAAGTCGTTTCCAGTCCCACCTGCTGCAATTCCTGACACACTTTTGCTCGCCGATACGCAGTCTAGTAGGAGGTGCTTGCATGGCCGAAGCTGAAAGCCAGTTTAAGGGTATTCGTGGGTTCCTTCGGCTGGCCATTGGCGTTTTGCTCCTCGCGGTCGCACTTGGAAGCGCAATTTATCTCCTTGGTCGCCTTCTCGACTACTTGTGAGCCGCAAAGTTCGGAGGCAACCTCTCCGATAGCCGCCGCCCAGAGTCAAAGACTATCCTGCCGCACTGCCCCATCGGCCAATCTTGCCATGGCGGAGACCTTAGGGCTGATCCAGACCACACTTTCCCAACCGCCGTGGGCAGCCAGAAACTTGGACGAACGCAAGTACTCCCATGCTGCTCCCGCGAGGCCAGCGGCCTGCTTACCGCCCAATGCGTAGTGCAGGTCCTGCCAGGTGCGGCCGTCTGGCGCCCGTCCTTTGTAGCCGCGCTCCATGATACCGATTCCCAGGTTGGGCTGATCTGTCTTGAACATGATTAACTGAAAGCACCCGCACCCCGTGTGCGGCGCCACGTCGAGGGAATGCAGTTGGACGCGCGTGATCTTTCCTCCCGTCAGGCGCGCAGCCGCCGCGTTGACTCCCGACCACTCACCGGCGGCGGGATCGAGGAGATCACCCTTGGCGCAGGTCCCAAAGGAGTTGATTCCGGAGTGCAAGGCGCGGTGATGGATGTTGGTCATGTCGTCGTAGCCGTAAAGTGCGCCGGTCTTGATGAACTCGTAGGCCCGGCCGCATTGCGGGGGCCGCTCGGGCGTGAGGATGCAGACGTGATCGGGCGCGAAAGCCGAGCAACCTACGCAAGTGATAAACTCAGAAACGCTCTCTTCGGTTGCCGACTCGATTTCCCGCTCCCGTCGGGTTCTCTCAGCAGAGACATCGACTGCCATCGCGTTCAAGCGATCGCGGTCAAAGATGACCTCCGCGCGTAGTTTTGTGATTCTCGGAAACTCGTTGCGAACCGCCGCAATTAGGGACTCACCAATTTGCTTGGGAGGCAAATTCAAGCCCGGCGCAAGCCCTAGCAGCAGCCGGCCGGAAGCGTGCTTTGCCAAAACCCCACGCATCTTGGTGAATACGCGCGCCGCGCGCAACTCGATATAGCGCCGGTCGAAGGCGTCAAGAGGTTCGGCATCGACTGTCAGAAGAACACCCATCGGACCGGAAGGCAATCCAAGTACATTGACGCCGGAAACTTCCACTTGCCCTTTCCGCAAAAGATAGAAACTTTCGGGTGTGTCCCCCCAGGTTGCAGCAGGTTCAAATCTAGCATCGTCCTCCCGAGGATTCAGGTAGTCGGGCAAGGGCGGAACGTCAGGGTGATCGAGGAGGCGGCGAATGCTAGGGAAAGCGACCACCGCATCGACAACTTCCCTCAGAGTGGCAGCGTGGACTTGGCGCCCGAGTTGGAACGGATAGTCTGGCGGTGTGACGGCTGGTACGCCGATGCGCATGGCAGCCAGCGCTAAAGTCGATTCCAGATCGTTCAGTTTTCCGCGACAGACAACCAAGCCTGAGGTGAAGTCTTCGATGAAGTGCCCCAACAGATGGGTATCGCCGAACGGTACGCGCCCGTAAACGAAGGCGTAACGCGCCAGCCCATTGAGCAGGCTGTAGACGCCGGTACACCTCTCCTCTGCTCCAATGAACTTGAATTGCCAGCGAGTATTCAGGGCGGCTTGTGCCTCCTTTACGTTTGCATCTCCCAGGAAGGAGATCCAACCATTCAAGCGTTTACTAGCAAACACCTGGGTCAAGAAGGCATCGTCGTCGAGCACGGATTCGGGTGTGCCAGGCTGGTTGCAGGCGTAAAGCTCAAGCAGCACGAGGCCCACCTCAAGCAGACTGAGGGGATCAGTCTTCATGCGACCGCGCACATCTTCGCGGACCCGCTCGGGATCAGGGATCTCCCCATAAACCGCCAAGGCTAAGGGAAGGGGAAATCGCTCAGAGACGATGGGCTGGAACCTGAGCACCTTGGTTATCTGCAAGAGTTCAGCAAGCCCTCGCTGAAGGATCGCCTGCGCCTCTCGAGAAAGTCCGGTCCCGTGATTATGAGAATGGTTTTGCAAGGCGAGCCCCTATCAAGGATTTCAGGTTTCTTTCCAGGCCGAAAATGAACGGCTTCCAATCTCTCGGTGTTTTGTCTTTTCGCACACCTTCGCGCAAAATCATACACTAGCTGCTCCATCGGTTCCAGCATAGATCCCCATGGCCTCTCTGGGCGGCATCATGCCTCGGCTTAGCTGTTCTGCTGAGTTGCCACGTGCGTTTGGCTAGCCCAACCGGCCTCGCCGCTGACACTTGTCCCCTGGATGACTGCCGAGCGCACGTTTGCTTTCTCTCCTGATTCGCTAGCTGTCTGGCAGGGCCGGAAAATCCTGTCGACGCTGTGAGGCTTGGCAGTGAGACAGATCGCATGCTGGACTGCTAAGTTTCCATGACGACTGTACACATTCCTCTGAGAAAGGAGCCCACACTTGCGCTTCCAGGGCAAAAGCCGACTCGGCTTCTACCCGTTGCCATTATCCGAAGCCCAGCGAATTCGCCGCTTCCTCCAGTTTCCGGATGCGTCCTCTGCCGTTGACCCTTGTGTTGGCGACGGTGCGGCGTTCGAAGCCATCGCCAGTGGTGCTCAAGTGCTCCGCTACGGCATCGAGCTTGATGCCTACCGGGCCGAGCAAGCCAGGCAGCGGATTCCCAATATCCTCCAGGGGAATACGCTGGAAGTGCAGTGCCCGATCGAGTGCTTTGGTCTCCTGTATTTGAATCCGCCTTACGACTGGACGCTGGGCCCGGCTGACAGTCGTCGCACGGAGCATGCATTCCTGAGCTACACCTATCGCTGGCTGAAGCCTGGCGGGGTTCTGGTGTTTGTCATCCCCGGCGACTGGATCGCTGAATGCAGCCAGATTCTTGCATCGCAATTCCGCGATGTTCGAGTTTACCGCCTTGACGCGCCCGAGTGTGTGCGCTACAAGCAGGTGGTTCTCTTCGGAGTACGAGGGAGCCGGCGCGAGAGAGAACGCCTCACCGACAGCGACATCACCAGAGCACGACTTTACTACGCCAGTCTTGCAAGGAACCCCTCGCAAGTCCCGGTCCTGCCTTCCCAGCCCGAAGCACGATACGACGTGCCCGCAAGCGGTCCGGCAGAACTGGTCTACCGCGGGCTGCCTCTTGATGAAATCGAGGACTTGCTTCCCCTGTCGTCGGCTTACAGGCAGGCAGGACGTATTCTCTTCGCTGAACCGGTGTCTGCAGCCGGGCGTCCACTGACGCCGTTGCACGCTGGGCACGTTGGCCTCCTGGCTTGCTCTGGGCTCCTCAACGGCATATTCGGCTCAGGGGATCAACGGCATATATCGTGCTGGCAGGCGGTGAAGGTGACAGACAAAACAGAGGAAGAAGAGGATGGAGTGATCACAATCAGAGAGAAGGAACGATTCTCCAACGAGCTGACAGTCGTCTTCAGCACGGGCCAGGTCGCGGTACTGAAGTAGTCCTGCCTGTCTCACTTTAGCTCCCCCGCAGCCAAATCTCAGGAATCCCAAGAGGACAACCACCATGAAGAATGCCCATGAGCGCTTCGGCGTGTTGGAATACACAAAGCGAATGAAGGACACCACCACGCGAATCCGGCTTCGATTGGATCGCTTCATTGGGGAGGTGGAAAGCGAAGGAACGTGCAAGGCTCACCTCATCTCTATCCTGGGTGGAGACTCCGATGTCGGCGCCATCTGGGCAGCCGCCATCGAGCAGAACATCTTTACCGTCGAAGCTCCAGGAATCGAGCAGGTGACGGCCAGCCCGGGTGAGGACGCCCAATGCTTCCGCGGGACGATCACTATTGCCAGCCGCAAGCCGATCCGCCACCTGGTGGCAATCTCGGCAGAGCTGGCCAAGACACGTCCGGGTATGGACCCCGACGGCAAGCGGACCGTCCTGTGTGACAACGACCCGACGTTTGTGCTGTACCGCATCTCACAACGGTTCGGATTGCCGGTCGTGCCGGAATGGGCTGGTTGGTTCGACGCGGAACTCAACCGCCGTGGAGCAATCAATCCGCTTATCGGTCTGGGATGCTCACCGGTGTTGGTCAGCGGCACGAAGAAGCTATTCCTGAAATGGATTCGACGCGCCCTGCGGCAGAACCGGATTGAGGTTCCTGACCGCAATGGGGCGGTCCTCTGGAACCTGGCCCACAGTTTCTTTCGAATCAGCCAGAATGACCTGGAGGAGGAGGTGAACATTCAAGATCATAGCTAGGAGGGCCCGGGTCTCTGGTGCTGGTCTAATTGGGTGGTGCTCAACATTCCTGTAATTTGTGCAACTGCCCCCCGCAAAGTTTACGTAGTCTCTCTCCGAACTTAATCCAGTCAGCGTTTCTTAGGCCAAGCCAAACCGGGTGTGGTGTGAACGCAAGAATCGTAGACCGAGGGCCGCCATTTGCAATTTCCTGCCAATGCTTCTCCTCACTCTTTCCATACATGATCACGAACGAAGGTTTGTACGTGCGCATTCTTTGGAGGATTGTTGCGATCCGTTCCTTCCGGAATAGGTCGCGCTCTCTTGACACTGTGAGGTTGTTGGCGGCCAGCCCGGATAGTTCGATTACGCAGGTCTCGCCCCCGCTTAGCCTCCCCCATCTGTCGCGTTGGTAATAGCGCATGCTGTCGTTGTCTGAACTCCGCTCCAGGAACGTCATCAAGAGCAACATCAGCCGTCTCCAGGTTGGCTGGGGTTGTGGCCTCTCGCAATGCCATCGCTTCTCGCAAATCCGATCGTGAAAGTCGCGGCAGTCATCCAACTCGCCCCTACCAAAATGGACCCACGCTTCAACCCGTCGCCTGAGATCGTTGTTTTCTTCGCGGGCCATCCCTTGTTCGGGGCCAATAAACCAATACGGGGCTTCCCATCGTCCGTATCCATAGCATCGACGTGCCATTTCCCGTGTGTCGTCGTCCATGCGTTCTCCCTCAGGGCAGAAGTTTAGTCTTGAATCGTTCGGAACGAAAACGCCAAAGGCAGGGAGGTCCCGCCTATCATCGCGGACGTTTCCCATCACTCCCAATCGTCGCAGGAGGCACATTCAGCGCCATGGAGCCCATAACTGACATCCCAACATATTTGCGTGCCCATGCCCAAGAGCTAGGGGACCGAATCCTTCAGTCCTACCCACCCCTGCACGCCATCGACGATCCGCCCTCACCCTTGATCAACAAGCTCCTGCGCAGGCCCTACCCGGCCCAGACTCTCGCCATCATGGGCCTGGTCCGCCGCTGGCAGCAGGCCCGGGCAGGTGCTGTGATCGCAGAGTGCGGCACAGGCAAGACGCTGATCTCCCTGGCTGCCGTTCAAACCCACGCTGAAAACCGACCTTTTACGGCTCTCGCCATGGTCCCGCCTCAGCTCGTCGAGAAGTGGTGCCGGGAAGCAATCCTCACACTGCCCCGTGTTCGCGTGTTCATCATCGACGGCCTACGCACGCCCACCAACTCCAACAGTCACCATGGCGTAAATGAAGTCAAGCTGCGAAACAAACGCATTGTGCGCGAGGGATTGCGGACCAGTTTGAGCGAATTGCGCCTGCGCAGGACTTCACCCTCAGCCAGAGAGCGCTGGGATTCAATTTGCTCTTCTCCGGCATTGTTCGTGGTCGGCCGTGACCGCGCCAAGCTGGGGTATTTCTGGCGCCACGCGTATCAGGTCGCACGCTGCGGACGTTATCAAGGCAGCGTCATTAACCCTGACAGCGGGTCTCCGGTCTACCTCGGCACTGAAGGCGAGCGCCTGCTGGCAATGGACTTCAAGAAGGTAAAGCTCGGCGAAATGCTGGGCCAAGGTGACGAAACCAATCACGTCCGTCGGCCACTCTACAGCGCCCTTTGGCAGGCAGATGGCACGAAGATTCGCCGCTTCGCACCTGTCGACTTCATCGGCCGGTACATGGATGGTTTCTTCGATTACGCCATCGCTGATGAAGTTCACGAGTTGAAGGGAGGAGATACGGCCCAGGGAAATGTTCTCGGCACACTCGCTGCGTCCGCCCGTCACATTGCCGTCCTCACCGGCACACTGCTAGGCGGTTATGCCGATGAACTCTTTAACATCCTATTTCGCCTTGAGCCTTCGAGGATGCTGGAGGAAGGCTTTGAGTATGGAGATGCCGGTGTTCGGGCCTTTACTGAAACTTACGGGCTGCTGGAGAAGATCACCGTGATTGAGCCCGCCGACAATGCCTGTTCTGAGGCACGCGTCACCACGCGGCTCCGCCATCGGCCAGGAGCCTCACCGCTGCTGTTTGGCCGCTTCCTGATGAGTCTTGGCGCCTTCGTGTCGCTGGAGGATATCTCCGATGCTCTACCTCCCTACCGCGAGGAAGTGGTCAGCATCGAGATGGATGAGCCGCTGAAGAAAGCGTACGAGGATTTGGAAGAAGACATCAAGAAGGCACTGCGCGAGCATCGAGGCAACCAGTCGGTGATCAGCGTGGCGTTGAATGCTCTTCTTGCGTACCCTGATCGACCCTTCGGCTTCGGGGACCTGATCGGGCGTGAGTTCAATCCCGAAACGCAACGTCGTGAGCCATTTCTGATCGCCGCCACACCCGACTTGGATCAGAACCTCGTTTACGCCAAGGAACGGCGGCTGCTGGAGGAAGTGAAAGCCTCACTTGAGCACGGGAGGAAGGTGCAGGTCTATGCGGTTTATACACAGAAGCGCGACGTGACGAGACGGCTGGAGATGATCTTGGCCAAAGAAGGGATCAGAGTTGCGGTGCTGACCACAGAGGTTGCCCCGGAGCTGCGAGAGTCCTGGTACGAGAGGCAACTGCGGGCCGGCGTTCAGGTGGTCATCAGCCACCCGCGTTTGGTTCAGACGGGACTTGATTTGTGGTCTTTCCCGGATATCTTCTTCTACGAGACCGGCTATTCGATTTACACCCTGCGGCAGGCCAGCCGGCGCTCGTGGAGGATTGGGCAGTGGTCGAACGTCAACGTCAAGTTCTTCTACTACGCCGGCACCATGCAGGAAGCGTGTTTGAGGCTGATGGGGAAAAAGCTGCTGGTCTCACTGGCGATGGAAGGGAAGTTCGCAACTGACGGCCTACAAGCGATCGACGAAGGCGATGACATTCTGATGGCGATGGCGCGGGAGTTGGTGACGGAGAAAGGGATCGGGGAAAGCGCCGACATTGTTTGGAGGCAGTTACAAAGGCAGCAGGCGGAGGTGTTTGGAGTTCGGGCTGTGGAGACATCCCCCATGGAGGCAGCACCTCCGGAGACGGATGTGCCAGAAGTCATCATTCTCCCGCCAGCACCGATCCCGGCAGTGGTAACGCAACTCCTCATGTTCGGAATGTCACTCGAAAGGGTGCCAAGGCGCAAAGCCTCGCGCAGGCCATCGAGTAGCACCACGACGTCAGATCAGCTGGGTTTGTTCCAGAGCTGAGGATGTAGATGTGAGGGCGATCCTGTCCAAGCTAGGTGTGTCGCAAGCGGAATTCTCACGGCTCTATGCCTTGAGCCCGCGCTCGCTCCAGGAATGGGAGCACGGGACCACATCAACCCGCCTCATCCGTTCAGTTGGCACCTTTCGATATGTTACACCGGGGGCAGAGCAACTGCGCGTTTTCCAGTGAGGTCTTGCCACCACGGCTGTGCGCTCGTTTGTGATCGACGTGGAAATCACCCCATCGTAACTTCGCCCGGCAACGCTTATTCTTACAGTAATGCTCATCCTCGCTATTCCAGATTAGCCGCCGTTGTTCGGGGCTGAACGTCCGTTGCTCGTCTTTCCTCTCAAAAAGGCCAGCGAACAGCCCGTGGAGAATCTCCGACCTGATCTTTCGCTGGCTCAATGCGTCGGTTCCTTGCTGCACGGACAAGAGATATCGTGTAAAGAGCATTTCGTCCGGACGCGCGCCCTTCAACCTCTTCTGCCGCTCTCGTACGTCGTCCACACCGGTTGAAAACTTCTGAAGCAAGGCCTGAGCGATCTGATTTCGCTTTCGATCTCGTAGAATTAATTTCTGCTGTTGAAGCTCATAGACAACCATGAAGAGGCTATAGAACTCGCTGAGATTGTGAAATCGCGTTGCATAAAGATTGGGGAACATCTTCCGCAGTTGGTTCATCGTGCTCGTGCACTCCCGCACGATCCGCTTAATAGTGTTCCCGTTTACGCCCTCCCCGGCGATTGCACGATCCACTGCGGCCTTCTTGTTTATCGGCCCACCGTTCGCAAGCGATGCAAGCAGTTCGCTCACCAGCTCGACATCCTTCATTCGGATCACCTGCGATGAGGACACGATACGGGCATCCTCGAAGTAGCGCCGGAACTTGTTCGCCAGTTTCCAGGCCTGCCGCATGAAATCCTTCTTGTAGAACTTCGCGTTACGGACCTCCGCGCGCGTAAGTGCAGTGCCGGTCGAATTGATACGGACGAACAGCTCAACAATGTCGGACAGTTCTCCTTTCACTTCGACAACCTGCATCCGATAGGAGCGGAATCCCATGGCCCTACCGGCCTTATTAAGTGCTCGCCAATCTAACCACCTGTCCTCGTCTGCTAGCCGGTACTTCACCGCCAGATCCTCTCGCCGAACGCCGCTCACCTTGGCGAACTTGAAAATCGTTTCCAGCCGCTGCTTACCATCGAGGACTTGATACATGCCAGCGTCGTCGAGATAGAGGAAGATTGAGGGCACTGGATAGCCATCGAGGATCGTCTGAATGAACCGTCGCCGATGCAGCGGCTTCCAGACACTGTCACGCTGGAACGACGGATTTAGGTTCAACTGCCGGTTCTCCTGCAGATTTATCAGGTCCGTGACGGTCTTGTCAGTTAGGGTATATGTCAGTGGTTCACTCATTTCGTCGCCTTTCCGCCCGCGCCGCCAACCGGAGGATTAAATTGCCGCATCTTGATCATCTTGGCGCTCTATAAACGAGGGCAGAGTTGGATTGTAACTCCGCGGTTCTTCTCCGGTTGCCGAGCGCACGAGCCGCGGAGTTCAGGAACAACTCCCCGCTACCCGCTCCGCCCAGTCCCCCGAGACATGTTGCTACGGAGCATAGAGTTTTTCAATCCGATAAATCACTTCGTCCGTGATGCCGTCTACGAAGCAGTTCTCATCCCTCTTAATCGAGCGGCCAAAAAACCTCTGGTAGCTGCGGTAAGTCCTCTCCGGGTCGCAAGGGTCTTGGCTTACCAAAATATAGGCCGGTGGCATACGAGATAATTGAGTACGCTTCAGCAGATACTTGAACTCGTAGTCGGCCGCTGGGAGTGAGTACCCAATAAAAACCCATGTTCCGGCATCACGCAGCACCCTCTCGGCTTCGAACCAGGACTTTTGGAACATAGGAAACTCCAGAGCCTTTCTATAGCTGAAGGTCGCTATGCGCCCGCCCAGGCGCACGGTCTCACAGTAATAGCACCGCCAATTTCCTTCTCTCCTGGGCTGCACTGTATTTCCCAGTGCTTGCCGAATGCGTCTCCAGTCGGCTTTGTTGAGCGCCTGCTGGGCGATCTTCGGCGCTTGCTGCGAGGGAAACCAGAACAGGCGTCTACAATTGTCGCAGTAGAGCCAGTTGGTTGATCCGTGCATTTTGATCAGTTGTACTTTTCTTCCTGGATCACCCTTCAACTCAACCCTGGTCCCAGAGTGAGGGAAATTGGCTGCGATGGCGTCGCTGGTATATGTGAATCTCGCCTTTCCTGTGCACAGCTTCTCTAGTTGAGCCTCAAGCACGGTATCCCAATTCATGCTTACGAACGCGGTGCGGTCTAGGTCTAACGCCTTAATGAAACGATCCAACTGCTTCCAATTGTCATCTTTTTTCTGTCTTGCACGTTCGTACCTCTCCCAGAGCATTCTTGTCATCCGCGCAATGAGTGCCCTCCTTACAGTCCGGAGCCTTGCCGACTCGTATTTGGCCCCAAGATTGTGGCCCGTATTGGCGGACAGATCGATGCAAGTGAAGATATCTTCGAGGTCTGGCCAGTATTTGGCCTTGGCACGTATATCATGATCAAAGGCATCGTGAATGAACTGCTTGAGGAACTGTATTAGGTCGTCGCTAGTGTCCTGTATCATAAATGTCTTTACTAATCGACAGGGTTGCTGCATAGTGGATTCACTATGCCGTTGCCTGCCGCACCCGCTCTTCGTCTGACACTCTCTCAGCGCGACGAACTTGTCCA
>Ga0209517_10006745_pt1 | contig 14029 bp, 13 predicted proteins | sample PeaSoiMetSII2010_FD_187695 | JGI IMG/M metagenome (GOLD analysis project Ga0209517, IMG submission 187695) | Peat soil microbial communities from Weissenstadt, Germany - SII-2010 (SPAdes) (version 2) | ecosystem: Environmental > Terrestrial > Soil > Wetlands > Peat | place: Germany...
TGGTGGGATCAATCAATTCGCCGACGCCAAACTTCCCAGAACCGGACTTCTGGACAATCACAGGCGAGAAGCTGACTTCACGTTCCTGAATCCGGACCAACCTCCGGACGCCGATGTTGAGGTATAGCGATCGGCGTCCGGTCTGAAGCTGTAGGTTCAAGCACGCGGCGCGCCGGAAAGTGTTCCGCAGTCTGCCAGTTGAAAATGGCCGATTTCGCACATTCGGTTGCGCAATCGCACGCACGATCTGGATCTGAGAGCCGCGATTACAACAGCTTAGGAGAGGGCCGACAATTGCTTCACTAAACAGGAAATGCTGGATATCCGTTTCGGCCTGAGAGTGTTGAAAAGCAAGCCGGGGTTTACGGCCGTCGCGGTGCTGACTCTAGCTGTCGGCATCGCCGTAAACTCGACCGTCTTTTCCTGGATTGACGCGGTGCTGCTGCACTCGCTTCCTGGCGTCCATCACGTGGAGGAACTGGCACTGATTGAGACCACCACGCCGAATGGCAGCAATTCGTACCTCGACTACCGCGATTACCGTGACAACCTGAAGCAGATCTCCGCCGTGGCAATCGGACGCTTCACGCCGCTCAGCATAGGCGACAAGGGCCGCACCGAGCGCGCCTGGGCCGAGCTGGTCTCCGCCAACTACTTCGACCTACTAGAAGTGAAACCGGTGCTGGGGCGGACGTTTGTGACCGAAGAAGGGCTCGATCGGGAGGGCGGCTACCCGGTGGCCGTGATCAGCTTTCGGATGTGGCAGAACCGATTCCATGGCGACCCGAAGCTGCTAGGCAGGACGATCCGGCTAAACCAGCACGAGTTGACGATCATTGGGGTAGCACCGCCGGGGTTTCACGGGTCCCTGGTGGGCGTGGTGTTCGACGTCTGGATGCCGGTGACCATGGCCACCGCGATGGGGACGGGCGGCGGCACGCTCCGTTACCGCGGGACGCGAGACTTAACTTCGACGATTGTGCGGCTAAAGCCGGGGGTCACGATCGAACAGGCGGATGCGGAGGTGGAGGCGCTGGGGCGGCAGTTGGAACGGATGCATCCCGATACGAACCGCGGCGTGGCCGCGCGGGTGACGCCGGTCTGGAAGGGTCGCCTGGGAGCCCAGGGGATGCTCATGAAGCCATTGCGAATCCTCATGGCGGTATGTGTGCTGCTCTTGATCATCGTGTGCGCGAACGTGGCTAACCTGCTGCTGGCCCAGGCGGTGTCGCGCCAGAAGGAATTCGGCCTCCGCCTGGCGTTGGGGGCTGGACGCGCGAGGCTGGCGCGGCAGCTCCTGACGGAGACGCTGCTGCTGGCCGGCGCCGGAGCCGTCCTTGGAGTGCTGCTGGTGATGTGGATGGGCCAGTCGCTGATCAAGCTGATGCCGGCGATCGATATTCCGTTAGACCTCGGCGGCGGGTTAAACCTGCCCACGCTGGGTTTCACGATCGTGATCGTCGCCGTAGCTACGCTGATCTCCGGCACCGTGCCGGCGCTGGTGTCGGCGCGGGCGGACCTGAACGGGACGCTGAAAGAGGGCGGCCGGGCCGGCGGCGCCGGAACCAACTCACACCGCTTGCGCGGCCTGCTGGTGACCGCGGAAGTGGCGCTGGCGATGGTGGCGCTCATCGGCGCGGGACTGTTCTTCCGCAGCTTCGAGAACGCGAGAAATGTGCAGTCTGGTTTCGATATGACGAACATGTCGATGTCGCAGTTCTATCTGTCCTATGCCGGGTACTCGGGCGCGGATCAGCACCTGTTCTGCCGCCAGTTGCGGGAGCGGATGGAGGTGCAGCCGGGCGTCATCGGAATGACCTACTCGGACGTCGTCCCGCTAGGGATGCCCATGGACGCGCTGCCTTACCATCTGCTCGAGGTGGACGGCTACGTTCCCGCGGCGAACGAGCAGATGATTCTACAGCGTGCGACCGTGCCTCCCGGTTATTTCAAGCTGATGGGCATCCCGCTGCTGGAGGGTCGCGATTTCACCTACCGGGACGAGCAAGGTAAGCCTCTGGTCATCATGGTCAATGAGACCTTCGCCCGGCGATTCTTCCGCGGGGCCGATCCGATCGGCCGGAAAGTTCGAGTCGGGCGCGCCCTCGGTACGGTAATCGGGCTTGTCAAGGACAGCAAATATGACACGCCGATCGAGGCGCCACTACCGTTCTTCTACGTCCCGTTCGATCAGTGGTTCGAACCGGGCTTAAATTTCGCCGTGTTGCTGAAGACCAGCGGCGACCCGATGCTGCTGACGCCGGTATTGCAGCGGGAGGCCCTGGCGCTCAACCCGGACGCGGTATTTAACACCAGCCGCATGGAGGACGCGACGGGCTCGTCGCTATACGCCCAGAGAGTCGCGGCCAGCCTGTTGAGTGTGGTGGGGTTGGTGTGCCTGACGCTGGCGGCGATCGGGCTTTACGGTGTCATGAGCTACGCGGTGAGCCAGCGGGCCCACGAACTCGGGGTCCGGATGGCGCTGGGCGCAAACCCGAAGGACGTGCTCGCGCTCGTGATGAAGGAGGGTTTGCGGCTGACGCTGCCGGGACTGGTCGCCGGGATCGCGGCGGCGCTGGCGGCGGCGCGACTTGTCAGCGGGATGCTGTTCCAAGTGAGCGCAGCCGATCCGGCGACGTTCGCCGCGGCTGCCGTGTTCCTGGGGCTGGTAGCCGCGATCGCCAGCTATCTGCCGGCCGTGCGCGCCACCCGGCTGGACCCGATGAGAGCGCTTCGTTGCCAGTGAGCTGCCGGTGTATTTGCGGCATGCTCGCCAACGGAAGTTAGCCACCCCCGGCGGAGATTAAGACCGATAAACGCGCCTCGGTCCGCTGATCGATCGGACGGAGGATCGCAAAATACGGCGTTCGCGTCCACGGGCGGCTGAGAGCTGTCGATACCCGTACCAGCGGCAATGGAGGCCGCCTTTATGGCAAATCGGCAGAAAAAAACAAGACGCCCGCTCCAAAATAGGGTCCTGCGCCTGCTGGATCTGGAGCAATCGAAAAACGCGGTGCTGAATTCACTTCCTGCGCCAAGTTCTCAAGAATCGTACCGTCACGCGATGGAAGAATTCAACGGATGGCACTGCTCTGAACCTCGATTGTCGTTCAGCCGAACCGTTGTTCTGCGATATCGGTTTTTCCTGGAACAGAAAAACCTTGCGCCCTCCACGATCAACGTTCGTCTGGCCGCTGTGCGGCGGCTTGCGTACGAGGCGTCGGACACGGGCCTTCTCAGCCCCGAACTCGCGGCCGGCATCCGCCGGGTGAAAGGCGCGAAACGGCTGGGCGTCAGGGTTGGCAATTGGCTGACAATGGAGCAAGCAAGAGGCCTGCTGAAGGAACAGCCGGCGGAGGGCCTCCGAGCCAAACGTGACAGGGCAATTCTAGCGATTTTGATTGGGTGTGGCCTGCGACGCGCCGAATTGGTCGGTCTCAAGGCGCAAGATTTTCAGATCCGGGAGGAGCACTGGGTAATCGCAGACCTGATCGGCAAGGGAAAGCATATCCGAACCGTCCCGGTCCCGGCTTGGGTGAAACGCGCTGTCGACTGCTGGACCTCGGCCGCCGAAATCAGTACGGGAACGATTTTCTTGCGCGTAAGCCGAATGGGTAGGCTCTGGGGTGCGGGGCTCACGCCGAAAGCGATCTGGCATGTGGTGAAAGCCGCTGCGAAGCGGGCTGGCATCAACAAACTTGCCCCTCATGTTCTCCGTCGCAGTTGTGCTCGGTTCTGCCATTTGAGCGGCGGTGAGTTGGAGCAAATCCAATTCCTACTTGGGCATGCATCGGTCCAGACGACGGAGCGTTATCTTGGCTGCAAGCAGAAACTGCGTTACGCGGTCAATGACAACCTCGGTCTGGAGGATTCTTGACGGTTGCTGTCCCCCAACCGGACTTCTGGCCAGCGCGGTCCTTCTAGGAGATTACTCCGGTGATTTCGCCCTCACATCAACTTGACAAGCAAGCTCTTGAATTCGATTCGTCAATCCCTAAATTCAGGCTCGAATTACCCGGCTCGCGGCATGGCCGCGACTGAATCCGCGGCATCCAGGAATCGCTCGGCGCGTTTCGCGAGGGCTCGCGCCGGCTCGCATTCACCTCGTTCCCACCGCGCCAGTGTGCTCGCATCCACGCCGATCCACCGTGCCGCTTGCTCCTGATTGAGGCCCAGCGAGGTGCGATGCCGCACCAGCCGTTCCGCCCAACTCGAGGCAGGCGGCAGCGGGTTGTAGCCCAGAAACTCGATGACCGCGGGCATGTATTGAAGGCGTGGTTCCGAGTCGTTCGCCTCCCAGTTGTAAACGCAGGCCCCGGTGACGCCAAGTCGCTCGGCCACATCCTTCTGACGTAGTTTCATCGAGAGCCGCTTCCGCCGGAGATGGTCGCCGATCGTCTTCGGCTCGATTGGTATCCGCACGCAGCGAGCAGAATCGTACAGAGTCGGCAGCAGAACCCGCGACGACTCCTCCGGCAGGCTGAACCTGTAGGTCACCGTGGTCCTGGTCTGCTTCACACCGTAGGCTTCGAACGTCTCCACCTGGATGCCAGCGACCAGGATTTCGATGAGCTGTCGCTTCTGCTCCCAGGAAACCGGCTGGTCGAGGCGCTTCCGCAGCCGTGAAAGCAGTGCCTCTGCCGAACTGACCGTCTGGCTGACGGAATCGGCGCTGCGAATCTGGTTGCGCAACTCCTCGATTTGCGCCTCGAGCGCGGATTCCTCTTTTTTGATTTCCTCCATCTGGTCGTCCAGCGCGGCGTCGCTAAGCCGGCCGCGACGGTACAAAGCGAGCACCCGGCTTCGCTCGGCAGCCTTCTGCGCCAGCACGCCCTCGATGCGCTTCAGCCGCTCCCGAACCTTACCCGTCGACTGCACTTCGATCTCCAGCTTTGCCTGAATCTGGGCCAACACGGGGCCTGGGTTGCGCAGGAATGCCTCGACATCGGCCCAGACCTGCCGTTCCAGGTCATCGCCGCGGACGGACTTCGCTGTGCAGCGCACTTGCAGCAACTCCGGCGTGTTCGCGCCGTTGCACTTGTAGTAGAACTGCTCCTTTTTTGCCCGGTTGCCGTTCGCCTTTATCCCAATGTAGGTCAGCCCACACAGCTTGCACTTGATCAATCCCCGCAGAAGGTACTTGTGCTTGGCGCTGCGGGCGCTGAACAGGAAGTGAGCTTTCAGGTTTGCTTGCGCTTTCTTCCAGGTGTCCTCTGTGACAATTGCCGGAACCGGGCGGGATACAACGGGCCGATTGCTCGTGGTGCGCTTGCCAAACTCGTGAATGCCCATGTACGTTTTGTTCGAGAGGATGCACCGCACGCGGGGACCCCGCCAGACGCCCAAAGTGCGGTGCCGGCGCTTGCCGCGCACGAACTGCTTGTCGTCGCGGGTGTAGGCGCAGGGCGCCCGCAGCGCGTTCAGGCGCACCGCAATCTGCCGGGCGGATTTCTTTTCCACCGCCGACAGGTGGAAGATTTCGCGGACCACGTCGGCTTCGGACATGGCGAGATTGGGAATGGGTTCTTCGGAGACGACGATGCGGGCATCGCGTTTCTCGCCGACTCGGCGGTAACCATAGGGGACGATGCCGCCGAGCCAGTGACCGGCCTCGGCCACGCGGCGGGTGCCAGCGACCGAGCGCTCCCGGATGACCTCACGCTCGTGGGTCGCGAAGCCGCTCAGCATGGTGAGCATCAGCCTGCCGGTCGCGCTGGCGGTGTCGAACTCCTCGGTCATGGAGCGGACACGCACGCCCAGTTTTTCCAGTTCGGCGACGACGTTCAGAATTAACCGGGTTTCGCGGCCGAGTCGGTCCAGTTTGTAAATTAGCAACTGGTCGAACTTGCCGGCTCGGGCGTCTTTCAGAACGCGTGCACCTTCAGGACGGTTTTCCAGAGCGACCGTCCCCGAAATGCCATCGTCAGCGTACAGCGCGTGGACGTGGAGCTTGTGCAGTTCAACATATCGCTCGCCGAACTCGCGCTGCGTCAGAATGCTCTGGCGCTCCCGTTGCTCTTCGGTGCTGACTCGGCAATAAATCGCGACGGCCATGGTGTTCACGAGGGCACGGCTGCGCTCGCCCCTATGACATGACTCCCTCTGTCGCGCCGCGAAAGCAAGTCGGGATCGGTGGAGTTATCGAGCAAGCGCCGAATCGCTTCGGTTAGGTCATCGACATCCAGATCGTCGGAGCGGGATTCGCGGATCAATTCTTGCGAATGGACCTGATTATCCAGGCCGCAGGCAAATCTTGTTGACGCCTTGATGGAGTGATCTCGCATGGCCGTGTCTGTTCGACACCCATAACGAGTTCCGCTTGGCGTTCATCTCGCTATCTCGTCGTGCCTTCACGAATACATATACCGGGAAGAGGAGGAAAGTGTCTCAAGCGCAGTTTCGTGCAAGCTGAGGAGTCAACAAGGGCATGCCGATTTGTTCTAGAGTCGGAGGTGAGCGCGCTCTGATCGCAATCATCGCAACAGGCGAGTAGCATACAGCGTGATGGAAAACGTCCGAGTTTACATTCCGCTTCTTGAGGGTGAGTTCAACCCTCCATGGAAGATTAGGTCTCGCGCGCAGATTCTCTTTCTCGACATCGTCATGAGGGTGACACCTACCCCGTTGTACTCTTTGCGGGACGAAATCCTGCCGAAGTACCGCGAGGCGTTTGAGTTCGAAAGGAAAGAAGAGCGATCGGCCGAGGACACGGCCAACCTGGCAACTGGCGCCGTGGTTGATCTCTTATACAGCCGCGCTTCAAACGGCCAAGAGCTACCCCGAGAGGTCGGGGACTTGATGAATGCGCACCCCTTGATTTACGATGCCGGTGCCGCTCTGCTTGGGTGGAGCGAGCGGTTCAACTTGCAAGGGACGCGACATGTTCCCTACTGCAGGGACAATTCAGACAGACCGCAGTCGAGGTTGCAGGATCGCTGTTGGCCGATACTCACGGCACTTCGAACGGTGCTGTTCTGGCAGTTCCACCCAAAGGGTTCAAAATGGGAACGTCCAGATCCTCCTCGCTGGTGCCCTCCTTTTCTGGCGCTTGAGGAATCAACACCCGAGCCTGAGCTCCTTCCGCCGATCCAACTGCGTGTCAGTGTACAAAACCCCGACAACAACGAATCCCAGGAGGTGAATGCCCCCGGATGGTACCTGGAATTTGAAACAGAACTGAAATTTCGTCGGCGCATGACCGAGAGCTTCAATCGTTGGATGGACGACCATGTTGCAAGCCGAAGGAGATCCGCATGTGCCGCCGGGCTTGAAGAAACCCCAGGCAAACAAAAATTGATGCTTCATTTCACTTGGGCGGCTAAGTATCAGATCGACAAGGTATCCCCGGCCACGCTAGCTCGCGAGTGGAACGTCAAAGCAGATGCTGTTGAGGCTGGCATCCATGTAGCACTGGATCTGATTGGCCTCGAACGGCGACCTCCACAACGCGGTGGGAAGAAAATCACCCGTTAATCGTCTCGCTCATAGAGTCTTTCATTTGCCCAAGAAATGGGGGAGAAACTGCCACCTGAAAGTTTTTCCCTCTAGCGGAAAATTTCCGACCTCCTTACGCTTGAAATCGGACACACGACAGGCCCCTTGAAGGAGGGATGCGGTGATTACAAAATCTTCTCTCTCGACTCCGCAGAAGCGGCTGCTCGAAATCATGCAAAAAATGAACTTTGGCCGGATCGAGCGCCTGTCTGTCCGAGGTGGACAGCCGGAATTTAGCTCGCCCCCAAAGCTCGTCCGGGATGTAAAATTCGGCGCACCTGACAATGGCGCGCGACCAGAACTAGCGACCAGCGACTTCGCGTTGAAACGCGAACATGTTGAACTGTTCGAAAATCTTCGGCGGCTAGGTGACGGCATTGTCGAATCGATCGAGGTCAAGGCGGGGCTTCCGTTCCGCATGACGACCGTCGAGGATAGAATGTAACCGCAGCCGTCCGAAACACCAGACGTAGGCTGATCGCAATACGCGAAGGTCTTGTGGGTGACGCCGCCAACGAGCGGACCCACCGTCTTCGCTCCAGATCGGCGCATCCACTGTTCGGTTTCCCCGAAAGGGAGGAGACAAAAGTGGACGACGATGTTGAGCAATTCCTGAACAACGACATTTTAGATTTTATTCGCCGCAAGGCGAAGCAACTCGCCGGCAAGTACGGATTCCATCGTGACGAGATCGAGGACATCCAGCAGTGTCTCATTGTCGATTGTTTGCAGCGAGTTCGACGATTCGACGCGCGGCGTGCGCCTCGCGATCGTTTTGCGCGACATGTTGTAAAGCACGGTGTCGCCAGGCTGATCGAGTCACGACGGGCGATACGCCGCGGCCATGGAGCCCGCCTCTGCTCGTTGAGTGGTCGCGCGGACGAGGACTCACCCAATCTCGCCGATTTGATTTCAGATGACGGGGGCATCCGAAAAGGCGGATCTGCTTCGGCCAGGTTTGAACACCACCTGCTAATGCGCCTGGATGTCGCGCAGACGCTTGTGGCGTTGCCGGCTGACCTGCGCCGAATCTGCCGGCTGCTGATGGTACTAGACCATGCTGCGCAGGTCGCGGCTGCAATCGGCATTTCTAGGGCCACGCTCTATCGGCGAATGCGGATAATTCGAGCGCACTTCGTCAGTGCACGTTTCGGTGCTGCGTCCACGGCGAGCGGGCGGGCTTCATAGGAGCAGTCGTGTCGGCTTGCGGTCCACAACGCGGAGCTTACTGTCCAGTTGAATACGAAACGCGGATTTCAGCTCTGACGGATTTGATCCGGTGGGGACCCTCGATCTTAAGCCACGCGGAGTTTCTGGTGCTTCTATTCCTAGCCGAACGCACACTGACGTACGGGAAACGAGCAGATGCGTGCAGCTTGGCACAGTTCACGAATGGCATATACAGCCGTCGCAAGGGTGTGTGGATCAGGCCGGGTTGCGGCCTGAGCCCTACCGCCGTGAAAAATGCAGTGATCGCGTTGGCCGATCGTGAGATCCTTATTTGCCAGCGTGCATTGCCAGGGAGTGCTCGTTACAATCCCGGCAAGGGGAATCAAGCGACCGAGTATGAAATCAATTGGACTCGATTGCACTCGCAATTTAGAATGCGGGAAGGAGCACCCCTTGGCCGTTCAGCGGCCAAGCCCCTCGGCAAACACACGACCAAGCCCCTCAGCCAGCAAGCGTCCAACAACAGAGGTAAATCATCATCAAAGGAAACATCTAACAGAGAAAGGTCGGGCGGAGTGCACGGTTCAAGAGCGGAGCAAGACCCGACCGACAAACCCTCCTCAGAAGAGCCCGAGTGTGCCTACAAATCTACACTCGTCTTCGCCAGTCCGAAGGAGGAACTGGCCTACCTGGTGCAGCAGCGTGGTGATGTTTTGAACGAGGCGGATTGGTTCGAGATCAGCGCCGCCCTGGAATTGCGGGGCGTGCCTCTCGACGAGTTCGTTGCGTACATGCGGCGACACCTCCTCAACCCAAAGACGGTCAATCCGATCGGGTTGATCAAGTCAAAGGTCAAAGCCTATCGTGCGATGACCCGCCCGGCGGTACCCGATCCGGCGCCGGCCAGCGACCATCCAACCGCGCAAGCAAGGGAAGAGAAATGCCCGCTCTGCGGGGAACCCAAAGGGAAAGGCGTCAAGCTCGTGGGAGGCCGCTTCGTCGCGTGCGAATGCGCTACACCGGAATGGCGCGCGAAAATCGACGGGCTGAATCTCGATCCGCAAATGGCCAAGGATGGATAGAGTGCGGACATCCACCCACTTACGGTCAGTCCGCCAGTCAATAGAATCTTGTCCATTTCGGTCATTCTTCATCGTATCCGCGAATCCATCCCGCGCGGGCATGCCGATCGCTTATGTCGATTGTCGAGACAGGCGCTGCGGGTGGCGCGCAGAGATTTCTCTTTGTTCGTGAATCGTTAAAATAGAACTACCATGATTTACAACGGAGTTGCAGGCGAATTCCTCTTGAGTATTCTCCCGAACGACGGCAAATTTCAATGGCAGGTTTCCAATCTGAAGAGCCACTTCTACGGCCATGGAGAAAGCGACTCTTTCGAGGAAGCGAAGGCGGCGGCGGAGGCGGCAGCCGGGCGCAGGGCCGATTGGACACCTGACGCCCTGTAAAAACGGCAAGAGCCCTCGGGCTCAACTGAGGGTCTATTACCCTTCTCAAAAGAACCCGCAGCGCGGTCGTCTGTTGGCAGGTCGCGGTTTCCACTTGAACTGGCAGGAGTATACGAACACCGCTCGGACATCGGAGCGGCTGCTTCGCTAGAGTGTTCAATTCGGTTGACAGGAGAGGCATCACGCGGCGAGTGCGGAGATTGTGAAAATGCGTGTGCGCACCGCTTAATCATAGCGAAGGAATCTCAGGGCTCAAAACTTCGCAGGAAGGCAAGGTTTTTTGTCTCCCATGCAACGGCGCTCGCGTTGTACCGCGGAGTCGCATACTCAAGCCACCGGTTGTGATCGGTGTTGATGATGGGTTTTTCGGCGGCCAGCATGCGGTCCACTCCGGCTGGACTGGTGACGCGCGAGTCGAGAATTTCGCGGGTGATTTTATTCTGTTGTTCAGGGCCGCGTTCGATTAGGGTTCGGACGCGCTCTCCGATCACGCTCCCGCGGCCTGGAGCGGGGGTTTGCGGCTCCATGCTGGCCACGATCATCGCCTGGTCCCCAGGGTACCAGCAGCTCACGTAAGGGAAAACGGAGCGAATCGTTCCGATAATGGATTCGATCTCGCGCGGGCTGATATTATGAAGCTGGAGCCACTGTTGCATCACGCCGCCAGGGCGGAGGCGAGATCGGGCGAGATCGTAAAACTCGCGCGAGTAGACATTGGTCGCGCCCGCGAACCAGACGCAGGAGATCTCGATCGTGATGAGGTCGTAGCCGTGACCCCTATCGGTCAGAAGGACGTTGCGACCGTCTTCCACTCTTAGTTTTACGTTGGGATCGTCGAGCACACCTTCCGTCATCCGAGAGAACTGCCTCCGCGATGCCGCGATAATAGCGGGCGCGAACTCGGCGATATCGATCTCGCGGTATCCCAGGCGTGCCAGTGCCAGCGCACTATGTCCGGTACCCAGGCCTATCAGGAGCGCGCGGCCCAAGTCGCGCGTGTAAAGCGATGGAATCGCGGCGACCCCAACTTGCGCTCGGCCCTGCGCCTCGAAGTTGTCCGTCCCTTCAAACTTTCCGTTGGTGAGCAAGACCAAATCCTTGGTTCCGGTCTCCTGGGTGGTAATCTCCATAACGGAGGTCATCCCGCCCTGTACCTCCTCGTCGAAGAACACCAGCTTTTCTCTTGTGTGGGTTGAAGCGGGAGGCGCGGTCACAGAGGCCTGCTCGGGGCGTTCTTGGCCGAAAAAGATGTTCAGTCCAGATGCAATCAGGCGATGATCCCAATGAATTAGAAGGGCGTAGACAAGTACCACCGCGATACCTGACGCCGTCCGAATCAACATTTTACGCGATGGGTTTTCACGCCCCGCGAACAACAACCCCAAGGCAAGGGCGGCGATCACGATCAGTTTCAGGGACCATTCGGCACCCAGTGTCGGAATCAAAACGAATACCCCTGAAATCGCGCCCGCCAGACATCCCAGCGAGTTCCCCGTGTTCAGGTAACAGACTAGATAGGACAGCCCGGGACGTTCCAACACAGGACTTCGCAACAGGCAGGGATAAATCGACCCCAGCATCGCGGCAGAAGGAACGATCAGTACAGCGGCAAGCAAAAGCTTGACCGCCTCTGCTCCGTAGAAATTGCTCATCCAGTGAGGTAGCCTGACGATATATATCGCCTGGCCCCAATCCCAAAGCCTGAGCTGAATGACCAGCAGTAGCGCACTGAATTGAAGGATGCGGGAATAGGAGAGTGCAGACGGTTGCCTCGCGATCCGGTCGACTCGAAAGGCGGCGATCAGCAACCCCACGAGAACCATGGTCAGCATTGCGGAAAAGGCGTAAACGCTGCATCCGATGGTGGTCGCGATGAGATGCGTCCACAGAACCTCGAGGGCAAAGAACACGAATCCTGAGCCGAACGCGGCGATCAGGAGAAGCCACGCGTCGCGATCGAGCGGGGCGGCGCTATCGGTCAGCGCGCGATCCGGCGTATGGGGCTCAATTTGAGGGTCCAGGCGGCCGAAAATCGTGCAGGCTGCAAACACGCTACAGCAAACCCCGAAGCACAGCCAAAACGCACCGCGAATTCCGATTGACGGCAGAATCAGGTAGGCCCCAGCTAGAGCCGCGGGAATCGCCCCAGCCAGATTCGAGGCGTACGCGCGAAGCCAGGAATGTCCTGCGGATGCGTTGCGCCGGTCCACCGCTTGCGCGATCAGCGGGAATGACGCGCCCATCAGCGCTGCGGTTGGCAAGATCAAAAGCGCGCCGAACAAGAAGCGGATGGCGAATTTCAGAACCGGATTGGAAACAGCGCCCTGCCACGGCGCCACCGCTGCCACAATGGGATGAAACATGTAAGAGAAGGCGACCGCAGATACTCCGATCAGCAATTCCAACGCGCCATACCACTGCAGCGGACGACTCAGGCGTCCCCGACGAATCAGCTTCCCAACTATCCAGCTCCCCAGCGCAAAACCCAGGAAGTAGGTCGCGATGACGACGGCCGAAGCGGCCGCGGTCGCGCCCACCAACAGCGACATGTATTTTTCGAATCCCTGCTCGGCAAGAACCCCAGTAAATCCCGTCAATCCATACAGAAGGAACGGCCAGGATGGTGCAGCCCTGATCTCGGTCTCCTGGTCAATCGGAAGCGTGGTTTGGGTGGACATGCTTTGCCGAAAGTGTGATCGTCGGAATCACGAGATAACTTCATGCACGGCATCGCCGTGGGCCGTAAATACAATGTCCCGAGTTTTAAAGAAGGCGACGGCGATCTCACCCATAATCCTTGAAGAATCGACTTGCGTTTCCTCTCGACTAGAGTGACGGATCGTCATGCGCGAAGCCCGCACAGAAAAGGATAATTCACATGACAATCGTAGAAACGAGCGACGGGCCGCCAACTGGCTCGCGGAACGGGGCGCGCGTTTCGAAGAAGGCCACGAATCCGTGCCGGAGATCGACGGGTTGGCAGCAATCAGATACCCGAGGTTCAGATCGGGCTGATCTGATAGTCCGGCAATCGATAAAGCACGACTTCTTCTTGAGGCTGATTCCATCGCAAAAGCAACTGAGTCATCGCATCGACTTGATCGTCGTGAGCGCCGTTGGGGAAGGCGGCACATTCCTCAATGAAACCGTCCACCCAAGGAAACATATGCGGATGCGGCAGAAAAACGTTCCCGGCCTCGATCAGGGGGCTGACGCCGGAGGCCCGCGCAATCTTTCCGCCGGACGGGTTCACCGGCAAGATGCCCGGGATCTCGCGTGACAGCATCTGGATGACCGCAGAACCGTTCGCCTTGTCCTCGATCAGTTTGGCGCTGCAGCCGGGCCACTTTCTGGAAAGCTCGCGGACGGCCCTGACCGTGGCCGGGCAATCCATACGTTCGCGGACTTGATCGAGCAGGAGGAACGCTGACCCCAATCGTCCCCACACCTGCCCGACGACGTAGTCCGAAGTGACCAGATCCTTGAAAGAGCAGTCCCAGGATTGCGCCTGTTCCTCGACCTTTCCAATCTCCGCGGCGACGATCGGCCGGTCGGTGCCATCCGGGAACCGCACGATGATGGGCGGGAGGTTTGCCCCGGGCGGCTGCCAGAACTTGAACCAGGGACGCTTAATAATGCCGCCAGCCGCGGGCGACGGTCTCTGTTGAAGCTGCCCCGCCGCGGCGTAGCTGCCGAGATTGATCTTCAGTTCCGCGATTTCCTTTGGACCGAACCGCTCCGGCCACAGCAGTTCGCCTGGTTCTGTACGAGGATCGAACTCGGTGCGGTCGGCGGCCTGGATCGCGGCAGAGTACAACAATCAAAGTGCACCGGGGTCGTTCTACACCGTGGGCGCGGCGCAAGGCAGCGGAAGCACGGTGACGATCACCTTGGCGACC
>Ga0209517_10006749_pt1 | contig 14026 bp, 8 predicted proteins | sample PeaSoiMetSII2010_FD_187695 | JGI IMG/M metagenome (GOLD analysis project Ga0209517, IMG submission 187695) | Peat soil microbial communities from Weissenstadt, Germany - SII-2010 (SPAdes) (version 2) | ecosystem: Environmental > Terrestrial > Soil > Wetlands > Peat | place: Germany: Weissenstadt...
CAACGCGCAAGGCGTCATAATTTTCGTGGGCCGCACACTGAATATTGACGAGAATGCGATGGGGCTAGCGGTCTTCCGCGCCGAATCCGGAGACGCGGCGCGCCGGATCATGAACGACGATCCAGCGGTAAAGAAAGGCGTGATGACGGCTACGTTGTATCCGTTCAAAGTGGTCTTACAGGGAAAGTAGAAATTCGAACCGAGAAATCTAAGAACCGGGAACTGCTCTTGAAAGCTCTGCACATTAACGGAAACGATCTCACCCTCGAGGCGGTGCGTGAAGTTGCCGCCGAAAAACGGCCGGTGTTGCTCGACCCCGACGCGCGCGAGGCCGTCAACCGCGCCCGCGCTGTCGTCGACGCGCTTGTCGCCAACAACAAAATTTCCTACGCGATCACGACGGGCGTCGGCAAGCTCAGCGATGTGCACATCGTGGGCGATCAGATCCGCGAGTTGCAAGTCAACCTGGTGCGCTCACACGCCGTCGGCGTGGGCTCGCCGCTTGCGCTCCCCGACACGCGCGCCATGATGCTGCTGCGCGCCAACTCCCTGTCGAAAGGCAACTCGGGCATGCGCGCCATCGTCATCGACACCCTCTGCGAGATGCTCAATCGCGGCGTGACGCCCATGGTCCCATCGCAGGGGAGTGTGGGAGCGAGCGGCGATCTGGCGCCGCTGGCGCACCTGGCGCTGGCACTGATCGGCGAGGGCGAATGCTTTAACGAAGCCGAAAAAGGCGCGCGCATCCCCAGCGCTGAAGCTATGAAGCGCGCCCAAATCAAGCCCTTGGTGCTCGAAGCGAAAGAGGCTGTGTCCTTGATCAATGGTACCCAGGCCATGCTTGCCATTGGCACGCTGATGCTGCTCGCCGCGGAAACGCTGGTCGATACCGCCGACGTCATCGGCGCGATGACGTGCGATGCGCTCAAAGGAACCAACGTCGCCTTCGATGAACGCATTCAAAGGGCGCGGCCCCATGCCGGACAAATCAAGACCGCAGCCAACCTGCGCCATCTGCTCGAACAGAGCGAGGTCCGCCAGTCGCATAGCGACTGCGGCCGCGTGCAGGATGCCTATTCGTTACGCTGCATCCCACAGGTGCACGGCGCGGTGCGCGACACGCTGGCCCATTGCCGCGCGGTGTTTGAGACGGAGATGAACTCTGCGGTCGATAACCCGCTCGTGTTCGTGAAGAATCCGAAGGCGATGGACGGTGAGGGCGACGTGATCTCCGGCGGAAATTTTCACGGCCAGCCGCTCGCGTTCGCGCTCGACTTTCTTGCCATTGCCTTGAGCGCACTGGCCGGCATCAGCGAGCGGCGGCTGGAGCGCATGGTAAACCCCGCGCTCAGCGAAGGGTTGCCGCCATTTCTCGCGCCGGGCGCGGGAATGAACTCCGGCTTCATGATGCCGCAAGTCACCGCCGCCGCGCTGGTGAGCGAAAACAAAGTTCTGGCGCATCCTGCGTCGGTCGATTCGATCACGACGTCCGGGAATAAAGAAGACTTCGTTTCGATGGGCATGACCGCTGCGAACAAGCTGAAGAGAGTGGTGGAGAACACCCGCAACACGCTGGCCATCGAGGCCATGGCAGCGGCACAGGCAATCGACTTTCTCGCGCCGCTCAAAACTTCCAGGCCACTGCAGGCAGCGCACGCGGCGATCCGGGCAGTATGCGCGACGATGGACAAGGATCGCGTGATGTACCAGGATTTCGTGCGCATCGCGGAGTTGATTGCCTGCGGCAAGGTGGCGGAGGTGGTGCGATAAGCGAGCGTGTAATCCGGCTTTGCAGAACGTCAAAGTGTTTCGCGTGAAACACTCCTGAGACGTTAAGTCATTGAGTCCAGATCAGTTAATCTCCGGATTCGACGCGGAACGGGGCGGTTCGACATTTCGAAGAACTTCGGACATCGCGAGATCGATGCCTTGATACGAATCCTCCCTGAGACGAAACCGCGGGCGCGAAGCGTTCTATAACACAACAAACCCCAGACATGAAACCTTCCAATACACGAAACCCCTGACCTTCCCTGACACGGCTGGCGAGGTACGGTTGCAAAATAGTGCACAGTTGATGGATGTAAGAAGAAAAATACTTACCAACCTTATTGCCAACCGCGTAAGAACAGGCTAGCATTGCGGCGTTCCACGGAACGGGCTGGGAGCGTCACGGGGTCGGCATTTTAAACGCGACACTTCAGGCCTATGTCTCAACTCTCATCACATCTGAAGTCTTGGATCAGGACGGCGGCACGCCGTAAGTGCATTGGCTGTTCAGTCCGGACTTCACGTAACTTCTCCCAAGGGAGGGAGTAAATGAACAAAAAGAACGAGATTACAAATATAGGTGTCAGTTTTCGATGGCTATCGGTCGTAGTTGTAGTCGCGATGAGTTGTGCGCTGTTGTCGGCCAGTACTGTGGGCGGCAAACTGGTTACTCACAACACACCGGGCTACGTTGCAACGGCAAAGAATCTTGGAACCGAGGATCCCGCGAAGGTTATCGAAGTAAGCATCTGGCTGCAGCTTCACAACCAGAGCCAATTCGATGCCCTGACGCAGTCGCTCTATGATCGCACTTCTCCCAACTACCATCAGTGGCTGAAGCCGAAAGACATTGCCGCCCGCTTCGCCCCAACCGCGCAAGAAGCGAAAACGGTACGGCAGTTTTTCGCGGCGCACAATCTGAAGGTCGTGAAAACCGGCCCCAACAACTTCTATGTGAGAGCGCGAGGCACAGTCGGCGATGTGGAAAAAGCGTTCCGCGTGCAACTCAATAAATATCAGGTCAACGGCAAAACCATGCGCGCCAATGCCGGCGACCCATATGTAGACGGAGCGGCGGGAGCGTTGGTGAGTGCGGTATCGGGACTGGATACGGGCGAGTACACTCACCCGTTGATGGCTCGGCCGTCGACCTTCGGTAGCAGCAAGACCGCTGCGGCCCAGGTGAGTACGCCGAATGCACCCTCCGGCTTCTTTTCGTCGCAGTGTTTCACGGGCACGGAGACGGAGTCGTTTTCCACCAACAATAACGGCTCGATGCCGATCGGCACGTACTCGGGCAACAAACTGAATCTGCAGACCCAGACCAGCGCCGGCTGCGCTTATACGCCGCCGTCGATCCAGACTGCGTACAATCTGACCGGCTTGTACGGCGAGGGATACAGCGGTGCGGGCCAAACCATCGCGATCGTCGACTGGTGCGGTTCGTTTACGATTCAGGACGATGCCAACGCGTTCTCGGCGCAGTTCGGGCTGCCGCTGCTGACTTCGTCGAATTTCGCCATCACCTACACCGCGCCGAGCTTTTGCATCAGCTACGACCAGGTCGAAATCAACCTCGACGTGGAGTGGGCCCATGCCATCGCACCGGGCGCCAACATCAATCTGGTGGTCCCGCCCTCGGCGAGCTTCCAGGATGTGAACCAGGGCATGTTTGATGTTGTGAACCTGGGACTCGGCAACGTGCTCTCGGGCAGCTATGGTTCGATCGAATCCCTTACGGCGACAACCGAACTGCAGACAGAAAACCTGATTGCGCAAATGGGCGCTGCCGCTGGCATTTCGATGAACTTCGCAACCGGCGATAGCGGCGATTTTACCGTCGATGGAATTCCTCAGGCGGTTCTCGCGCCGGCGGATTCTCCCTGGGCTACGGCCGTTGGGGGTGTAAGTCTGGCGCTGAATCCTGACAACTCGATTGCCTGGCAAGCGGGTTGGGGAAACAATCAGACCTTGCTCGCCGAGACGGGAGCCGTCTTCGACCCGCCGCTCGATTTCGGGTTTATCGGCGGTTCGGGTGGAGGCACCAGCAACTGTGTCTTCAACGACCAATCCACCTTCCCACCGACCTGCTACGGCGGGTTCCCCAAGCCGCCGTTCCAGAAGTTGCTGGGCGGCAAGTATCGCAAACTCCCGGACATCTCGTGGCTGGCCGATCCGTACACCGGAGCTGCGATCGTCATCAGCATTCCGGGGCAGGTTCCGCCCCAGGTGTGGCAGGTGTGGGGTGGCACAAGCCTGGCGACTCCGATGTTCTCCGGAATATGGGCCATCGCCAACCAAGAAGCCGTGGTTGGAGGTGGAACAGAACTCGGTCAGGCCGCTCCCTATATGTACTCAATGCCAGCGGGAACCGTGTTCGATATCGTTCCGGTTACATCAAAGCACAATGTGACCGCCTCGATTCAGGAACCCTCCATCACCAACAAGTACAACGCCAACCAGGTATTGGGCGGTGCCGCAGCCCCGAACTTCGTCAGCGCGCTGTGGGATTACCCGTACCTGCAATACACTGCGCTGGTGATTTCGTTCGGCAGCGATTGCGCGGATCTGCCCGAAACCGACTTTGACGGAACCGCGTGCACCGATCCTTTGGCCTTGCATACGAAGAAGGGCTGGGACAACGTAACCGGCGTGGGAACGCCGAACGGGCAAGCGTTCGCCGATTCCTTCTACGGAAAGTAATAGCTGAAGAATCCTTGAAAGTTACCCTGCCATCTTCTGGGTGGCAGGGTTTTTTGTTGGAGAGCTGTGGTGAAAGCCGGGTCGGAGTGGTGAACCCGCCACCTTACTATTGTCATCCTGAGCGAAGCGAAGGACCTGCTTTCTTGTCAGTGCACGAGAGAGCAGGTCCTTCCCTTTCGGCTGTGCTCAGGGTCAGGATGACAATATTGCGCTCTATTCCGCAGGCTTTTCCAAGCCCAATTCCCTAGCAATCCCTTTCATCGCTTCGATGCAAAAGGCGATGTGCTGTTCGAGATCCACACCGAGACCGGCGGCGCCCTCGAGGATGTCTTCGCGGTGAACGTTGCGGGCGAATGCTTTGTCCTTCATTTTTTTCCGGACGGATGGGGCTTCGACTTCGGCGAGCGATTTTCCCGGCTTGACCAGCGCGCAAGCGGTGATGAATCCGGCAAGTTCATCGCAGGCGAAGAGGGTTTTTTCCATGGGTGAGACGCGCGCGACGCCGGTGTACTGGGCGTGCGATAGGATGGCGCGGCGCACTTCGTCGGAATAGCCGCGTTCCTTCAGAATCTCCGATCCTTTGTAGGGGTGGTCCTCCGCGCTCGGATATTTTTCGTAATCGAAATCGTGGAGAAGTCCGACCACGCCCCACAATTCTTCGTCGCCTCCGGCTTTGCGGGCGTAGGCGCGCATGCACGCTTCGACTGCGAGTGCATGTTTGCGAAGACTTTCCGATTGGGTGAACTCAGTTAGTAAACACCATGCGGTAGCGCGTTGATTCATGGGTTGTACCTGTTTTCTGCCGATTTTCGCCGCCTGATTATAGCTTCGTTCCCCAAACCCTTTGTTTTCTCCTACTTTTGTCTTGACATCCACAGGCCCAATGCAGCAGATTACGCTCTAGTTGGCTTTGAGAGTAGCCCCTGCTCTGGCACTCGCAAAACCTGAATGGCTACCACACTAACCCCCGTGGACTCACGGGAAGTTGTACGCTGCGACCGTTGTCTCTTGGTGCAATTCCGCACATCCAACAGTCTCTGCCGCCGTTGCCATCTGTCATTGGATGAGGACGAGGCGGAGATTGCCGCAATGACGCCGGCGCCGGAAGTGGTGCCGATCAACGCCCATGCCAGCGGGCGTGGACATTTGAAGCTGGCGTACTCGATCCGATCGCTGCGGCTGCGCAACGGCTTAAGCCAGCGGCAACTGGCGCTGCGCATGGCCGTGCCGCGGACGTACGTATCGAAAATCGAGAACGAGAAGGCGACGCCAACCCTGTCTTCGCTGGAGCGGCTGGCCAGGGCGCTCGAGGTCACCATTCCGGATCTGCTCTCCGGCGGAGAACGGAACCGGCAAGAAGAAGTTCGCGAGTTGATGGAAGATCGGTTCGTGGCCGACGTTTTGCCATATCTGTCACAGCTCAACGGGATGCAGATGTCAAGCATTCTGGCGCAGGTGCGAGACTTGACGGTGAGGCCGCGACGGAGCGCGTAAGCAATTTCTCCTGTAGAGACGCGGTTTACCGCGTCTCCCAATGCGTCAGCGAGCAAAAAGTTTATCCGGGCACACAACCAACTGGACAGCCGGCGCCTTCGGGCTCCGGCTTTTTTGCGTGCCGCTGCATTTTCACAACTTGACTAGAACCGTACGGGATGAGTAGCGCCCGCCGGACAGCCGCCGGGACGGCGGCGCTACCTAGAAGACTCGTCCCAGCTGGAAGAACCATTTCTGGTGCCCGGAATCGCCGACGCTGCCGCCAACGAAAAGCGGGCCAAGAGCGGTTTCCGCGACCACGCCCGACTCGACGTCCGTTGGAAACTTCGCCTCCGTGGGAACCCCGTACATCTTGCCAATTTCGTACGAGCTGACGATATAGACCTTCTTCCCCAGAAATGGAGGCAGAGTCAAGAGTTCGCGAATGTAGCCGGCGCGGAATAGGTAATACTGCTCGCCAAAGAGCTCGTTAGTGCCGTAAGCGCTTAAGCGCAGCGGCGCGCCCAGGAAGAAGAGCGGGATACCGGTATTGCGGACGCCAAAGGTGCTTCCACCATCGGCGGAAGCGAAAACCGAACCTTTGGCACTGACCGGTTTAAAACCTTCCAGGCGGGTTTCCAGGACGGGAAGCGGTTCGACCGCCCCGGGGTAGGCGTCATACCAATGAAACCTGGCGTCGACGTTGTAGCCGCGCCGGGGAACAATCGGGTCGTCGGTGTGGTCGGTGCGGAAATGGATATGGGTGTCGCCGATGCGGCCGCTGACCGAAACGAATTCTGCCGCGCCCAGATTGAGATGAGCGCTGGTAAAGCCGGCTTGGTATCCCACACGAAGTTCGGTGAACCGATCGAATTCGTAGCCCACATCAATGCCGCCGTCTTCCTGTCCGAGTCGATAGAGCGCGACCGGATCATTGACCTTGAAGAATCGGAATCCAGCATTGCTGACGCCAGCGTGCGGCGCGAAGAACCACTTGCTCAAAGAATTGAAAGGCCGGTACAGTTCCGTGGAAACGCTGTAGGTATTGCCGAATGCGAAATCCGTTCTCCATTCGGAACGGTACCCGACGACATTCTGAAAGGTCAGACGCCCGGCGTACGTGAACGTCACGTCCTTGGCTTCGGAACCGTCGGCCTCAAAACCGAGCTGCAGGCTCGGGGGTTCATGGCTCTTTTCGTGGACGGTAACGATCAGCCCGGTCTGGCTGTCTCTTTCCCCGAGCCAATAATCGAAGGAATCAAAATTTCCGATTCCAGTTAGCTGGTTGAACTTATCCTCCATCACCGGAATATCGATCGGCTTGCCTTCGAGCGGCTGTAAGAAGCGCTCCACTTCCTGGGACGCTTTTGGGCCGGTGCCCCTGACCTCCACGAATTGGGGCGCCGGAACCTCGCTCTTCACCCGCTCCTTTCGATGACTCAAATAGGTGTTCCAGGCGGCATCGTCGAGGGTATAGGGAGCCAGGATGTTCGCTTTGCCGGCGGCCGCTTCCAAGCCGCGGGCGATGATGGCCCCCGCCTTTTTGTAGTCGATGGAGTCGAAGGCCTTGAGATCGACATTGACCACCAGGTCCGCGGCGGCAAGACCCTGAAGTTCGTTTTGGTGAATCACGACTTCCACGGAGCGTCCGAGGACGCTGAAAAGGGATTGCAGCTTAGAGGCATTGGCCGGCGCAATTTCGAGATGAACGGCGATGACCACGTCCGCGCCCATCTTTCGGACCACGTCGGTGGGCAAGTTGCCTAACAGTCCGCCGTCCACATACACGTTGTTGCCATCGGTCACCGGAGCGAAGACCCCGGGAATGGACATAGTCGAGCGCATGGCCTGGGCGATCGACCCGTGATCGAAGACCACGGTCTTTCCCGTTACGAGATTGGTGGCGACGCATCGGAAGGGAATGGGAAGGTCGTCAAAGGATCCGTTGTGGCTGTAGGCGAGCGTTTCCCGATCAATCAGCAAGCTCACCCCCTGACCTGAGTTCAGGCCCGACGGCAGGGAGAAGCCCTTCCGCAGACCGAACTCGACGCGGGTGGGAAGGGCGCGCTGGTCTTCCTTGTGCCGGAAGGATAAGTCCTGGTAGCTGGTTTGTCCCTCGATGATCGCGTCCCAGTCCTGTTTATCGACCAGTGCCTTCAACTCCGCGGGAGACTTTCCGGTAGCGTAGAGGCCGCCGACCAGTCCGCCCATGCTGGTGCCGGCGATGTAGTCGATGGGGATGTGGTGGTCTTCAAACCATTGCAGCACGCCGATATGCGCCAGGCCCAGTGCGCCGCCGCCTTCCAGGGCGACGCCAATCTTCAGCCTCTTCTTCCCTGCGGCAGGTTCGCTGGACGAGGCTGTGCTTGATGAATCAGCCGCTTGGGGAAACGCGTGGAGCGATAGAAGAAAGCACAGCGCAATTGCCACGAACGGAAAACGCGGGAGTATACGCATCGGATGTCCTGGGAAACTTGGATTAATGGCTGATTTTACTTGAGGACGCCTTGCGGGTGGAGCGCCGGGCGCCCCACCCGGCTGACGAGCGAGACCCCCGTAGCTCCATTGTGTGACTTATTACTTGTGACTGATTACGCGGCCACCTTACTAGTTGGGTTTGCGGAACTTGCTGTCGGCGAGATAGCGCAGCATGATCGCGTCGGTTGCGCTCTGGAATTGCTGCTCCATTTCGGGAGCGCGCACCCGCGCGTCCTGGCGCAGAGTCTGGCGGAATTTCTCTCCCATCTCGGAATCGCTGGTGACCACCTGCATGTAGAACCAGAGAAAGTGACGCATCTGGTCGAGCGCGGACTTCAGGACTTGGATGGCTTCCATCTCCGGCGGATCGGCGAGGGCTTCCATGAGCTCGGGGTCGGTGGGGGCCTGCATGGCGGCGCAGTTGAGTTCACGCTGGATCACGCGCAGGTCCTCCGTAACCCGCAAGATGCGGAGATGAATCTCTTCCATGCTTTCCCGGTTCTCGCGATCCATGGGGTCCCTTTCCATCCTAACCAAAGCTTCTCTGCGTAATCTCTTCACACCAAGATCGCACCTCGGAGCATGTCGAGGGAAGGTTCCCCGCGTGCATGACCTTCGGTGATTGAAGTTACTTTAGATCGAAAACCGCGCGGGGCAAGCGATCTCAAGCGCTCTTGCGGGTTCCCTCCGGAGAGAGCTTCAATCCGGCGGAGCGGATTTCGGGGACGCCAACGATGCGAATGCCTTGCACGGTCGATTCCACCGCCTCAATCAGCGCGAGGATCAGCTCGTCCAGAGTAACCAGGCCAAGGCGCAGCGCGCCGGCGCGGGTGAACGGGAGCCACTCACTCGCCTTGTAGAAGGGCAGCAGCAGGTAGGGCCAGCGGTGGCCTGGTCCCAACACGTACCAGGGCCGGAGGATGGTGGAATTAAGATGCCGCTCCTGGATCATCCCTTCGCATTCGGCACGCACAGCGATGTAGTCCTTCATCATCGAAAGTGGAGCGGGGTGGGCGACGCTGAGATAGATGAAATGGCGCATGCCGAGTTCGGCGCAAGCGGCAATGGCCTCGCGGGCCGAGACTAGGTCAACGGCGCGAAACTCGGCGGCTTTCGCAGGCGACGGATGAGCGACGCCAACCAAGTGGATGAAGGTGTCGGACGGGCGAATGAGTTGTCGGTAAGTGTTAGCGTCGAGCGCATTGCCGGAGACAACCTCGCAAGCCGCGTCCACCTTGGCTTTCGAGCCCGGGCGCACCAGAACGCGAACCCGATGGCCCCGCTCGAGAAGAATGGGAATCAGACTGCTGCCGATATAGCCGGTTCCTCCCGTAATGAAGACGCGCCGGGATTCGGCCGACTTGGGTAAGGACTTGACTTTCAGCAAGAGCCGGATATCGGAGATGGATGCAGCCACGGCGTTGGCACTCCTGGAAGCAGTTTTCAGACTCTTGGGGCGCTTAAAGAAGTTTAATTCAAGGCAAGGGCCGGGTGTGGTGCGGGAGAACTAGATTTTGGGCAATCCGGTGGAACGACATGCCCGAACATCCAGTCCCGGAGGGACGGCCGAGTTCTCACGCACACTCTCGATGTGGTACAAACGGTTCGCGATGACATCGCCGCAAGCTGGAACGCCGCAACCTGGACCGGTGCAACCTGGCTTACTGCGGGCCATTGGCCGTTGGAGCCTGGCCGCACTGGCGGTGAACTCCGTGATCGGCAGTGGCATCTTTGGATTGCCGGCCACAGTGGCCGGGCTCCTCGGCAAACGCAGCGTGGTGGCCGTGTTGATAGCGGGAGCTGCCATCGGCGTGATTATGGCCTGCTTTGCCGAGGTGGCCTCGCAATTCTCCGAGGCGGGCGGACCTTACTTGTACGCGCGCACCGCGTTCGGACGTCTGACGGGAATTCTGGTGGGCTGGATGCTGTACCTGGCGCAAACGGCGGCTCCGGCGGCGAATGCGAATCTGTTTGTCATCTATCTGGCGGAATTCTGGCCGGCGACGAAAGCACCGTGGCCGCGCTTTGCGATCCTGACATTGCTGGTGGGAGTGCTGGCGTGGATCAACGTTCGGGGCGCGCGGCAGGGTACGGCGGTAAATAACGTGTTCACGGTGGCGAAAATTCTGCCCTTGCTGATGGTGGTTTCCGCGGGAGCTGCGTTTACCATCGTTCATCCGGCGATCTTCCATCCGGCGGCGGGTGCGGCTGCGATGCCGACGGCAAGCGCGTGGATGAAGGCCATGGTGCTGTTGATCTTCGCTTACGGTGGATTCGAGTCGGCGTTGGCGCCCATGGGAGAGGCGAAAAATCCAGGGCGGGACGCCGGTTTCGCGCTGTTGGTGGCGCTGATCACCTGCACCGTGATTTACGCGTTAGTGCAATGGGTCGTGGTGGAAGTGCTGGGGCCTGGGGCGACTACGGATCGTCCGCTGGCCGAGGTGGCACGCATCACCATGGGCAATCGCGGAGCGGCGCTGGTGGCCATCGGGGCGCTGGTTTCGGTGTATGGTTATTTGGGCGGCAAGCTCCTGGGAATGCCGCGCGTCACGTTCGCGCTCGCGAAAGGCGGTGACCTGCCACAGGTGTTCGCCGTGGTAGGTCCCAGATTTCACACGCCCTGGTTTTCGATTCTGTTCTATGCCACGGCAGTGTGGGGATTAGCGATGGCCGGGAGTTTCGCCTGGAATGTGACTCTTTCGGTGGTCGCCCGGCTGTTTTACTACGCTGTGGTTTGCGCGGCGCTGATCGCGTTGCGGCGAAAGCAGGCCCCAGCCGCCGGTTTGCGCTTGCCAGGTTTACACCTCTTAGGAGGGCAGGCGCTGGCCGTGCTGGGGATCGGGATTACGGTGGTGCTGGCAACGCAGGTGGACTTGAGTAAGTCGCTGATCCTGGCGGCAACGGTCGGGGCCGCTTTGCTGAATTGGCTGTGGGCGCGGCGGACGATTCGTAGAGACGGGGCTTGCCCCGTCTCAGACCGCTGAACAACTCTGGGTTGTCTTGGTTTTGGGAAAGGCACTCTTTCAGCCGTGCCGCTCGGACCCGCAAAGGATGCGGGGCTTTAGCCCCTGTGGGTATGATGGAGGACTCTTGTTATTCCGTCTAATTTGCCTGTTTCTTACTTGCGTTTCTTGCTTCGCGCAACGCGAAGCCGTCCTCAAGCAGATTGATCTGCCGCATTCTTATTACTACCGGGAAATGTATCTGCCGCAGTTGACGACGGGCCCCAGCGCGGCGGCCTGGTCGCCGGACTCTCGCCGCCTGGTGTACTCGATGGCGGGCTCGTTGTGGCGTCAGGAACTGGGCAGCACGAAGGCGGAGCAGCTTACCGCTGGACCCGGCTACGACTACCAGCCCGATTGGTCCGGCGATGGCCGCTGGGTAGTGTTTGCGCGCTACGACCACGACGCCATCGAGCTGTGGTCGCTAGATATGCACGATGGGCGGACGCGGAAAATGACCTCCGGCGGCGCGGTGAACCTGGAGCCGCGATTTTCGCCGGATGGGAAGCGATTGGCGTTTGTGTCCACGTCCTATAAGGGGCACTTTCATATCTTTGTAGCTCGATTCGAAGACGGATTACTCAGCGACGTGCAGCAACTTACAAGGGAGAATATCAGCTCCCTGCCTCGTTATTACTACAGCCAGGCGGATCACGAGATCAATCCGGTGTGGACGCGGGATGGATCGGAAATTCTGTTTATCTCGAATCGGGGGCACATTCACGGCACCGGCGGATTCTGGAAAATCAAAGCAGAGGTTGGCGCCGAGGCGCACGAAATTCATTATGAAGAAACCAACTGGAAGGCTCGTCCGGATTTTTCGCCGGACGGAAAGCGCATGGTCTATGCGTCCTACATGGGGCAGAGTTGGCATCAGTTGTGGGTGATGCCGGCGGCGGGCGGGGATGCGTTTCCGATCTCGTATGGCGCTTTCGACAACGTGAGTCCGCGCTGGTCGCCGGATGGCTCGAAAATCGCGTTTATCTCCAATCGAAGTGGGAATACGTCGCTGTGGATGCAGGCGGTTCCCGGCGGAGAGCAGAGCGAGGTCGTCGCACGCGAACGGAAGTATTTGAAGCCGATGGGTCAGCTGGCGTTGCGCGTCGTCGATTCGCGTGGAAAGCCTGTGGCGGCGCGGGTTTTTGTAACCGGCGCAGACGGACTGGCCTACGCGCCCGAAAACGCATGGATGCACGCCGACGACAGCTTCGACCGTTCCGAGCGCCCGTTTGAAGCCCACTACTTTGACATCGCGGGTACGTCCGCAGTGACGGTCCCATCCGGAACGGTTCAAGTCGACGTCATGCGCGGTTTCGAATATGCCTTCGAACAAAACAAGGTGGAAGTCAAGCCCGATGCGACCGCCAACCTCACCGTTCGTCTACAGCCGACGATTCCATACGAGCCCGCGGAATGGGTAAGCGGCGATGTTCACACGCACATGAACTATGCCGGGACGTATCGCAACACGCCGGCGCACCTGGTGAAGCAGGCGGACGCGGAAAATCTGGCAATCGTCGAGAATCTTATCGTCAACAAGGAGCAGCGCGTTCCCGACATCGCATATTTTTCGCCCCAAGCGGATCCGGCTTCAACTGCGAACCATCTGCTGCTGCACGGGCAGGAGTATCACACCAGCTATTGGGGACATCTGGGGTTGCTGAACCTTACCCGTAACATTCTTCTTCCGGGATATGCGGGTTATCCCAATACGGCGGCAGCCAGCCTTTATCCGGCAAATGGGAACGTCGCCGACATGGCGCATCAACAGGGAGCGTTGGTCGGATATGTACATCCTTTTGATAGCTTTCCTGATCCAGTGAAAGATGCTTCTCTGACTAATGAGTTACCCGCCGATGTGGCGCTGGGCAAGGTAGATTACATCGAAGTGGTTGGTTTTTCCGATCATAAGTCGACCGCTGAAGTATGGTACAAGCTTCTGAATTGCGGCTTTCGATTGCCCACGGCCGCGGGCACGGATTTCATGGGGAACTACGCGTCGTTGCGCGGGCCGGTGGGGTTGAATCGCGTCTATGCCGAAGTGAAGCCGGGCCCGCTGAAGATTGAGCCGTGGCTGGCGGCGATCAAGGCGGGGCGGACGTTTGCTACGAACGGGCCGCTGCTCGACTTCTGGATGGGCGAGCAACCGATCGGCGGTGAAGTGCGCTTGGAAAAGAAGAGAGAGGTGCGGTTTTCGGCCGAAATGTTTTCGATCGTTCCGATGGATCATCTGCAAATTGTCTGCAATGGAAAGGTTGTTCGGGAACTTGCGCTCGATAACAACCGAACGTCGGCGCACGTCGATGGCTCGATCCCGCTAGAGGCGAGCGGGTGGTGCGTTCTCCGCGCTTTCAGCGACAAGGCAGAGTATCCGATACTTGACTTGTATCCTTATGCCACGACCAGCCCGGTGTATGTGAGCGTGGCCGGTGCGCCAGTCCGCAGCGCCGCAGGCGCAGCTTACTTTGTGGCGTGGGTTGACCGTCTGATTGCGGCGGTGCAGAGTAACACTTCGTGGAATACGGAGGCGGAGAAGGCGTCGGTGCTCGCGATGCTGCAGGAAGCCAGAGGGAAGTACGCGAAGATGGCGGAATATCGGG
>Ga0209517_10006750_pt1 | contig 14022 bp, 5 predicted proteins | sample PeaSoiMetSII2010_FD_187695 | JGI IMG/M metagenome (GOLD analysis project Ga0209517, IMG submission 187695) | Peat soil microbial communities from Weissenstadt, Germany - SII-2010 (SPAdes) (version 2) | ecosystem: Environmental > Terrestrial > Soil > Wetlands > Peat | place: Germany: Weissenstadt...
TTGTTCCGCAGTCCATTTACTCGAAAGGTACTACTGCACCTTGCGTTGCGCCGTTTGGATTTCTCTACTGCAGCACGCGCTGCACCACTCCCGAAACAGGCGAGAACACGCTACTTACGGCGCGATGCCAGCCACGCCGCTGGTAAGAAATTCAGGCTGCGGGGTATTGCTTTCCCAGATATCACCTGAGTTGGGCTTGCCTCGTTCGGTGGGACTCCAACCAATTTGCGAAAGCCATCGGATCTCCCCCGCCCGTGATGACCCTGCGTGCCATGGTTGCGGCGCCGGCGTCCTCTAAGCGAACCGCATCGCTGAAGCGCTCGCCGTTCCCCCCTGCAATGTCTGGGTCCATCACAGGGGCGCACACCTCAAGACATACGCCCCCAGCTAATAGCTGCACTCAGAAAACCATCCGGTGGGGCTCGATCGAGCACGTTTGGCTTTAATGTAAGTCACAGTTTTTCCACGATTTAAACCATCATCCCGTAACACTCGTTGCGGGTTCCGGTGAGCCTGGGCATACGCGGCCCGAGGAAAAAACTTGCATGCTGTGGAATCGCCCTTCCGTCATTTTCCGTTAAGAAAATCAACTACGCGGGGATAAGGCTCGATTAGGCCCCAGAGAGCGCCAGGACGCGGCACCCAGTGTGCCGAGCAGGAAGTGTGCAATCTCTTGCAGCTTCGCCGGTGGCCCCGCAATTCACGGCGCTCTGCGGATCCCAAGAGTGCTCGTAAATGCCTTGATTTGAACGTCGGACAGGCGGGATTGCCAGGAACCAGAGACGGCCCAAATTGGAACGGCAAGTGCTCCAGAGCCAGGGATTCGGGGAGAAATATCCCATGAGCTTTCTGTCAAATGCAGTTCGTCGCTTCGGAATCGCGGGTGAACTCCTGTCGTTCGTAGTGGCCAACAAGCGTTGGTGGATGTTGCCCATGATCGGCGTGCTGTTGCTGTTCGGGGTGCTGCTGGTGGTGGCGCAGAGCTCGGCCATCGCCCCATTCATCTACACTCTCTTCTAGACGATATGAACACTCTCAAACGCATCTGGGCAGCATGGAAACAGATCGCGCAGAAGATCGGGAATTTCCAGGCCCGAGTTCTGCTAACCGTCATCTACGCGGTTTTGATCCTGCCCTTCGGGCTGGCGGTGCGCTTGTTTTCTGATCCTTTGCGCATCAAGCGCCGCCCCGAAGGCTGGCTGGATCACGGCGACGACCCCAGCACCATGGAATGGGCGCGGAGGCAATGGTAAGTGGACATCCTGGGCATCTCCTGCTATTACCACGACGCGGCAGCGGTGCTGCTGCGCGACGGCAAGATAGTGGCTGCGGCCGAAGAAGAGCGCTTTACCCGCATCAAGCACGACTACGGGTTTCCGAGCCAAGCCATCAAGTTCTGCCTCGAGACCGGAGGCATCCATGGTTCGGACCTGGACCATGTTGTCTTCTTCGAGAAGCCGTTCCGCAAGCTCGACCGCATCCTGATGTCGGTGCTCCAAACCTATCCGCAGTCGTGGAAGGTCTTTCGCGAGTCGATGATCACCTGGATGATCGACAAGCTCTGGGTGGGCAGCACCATCGAATCCGAGCTGGGCGTTCCCAAGAGCAAGGTGCTGTTCTGCGAGCATCACTTGTCGCACGCCGCAAGCGCCTATCTGTGCTCGCCCTTCGATGAAGCCGCCATCCTTACGGTGGATGGCGTCGGCGAGTGGGTCACCGGTACCTGGGGCGTGGGCCGCGGCAACGAGATGCGGCTCCACCAGAAAATGGAGTTCCCGCACTCGCTCGGACTGCTCTACAGCGCCTTCACCGCGTTCCTTGGATTCGAGGTGAACGAAGGCGAGTACAAGGTGATGGGGATGGCCCCCTACGGCCAGCCCCGCTACGTGGACAAGGTCTGGAAGCTGGTCAAGCAAAACAGCGACGGCTCGTTCGCGCTGGACATGGACTACTTCAGCTTTCACCACTCCACGGAGAAGACCTTCAACCGCCGCTTCGTGGATTTGTTCGGCGAACCCCGGTCTCCGAAGATGCAGTTCTATACCGAGGGCACGGGCTTCCCGAAGTACTTCGGAGACGCTCCTGCGAACTACGGCGAGGAGTGCCGGCTCAACCAGTTTTACGCCGACGTTGCCGCCAGCATCCAGCGGGTGACGGAAGAGATCATGCTGGGCATGGCGAACAAGCTGTACCAGCAAACCGGCCTGAAGCGGCTTTGCATCGCCGGCGGTGTGGGCCTGAACAGCGTAGCCAATGGCCGCATCCTGCGCGAAACTCCGTTCGAAGAACTCTACGTCCAGCCCGCGGCCGGCGACGGCGGCGGCGCCCTGGGCGCGGCTCTGTGGGCGTATCACACGCTGTTGGGCAATCCGCGCAACGGCTGCATGGATCACGCTTACTGGGGACGCTCTTATTCGGCGGGTGAGGTCAGCGGCTTCCTGCGGGAGAAGAACATTCCCCACCAGCAAATCGACAACGACGATGCTCTGCTGGACACGGTGGTCGAGCGCCTGATGCAGGGCAAAGTGATCGGCTGGTTCCAGGGCCGGTTCGAGTGGGGACCTCGCGCTTTGGGCAACCGCAGCATCCTGGCCGATCCGCGCAACCCGGAGATGAAGGACATCGTCAACTCCAAGATCAAGTTTCGCGAGCCCTATCGGCCGTTCGCCCCTTCCGTGTTGGCGGAGCGCACGGAGAAATATTTTGACTTTCCCAACGCGGTGCGGCACCACCCGGCGCGTTATATGCTGTACGTGGTGCCGGTAAGGCCGGCCGAGCAAAGCCATCTTCCGGCTATCACGCACGTGGACGGCACCGGCCGGCTGCAAACGGTCTTCCGAAAGCAGAATCCGCGCTACTATGATTTGATCGAGCGCTTCGGCCAAGCCACGGGGATGCCGGTGTTGCTCAACACCTCGTTCAACCTCAAGGGCGAGCCCATCGTCACTACTCCAGCCAATGCGTTCAACACCTTCTCCAAGAGCGAGATGGACTGCCTGGTGTTGGGGAATTTTCTGGTCGAGAAGGCCTCGCTGTAAACGGCAAGGATAGGTGCAGGCGGCCGACAAGCTTGCGGGCGAGCATCGTTGAATGGTGATCCTCGGTCTATCGGCGTTTGAGCACAACCCGGCCGCGCTGCTGTTCAACGACGGCGTGGTCGAGGCCGCAATCGAAGACAACAAGCTGACCCGCTCCTCCGGCCAGGGCGTTCCGCAGGCCGCGATCAAGTACTGCCTCAGCAAAGCTGGAGTTGGCTGGAACGATCTGCAGAGCGTCGCGGTAGCCGCGCGCCCGCTGCGCGCTCTGCTCCGCAAGTCGCTCTGGCGGGCGCGGCAATCGCTGTCCTTCCCGCTCGACGGCATCTACCACGAAGCCAAGGAACTGGGCACGCTCTCCCGCGAGTGGAACAATTCCCAGTCTCTGGTGGACACCAATGGTTTGTCGCCGGCCAGGCTGGCAAACCTCGAGCACCATCTCTGCCACGCAGCGGCGGCGTTCTACGCCTCGCCCTTCGACCGCGCGCTGATTCTGACCCTCGATGAAGAGGGTGACGGCTGGTCCGGGCTGCTGGCGCTCGGGGAAGGCACCGAGATCAAGATTCTGCAGAGGATCCCTTTCCCTCATTCCCTGGGATGGGTCTATTCGCAGATGACTGCGCTGCTCGGCTTCATTCCCCACCAGGAAGAACACAAGGTGCAGTGGCTGAGCCTGGAGGGTGAACCGGTCTTTCAAGACCTGTTCGTGGACCTATTGACGAGTTCACGCAAGGGTCTGCCGTCGCTGAACCTGGCCTACTTCAATGGCGGCCGTAAAGGAGGGCTCGCGTTCTCGCAGAACTTCTACCAGAAGATCGGGCTCAACCGGCAGAACGGAGAAAAAGTCGGCGCCGAGCAAAGAGCGGCACTGGCCAGCAGCCTGCAACACGCCTGCACGCAGGTGGTCGCCGAGCTCATTGAGCACCATCGCAAGCGCGAAGCCATCGATGACGTCTGCCTCGGCGGAGGCCTGTTCGACAATACGCTACTGGTCGCTGACCTCGAGAAGCGTCTCGGAATTCCACTGTTCGTTCCCCCTGCTCCCGGCAACGCCGGGTGTGCGCTGGGCGCGGCCTGCCTTGTTTGGCACGAGACTCTCAAGAAGCCCCGCACCCAGCCCATCACACACGTCTACTGGGGGCCCAAGTACAGCCGGCAGGAAATCAAAGACGTGCTGGACAACTGCAAGGCACGCTACTCGCTGCATTACACCGAGGCGGAGAAGCTGGACGCTACGGTGCAATTGCTGCAAGCCGGGAAGATCGTCGCCTGGTACCAGGGGGCGACCGAATTCGGGTCCAGGGCTCTCGGCAACCGCAGCCTGCTGGCCTCGCCGTGGGCGCCTTATGTAAAGGAAAACCTCAACGATTACGTCAAGCACCGCGAGTGGTTCCGTCCCTTCGCGCTCGCCGTGCCGGAGGAGGACTGCTCCAAGTACTTCGAGCATTCACCGCTTTCCTGTTTCATGACCTCGCTGGCCTATGCCCGCCCCACCGAGGACGAGACCCTGCGCGGTTTCTTCCTGCCCGGCAACCGGGTGCGGCTCCATGTGGTCACGCGGCAAAGCAATCCCCTGTTCTGGCGTCTCTTGAAACGGTTCGGTGAACAGGCGCCCGCTCCCATCCTGGTCAACACATCCTTCAATCTCTTCGGCGAGCCCCTGGTGGTGAGCCCGCGGGATGCGGTGCGGAGTTTCTACTGCTCCGGCATCGACGCGCTGATGATCGACAACTTCCTCCTTAAGAAACACAACGGCTGACGCCGCTCACGCGCCGGCCCAGGCCGGCACACTCCGCCCCGCTGTACGTGCTCTCTGTTTACCGGGGTGACAACTACCGCCATCGAAGACATCAAAATCGCGGGACGCTGTGTGAAGGGAAGAACCGCGGCGAGCAGGCTGAAGTCTGCCACCGAAAAACTTGTGAGTGTCCCTCCCTCCGCGCACACAGTCAAGCAAAACTCGCGTGCGTGGAGCAATACTTTCGTAAACCATTTGTAAATCATAGGTTGCGGCAACTGCTTGCACATCCATCGCAAAGTCCTGCAGTGTTGCGGACCGTGACAGGCTCTTCCTAAAGAGTCGCGCACGGTTCGCACTGCACACAAAGGAGATAGCGGCGCACCGCGCTGACCCCTGCGGACGAACTTGGCGACACAAGTGCTTGGCCTGTGGGCATGAACCGACGGGGGATTCTTGTCTGCCTGTTTACGGTGTGCCTGTTAGCGTTGGTGTTCCCCACCCAGGCCGCCGCGGCCAATCCGATTTTGGTCGTCACCAGTTCGTCGAACCCTTACACGACGTTCCTGCCGGAGATTCTCCGCACGGAGGGGTTCAACGAGTTCGACACGGCTGATATCTCCGTAGTTACTAGCACGACTCTATCGGCCTACGACCTGGTGATTCTGGGCGACACCTCGCTGACGGCGGCGCAGGTGACTACTTTCACCACTTGGGTGAATGGTGGCGGCAACTTCATCGCCATGCATCCCGACCCCCAATTGGCGGGATTGCTGGGTCTGGCCGACACCGGCACCGCTCTGTCCAACGCCTATGTCTTGATGAGCACCTCGGCTGGCCCCGGGGTCGGCTTGGTGGGGCAGACCATTCAGTTTCACGGCCCGGCAGAGCTGTACGCGCTGAACGGCGCCACCAGCTACGCCACCCTGTATTCGAGCGCCAGCACTCCCACCAGCAACCCGGCGTTGGTTCTAAAGCAGGCCGGATCCGGGCAGGCGGCGGCGTTCACGTACGACCTGGCACGCTCGGTTGCGTATACCCGCCAGGGCAATCCTGCCTGGACCGGACAGGCACGCGATGCCGGCAACGCTCCTCCAATCCGCTCCTACAATTTGTTCTTCGGAGCCGCATCCTTCGACCAAGAGCCAGATTGGATCGATTTCAACAAGGTCCAAATACCGCAGGCGGATGAGCAACAGCGTCTGCTGGCCAACCTGATCCTGCAGATGAACACCATCAAGAAGCCGCTGCCCCGCTTCTGGTACTTGCCAAGCGGATTCAAGGCGGCGGTGGTCATGACCGGCGATGATCACGGCTCGTTCTACGGCAGCAGTGCAACGGCGAACCGTTTCAGCGATGCTCTCGCAGTTAGCACTTCCGGGTGTTCGGTGGCGAACTGGGGCTGCGTCCGCTCCACCGCTTATCTCTTTCCAAACATAATTGCTACCAATTCGCTAACGAATGCCCAGGTCGCCGGTTACATTGCTCAAGGTTTCGAAGTCGGCGTCCATGTCGATTCCGCCACCACCTGCAACGACTGGACGACCAGCGCGCTCGATACCCAGTACGCCAATTTCCTGGCCTCATTGGCCTCCCAGTTTCCCAGCCTGCCCGCCCCGCAGACACACCGCATGCATTGCATCTCCTGGAGCGACTACGACTCCCAGCCGACCATCGAACTCAAGCACGGCATCCGTTTCGACACCACCTACTACTACTGGCCTGATACCTGGATCAACGATCGGCCGGGGATGTACACCGGCTCCGGCATGCCCATGCGATATACCGATCGCAACGGCAATCTCATCAATGTCTATGAAGCCACTTCGCAAATGACCGACGAGTCCGGTCAGAGCTATCCGCTACACATCAACACGCTGCTGGACAACGCCTTGAGCGGAAGTGGTTATTACGGCGTCTTCACCGCCAACATCCACAACGATGCCACTAGCTACCCGGGCCCGTGGAGTGACATTGTCGCTTCAGCACAAGCTCGCGGTGTACCCGTAGTCACTTCGTTGCAGATGCTGCAGTGGCTGGATGGGCGCAACGGATCTTCCTTCGGTTCGCTGGCGTGGAGCGGCAACGTGCTGAGCTTCAGCATTACGGTCGGCGCCAACGCCAATAACCTGCGCGCCATGCTCCCCGCCAACGCCGGCACGCTGGGGCTGAGCAACCTCCTGCTGAACGGCAGCCCGGTCAGTTACCAGCTCCAGACAACCAAGGGTGTTCAATACGCCGTATTCGCGGCCAGCGCCGGGAATTATCAAGCGACCTATGGTGGCAGCGCGCTGTTCAGCATCTCGGGCGCCATCAGCCCCGAAGCCGTTGCCAGTGGCACAACCGTCACCGCCACCGGTCCAGTCACGGTCACCGCTACTCCGGACGGCTATGGCAGCTACTCCCTGGGCGGCCTGCCCAACGGCACTTACACCGTAACTCCCAGCAACGGCAGCTACGGCTTCACTCCGGCCAGCCAAGTGGTTACCCTCAACGGCGGCAATGCGACCGCGGTCAACTTCACCCTGGCTCAGAACTGCCCTTGCAGCCTCTGGAACAACACAACAGTTCCGGCCAGCCTACCGCAAAACGATCCCAACGCCATCGAAGTCGGAGTCCGTTTCCGCACCGATGTGGCGGGCAAAATCACCGGTATCCGCTTCTACAAGAGCAGCGCCGATACTGGCACCCATGTCGGGAACCTGTGGACCAACACCGGCACAAAGCTGGGTAGCGCCACCTTCACCAACGGGACGGCCTCGGGCTGGCAGCAGGTCAACTTCGCCACCCCGGTGGCGATCGCCGCCAATACCATGTATGTGGCCTCCTACCACACGACGGTCGGCAACTACTACGAGGATGACGGGTACTTTGCCTCCAGCTATGACTTCCCACCGTTGCATGCGGTGCAGGATGGAACCAGCAGCCCCAACGGTCTCTACCGTTACGGCGCCAGCGCGTTTCCGAACAGCACCTTCGGCTCCGCCAACTTCTGGGTGGACGTGGTCTTCAGCCCGACCGGAACCTTCAGCATTTCGGGCACGATCAGCGGCGCGGGCGGCAATGGCGCCACGGTGACGCTGAGCGGCGCCGCCAACGCCACCGTCACGGCGAGCGCATCCGGCAGCTACACCTTCACTGGCCTGGCGAACGGATCCTACACGGTTACGCCCAGCAAGACCGGATTTAACTTCACTCCGGCGAGCCAGCCGGCCACCGTCAACGGCGCCAACGTGACCGGGGTCAACTTCAGCACCGTCACCTACAGCATTTCCGGCACGATCAGCGGTGCGGGCGGCAGCGGCGCCACGGTAAACCTGACCGGCGCCTCCACCGCTACGGTCACCGCTGATACTTCCGGCAACTACACCTTTACCGGCCTGGCAAACGGCTCCTACACGGTTACGCCCAGCAAGACTGGGTTCACCTTCACCCCGGCGAACCAGCCGGCTACCGTCAACGGCGCCAACGTGACCGCACTCAACTTCAGCACAGTCACCTACAGCATTTCCGGAACAATCAGCGGAGCGGGCGGCAGCGGCGCTACTGTGAACCTGACCGGCGCTTCCACCGCGACGGTCACTGCCGATACTTCAGGCAACTTCTCCTTCACCGGCCTGGCGAACGGCTCCTACACGATTACGCCCAGCAAGACCGGATTCACCTTCACCCCGGCGAGCCAGCCGGCCACTGTCAACAACGCCAACGTGACCGCGCTCAACTTCAGCACGGGCACCTTCAGCATTTCCGGGACTATCAGCGGTACGGGCGGCAATGCAGCCACCGTGAACCTGACCGGGACCTCCTCCGCCACGGTCACGGCCGATGCTTCCGGCAACTATACCTTCACCGGGCTGAACGCCGGCTCGTACACCGTAACACCGAGCAAGTCGGGATTCACTTTCACCCCGCCGAGCCAGCCGGCCACCATCAGCAACGCCAACATCGCGGGGGTGAACTTCAGCTCGGCGCCCGTCCCGACCTTCACCATCTCGGGCACGATCAGCGGCGCCGGGGGCAGCGGAGCCACGGTCACGCTCAGCGGCACGGCCAGCGCAACCGTCACCGCCGACGCCTCGGGCAACTACAGCTTCACCGGCGTGGTGGGCGGTTCCTACACGGTGACACCCAGCAAGTCGGGCTTCACCTTCGCACCCACGAGCCAGAACGTCACCGTGACCAACGCCAGTATCCCCGGAGTGAACTTTAGCACCGCGGTCCAGACTTTCACTCTGCAAGGCACGATCAGCGGTACGGGGGGCAACGGCGCCACCGTGAACCTGAGCGGGACCTCAGGCGGGACCGTGACTGCGGATGCCTCGGGCAACTACACCTTCGCGGGTCTGGTGAACGGCTCCTATACCGTCAGCCCGAGCAAGACCGGGTTCACATTTAACCCGGGCACGCAGCCGGCGACGGTCAACGGCGCCAATGTCACGGGCATGAACTTCTCCAGCTTCCAGAATTGTCCGTGCAGCCTGTGGAGCAGCGCTACGGTGCCGGGGACCGTCAATGCCAATGATCCGTCCCAGGTCGAACTCGGAGTCCGTTTCACCTCCGACGTGGCCGGCTCCATCAGCGGCCTCCGCTTCTACAAAGGCAGCGCCGATATCGGCCCGCACATTGGAAACCTGTGGACGAACACGGGTACGCTGCTGGCCACGGCCACCTTCAGCAACGAAACCGCCTCGGGATGGCAGCAGGTGAACTTCGCCAGCCCGGTGGCGATCGCCGCCAACACCACCTACGTGGCGTCCTACAACACCGCTTCCGGGAACTACGCGTACGATCAGAACTACTTCACAGCGGCTTACAACAATGCCCCGCTGCACGGAGCGCAGGATGGCGGTGCCGCGGGTGCGAACGGCGTCTTCCTCTATGGCGCCAGCGCGTTCCCGACCGGCACTTACCTTTCCACCAACTATTACGTGGATGTCGTCCTCACGACTGCGACCACGCTGTCATCGGTGACGCTCAACCCGAGTTCGGTGACGGGCGGCACCTCGTCAACCGGAACGGTGACCTTGAGCGGCGCTGCGCCAACCGGTGGGGCGGTGGTGACGCTGTCCAGCAATAACGCGGCGGCGACAGTGCCGGCGAGTGTAACGGTAGCGGCCAACGCAACCACAGCGACCTTCGCCGTGACCACCACGGCAGTCGCTGGCACCGCGTCGGCAACCATCTCGGGGACTTATAGCGGCGGGACTCAAACGGGTACGTTGATCGTGAATCCGCCCGCGGTCTCGTCGGTGACGCTGAATCCGACTTCCGTAACCGGAGGCACTTCGTCAACCGGCACGGTGACTTTGGGCAGCGCAGCGCCTACCGGCGGGCTGACCGTGACCCTGTCCAGCAACAACGCGGCGGCGACGGTGCCGGCGAGTGTGCCGGTGGCGGCTGGCGCAACCACGGCGACCTTCACCGTCACCACCACGGCAGTGGCCAGTACCGCGTCGGCAACTATCTCGGCCACCTTCAACGGTGGGACTCAGACGGCGACGTTGACGGTAAATCCGCCCGTGGTCTCGTCGGTGACGCTGAATCCGACTTCCGTGCCGGGAGGTACTTCGTCAACCGGCACGGTGACCTTGGGCAGCGCGGCGCCTACCGGCGGGCTGGCCGTAACCTTGTCCAGCAACAACGCGGCGGCGACGGTGCCGGCGAGTGTAACGGTGGCGGCTGGCGCAACCACGGCGACCTTCACAGTCACCACCACAGCAGTGGCCAGCACTGCGTCGGCAACCATCTCGGCCACCTTTAACGGTGGGACTCAGACGGCGACGTTGACGGTGACGGTAAGTTCGTCGGCGGTGTTGTCGGTGACGCTGAACCCAACTTCCGTAACCGGAGGCACTTCGTCAACGGGCACGGTGACTTTGAGCAGCGCGGCGCCGACCGGCGGGGCGGTGGTGACGCTGTCCAGCAATAACGCCGCGGCCACGGTGCCGGCGAGCGTGACAGTGGCAGCCAACGCAACCACGGCGACCTTCACCGTTACCACCACGGCAGTAGCCAGCGCCGCCTCGGCGACCATCTCGGGGACTTATAGCGGCGGGACTCAGACGGGTACGCTGACCGTGAATCCGCCGGTGGTCTCGTCGGTGACGATGAATCCGACTTCCGTAACCGGAGGCACTTCGTCAACCGGCACGGTGACCTTGGGCAGCGCGGCGCCTACCGGCGGGCTGTCCGTGAGCTTGTCCAGCAACAACGCGGCGGCGACGGTGCCGGCGAGCGTAACGGTGGCGGCCAACGCAACCACGGCGACCTTCACCGTAACCACCACGGCAGTGGCCAGCACTGCGTCGGCGACCATCTCAGCCACCTTTAACGGTGGGACCAAGACGGCGGTGTTGACCGTGAATCCGCCCGTGGTTTCGTCGGTGACGCTGAATCCGACTTCCGTAACCGGAGGCACTTCGTCAACCGGCACGGTGACCTTGGGCAGCGCGGCTCCTACCGGCGGACTGTCCGTGAGCTTGTCCAGCAACAACGCGGCGGCCACGGTGCCGGCGAGCGTAACGGTGGCGGCCAACGCAACCACGGCGACCTTCACCGTGACCACCACGGCAGTGGCCAGCACTGCGTCGGCGAACATCTCAGCCACCTTTAACGGTGGGACCAAGACGGCGGTGTTGACCGTGAATCCGCCCGTGGTCTCCTCGGTGACGATGAATCCGACTTCCGTAACCGGAGGCACTTCGTCAACCGGCACGGTGACCTTGGGCAGCGCGGCCCCTACCGGCGGGCTGTCCGTGACCTTGTCCAGCAACAACGCGGCGGCGACGGTGCCGGCGAGCGTAACGGTGGCGGCCAACGCAACCACGGCGACCTTCACCGCGACCACGACGACAGTGACCAGCGTGGCCTCGGTCACCATTTCCGCAACCTTTAACGGTGGGACCCAGACGGCGACGTTGACCGTCAATCCCAGCGCCGGCGGTACCTTCAGCATCTCCGGCACGATCAGCAACGCCGGAGGCAACGCCGCCACGGTGACGCTGAGCGGCGCGGCCAGCGCAACCGTCACCGCCAGCGCTACGGGAACCTACACCTTTAGCAATCTGGCCAACGGCTCCTACACCGTCACGCCCAGCAAATCGGGCTACATCTTCACGCCAGCCAACACCGCGGTAACGGTGAATGGCGCCAACGCTACGGCAAACTTCACTTCCACAGCCCAGTTGGCGATTGACAAGACGGCTTCGACCGACCGCAGCTCGGCCGCGACCACCATAGCGTCACCGACCTTCACCACCGCCAAGACGAACGAACTGCTGCTGGCGTTCGTCTCGACGGACGCCACCGGCGCAGGCATCACCGTTACGGGTGTCACCGGAGGCAGCTTGACTTGGTCGCTGGTCAAGCGCACCAACACGCAACTGGGCACGGCGGAGATCTGGCGCGCCTTCGCACCAGCCGTCCTGACCAACGCTTCGGTGACGGCAACCCTTTCCCAGAGCGTGGCCGCGTCCATCACGGTGGTCACGCTCAGCGGTGTGGACACCACAGGCACAGGTGGTTCCGGCGCCATCGGAGCCACGAACGGCACTAACGCCGCCTCGGGTGCGCCCACGGCATCGCTGACCACAACGCGCAACAATTCCTGGGTCATTGGCGTGGGCAACGATTACGACAACGCGACTAATCGCACAGTCGGCGCCAATCAGACCATGGTGCACCAATATCTGGCCACGATCGGGGATACGTACTGGGCGCAGAGGCAGACTTCTACGACCCCGGCGAGCGGCACGGTGGTCACCATTAATGACACCGCGCCAACAGGTGATCGCTACAACCTCAGCATTTGCGAGGTTCTCCCGGCGCAGTAAGCACGTGAACCAAAGACGCCGGCAAGCAGTAAAGGCTCCCCCAAAGATGGAACAGGATCTTGGCCCTGGAAAAGGGCCGGCAGCACCCGGCAGACAGATGAGATGCCTGCCGGCAAGGAAGCTTTGTGCTCTCAGTGAATGAAGGACATGACCGGCCCCAGGTTGCAAATTCTAAGGAGTATTCCCATGCGTAAGCGCGCCATCGCTCCCATAGCTCTGTTGCTTCTCACGTCCGCGTTGATCTTCACATCCCCGGCCTGGGCAACTTGCACGGCTCCGGGCAATGCGATCGAGGCGGAGAACTGCCTGACGGGCACACCCCAGAGCACCTGGGACATCAGCGGCAGCGGCAGCGGCGATTCCAGCATCCAGGGTTTTGCCGACGACATCAGCGTCAACGTCGGCCAGACGATCAATTTCAAGATCAGCACCTCTGCCACCAGCTATTCCATTCCCATCTACCGATTGGGCTACTATCAGGGGAACGGGGCGCGGCTGGTCACCACCATCACGCCTTCGGCAAAGCTGCCACAGACCCAGCCAAATTGCCTGACCAACTCCAGTGTGGGACTGTACGACTGCGGCAATTGGGCGGTGTCGGCCTCGTGGGCGGTGCCCAGCACGGCGGTCTCCGGCATCTACATCGCCCGCCCCACTCGCAGTGACACCGGCGGCGCCAGCCACATCGTGTTCATCGTGCGCAACGACGCCAGCCACTCCGACATCCTGTTCCAGGCTTCCGATACCACCTACCAAGCCTATAACGACAGCATCAATGGACAGAACCTCTACACCGACGACAGTTGCGGCCAGTGGTCGCCCCAGTGCCGCTCCTACAAGGTGAGCTATAACCGGCCGTTCACCACGCGCTCGTTCGAGTACAGCGACTGGACGTTCAATGGCGAGTATCCCATGATCCGCTGGCTGGAAGCCAACGGCTACGATGTCAGCTATTTCACCAACACCGATACCGACCGCAACGGCGCCTTGATCCTGAACCATAAGATGTGGATGTCCAACGGCCACGACGAGTACTGGTCCCCGGCCATGCGGGCGAATGTGCTGGCCGCGCGCAACGCCGGCGTGCACCTGGCCTTCTTCAGCGGCAACACGATGTTCTGGAAGATTCGTTGGGAGAACAGCACCGACGGCACCAACACTCCCTACCGCACCATGGTCTGCTACAAGGAAACCTACGGAGACGTGAAGGACCCGCTCGATCCGCCCACCTGGACCGGCACCTGGCGCGACCCGACCAACAGTCCGCCGGCCGATGGCGGCCAGCCGGAGAACGCGGTGAAGGGCAACATCTTCATCATGAACTCCGCCAACTCCCCGGTGCAGGTACCCTCGACCTACGCCAAGTTTCGCTTCTGGCGCAATACTACCGTCGCCAGCCTCACCTCCGGGTCCGTTT
>Ga0209517_10006752_pt1 | contig 14021 bp, 11 predicted proteins | sample PeaSoiMetSII2010_FD_187695 | JGI IMG/M metagenome (GOLD analysis project Ga0209517, IMG submission 187695) | Peat soil microbial communities from Weissenstadt, Germany - SII-2010 (SPAdes) (version 2) | ecosystem: Environmental > Terrestrial > Soil > Wetlands > Peat | place: Germany...
GCGTAATGGCTGATGCCCTGGATGAGCCGCGGGTCTTCCTTGCGTTTGAGGCGCTGCCCCATCCAGTGGCCGTTGCCTTTGCCATTGGTCTTGCCGTTGGATTTTCCGTTGCGTGGCATGGCTCACCTCCCTTCAGTCCGCCGCCACCGCGCGCGTGGCCTTGCGTTTGCCCAGCTTGCGCGCCGCGGCCTGCACGGAGTTGACGATGTGCTGGTAGCCGGTGCAACGGCACAGGTTGCCGTCCAGGGCTTCGCGAATCTCCTGTTCGGTGGGCGTGGCGGATCGCTCCAGCAGGTCGTGCGCGCACATGATCATGCCCGGCGTGCAGTATCCGCACTGCAGGCCGTGCTGCTCCCAAAAACCTTCCTGGATGGCATGCAACTGGCCGCCCTGCGCCAGGCCCTCGACCGTGGTCACGCTGCGCCCGTCGGCCTGCACGGCCAGCACGGTGCAGGACTTCACGGCGCGTCCGTCGAGCAGCACGGTGCAGGCGCCGCACAACGAAGTCTCGCAGCCGATGTGGGTGCCGGTGAGCCCGGCAGTTTCGCGCAGGAAGTGCACCAGCAGCAGGCGCGGCTCCACCTGGGCGCGATGCTCGACCCCATTGAGGTTGATTGCGATGTCTTTCTTCATATGGCCCCCCAGCGGCAGCGATCAGGCGGGAACAGATAGCGATCAGGAACTGGTCACGAAGCGCACTCACCCCGAGTAGCGGAGCGTCACGATATCAAATACAGTGTCAGATTACAATACGGGTTGCAGGCCATCCGGCCGGTTTGCAGGGGTGAGCGGATGCAACTACTCAGCATTGCCTCGCATCGGAACCTAGGGAGAGGAACGGAGAACGTTTGCGCCGACTTAATGGCTTTGTACCCCCAAAAGTCTTGACCCGACGCCCGCTCGCCGCCGTTTCGTTTTCGTTCGTCCTTGCACTAGTCCTGCACTGCCTGTTCTGTCCTCGAGCCTCCGCCGATGTTGGGGTCGTCCTCGACGAGTCGCTGGACAGCAGTGTCGAGCGCATCACCGGCTCGGGACACAGCGCCGTCTATTTTTCCAGCATCTGTCCGGACTCGCCGGTCAAGCTTCGCCTCTGCGGCCCCGGGGAGCAGGGTTCCGTGGTCAGCACCTACACGACCCTGGGCGAAGACCAGCCCTTCGAGTGGAACGCCGTCCCGCTGAGCGTCTATCTCTATGGCGTCGAGGACCCGCGTGACCGCCCGCTCTTCGGCTCACCCAGGATCAAGCGCGTCCTCGAGGAAAGTTACCGGGCGAAGTATCTGGACGGCTACTGCACCACCCGATCCTGCCAGACCAGCAACAGCGCCGAATGGCGGGAGATGGTGGGCGCCAGCCTTTCCCGTGGCATCTACATTTTTGTCGCTGAAACCACGGAGGAGCAGGACCGCAAGCTGATTGCGGAATTCAATTCTCTTCCCAACGTGAACCACTTCAACGGGGTCACGCGGAATTGCGCGGATTTCACCCGACACGTCATCAATACCTACTTTCCCCATGCCACCAGCCCGGATTACATCAACGACTTCGGGATGACCAGCCCCAAGGCCATCGCGCGCTCGTTCACTCACTACGCGCTGCGGCACCCGGAAACGCACTTCCGTGTGCTTCATTTTGCCCAGGCGCCGGGAACCATCAAGCGCAGCAGTGAGGTGCGCGACGGGACCGAGCAGTTGTACCACTCCAAGAAACTTCTGGTTCCAATGCTCATCTTCGCGGAACACGCTTTGCCGGTTATAGCCGCTTCCTACATGCTGACGGGACGGTTCAATCCCGAGCGCGAATCGGAGGAATACCCAACCGCCGAGATTACCGAGACCAGCCATCAGATACGGCTCGCCAGGGCCGACAAGCAGAACGAGCGCGCCACGCAGCTTGCAGCGCTGGAGCGCGAGCAGCGCGCCGACGTCGTGGGCACTCCCAGGGAATGGAAGCTCTATCGCCAGGCCTTCGACGCGGCCGTTGACGATGCGGTCCACAGTGGGACTATCCCGGACCGCGAATCCCTGACCCGCGTGTTTAAGCATCTTGAGGAAGCGGGGACTTTGTTTGCCGACGAGAGGGGCGCCTTGTGGATGGAAGTCCCGGACTCGAACGGGTCTTCCCGGCTGGGCCTGAGCGTGAGCAATGTTCTGGCTGCGGATTCCGACTCCAGGCTGGCGGACGAGCTGCTTCTGGCGCGCGTGGGCCGGGTGTTGAAGAGTCCCAGGCATGGCCGCGAGACGATGCTGGAATTCCAGGAGGACTGGGCGCTCTTGCAGGAAGCTCGCACGACAAATTCGGTTTCCGCAGCCCGTGGCGGGGCTGCCGCCAGCGAGCCCACCGCGACCATCGCAGGCGGCGGTAATGAATGAGCCGGTGAGCCGGAAGCGTCCAGGCCCTATCCAGAATTAACCGCATGTACCAAATCTGTCTCTCCCCCCTTGCCAGCCAGCCGCGATATGTTGCTTACGTTAGACACGGCCGGTCGGTCCCCTCCGCCAGCCTGTAGCGAACCAGTGAACCAGGCAGCACAGCAAAGCCAATTCGCCAGCGGATTTGCGCTCATCCCACGGCTGTGCCCGCGTTGGTTCCGGCTTCCCGGAGACCCCTGACCCATGGACCGTTATCTGTGCATCCACGCGCACTTTTATCAGCCGCCCCGCGAGAATCCCTGGCTGGAAGCCATCGAGCTGCAGGATTCCGCCGCGCCTTACCACGATTGGAACGAGCGCATCGCCAACGAGTGCTACGTCCCCAACGGCGCCGCCCGCATCCTCGACGGGCAAGGCCGCATCGCCAAAATTGTCAACAACTACGCCCGCATCAGCTTCAACTTCGGCCCCACGCTGCTTTCCTGGCTGGAACAGCACGCGCCCCGGACCTACGAGCGCATCCTCGAAGCCGACCGCGAGAGCCTGGAGCTGTTCTCCGGCCACGGATCGGCTCTGGCGCAGGCCTACAACCACATCATCCTGCCGCTGGCCAGTTCGCGCCATAAGTACACGCAGATCCTCTGGGGCATTCGCGATTTCCAGCACCGCTTCAACCGCGATCCCGAAGGGCTGTGGCTGCCGGAACTGGCCGTGGACGTGGAGACGCTCGAGGTTCTCAGCTCGCTGGGGATCAAGTTCACCATCCTGGCGCCGCATCAGGCCAAGTGTATCCGCCACCGGCCCTGGGAGAATTGGGTCCATCTCGACGGCGCAGGCATCGATCCCACGCGCGCCTACCGCTGCAACCTGCCCTCCGGACGCTCGCTAGCCCTGTTCTTCTACGATGGCCCCATCTCGCGCGCGGTCGCCTTCGAGAAGCTGCTGCTGAACGGCGAGAGTTTTGCTCACCGGCTGCTGGGCGGCTTCAACGACGGCCGTCCCTGGGCCCAGCTCATGCACATCGCCACCGATGGCGAAACCTACGGCCATCACCATTCTCACGGCGACATGGCGCTCGCTTACGCGCTGGATTACATCGAACGCAACCAGTTCGCGCGCATCACCAATTATGGCGAGTATCTGACCGGCCATCCGCCCACCGAGGAGGTGGAGATCGTCCAGAACACTTCCTGGAGCTGCGTGCACGGCCTGGATCGCTGGCAGCAGGATTGCGGTTGCAACTCCACCGAGCATCCGCAGTGGGCGCAGCACTGGCGCCGACCGCTGCGCGAGGCCCTCGACTGGTTGCGCGACGAGCTAGCCCCTCGCTGCGAACTGGCCGCCCGGGAACTGCTGCGCGATCCCGGGGAGGCGTGCGACGACTACATCTCCACCGTGCTCGACCGCTCGCCGGCCAGCGTCAACGCTTTTTTCGCCAAGCATGCGCTCCGCGAACTCGATGCCGACGACCAGGTGCGCGCCTTGAAGCTCCTCGAGATTGAGCGCCACTTGATGCTGATGTACACCAGTTGCGGCTGGTTCTTCGACGAGCTGACCGGACTCGAAACCGTCCAGGTGCTCCGCTATGCGGGCCGCGCCGTGCAGCTCGCCGAAGACCTGTTCGGGCCGCCAATCGAAGAGCAGTTCCTGTCACGCCTGGAGCAGACGTGGAGCAACATCTCCGGCATGGGCAACGGCCGTGATGTGTACGAGCGCTTCGTGCGGGCGGGCATGGTCAACCTGCCGGGCGTGGCGGCGCATTACGCCATCAGCTCGCTCTTCAACGGCTATCGCGGACGCACCTCCACCTATTGCTACCGCCTGGACCTGCAGGAATCGCGCGTGCTCGAATCCGGCAAGGCCCGGCTCGCCCTGGGACGCGCCCGCATGACCTCGCGCACCACGCGCGAGCGGCTCACCTTCTGCTTCGCCGTGCTTCATTTCGGCGACCACAACCTCCGGGCTGGGGTCTGCCCCTTTCCCGGAGATAATGCCTTTCGCGTGATGGTCCAGCAAGCGGCGCAGTCCTTCCTGGGTGGCGACCTGACCGAGTGCCTGCAGGTGATCGATCAGCGATTCCAGGGCACCACTTACTCGCTGAAGTCGCTCTTCCGCGACGAGCAGCGCCGCATCCTCAGCCGCATCGTCGACACCACCCTGGGCGAAGCCGAAGCTGCTTGCCGCCACGTGTACGAGCACCACGCCCCGCTGCTCTCGTTCCTCGCGGAACTGCACACGCCCCTGCCGGGTCTGCTGCGCTCCACTGCCGAAGCCGTTCTCTCGAACTCGGTCGAGCGTGCGCTGGCCGAGCCGGAGCCCGACCTGGAGCGTGTGCGCGGGTTGCTCGACACCGCCGCGCGCCAGCACATCAACCTCGATACCGCCGGCCTGGAGGCCGCGCTGCGCCAGCGGCTGAATGCGGTGGTGGAACAATGGGCCCGCAAGCCCGGAGACCTGCACTTGCTGGAGTTAGCCGAGTCGGTGGCCTCGGTGGCGCGGGTCGTCCCCTTTGAAGTGAATCTGTGGAACTCGCAGAACGTTTACTACGAACTCGTACAGGCGATCTCTACACAGGCGCGGCTGCGTCCCGGAAACGGCGCCGATGATCTGCTGGAGCGCCTGGCCGGCATGGGTGAGCGGCTCGGGCTGGCTGCCTCCGCGACTGCGCCTCCCAAGGCCAGCCTCCCGGACGAGCAACCCTCGCCCGCCGCCGCGGCGGATGTTGTGGCCCGCCGCAGGCGTCCGCACCGCATGATCAGAGGGGCATGCTAGCGACCCGAATCCCCTATCAGACGTAAGACGCCGCACGCTACGCCTCTCCTGCCAGACTGTCATCCTGAGTGAAGCCCGAACGAGCGTGAGCGAGGTGAGGGCGAACGAAGGATCTGCGTAGTGTCGGCGAATGCATTGCTGGCGGAGCACGCGTTGGTCCAGGGACGGACAGAATCCAGATCCTTCGCTTGCGACCGCGCGGCCCTCAATGAAAAACAACGCGGTCGCAAGCTCAGGATGACATCGTAGCGAAGGGGCAAGGATTGCAAAAAATCAACTGATCGTCTCGCCCTCCCGCGTACAATCACCCGCATGAAAATCCGCTTGCTCCGTCTTTTCCTTCCGCTACTTCTTGCCGCTTCCGCGTTCGCGGCGCCCGCGACCATGCGCCTCGACTACTACCACACCGGTGATGCCACGCACGAGGTGTTCAGCCAGGAGCGCGTCGTGATCGAGCCGCTGCCGTGGCCGGGCAATCCGCGCCATGCCATTGACGACACCAACTCCGGCAAGTACCTGTTCGAAGTGCGTGACCGCGGCACGAACCGCATGGTCTATTCGCGCGGCTTCTCCTCCGTGTACGGCGAGTGGGAGAGCACCGAGGAAGCCAAGCACATGAACCGCACCTTCTCCGAGTCGCTGCGCTTCCCTGCCCCTGAAGCTCCGGTGCAGATCGTTCTCAAGAAGCGCGGGCACGACAATTCCTTCGTCGAAGTCTGGTCCACGGTCATCGATCCGAAAGATAAGTTCGTGGACACCTCGCATCCGCCTGCGCCCGCTCCGCTGATCACTATCGAGAAGAACGGTGATTCCGCCGACAAGGTGGACTTCCTCATCCTGGGCGACGGCTACACCGCCGCCGAGAAGGGCAAATGCGAGGGTGACGCGCGCCGCCTGACCGGCATCCTGTTCGCGACCTCGCCGTTCAAGGAGCGCCGCAAGGACTTCAACGTGTGGCTGCTGTGCCCGGCGGCGGCCGAATCCGGCATCTCGCGGCCCTCCACGGGGATTCATCGCCGCAACCCGGTGGGCTCGACCTACGATGCCTTCGACAGCGAACGCTACATCCTCACCTTCGACAACCATGCCTTCCGCGAGATCGCGCAGTTCGCGCCCTACGAGTTCGTGGAGATCCTGGTGAACGGCAACACCTACGGCGGAGGCGGCATCTTCGGCCTCTACAGCACGGTCGCCGCCGACAGCCTGTGGGCGCCCTACGTTTTCGTGCACGAGTTCGGGCACCAGTTCGGCGACCTGGCCGACGAGTACTACACCTCCGACGTCGCTTATCTTCCGCCCGAGAACCGGATCGAACCGCACGAGCCCAACGTCACCGCCCTGCTCGATGCGGATACCCTGAAGTGGAAAGACCTGGTGCAGCCGGGAACGCCCGTACCCACGCCCTGGGAGAAAGAGAAGTTCGAGGCCTACTCCAGGGAGATCCTGAAGCGCCGCCGCCAGATACGCAAAGAGAACCGCCCTGAGCAGGAGATGGAAGCGCTCATGAGCGAAGCCGAAAAGCATGAGCACGAGATGTTCGCCGCGGAGAAGTATGCCGGCAAGGTGGGAGCATTCGAAGGCGCCAACTATGAGGCCAAGGGATACTACCGTCCGGAGATCGATTGCATCATGTTCACCCGCGCCAAGTATTTCTGCGCGGTGTGCCGGCGGGCGATCGAGCGGATGATTGACTTCTACACCGGACGCTAAGCGCGACCTCAAAATGGAAGAGCTGTGACGTTGGCACGTTCGAGTCGCCGGCTCCAGGGAGTCCGCGGCGTGGACCACGCACCGTCACAGCTCTTGATGTGATCACTGCTTTCGCAGTCCCAGACCCCGACTTCTCTTCGCGTGGAGCCGTCGGTTTTTTCGGGTCCAGGTGCCCCGTGGGTCACCCCACCGGGGCGGGTCACCCGGCCTATGTCGGACCGGCGGCTGGTAGGCGCCGGATCCTTTTCGGCTGTCGACGCGGTAAGACTAAGGTGTCGCGTCCGCGCGTTCTGTGAGCCACATCACCTTACTTTGTGAGGTGGCCAGCCGCGGGAATCCCTGGAGGAAACTCAGCCCTTGCCGGCGTGCTCCGCACCGAGAGCGATGAGCCAGATCAGCGCCACACCGCCGGCGATGAGGATGGCCAGACCCAGGCCCATGGCTTCAGCATCCATCAGGGGTTACAACCCGCTTGCGGACCCGGAGTTGCGGTCTGATTTTGTGTACATGCGCGCGCCGGCGGCTGCGGCGCTCTTCTTCAGCGGGCTGGCGGCCGGAAACAGGCTCCGGAGGGTGACATCGATGCGCATGACGGCGTCCAGGATGGTCACGACCGTTTTCTTGTCGGCGATACGCGAGGTCGAGGAGGCGATGATCTCCAGCGCATTGCGGACCTGGTGATTCAGTTCCGCCACCACCCGCAGTTGCCGCTGCAGGATTGCTCGCCGGTACAGTACCAGAGCAAGCGCCGTTCCTACCAAAAGGGCTGCGATGGTACCGGCCACTGCGGCTTGAATGTAGATGGCCGGCCACATCCGCACTCTGAGCCGGACCAGCACGACCGTCAGCCCGAGGTGGGCCAGAGCGCCCGCGGCCCAGACCCCGGCCAACAGCAGAACCATGACCAGTGCGGCTCGCACCCGCGTTTCCCGCCGGAGCAGTCCGTCGAGACTCATGGCGTCCCCCGTTCAGCAGGGATCCCGGTTCGCCAGCATCTTCTGCCTTCACAGCTCGGAGTGCAGTGACTACCATCACCGCTGACGGTGAGTGGTTGCGTCGGAAGCCGGCCGGTGCGCGACTGATGGCTCACGCCTGGTTTACAATCCCGCAATTCACAAACACACACCGGGGAGCCTCGTGAGCAGAAGATTCCGCCGCGTTGTACTCGTACTTTTTCTCTCGCTGGCGGCCGCAGCCCAGGTGGAGACCGCCGAACAGCGCGCCGCGCGTCAGTTGGAATCGGTGCGGCATCAGCCGCTGCTGCTGCACGCGTTTCTTTACGACATGCCCAAGGGTGGCGACCTGCACAACCACCTAGTGGGCGCGGTCTACGCCGAGAGCTTCATCCAGTACGCGGCCGACGACGGCCTGTGTGTGGACCGCCAAACCATGGCGCTGGGCCCGCCGCCGTGCGATCCCAAGACGCGTCCGCCCGCCGGCGCCGCTCTCGACGATCCCGTGCTCTACCGGCAGATGGTGAACGCGTTCTCCATGCGCGACTTCCAGCCCGGCGCCGAGTCTGCACACGCTCATTTTTTCGACAGCTTCGGCAAGTTCGTCCCCGTTGCGCCCCGCCACATGGGCGACTTCCTCGCCGAAGTCGCCTCGCGCGCCGCGGCTCAGAACGAGCAGTACCTGGAACTGATGGTCGAAGTGCTGTGGCCGGTGATGGATCTCAGCAAGAACCTCACCTGGAGCGGAGATTTCGATCGTGCTCGCGAAGCGCTGCTGGCAGCCGGACTGAACGACAGCGTGGCCGCCGCCAGCCGCACCCTGGACCAGGCCGAGTCGCAGATGCGCTCGCGCCTACGCTGCGGAACGCCCGCGGCCGACCCCGGCTGCCGCATCACCATCCGCTACATCGCCACCGTGCTGCGCGCCTTCCCGCCGGCGCAGGTGTTCGCCCAGACGCTGGGTGGATTCGAATTGGCCAGCCGTGATCCGCGCGTGGTCTCCGTCAACCCGGTTCAGCCGGAGCATGACTACGCCCCCCGCCACGATTTCTCGCTGCACATGAAGATGTTCAGTTACATGCACGAACTCTATCCCAAGGTTCACTTGACTCTGCACGCCGGCGAGCTGGCGCCCGGCCTCGAGCCACCGGAGGACCTGCGCTTCCACATCCGCGATTCCATCGAGATCGGCCACGCCGAGCGCATCGGCCACGGTGTGGACGTGATGTACGAGTCCGACCCCATGGGCCTGTTGCGGGAGATGGCAGAGCGAAAAGTGATGGTCGAAATCTGTCTGACCAGCAACGACGTGATACTGGGCGTGCGCGGCCCGCGGCATCCGCTGCCGCTCTATATGAAGCACGGCGTGCCGGTGGCCCTGGCGACCGACGATGAAGGCGTATCCCGCTCCGACATGACCCGGGAGTACCAGCGGGCGGTGGAGGATTTCGGCCTGGGTTATCCGGAGCTGAAGATGATGGCCCGCACCAGCCTGGAGCACGCCTTCCTGCCGGGCCCCAGCCTGTGGGCCCAGACCGCACCCTTCAAGTTGACCGCAGCCTGCGCCGGCGACACTCCCGGCGCGCCGCCAACCTACCAGGGCTGCCGCAACCTGCTGCACTCCAGCGAACGCGCGCGAGTACAGTGGGAACTGGAAAGCGCGTTTGTGCGCTTCGAGGAAAAGTTCTAAGCCCGCCGCTCCGCAAACAGGGGCGGCGGATGTGATCCGCCGCCTTTTCTGTTCAGGGTCTCGGTAATGGGTGAGCGTCACGGTCACCGAACGTCTAGCGGTGGTAACCCATCAAAGCGAAAATCGCTCCTGCGGAGAATGCGAGCACCGCGCCGAACTGCAACGTACGAAGCCAACGGTGCGAGAAAACGTCCGCGGCCCAAAACTTACGTCTACCGTCGACCCTCTTTGGGGGCTTGGGAAGGAATTTTAGAAGGACAGCAAGAAGTATCCTTGAAAGCCAACCGGTGGATGTCATCAGAAGTTCGCGCTCGTCATCGTCCAATCGAATCGTCAACTCCAGTTGACGCTCGATGCCATCCAAGGCCCGCCTTCCGCAATTCACGAGTTCTTCGTTTCTTACGTCAAGGCACCAGAACGCAATCGAGGTGACGACACCGAAAACCCCAACGAGAGCGCCGAGTCCGCGCCATTGGTGCTCAACACACTTCGAATACGCCACGGCAAATATACCTACCGTCACGAAGAAGAAGTTCAACGCCGTCATGCGTTGGTTAGCGTGGTAGCTAAACCAGTCCCACGCATATTTCTGCTGGATTGAGAGCTTATTAGGAGCGACCGCAAAGGAAGGATCGGTGGGACCGTTCGTTTCTGGAGCCATCTGAGTTCTCCTTGACTTTAAAAGTAAGCCCGGGAACCCGTGAGACGATTCGGGAAGTCACGTAACAATGGCAACCGACGCGGAACAGCCTAGGCGGTCTGCTCCTGCCTGCACCATTGCGCGAGCCGTTTGGAAATCCCTGATTCCACCAGCTGCCTTGATGGCTACCCGGTCGCCCACCACTTTTCTCATCAGCACCACATCCTCGACCTTCGCACCACCAGCTGCGAAGCCAGTTGATGTCTTTACAAACGCAGCCTGGGCACGTTCCGCCAACAGGCAGCCCAAGACTTTCTCGTACTCGTCGAGCAAACCTGTCTCAAGAATTACCTTCACCGGCACGGAGCCGGCTGTCTTTATCACCGCCCTTAGGTCATTGAAAACCGCTGTGTACTCTCTCGCTTTGAGAAAGCCCACAGGCATGACCATATCCACTTCGTCGGCACCACTGCTGATGACAGCTGCCGTCTCCTCAGCCTTCGTACGGGAGAGGCTGGCCCCCAGAGGAAAACCGACAACCGTAACGACACTGCATTCTGAGCCGGCCAACTGTCGTTTGGCTTCCTCGACAAATATGGGGTTGATACAGACACCCCGAAAACCATAACGCTTGGCCTCTTCGCACAGCGTGACAACTGCCTGCGGTGTCACTTCTGGCTTAAGGGCCGTATGTTCGATGTAAGAGGCGAGATCCCGCGGGCGCGCAATCGGCCGGTGCGTCGCTACTTTCATGCTGCGGGCCGGTCCGGCCGAGGGAATCCCAGAAACATCGAGTTCTTTGGCCGCTCTGAAGATTAATTCTTCGATATCGATCACTACAGGCATTGTGATGCCATTCTACCGCAAGCTCTAATTGAAGTGGGCGTGCCGCTGACACGCCCGGCACACCGCAAACTTCGTCCGCCCGCCGCAGCCTGCTGCAGTCCAGTGAGCGCGCGCGCCTGCAGTGGGAGCTGGAAGCCGCCTTTGCGCGCTTCGAGAAGAAATTTTAGTCGGCCCCTCACGAAAAAAGGCGGCAGATGTGATCCGCCGCCCGCGCTTTCGACTTCGCCCAACCGGCTAGCTCGTGGGTGGCAGCGCGATTTCGCCCGCCAGTCGCGGAACGACTGCCGCCAGGAAGGCCACCAGGTCTTTCTGTATGCGCGCTCCGATCTCCAGCACTTCCAGGTGGTTGATGGCCTGCTGCGACATTCCGGCCGCCAGGTTAGTGACGCAGGAGATGGCCAGCACGCGGATGCCCATGTGGCGCGCCGCGATCACCTCGGGCACGGTTGACATGCCGACCAAATCAGCGCCAATGATCTTCAAATAGCGGATCTCGGCGGGGGTCTCGTACGATGGTCCGGGCAGCGCCGCGTACACTCCGCTGCCCAGCCACAGCCCGAGGCGCCGCGCTTCTTCCTGCGCGATGCGCTGGAACTCGGCGTCGTAGGCGGTGGTCATGTCGAAGAAGCGCAGCCCGAAGCGCTCGTCGTTGGGCCCGGCCACCGGGCTGGCGGCCTGCAGATTGATGTGGTCGCGGATCAGCACCAGGCAGCCGGGATGCAGATCGCGGCTGATGCCGCCGGCGGCGTTGGTCAGAATGACGGCGCGAATGCCCAGCCGCCCGAAGACGCGGATGGGGAAGGCGACGTCCTTGATGGAGTGTCCTTCGTAGAGATGCACGCGGCCTTGCATGACGGCGACCGGCGTGGCCGCGATGCGGCCCACCACCAGGCGCCCGGCGTGGCCGATGGCGGTGGAGCGCGGGAAATGGGGAATCTTGCCGTAGGGGATGCGGACCGCGTCGGTCATGCCCTCGGCGAAGTCGCCCAGCCCGGAGCCGAGCACCAGCGCGATCTCCGGGCGCAGCGCGGTTTTCGAGCGAATGAACTCAGCCGCGGCTTCGGCGCGGGAGAATTCGTCGAGAGCGTCGGGTTGTGCAGGACTAGTCATTCATTCGGTACTTGGTACTCGGTACTCGGTACTTCGTACTCACGCCAGCAATATTCCCACGATCGAGGCCGACATCAGGTTGGCCATGGTTCCGGCGAGCATGGCGCGGAAGCCCAGCCGGGCCAGCTCGCCGCGCTTGTTCTCCGCCAGCGCGCTGATGCCGCCGATCTGTATGCCGATGGAGCTGAAGTTGGCGAATCCACACAGCGCGAAGGTGGCGATAGTGAACGAGCGCGGGTCGAGCAGCGCCCGTTGCGCGCCGAGCATGGAATAGGCCACCAGTTCGTTGATCACCATGCGCGTCCCCAGCAGGTTGCCGACCGCGAGGCAGTCCTTCCAAGGGATACCAATAACGAACGCGATGGGCGCGAAGATCACACCGAAAATAGTTTCGAGGCTGGCGGGAAACCAGGACGCCACGTGATTGTGGATGCCGCCGAAGATCCCGTTCACCAGGTAGATCAGGGCCAGGAACGAGATCAGCATGGCGGCAACGTTCAGCGCCAGGTGCAGGCCGTCGATGGTGCCGCGGGCGATGGCGCCCAGCACGTTTTCGTCCTTGGGCATGGCGGCCGCATCGAGCTCGGCCGATGCTGGCGCCGCCTCCGCATCCAGCTTCACCTTGCCGGAAGTCAGCGGCTGCTCCGTCTCCGGCACCAGCATCTTGGCCATCAGGATGGTCCCGGGGGCGGTCATGATGACTGCGCTTAGCAGGTGCTTGGCCTCGATGCCGTAGAGGATGTACGCCCCCATGATGCCGCCGGAGACGTGGGCCATGCCCGCGGTCATCACCGTCATCAGCTCGGAGCGCGTGAGCGAGGGCAGGAACGGGCGGATGGTCAGCGGCGCTTCCGTTTGTCCCATGAAGATGCTGGCGGCCACGTCGAGAGATTCGGCGCCGCTCGCGCCCATGCGCACCATGATCTTCGCCGCCTGGCGGATGATGAACTGCATGATCCCGAAGTGATAAAGAACCGCGAAAAATGCGGAGATGAAAATGATCGTGGGTAGCACCTGGAAGGCGAAGAAGAACCCCATCTGGCCGCTCTTCTTGCCCAGTTCGCCGAACACAAACGACGAGCCGGCGAAGGAGTAGCTCAGCAGTTGGTTCACGCCCGCGCCCGCCCACGTCAGCAGGCTGCGTCCGAAGGAAAATCGCAGCACGAACAGAGCGAACAGGAACTGGAGACTGATTCCCCAGATCACGGTCTTCATGCTGATCTTGCGGCGGTTGGTGGAGAAGAGAAAGGCGAGGCCCAGCATGGTGGCCAGACCGGCGAATCCCATCAGGCGGCCCATGGAGAGCCTCCAGTTATCAGTTGCCAGTTGCCAGTTGCCAGTACAAAAGCTCCGCGTCCCCTCGACAGGCTCGGGGCAGACTGCGAATCGCGAGTAGCCGTATTGAAAGTGCGCTCCAAGATGCCGAGCAAACCAACTTCAGCCCTCAACTGACAACTGCCAACTGACAACTGGCAACTACTTCCCTGCTTCAACATGTCGAGTCCCCTGGATGATTCTGTGGATGAGCGGCCGCCGCGACACCGGCGGCTGCGGGGCGATGGAGTAGCTTTCCTCCAGCAACCGGCGCGCCTCGTTCAGCCGGGCGTCGGAATTGTAATGGACGGTGCATAGCGGTTCGCCGGCGTTGACGCCATCGCCGACCTTCTTGTGCACGACCACGCCGACCGCGGGATCGATGGTGTCATCTTTTTTCTCGCGGCCGCCGCCGAGCACCAGGCTGGCGACACCCACTTTCTCGCATTGGATGGAAGCCACAAAGCCGTCGCTGCGGCTCAGGATCGGCAGCCGGTGCTGGGCTTGCGGAAGGCGGTGGGTGTCGTCGATCACGCCGGCATCACCGCCTTGGAGCGCGATGATCTCGCGGAACCGTTCCAGCGCGGCGCCGGAGGCGATCAGCTCCGCCGCCAGCC